>Ga0181537_10001300_pt1 | contig 23121 bp, 25 predicted proteins | sample PEATcosm2014_Bin_39_FD_119765 | JGI IMG/M metagenome (GOLD analysis project Ga0181537, IMG submission 119765) | Peatland microbial communities from MTU Mesocosm Facility, Houghton, MI, USA - PEATcosm2014_Bin23_10_metaG | ecosystem: Environmental > Terrestrial > Soil > Wetlands > Peat | place... | reverse complement strand
TTGTCGCCACGGATTTTGCCGGCGCCGGCTTGGCGGCCGCGGGTTTCGCGGCGGCCTTGGCGGATTTGCGCTCGGGAGGGCGATCCGGCGTCGCCGTCTTTCGCGTCGATCCGGTGCGTGCGCGTTTCTCTGCGACCGGCTCCGGCGGTGGCGGTTCGGGTTGGACCACGCGCAGCGCGACGCGCGCCATCCGTCCGCCGATCGGGAAGGCAATCTCGTTGACGTCGAGTGCATCGAGAACGTCGAGGACGACGTCGAACGCACCGCCCTGATCTTTCGGGCTGTGCGCATCCGAGCCGACGGAGATCATCACGCCGGCGTCGCGGCATTTGCGTAAGAGGCGCTTATTCGCGTCGAGATAGCGCTGCTTTTCTTCCGGCGTATGGTCGCGATACAAGAAACGCGTGTTGAACTCGATCGCCATGCCTTTGGCCTTGGCAGTCGCAACGATCTGGTCTTCGTATTTCTCGAGCGTGGCGCGCTCGGGCCAATGTCCGAAGATTGCCGGAACGAAGAAGTGTCCGATGATCTGAGCCGGCTGTTCTTCGATCGCCTTGAGCAGCGCTTCCATATACAGCTGCCACGTGCGTTCGGTGCCGACGTGGTCGTAGAGTGCGATGAACTCCGGATTGTCGAAGTTCCAATTGTAGTTCGCGCCGGCCGTCGGGTGCTCGATCGTCAGAAAGTGCACCGAGCGAATCATCGCGTCCGGCCGCATCGCATCGACGATGTTCTGTGCGTCGGGGCGGCAGCGCGGATCGTTGTCGAGCTCGGCGCCGATCGAGAAGCGCATCCCGTGCCGCAACCCGTCGGAGACGACGGCGGCATGGGCGACATCGACGCTGGCGGTCTCGGCCGCGCCGTAAAGGTCGCCGGCTTGGGCAAGTTTGAGAGCGCGCCGGACGAGATTGACGGCAGCGGGGTCCTCGAACGTCAGGTAATTCATGTGGTCGGTGACCATCATGAACCGCGGGAAGCCGCGCCGGCAGGCATGATAGAACCAAAGGAACAGCATCCGCGCTGAGTACGGTATAGGCCGTTCCTCTGCGAACGCTTTGTGCTCACCTTTGGCGTGACCATGCGTGTCCGGGATCGCAGCGATTCGCGCGTCCCGGCTTTGATTGTCGTTCAAGCTCGGCTGATTCCGTTAGCCGTGCCTCCCTGTTCGCCTTCTTGAGAGTTACTATCAGCCGCGTTTTCTCAGGCTCTTGCCGGCCGAAAGGCAAAAAAAAAGAGCCAACGCGGACCGCTGGCTCAGTCGAACTGGATCTCGAGTGGGCTGCGACTAGGTCGCAGCACCTCCAATCATCGTGTAACTACGTTTATTGCTGTCGCTTGTAACGATGATCACCTCCTCTGTCCGACTGTTACCTTCGTTACTCTTTATCTGAAGGGCCCGCGGACGTTTTCTAATCTGCTCGTTTCGCAGATTCGGAGGTTACGCCCTGCCCGCGACGGCTGAGCGCGACGCGTTTGCGGGCACGTAGCCTTCCATTTCAAGAAGGCGAGCCTTGAGCTCGAGCCCGTACGCGTAGTTGTGGAGTGCGCCGTTCGAATCAACGACGCGATGGCATGGATACAATAGCGGCACGGGATTGCGCGCCATCGCACGCCCGACGGCGCGTGCTGCAGATGGTTGCCCGATCTCTCGCGCGATCCAACCATACGACCGGACTTCTCCCGGAGGAATTTCGGCGGCTTTCTTCAGAGCCAATTGTTCGAATTCGGTGAGCGACGAGATGTCGACGCGCGAACCATCGGTCTTGAACGTTCTGAAGAACGAATCGACCGTATCGCGCACCCATTGCGGCGCCTGCGCTGGAACCAGGCCGCGGTGCAGCCGTTTGGCGATCGATTCGCACAGTTGGCTTTCGACGCCGTCGGCACAGAGCACGACTGCCGTGATGCCGTTTTCGCGAAACGCGACGAGCAAATCTCCCAGCGGGCTCGTCAGTCGAGCGAACATGTCCGGCGATGCCGGGCGCACCGACTTGAGGTGTTCCAAAATCTTCGGTACCAGACCCGATGGCGGTTCGACCACCGGCAGACAATTCAGACAGTACGCAACACCTTCGTACTCTTCGTATGCTTCTTGACAGTCCGCGCACTTGCGAAGGTGTGCGAGAACCTCCTCACGGGATGGGGTCGAGCCGCCTTCGCGCATCTCGTCCCACATTCGAACGAGGTCACAACACCGCATGGTTGGGTTCTCCTTCCTCCGGCACCGATTGCGCAACGCGCCCGACTTGTGGACCGAGAATCCGCCGGAGGATGCGGACGGCTCGGTGGACGTGGGATTTTACTGTACCTATCGGTTGATCGAGAATCTCCGCTATCTCCGGATGGCTGCGTCCTTCGATGAATCTTAACGTTGCAGCAGCGCGCAGATGCATCGGCAGTTGTAACAACGCTTGCTCGACGAGCACCATGTCGGCGCCGCGCTCGACGATCTGTTCGGGTTGATCGGGGCCTTCTTGCGTTTCGTTGAGAAGCGCATCCGGGTCGGCAAGCGCATCCAGCGCAACATTCGTCGGGCGCTTGCTGCGCAGACGATTGCGCGTCACGTTCAGCGTGATCGTATACAGCCACGGTTGCAAACGCAGCTCGGCCCGTTGCTTAGGATCCATTTTGACGAGGGCTCGGTAGGCTCGTACGAACGCGTCCTGGACGATCTCTTCGGCGTCTTCGCGATTGCCCGTCATGCGCAGCGCAAAGCCGTAGAGCCGTCGCTGATATTCATCGACGATTCGTTCGAAATTATCTGGACCCGGAGCCATCTCCGACCGAATGGGTGCCGACGCCGCGGCGGTTTGGGCCAAGCGGTACTCCCGTCGGAGCGGGGCGAGAGCTGCCATACGCGCCCCCTGACCGCCCTGACTACTGTGAAGGTTTCGCGTTTTGGGCGCGACGGAAGGTGCTCCTTCAGCGGGCCACCGAAGGCACGACCATGGTTCGCCTCGCGCCGACCTTACCTCGCTCCGGCACTTGCCGAGCGGGGCTTTTTTGTTTGACGTAACGAGGTTCTTTGATGTCGTTACAGATGGACCCTAACGAGCTTGCATTCGATGGGTACACGTTGTGCAGCTTCGTTCCGCGGCTCCCGGATGGGACGCAGCGTACAGCACACGCGATTCCACTGGTTATCATCGGATACAACGATGGATGCGACCCGTCGTTTGTGTGGCTCGTCCCGGGAGCCGGCATCGATCCGGAAGGGTTAACGAGCGATCCCTATTACGCCGAGCTTTTGCGCGACCCGCGGTCGTATTTCAGGCGCAAAGTGAGGAAGTACATCGAAAAGACGGGCAGCGTCAAACGCGGCATTCAGATGCTCATCGATTGCCATCAGGAGCATCTTTCGTTCAGCAACTTCATCGAGCTGGGCGATCGTGTGCTGGCGCACCCGCTCGAAGTCGACATCGCCTCCGAGCTCGCACTCACCTAACGTTCGCTATTCGGCGCGAATAACGCGCCGGTAGAGTATCTTCACCCGGTCCGAGGTGCTCGTGTCTGCGAGCGTGCCGGCTATTTGCAATTCTGCGTCGAGCGCGAGCAAGAGCGCGGAGTTCGGCGTGTAGTACGCCCGTCCGGACATGCGGATCGTGCCGTGCAGCGAGATCTCGGGATGCTCGGGAAGTCCGCCGCGCATCGGTCCGCTGGCATCGAAGCCTATTCCAACGACTGGGTGGCCGGCGATCAGCCCGTCCGTGACGTGGAAAAGCGTCCCTCGCAATGTGGCGCCCGTCATCGCGGAGGTGAACGTGAAGGGCGAAGGCTCGCGCAGCTTGCGGACGTCGTGCAGCGTTTGCGCATCGAGCTGGACCGCAAACGGCTGATTGAGCACGGTGAGGAAGTCTGGATCGTCGCCCGCTGTGTCGTGCTCTTGACCGTCGGCAAGCAAGACCGACTCGAACGTCGCGACCGCAGAGCGGCCTTGTCCCTGATCGGTTTTGACGTAGCTCGCGTGTGCGCTGAATCGCGTGACGCCGTCAACCTTGCGGATGGTCAGCTTTTCTTTGCCGTCGTATGACGTATCGCTGCGAAGCTCGCGCGAGCCGATTTGGTAGCTGTCCTTGCCACTGACGTGATAAAGCTGATGCCGTTCCGCCGAACCGGCGGAGAGCAGAACTGCAAGGATGGCGATCGCTGACCGAGCGGCGTACACGGTTTGAAATTCCTCTCTCCCGTTAAAACTCAGTGAAGACCTGCCAAACATCAAGTATGCAAGAGGGAGAGTATGCGGTTACTCCAGGAAGACGGTACTGTTCTGTTTCTTCGCAGCCGTTTTCTTTTTGGAATTGCCGCCACGCTCGCTCTCGGGACGCTTTATCCGAGACGGGTCGACGCCGGCGTTTCGACCGATCCGCTCTATTTGACCGCGTTTGACGAAGCGATCAATCGTCACGCGCACATCGAAAGCGACGGAACGACGTTTGTGTCGACCGGCGACATCCCCGCGATGTGGCTGCGCGATTCGGCTGCAGTAGCCTTACCCTACATCGATCTGGCCGGCAAGGATCCGTCGATCGCATCGCTGCTGCGCGGCGTCTTGGCACGCCAGGCAAAGTGCATCCTCAAAGATCCATACGCCAATGCATTTACGGCAGAGTACGAGGTCGCCGAAGAAAAGTTCGAAGTCGACTCGCTGCTGTATCCGGTTTGGTTTGCGGCGCTCTATTACAAACAAACCGGCGACAAGTCGATCTTTACGGGCGATCTCCGTCGTGCGTTCCAGCTGATTCTGCGGACCCTGCGTAACGAGCAGCGTCATGCCCGGCGCTCGCAATACCGCAATCCACAGCTAGCCAATAACGGGCGCGGCTCTGCGGTTGCCTACACGGGCATGGTGTGGACCGGCTTTCGGCCTTCCGACGATGCGGCGCGCTATCAGTACAATATTCCGGTCAACATGTTCGCATCGGTCGTGATGAAGATGCTCGGAGACCTCGAGCGCGACGTCCTCGGCGACATGGATTCCGCGCGTAACGCGTGGGGGCTTGCGGTCGATATCCAACGCGGCGTCGAGCAATACGGCTACGTCAACCTCGACACATTCGGCAGAATCTACGCGTACGAAGTCGACGGACTCGGTCGCGCCAACCTCATGGACGACGCCAACATCCCTTCGCTGCTCGCGATCCCGTATTTCGGCTATCTCCCTGCGACGGATTCCGCGTACCAGCGTACCCGGCGATTCGTGCTCTCGTCGCGTAATCCGTACTTCTATACCGGCAACTACGCTCAGGGTGTCGGTAGCCCGCACACGCCGCGCGATTACGTCTGGCCTCTCGCGCTCGTCATGCAGGCGTTGACCAGCACGGATGAAGATGAGGTCAGCCGCGTGCTGGGATATATCGCGGCGTCGGATCTGGGCGATCATCGGCTGCACGAATCATTCGACGCCAACGCTCCTCACGATTACACACGGGCGGACTTTGCTTGGCCGAATGCGCTCTACGCGCAGCTGGTTCAGGCTAGAGCGGCCGCCGCCGAGCACGGCTAAGCTTCGCGGGTCACAAAGTCCATATAGAGGTACGTGAAGAAGGCCTGCGTCGGGCCGAGGACCAGCGCGTCGATTGGGATGTTCGACCAAAACGTGTTTTGCGTGACGGGGATGCCGTGGTGCGCGAGATACTGCTCCAGCAACTGCTGCAGCATCATCGGAACAACGACGATGGCTCCCGCGATTCCGAGACGCCAAACGTTTGCCCAGGTGCGCGCGAACGTCACGCTGCGAAAGAACGCAAACCCGGGCTGCAAGAAAAGGGGACGCGAGATGTCGAGGCTGGCGATGACCGTCGCGATGCCCATCATGCCGAAGACGATCAGCGTCGGAAGAATCCCGATGCCGTAGTACATCTCCTCTGCGCTGCCGAAGATCCACGACGAAAACGCCCATACGACGACTTGCACGCCGACGAGAACGAACGTAACGACCGGCGCGCGTGCGAGCGCCGCGCGCGCGACTTCGCGGATTGGCGCATGTGTCTCTTGACGGTGCGCTGCAATCGAGATCGTGTAGAACGCAGTTGCAAACCCGTCCACGACGCAATTCGCGATAACCGTGGTCAGCGGGTCGAAATGCGCGATCCAGACCACCGCGAATTGCACCGCGACGCAAACGATTGCGAGGGCAAGGTAAAGTGGCCAGCGCGCGCCCCAGGCTTCGAGCGCAGCGTCAACGACCGCCACGAACCGCTGGGCTCGCGGTTTCCGGTTTTCGTCCAGAATCACTCGTACGTCGACGTGACGGTGCGGCGCGCGAAAAAGCGCAGGGTTGCAGTGCCGCCGCTGCAGACGATGACGTCGTCCGGATCGTCGATCATCCTGCCGTCGATATCGAGCGCGAAGGAACCTGCGCGTAATCCCGCGAGCGTCGTACCGATCGCACGCGCGCGTTTGTCATCCGGCGCACGCCGCCCGAGAACGCGTGCGATCGCGAGCTCGATCAACGTAGCAACGCGAATCGGCGTAACCATTGCGAACGCGGAAGCGCCCGCCGTCACTGCGGTTCCGACATCGATCGGCACCGATACCCGAATCATTCGAGCTATCGTTTCGCTTTCGCGTGCGCTCGCCCATCCAGGGCGAGACCCTCGCGCGTGGAACGCTGCCGGAACATGAGCTCCGGATCAGGTTCACCTCGCCGGCGGCGTTCTTCGAACGACGACGAAGGCCGCGGCGGTTTACCGATGGTGCCGCTGTTCGCGGGCGTAATCATCGCGGGCTTGGGAATCGGTGCGCTGCTTTCCGCGTTTGCTGCGCGGCACGCTCCCTCGCCGTCACCAAGCCACACGCCGCTCGTGATCATGCACACGCCGACACCGATCGCACGGGTCGCGCAAGTGACGGCAGCGCCGACAAAAACGCCGGCGCCGTCGTCTTCGCCTTCGGCGACGCCCAAACCGACCGCGACGCGAAAACCGTCTGTGACGCCGACCGCTACCGCAACTGCTAGCGCTACCGCGACGCCAACCACAACCGCAACCGCCGTGCGAACAGCCAAGCCATCGCCGAGCGCGACCCCCACCGCTACGCCGACGGTTCGAACGGCGCCGCCGACCGCTACACCGACGACACAACCGCCCCTCGCAGCACAAGCTCCGCCCGCCGAAGCGCTGGTGCGCAAGTACATGGAAGCGATCGCGCACGGCGACGATGCGACCGCATACGCCGCGCTCGGCGGAAACTCGGGCTCGCTGACCGAGGCGCAGTATCTGGATCCGACGCTGCGCATTACGTCGATCTCGAGCACGCGCGCACCGGGCGGCGGAACGAACGTCCAAGTCGAGTTTCGAACCACGCGCGGCGAGTTTTTCGGGACGTTTACGGTCGACAACTCGGCTAGCCGGATAACCCAACACGAGGTGATTCCGGTCGGCGGCACGAGCGCTCGGTAGCAGATGCTTCGTGGTGGCAAATAGCACCTATGTGGCTTGCTCGACGAAGGGGCGAGCGTAATCTGAGAGCAACTCGCAATCCTCCGGCACTTCGCCGTTCGTAGAGATGTAGAGAATTGAGAGGGAACACGGTGTCAGATCGCTTTTCAAAGGCGTCGCGCGGCAAGTTCGTCGCCGGCGCTGTCGCCGTAGCCGCCGCGGCGAAATACAGTTCGATAAACGTGATTGCGGCACCGACGAAGGAGCTCGTCGTCGGCATAAACGTCCCGCTGACCGGACCATATTCCGATCAAGGCGCAGATCAGCTGCGCGCATACCGCCTCGCGATCGAAGAGATCAACGCGCACGGCGGCGTGATGGGAATGATGCTCAAAGAATCACTCGGCGATGACGAAACGAAAGCGCCGACCGCTGTCGCAAATGCCGAGCGCATGATCGATCGCGACGGCGCGGTCATGATTACCGGCGGAAGCTCGACCGGAACCGCGGTCGCCGTTTCCGCAAAGTGCCAGCAGAAGAACACAATCTTCATGGCAACGCTAACGCATGGCGATGAGACGACGGACTCGGGTTGCCATAAGGTGACGTTCCGCCGTTACAACAACGCGCACATGTCGGCGCAGGCCATGGCGAAGACGCTGCTCACGAAGTACGGTACGGGAACGTGGTTCCATATCACGGCCGACTACTCGTGGGGTTGGAGCGTGCGCGACAACATTCGCGCCGTCGTCGAACCGAAAGGCGCGAAAACCGCCAAGGTAGTGCTCCTGCCGCTGGGTACGACCGACTTCTCGTCGGCGCTCTCGCAAGCGCAAGCTGCGAAGCCGGACGTGCTCGTCATCACGGAGTTCGGCAAAGACATGGTGAACTGCCTCAATCAGGCAGCGCAGTTCGGTCTCACCAAGAGCTGCAAGATTCTCGTCCCGCTCGCCGACGAGTACATGGCAAAGGGCACGGGCGACAATTTCGCGGGCGTCGTCACCACTGCGCCATACTACTACAAGCACTACTACGACAAGAATCCGCTCTCGAAGAAGTTCATCGACGCGTTCCGCGCAAAATACGGCGTCCCGCCGTCTAACGGCGCGGAGTGCGCGTATATGGACATCTATCTGTGGAAGGGTGCCGTCGAGCGCGCCGGCAGTCCGTCCGCAGCGGGCGTCGTTTCGAAGCTCGAAGGCTTCAAGTTTACCGCAACCAAGGAGCCCAACGAGTACTGGCGGACGTGGGACCATCAGGGAATCAACTCGTGCATGGTCCTCGAAGGCGTTCCGATCTCGGAACGCGGCGGCGACGTCTTCGCGTACGCGAAGGTGCTTGAGATTCATCCCGGTGATGCAATCTCAATCCCGGAGTCGACCTCGAAGTGCAAACTCGACGCGACGGTCTAATTCAGCGATAGCCGATAGTGATTGAAACGAGCCGGTTCCGCAGCAAAGCGGAACCGGTTCTTTTTTTGCGAAAAAGGGCCGCATGGAAGCCGTAGCTATCCAGCTTTTCGACGGCACGATCCGCGGTTTGATCTACGTCGCGATCGCGCTGAGTCTGACGATCATCTTCGGGATGCTGCGGCTCGTGAATTTTGCCCACGGCGCGTTTTTTGCGGTGGGCGCGTACGTCGCGCTATTGCTCGCGCCGAAGATCGGCTATTACGCTTCGATCCCGGCGGCGCTGATCGTCCTGGCGATCCTCGCGCTGCTGCTGGATCGCATCGTCCTGCGGCTCTTCTACGCGAAAGACCCAACTTCACAGATTCTCGTGACGTTCGGAATCGCGCTCGTCATCCAGGAGAGCCTACGGCTCATTTTCGGCGGCACCACGCAGACGACGCAAATGCCGGCCTCGCTCATGCAGTCAATCCCGCTGGGATTCATCTCGTATCCCGCGATCCGGTTGTTCGTCGCCGTCTCAATCATCGTATTGGTCGGCGTCGTATGGTGGATTCTCGTCGGGACGAACTACGGTTTGATCGTGCGCGCCGGGATTCGCGACCGCACCATGGTCGCGCTGCTGGGTGGAAACGTGACCGTCGCCTCGCGCGTCGTGCTCGTGGTCGGCGCCGGGATCGCGGGCTTGGTCGGCGCCTTGTCCAGTCCGATATTCGGGGTCGATCCGAATGTGGGCTTCAGTTTTCTGGTGCCCGCGTTCGTCGTCGTCGTCATCGGTGGTCTCGGCTCGTTTTGGGGCGCGGTAATCGCCGGCATTTTCATCGGCATTCTACAGGGCCTCACGACGCTCGTCATGCCCGCGGCGTCCGACGTCGTAATCTACCTTGCGATGGCGCTGATCTTGCTCGTGCGGCCGCAGGGTCTCATGGGTGAAAGCGAGCTGATCCGGCAGGCATGAGAGAACGGGTGTTCGCGGAAGCGCGATTCCTCATTTTGACCGCGCTCGGGCTTGCCGTGTTTCCGTTCCTTTTTAATTTGGTCGGCGGATACTCGGGACTCGCGACGCAGATTCTTATGGTCGGCATCGCCGCGACCGGTTTCAACTTGTTGCTCGGATACGCGGGCGTGCTGTCGTACGGACATGCGATGTTCTACGGCATCGGCGGCTACGCAGCGGCATTGATGGTGCTCAAGTTCATGCCGACGACGGCGAACCTCTGGCTGACGCTGCTTTTTGCGATCGTCGTCGTCGCGATTCAGGCGCTCCTGATCGGTGCGCTGGCGATTCGAACGTACGGCATCTACTTTGCGCTGATCACGCTCGCATTCGCGCAAATGTTCTATTTCATCATGTTCGAGTGGCGCGATCTCACCAATGGCGACAACGGGCTCAACAATATCGTTCCGCCGCCGATCGGCTCTCTTAGCTTGACTGCGCCCTTGCCGCAACTGAATTTGGGCCCGTTCGGCGATCTTTCCCAGATCCACTATTGGTACCCGTTCACGGCGATCATCGTCTTGTTGGTGCTGTGGTTCTCGCGCTTTTTGGTCGCCTCGCAATTCGGAGAAGTGCTGGCGGCGATTCGTGAAAACGAGGAGCGCAGCGAGTTCGTCGGGTTCAGCCCCGCCAAATACAAGCTGGCTGCGTTTGTGATCTCCGGCATGCTGGCCGGTCTGGCCGGCGCGTTGCGCGCGTTGTACGACGGCTCGGTTGCGGTTGACACGCTTACGATCGAGCAAAGTGGAAACTTCGTCGTCTACACGATCATCGGCGGCGTGAAGACGCTCTTTGGCCCGCTCATCGGGTCGGCGCTCGTGATGTACCTGGCGAATGTCGTCAGCGCCAAGACAGAAGCGTGGCGGTTGATCGAAGGCCTCATCTTCGTTGCGGTCATCGTGTTCCTGCCGGGCGGCGTGGTCGGTTCGTTTGCACGCGGTTCGCGCTTCGATTTCTCGCGCATTCTGAGGCTGCGCTAGCGTGGCGGCGTTACTGGAAACGCGCGGGCTCACCAAGCGGTTCGGAGCGTTTGAGGCCAACAAAGAAATCGACTTCAGCGTCGAGCCGGGCGAGTTGCGTGCGGTGATCGGGCCGAACGGCGCAGGCAAGACGACGTTCTTCAACGTCATCGCCGGCACGATACCCGCAAACGAAGGAACGATCGTGTTCGGTGGACGCGATATCACGCGTCTGCACGGATCGAAGCGCGTGCATCTCGGAATCGCCAAAGCGTTCCAGACGGCGAACCTCTATCCCGATCAAACCGTCATGCAAAACTGTCGCCTCGCGGCGCTGGCGTCAATTCAGGGCGAGTTTTCGCCGCAGCTGATCGCGCGCTCGAAGCGATTATCAGAAGTCGATCGCATTGCATCGGATGCGCTCGAGCAGCTCGAGCTTGGAGGAGCTGCCGAGGCGCGGGCCGGCGATCTCTCGCACGGCGACAAGAAGCTCTTGGACATCGCGATCGCGCTCGCAACGCGACCGCAGATTCTCTTGCTCGACGAACCGGTCGCCGGCATGTCGATCGAAGAGAGCCGCAAGACCGATCAGCTGGTTCGCCGTCTCGCGCAAAAGATAACGGTTTTGATCATCGAGCACGACATGGATTTGATCATGGGTCTCTCCGACTCGATCACCGTGCTCCACCAAGGGCGCATCCTCGCGCAGGGGACGCCGGCAGAGATTCGCGCGAACCAGCACGTGCAGGAAGCCTACCTCGGCGGCTACGAGGGCGCGGTGTAATGCCTCTGCTGACCGTCGAGGCTATCAACTCGTACTATGGCGAGAGTCATATTCTCAAAGACCTCTCGCTGCGGATCGAGTCGGGCGAGACCGTCGCGCTCCTCGGCCGTAACGGCGTCGGCAAAACGACGACCCTGAAGAGCATCTGCGGTTGGGTTACGCCGCGCAGCGGCAGCGTCGTCTTCGACGGAGCTCCGATTGCGGGCAAAGGCATGATGGAGATCGCGCGGATGGGGATCTCGCTGGTCCCCGAAGAGCGCCGCATCTTCACGAATCTGACCGTTGCGGAGAATCTCCGGCTTGCGCAAGTGACGTCGAAGCGTCCCGGCTGGTCGCTGGATCAGGTCTACGCAAAGTTCCCGCGCTTGCAAGAACGGCTGCGAAACCGCGGCGACGAGATCTCCGGAGGCGAGAAGCAGATGCTGGCGATTGCGCGCGCGCTCGTGCAAAACGCGCGCCTGATTCTTCTCGACGAGCCGACGGAAGGTTTGGCGCCGCTGATCGTGCGCGAAGTCGAGAACGTCGTGCGCGAGATCAAGGGCGCGGGCATAACCGTGTTGCTCGTCGAGCAAAACCTGTATTCAGCGCTCGCGCTTGCCGACCGCTGTTACGTCGTGGACCAGGGACAGATTCGGTTTGAAGGTACGCCGGACGAAGTTCGTGGGAACGAAGACGTCTTAAAGCGCTACCTGCACGTTTAGCTAGCGCATTCCGCCGATTTCACCGCAGGCAATCCGGGGGCCGCTGCCGCCCAGTGGCGGCGTGTCGGTGTAGTTGTCCGGATTGGCGTGAATCACGATCGAGCGCCCGACGATTGTGTCGGTCCCCGTGACGTCGAGACCCTGCGCGAAATACGCGAAGCCGCCGTTACCCGCGGCGTCGACCGTAATCATGGGCAAGTCGCCCGCGTGTCCGCCGCCGTTCGGTCCGAGGTGATGACCCGTGTGCTTCGGGTCGAAATGTCCGCCGGCCGCGCCAAACGGCGTCGCAACTCCGGCCATGTCGCGCAGAGCGTTGCACGATCCGATTTCGTGGATGTGCATCCCGTGTTGTCCGGGAGGCAGGCCGCTCACATGGACGATGATCTCCGTCCCGCCGCCGCTTTGACCGATGAATCTGGCGTCGCCGACTAGCTTGCCGGCAGCGCTCATGATCGGCGCATCGTACGTGTTCGTCGCTGCGATTGCGGCCGGACCGATACCGCCCAAGAGAACGAGACCGGCAATAACGCCGATCCACTTGCCATAACCCTGCATAGCCCCTCCGATTGATTGCGGTTTTGTTCGCTCTCGTCCCCGATGATACGATAAGTTTCCTGCGGCCGGTCGTTTTGGCAGGCGCCGAATAGCCGGACTCTGTACCAAGTCGTAAACGCCGCCGTGGCGGCCACCGGTCGAGAGGGAGCCCGATGACCCACACCCGACGCACGTTTGCCGCGGGGGCGGCTGCAACGTTTGCTTCAATCGGTATTTTGAGCTCGCGCGCGAGTGCAGCGCAATTCGCATATAAGTACGCCAGCAACGTCGACGTCTCGCATCCACTCAATGTCCGCATGGTCGAAATGTGGAACGCGGTCAAAAACGAGACAAACGGGCGCCTCGAGGTGCAGAGCTTTCCGAACAATCAGCTCGGCGGCGACACAGCGATGCTCTCGCAGCTGCGTTCAGGTGCGTTGCAGTTCTTCACGCTCGACGGCGGGATCTTGCAATCCGTCGTCGACGTCGCGGCAATCCAGGGTGTTGGTTTTGCGTTCCACAACTCGGCCGAAGCGTTTCGCGCGATGGACGGCGCGCTCGGTGATTACGTCCGCGGCGAGATCAAGGCCAAGGGCATCTGGGTGTTCGACCGGATGTGGGACAACGGGATGCGCGACATCACGTCGAGCAAAGGCCCGATTCGGACCGCCGACGATCTCGTCAACTTCAAGATTCGCACGCCCGCCGGGAAGCTGTGGGTTGACCTGTTCAAAGCACTCGGCGCGTCGCCGACTCCGCTCAACTTCAGCGAAGTCTACACAGCGCTGCAGACGCACGTGATCGACGGTCAAGAAAATCCGCCGGCGATTCTGCAAACGGCGCGACTATACGAAGTACAGAAATACCTGAGCATCACAAATCACATGTGGTCGGCCTACCACTTGCTTGCAAACATGGATGCATGGAATGGACTTCCGCCCGACATCCAGGCCGTCGTGACGCGTAACCAGCGCAAGTACGCTCCGCTGCAGCGTCACGATGTACAGCTTCTCAACGACACGCTGATCGACAAACTGCACCGGGAAAACATGGCCGTCAACACCGCGGACGTCTCGACGTTCCGCGCGAAGCTCGGCGGGTTTTATCGCCAATATCACACCGAATTCGGCGACACGGCCTGGGGTCTCTTGGAACGAACTAGCGGGAAGCTCGGCTAAATGTCTGACCTCGCGGATCCGGTAGCTTCGATCGAAGCCGGCGAAGGGATCGTCCGGCCCGTAACCGGTCTCTGGCGGCCGTGGACGGTTGCGATCGATCGCGCGATCGGCGCGATCATCGAGCCGACTGCGTCCCTGATGTTGGTGATCGAGGTCGCGATTCTGGCCAGCGGCGTGTTCTCGCGCTACGTCCTGCACAATGCGATCGTCTGGACGGACGAGCTCGCTACGATTCTGTTCCTGTGGCTGGCGATGCTGGGCGCGGTGATCGCGTACCGTCGCGGCGAGCACATGCGCTTGACGGCGCTCTACCGGCGCCGCCCGCGCAGACAACAGCAAATCTACGATGCGATTACCGCGGTAGTCGTCTCGCTGTTTGCGATCGAGCTCATGCCGTCGAGCTACTCGTTCATCGTACAAGAAACGATCGATCTCACGCCGGCGCTCAATATTCCGCGCTCGTATGTCGTATCCGCGATTACCGTTGCGCTGATCTTGATGCTGATCATCTCGATCATGCGCTTGATCGATTCCGATTGGCGCGTCGCGATACCGGTCGTCGGCATCTCCGTTGTCATCTCGGCGGCGGCCCTGCTGTTGCACCCTTTCCTGGTCCCGCTCGGCAATCTGAACCTACTGCTGTTCTTCGTCGTGCTCGTCGGCGCGCTGATCACGATCGGGGTTCCGATCGCGTTCGCGTTCGGCTTTGCGACGCTCAGCTATCTTGCGCTGACCACGTCCGTTCCGCTCAATACCGTCGTCGGTCGAATGGACGAGGGCGTTTCGAATCTCGTCTTGTTGGCGGTGCCGCTGTTCGTGCTGCTCGGACTGCTGATGGAGATCGCGGGTATCGCAAAACGGCTCGTTGATGCGATCGCGTCGCTGATCGGCCACGTGCGCGGAGGACTCGGCATCGTGCTGCTCGGCGCAATGTATCTGGTGAGCGGCATCTCCGGCTCGAAGGCGGCCGACATGGCTGCGATTGCGCCGGTGCTCTTCCCCGAGATGGAACGCCGCGGACAAAAGCGTGCCGAGATGATCTCGCTGCTCTCCGCATCGGGCGCAATGTCTGAAACGATTCCGCCGAGCCTCGTGCTGATCATCATCGGTTCGGTGACGGGCGTGTCGATTGCGGCTCTGTTCACCGCCGGACTCTTGCCGGCTGCGATTCTGGCGCTTGCGCTCGTCTTCGTTGTGCTGTGGCGCTCGAAGGACGACAAAGTCGAGCTGGCTACGCGTCCGACGGCCGGATTCATCATCAAGGCGATTATCGTTGCGATCCCGGGTCTTTTGCTGCCGCTGGTCATTCGATTCTTCGTGCTCGACGGCATCGCGACCGCAACCGAGGTGAGCACGGTCGGCATCGTCTACACGATTTTGATCGGCATCTTCGTTTATCGCGAGTTTCCGATAAGGCGGATCTATCCGATCCTACGCGAGACCTGCGCGCTCACCGGCGCGATCTTGCTGATCATCGCGACGGCGACGTCGATGGGGTGGTCGCTGACGCAATCGGGCTTCGCACAGCAGCTTGCCACATCGCTTTCGGCGGCGCCCGGCGGCAAAGCCGGATTCATCGCGCTCTCCATCGTCGTATTCATCGTGCTCGGCTCGGTGCTCGAAGGGATTCCGGCGATGGTACTCTTCGGCCCGCTGCTCTTTCCGATCGCGCAACAGTTCCATGTGCGCGACGTCCACTACGCGATCATCGCGATCATCGCGATGGGCATTGGTTTGTTCGCGCCGCCGCTCGGCGTCGGATATTACGGCGCGTGCGCGATCGGCAAGGCGTCTCCCGACGAAGCTGCGATACGGGTTATTCCGTATCTCGGGGCCGTGTTGATCGGTCTCATCGTCATCGCGTACGTCCCGTGGTTCTCGGTCGGATTCTTACCACCGCAACCCGGACACTAAGAGCTATCGCCGGCGTCGTTGCGCTGTGCGGCGTCGCCGCAGGGTGCTCGCCGTCCGTTGAGCCGCTCGCGAAGCCAGCGCGCGTCGAGTCGTTTTGCAGCACGCATCCTGTCCACGAGTATCCGAAGACGACCTCGATGGGCAGCATCATGACGTCGGTCTACGACTCGCTGCCGAGCGGACCCAACGTGCCGACGCTCTCGAAGTACAAGCAAGACTTGAAAACGTCCGAGGGTGCGATCGCGTACTACGATCGTCTGCGGCTACTCAAGCCTGGGTTGGCAAAAGCACTCGGTTCCAGCGACGACTACGTCGTCGCGCGTGAAGTGATCTTCAACAACGACGTCGTCTCCGAGAGCGAACGCTATATCTATATGGACTTACTGGATCACGGCGTGTACCGCTGGCAAGCATTGCGTGCGCCCGATACGCAGAACGTCTGCAGTCAAGGGCAGCGCTTGATGTAGCCGCTTTAGCGGCTGAACATCTGGGCGCGAATCGTCGTGCCCAGAAGCGTCTCGACGAGCAGCCCCGAAACGACGGCGATCGCTTCGAGAATCGCGAATTCGTGACGCACGTCGACCAGCGTGAGGCTGAGCATCATCGCCGCGCCCGCAATGAGGATCACGAAACCGAGGGCGAAGTGCCACAGGCCGCGCCACGTGACCTTGCCGAGATCCTTGAGCAGCTGGGTCGGCGAGCGCGTTCCGATATCCCAAATAATGAACGCCATCGCGTGCAAGAGGATCGCCGCGAGTACGAACGGCGCGAGATGGAACAGCTGCGGACTGACTACGGCGTGTCCTCTTCGGGCCAGCCGGCAATTTCGCCGAGGGCCGCCGAGCGCGCAACCTTGAGTCCAAGCGTCGCACATTTCATGCGCGCCGGACTTATCCCGATGCCGACGTTGTCGAGCACGACTTGTTTGTCCATCTTGGCAACGGCTTCGACGTGCATGCCCTTGATCGTATCCGTCAGCATCGATGCCGACGCCTGACTGATCGCGCAGCCCCGTCCGGAGAAGCGCACGTCCTCGACGATCCCCTCGGCATTCACTTTCAAATCAAAGCGAATCCGGTCGCCGCACAGCGGATTGAGATCCTCGAAGGTTGCGGTTGCGCCTTCGAGGGTTCCGAAATTATGCGGCTCTCGGTAATGCTCGAGAATGTAGCCCTTATAGAAATCGTCCATGCGCTACTTAAGCTTGAAGATGTCCGCCGCTTTGTGCAGCGACGCGATCAGCGCGTCGACGTCGGCTTCCGTGTTGTAGACGTAGAACGAGGCGCGTGCGGTTGCCGGCCAGCCCATCTTTTCCATGAGCGGCATCGTGCAGTGGTGTCCGGCGCGGACGCAGACGCCGTCGGTATCGAGAATCGACGCGACGTCGTGCGCGTGCACGTCGCCCAAATTGAACGAGATGACGCCGGCACGGTTTTCGGCGGGCAGCGGCCCGTAGACGACTAGTCCGCGGCGTTCGAGCTCGGCCAAGCGTTCGAGCGCATAGGCCGTTAAAGCGATGTCGTGCGCGCGCACCCAGTCCATTCCGAGTTCGCGCAGATAGTCGACGGCAACGCCCAGACCGATCGCATCCGCGACGTTGCTGGTTCCGGCCTCGAATTTCCAGGGCAGCTCGTTGTATTCGGTGTGCGTGTACTCGACGCGCTTGATCATGTCGCCGCCGGTCAAGAACGGCGGCATTGCTTCGAGCAGCGCACGCTTGCCGTAAAGAAAACCGATGCCGGTCGGGCCGAGCATCTTATGACCGCTGACGGCCATGAAATCGACGTCGAGCTTCTGCACGTCGACCGGCATGTGCGGGACGCTTTGGGCGGCATCCACGAGCACGCGCGCTCCGGCTGCGTGTGCGCGCTTCGTCAACATGTCGAGCGGTGCGATGGTGCCGAGCGTGTTGCTGACGTGCGAGAGTGCGAGCAGCTTGGCGCCGTCGAGCAAGCGGTCGAGATCGTCGAGCACGTGGACGCCCTGCGCATCGACGGGAATGAAGCGAAGCTCGGCGCCGGTGCGCTCCGCGAGCAGTTGCCACGGAACGAGATTGCTGTGATGTTCGACTTGCGTCGTGACGATCGCGTCGCCGCGACGCAGGTTCTGGACGCCCCACGTAAACGAAACCAGGTTGATCGCCTCGGTCGAGTTGCGCGTCCAGATGACTTCGGCGTCCTCGGCCGCGTTGATGAACCGCGCGATCTTACCGCGAGCTTCCTCGAAAGCAGTCGTCGCAAGCTCGGCGATCTCGTAGACGCCGCGATGGATGTTGGCGTTGTATTCGCTGTAGTACTTGACCAGCGCGTCGATGACCGCTTGCGGTTTTTGCGAGGTGGCAGCCGAGTCGAGATAGACCAGACGCTTTCCACGCGACGTCGGCTTATGTAGGATCGGAAAGTCGCGCAGGATCCGTTCTTGCACCGCGTCCGGGCGAACGGTCGCCGTCATACGATCTTTCCAGCCAGCGCGCGACGCAACTCGTCGCGCAACGCCTCAGTCGGGAAACGAACGAGCGCCGGTTCGAAGAATCCGAGCGCGATCATGCGTTCGGCTTCGTGCCGCTCGATGCCGCGGCTCATCGCGTAGAAGAGCACCTCATCGTCGATCGCGCCGATCGTCGCGCCATGATACGCCTTGACGTCGTTGGCGCCGATCTCGAGTGCCGGGATACTGTCGATGTGCGAGTCTTTCGAGAGCAGCAACGCGTCGTCGCGCAGCGTCGCGTCGACGCCGTGCGCAGCCGGTCGAATACGAATGTTGCCGATATAGCGGGCTTGTCCGCCATCGATTGCAGCGCTTTTGAACAGCGTCTCGGATTGCGTTTGTCCGGCCGGATGATCAGCTTCCGACTGGACGTCGACGTGCTGACCCTTGTTCGGAAAGAAGAAGCCTGATATTGTCGTGCGTGCGCCACTTTCGAGTGTCGTCGACTTGACGTCGCCGATCGATAATTCCGCGCCCAGCTCGGCGAGCGCCCAATGCAGCTCCGCATCGCGTCCGATATTTCCGCGCCGGCTCCAGAAAGCGCGAACGCGTGGTCCAAAATCTTGTACCGTCGCGTACGTGACGGCTGCATGCTCGAGGGCGACGATCTCGACGATCTCACTGACGAGCTCGAGATTCGAGCCACAGCGGAAGCGTGTGATGATCGTGGCGCGTGCGCCTTCCGACGCCGCGACGAGCACGTACGGGAATGCTGCCGGACCTTCGAGATCGTAGCTGACGACGATGGGCTCGTCGACGACCGCGCCCTTCGGCAAAAAGATGAAAGCGCCGTTCTCACGTCGCGCGACGTTGAGTGCGGTGAAACGTCCGCTGCGCCAATCGGCGACGTTGCCTTCGGTCGCACTGATGATCGCGGCATGCGCGGCGCGCGCGCTCGCCAGGTCGCAGGCGACGACGCCCTTGCGCTTGGCCTCTTCCGAAAGCTCGAACTGCGGCGTCGCGCTTCCCGGAGTCAGCTCTTCGAGCGCCAGCTTTGCGAGATCGATCTTCCAGAATCGGCCGGGCATTGGCCCGGGCGGCGGCAGCGAGCGCGCGAGCACGAACGCTTCCTCGCGTTCGTTCGGCGGTGCTGCGACGCTAAGCTGCGCCACTCGCAACCTCGTCGCGAATGTTGTCGTACCCCTCGGCTTCGATCCGATGCGCGAGGTCGGCGCCGCCCGTTTTGACGATACGGCCGTCCATCATGATATGCACGACGTCGGGCTCGACGTACTGTAGGATGCGCGGATAGTGCGTGATGATCAGAAAGCCCGTGTCACTGAGTGAACCCGAACGCAGCGTCGTGAGCGATTCGCCGACGTCGCGCAACGCGTCGACGTCGAGACCCGAATCGGTTTCATCGAGAATCGCGTACTTCGGCGCAAGCACGGCGAGTTGGAGCATCTCGAGCCGCTTTTTTTCGCCGCCTGAGAAACCATCATTGACGTAACGGCCGAGAAACGACGTGTCGATGCCGAGATGATCGAGCTGCTCGAATACGAGCGCACGAAATTGCGCCGGCGTCAGGTCGCTGCCGCGAACTGCGGTACGTGCACTGCGCAAGAAATTCGCGACGCTGACTCCCGGGATCGCAGCCGGATACTGAAAGGAGAGGAAGAGTCCGAGCTTGGCTCGTTTGTCGGGCGAAAGCTCGAGCAAGTCCTCGCCGTCGAGCTTGGCGTTACCGCCCGCAATTTGATAGCTGGGATGCCCCGCGAGCGCGAACGCAAGCGTCGACTTCCCGCTGCCGTTGGGACCCATGAGCGCGTGCACGCGTCCGCGCTCAACCGACAGATCGATCCCCTTGAGAATCTCCGTCGAGTCCACGGTTACGCGAAGGTCGGTGACGTTCAGACCGCTAGCCATACTGCTCCATCGTACGGTTTAGGGTGAGAGAAAGTCAAGGAAACCCTGGACTTTCCTCCGGTCCGCGTGCTACGATCACGTGCGACAAAACATGCAGACTGAGCGCTTCTTTGCCACGACCAGGGGCCGAATAGCCGCCGCTCTACGGCGCAGGAAGTCGGCGTCTGCCGCGGATCTGGCCCACGAGCTCGACCTGTCGCCAAATGCGATCCGCCAACAACTGGCCGGGCTGCAGCAAGACGGCTTGGTGAGCGAACGTCCCGTCCGCCGTGGAAAGACGAAGCCGACGCACGAGTTTTCGCTGACCAGCGACGGGGAGCGGCTCTTCCCGCAGCGCTACGATCTGTTGCTGAACGCTGTGCTTCGTGAAGTTCGCGACGTGGGCGGTGACGACGCCGTCCGCGAAATCTTCGAACGAATGGGCCGCCGCGCGGCCGAGAAAATGTCGGCGCGAGCGGGCGATAAGCAAGGTGAGGAACGCGTCGGTTCGCTCGTCGATCTACTGCGCGAGCACGGCGTCGAAGCCGACTACAATGCTGACGGCAAGACGTACGAGATTCGCGAGCACAACTGTCCGTACGCGGAGACCGTCAAGGAGCATCCGCAGGTCTGTTCGGTGATTCACACCGTTCTGGGCGATTTGTTTCCTGCAGGCAGCAAGCAAACTGAATCGCTTGCAACCGGCGGTGAGGCGTGCCGGTTCGAGGTGAAGGTATGAATTTTCCCAAGTTCCAGAAGCTCGTCGAAGAACGTACTGGGTTTCGCACGATGGAGAACCCGATGGCCACGGGCGAGTATTTCAGCGACTCGTGTGGCGACATGTACACCTACTATCTGCAGGTTGGTCCCGGTGACGTCATCGAGGACCTTTCGTATTTTACGACCGGTTGTGGCTTCGGAACGGCGACGTGCAGCTTGCTCGTCGAGCTTGCGCGGGGCAAGACACTGGACCAAGCGCTTGCAATTACGGATCAAGATATCGAGAACGCGCTCGACGGATATCCCGATAAAAAGAAAGATTATCCGGAGCGTTCGCGCCTTGCGTTGCAGGCTGCGGTCGAAGATTTTCGCGCCAAGCGCGCAGCCGGAAAAATTACCGACGACATGCTCGCGCAAGCCGCCGCTGCTGCAGCCGCGGTGCGTGCCGCAACGCTTCCTGGAAACGGGAAGACGTCGCAAGATGAAAACGCCGGCCCGAAAGTCATGCAAGACGCGGGCAAGGTAATGATCAAGCTCCACTAGTCGGTCGAACACGCATAACCGGGCGCACCGACGCATGCGCGGATAATCGGGCGCACGTTCGATTGCCGCAGCTGAACGATTTCGCGCAAAGGCCCGCCTCAGGGCACGATCCCCCCGCTGTCATCCCGAGCGAAGTCGGGGGACAACGTAATTTCCGATGGCTGCGGCTAGCTTCGAAGCCAGGCCTGAAAAGCACGACCGGCTTGATTCCACGAGTCTTGCGGTCGCGTAACGGGTCTTGCGCTTGGGTGCTGAGCCACGAAGTCCGGCGGCCTCCCAACTCTTGTAGCCACAGTCATACTCATACGCGTACGATTGCGTTGGTCCCTCGACTTCGCTCGGGATGACAAACAGGGGCGCAATCGTCGCGTGAGGCGGCCCTTTGCGAGAGATCGCTGCTTGGCTGAAATCGAACGTGCGCCCGGTGATCGCGCCGTTATGCGCGCTACAGAATCGCTTCGGCTTCGATCGTAACGTTGATGTTGGTGCCGACGACCTCGGGTGGCACGTTGGCGCCGATACCAAATTGCGTGCGGTCGAGCGTTAAGCTCGCCGCGTAGCCGACGTGGGTCTTGCCCTTGCCGTCCTTGACGGTCCCAACGACATTTCCGCTGACGCTCACGGGTTTCGTGACGCCGCGAATCGTTAGGTCGCCGTTCATGACGAAGTTGCCGCCGCTCTGCGGGGTGATTTTGGTGCTCTTGAACGCCATCTCGGGGAATTGTTGCACGTTCAAGAACTTGTCGGAGCGAAGATCGCTGTCACGTTGATCGTTGTGTGTGTCGATTTTCGTGAGGTCGAGCGTAGCCTCGACCGATGTCGGGATGTTGTTGGGCGCAAGGGTTACCTTGACCGATTTCACGGGGATGTCGCCTTGCACGGTCGAGATCAGCAAATGCTTTGCGGCAAAATGCGCGGACGTGTGATTCGGATCGATTGAGACGTCTTCGGCACGTGCGCCGGGTGCAGCGGCGAAGAACGACGCGGCGGCGGCGGCAATGAGAAGAGCGCGCGAGAGTCTAGGCATATCGTTCGAAACCTATCAGCGAAGTCTGAGGAGAACCTGAAGTCCTTGAGCTAGGCAAGGTACGGATTCCCGGTGCGCTCGCTGCCGATCGTCGTTGCCGGACCGTGCCCAGGAATGACGACCGTGTCGTCCGCGTAGGGGAAGAGCTTGGTGCGGATGCTGTCGACGATGTCCTCGAGCGACGTTCCGCCCAGGTCCCAGCGCCCGACCGATCCGCGAAAGAGCGTATCTCCGCTCAGAATCCGCGGGCTGCCGTCGACCTCGACCGCGAAGCTGGTGCTGCCGGGCGTGTGCCCCGGCGTGTGCAGGCATGTCAAACTCACCGCTCCCGCGCGCAGGACGAGCTCGTCCTCGAGGTCACCATCCAGCGTCGTCGGTGCGATCGTGACCGGCAAGCCCACCCACCGTCCTTGCTCCGTCAACTGCGCGTAGAGTGGCCGGTCGCCGGGGTGCAACAGACCCTCACCACCGACGCGTTCGCGCAATACGCCGAGCGCACCGATGTGGTCGAAGTGCGCGTGCGTGTGCACGAGATATTTTGGGCGGAGCTTGTGTTCGTCGAGAATGGTTGCGATGCGTTCGACGTCATCGCCGCCGTCGACCACGATTGCTTCACCGGTTTGTTCGTCGCCGAGAATGCTGCA
>Ga0181537_10001298_pt1 | contig 23137 bp, 27 predicted proteins | sample PEATcosm2014_Bin_39_FD_119765 | JGI IMG/M metagenome (GOLD analysis project Ga0181537, IMG submission 119765) | Peatland microbial communities from MTU Mesocosm Facility, Houghton, MI, USA - PEATcosm2014_Bin23_10_metaG | ecosystem: Environmental > Terrestrial > Soil > Wetlands > Peat | place... | reverse complement strand
TTGTTCCTTTGGTTTACCTCTGAAAAAGTCGAATAAAAAACCCCGCGCACCTTTCGGTGGGCGGGGTTGGAAATTGTCCTGAGTAGTCAGGCTAAAACCTATCCGCGCACCTCCTGCGTACGATCTTCGGTACCGGTATTGGGGCCATATTTGACCATAAACCGGGACGAGAGCACGCTGGCACCTTGCAACCAAATGGCTGCAAAGCTTAGGCAATGCTTTGTGGTTAATGATATGGTTCTCATGGCTGTTGAATGTGTTTCCTTGATATAGAATAAGACGCGCTAGAGCAAGAATAATCTCAACTTATTTTCAATTATTTTGAAAATCAACCTAGGGCGAATAATCGAATTACTCGCTTGGGGGCTGTGTAGGCAAGAGTTCAGGCTGCCGCTTAACAGCGTCCAGTTCATGGACCTGCGGTGCTTGCAGAGAGGGCGCATCATCCTTGAGGTCCACCCCGCTCAAGCTCCGTCGCAGAGATTGTGTCATGAGGTAAAAGAGCTTCTGTGCAGCTTCGGCTGGTGGGAGGCCTTCGGTACGGATATTGGAAACGCAATTGCGGGCAGCATCGGTCAGGCCGGTGCGTGGGGCGTAGGTGAAATAAGCGCCCAGGCTGTCCGCCGCGCCGAGGCCGGGCCGCTCTCCCAGTAACATCAGGCTGAGCCGCGCATGGAGCAATTCCCCGATCTCGTCCTGCAAGGCCACCCGGCCATGTTTGGCCACGATGATGGGAGCCAGTGTCCAACCGCTTTGCTGAACCAACGGAACCAACGCCGCCAGGAGGGGCGGGCCATGCTCGGTCGCGGCGAGGCTCGACAATCCGTCGGAGATGATGATGACCAGATCGCAGGAGCTTGGGATTAGGGCAGCGAGTCGGGCATGACTGGAGTTGGCCAGTCTGCGACCCAGGTCGGGCCGCCGCAGAAAATCCATTTGCGTCGTTGCCGCGCTTTCGAGGCAAAGGATATCCGTACCCAGGAAACGGAGTCGGTTGGCAAAATCGGCGGCATCGAACGGTGCGTGGACGGCGTCGCGAGCCCTGGCATGCGCCAGCCGGAAGTCGAGCAGCTCGCGCGTGGGCAGGCTGCCGCCTGTTCGGCCCAAAGCGATGCGCGCCGTGGTTAAGCGCCGGAGTTGCTGCCAGGGATCGGACATGTGGTTGGATTCAGGTATTAGAGACCGGCAAGTTGCGGAGCGACGAGCGCGTGCCGGGCGGTTGCGGGCAGAAGGTGGGAGTGCTTATCGAAGATGGCCATGTGTTGCAGCCACGCCTCGAACTCCGGTGCGGGCCGGCGCCCGAGCACCTGGCGCAAATAGTGGCTGTCATGAAAGCTCGTCGACTGGTAGCCGAGCATGATGTCGTCCGCGCCCGGTACGCCCATGACGTAGTTGCAGCCCGCAACGCCGAGCAAAGTCAGCAAGGTGTCCATGTCGTCCTGGTCAGCTTCCGCATGATTCGTGTAGCAAACGTCGCAGCCCATCGGCAGACCGAGCATCTTGCCGCAGAAGTGGTCTTCCAAAGCGGCGCGGATGATCTGCTTGCCGTCATAAAGATATTCGGGGCCGATGAAGCCGACGACCGTGTTGACGAGCAGCGGTTGGAACTCGCGGGCGACGGCGTAGGCGCGGGCTTCAAGCGTCTGTTGATCGATGCCATGATGCGCATTGGCGGAGAGGCACGAGCCCTGGCCGGTCTCGAAATACATCACCTGATCGCCGAGCGTGCCGCGCTTCAGGGACAACGCACCCTCCCGCGCCTCTTTCAGTAACGCGAGATTGATGCCGAAAGATTTGTTGGCCGCCTCGGTGCCGGCCACGGATTGGAACACAAGGTCGACCGGTTCACACGCTTCGATGCAGCGCAGCGTCGTGGTCACATGCGCGAGAATGCAGGATTGAGTCGGGATTTCGTACTCGCGAATCAGCCGGTCGATCAGCCGCAGCAACTCGGCGCAGGCCGCCGGGCTGTCGGTGGCGGGGTTGACGCCGATCACCGCATCGCCGCAGCCATACATCAGGCCGTCGATGATGGAGGCGGCAATGGCGCGGAGATCATCCGTGGGATGATTGGGCTGCAAGCGCACGGCCAGCGTGCCGGGCAGGCCAAGTGTATTGCGAAAACGGGTGACAACGCGGACTTTGCTCGCCACCAAGATCAAGTCCTGGTTTCCCATCAGCTTGCTCACAGCGGCAACCATTTCGGGTGTTAGTCCCGACGCCAAGGCTTCCAGAATTGAGGCATCCGTTTCATAGCGCAGCAGCCAGTCCCGGAACTCGCCTACCGTCAATCCGCTGACCGGCTTGAATGCAACCGAGTCGTGCCGATCCATGATCAGCCGGGTAACCTCGTCGTCTTCGTAAGGGATGAGCGGCTCGGTAAGAAATTGGGACAGCGGCATCTCAGCCAGACACATCTGGGCGGCGGCCCGTTCTTCGGTCGATGTGGCGGCAAGACCTGCCAGTTGATCACCGGAGCGCAGCGGCGTTGCTTTGGCCAGCAGCATGGCCAAATTATCGAACCGATGCGTGTTTCCCCTAAGCGTAATGCGATGGGCCATGACGCCTTTACCTATGCCAGAAACGGCTTCAACATCCAACAGGATCAGGTTTGGGGTTGAATGTGCAGGCGCCTGCTGATCACTGCGCGCCTGGGGCCGGACTGACGGTTAACGTCACTGTGGCGAATTAGGGAGGGTTTTAGGGAGGCGTAGCCGCCCTAACTAGCGACACAACTTTATCTTCCCGCATCGCTGTGGGAAGACGTGTGCACGAAGTGTCACACGGTTGTGTTGCTAGCTAAGGTTTCCCCACAGCTCCGAATAGGAGCTATTTGATGCCGGATTCTGGCGACACCATGCCCTGCTTTGGTCACGGGCAATTTTAGGGCCATTTAAGGCCCCTATTTCTCGTCGCGCATGAAGCGAGAGTAAATGGCGACAATTGAGGCGAATCGCGAAGCCCGAATTGACGGGCGAATGCATGCATTCAGCACATTGGTTCTGAAGACCTCTCTGCGTTTTCGCTGGCCTGGTAAAGGCATCGATTATTCCTTCATTTTCGAGTCAAGACTTTGCGCTTATGATCAAGGGCAGTTTCCGTAGATGCTTATCGATTTTCTCTGCAATGGATTGCGGTAGATTCGTTTCGCGCCGAACCTCAGGCCATTCCTTTTGCACGGCGTCGACGATACGATCGACGGTGGCGAGGGTTTCACGTTCTGGTAGCGCCGCTTTTTCGGCAAGGCGGCGGAATCGGTCACGCGTGATGGAGGCGAAACTTTTTTCGCCTGCAATGTTCAAAGCCAGTCGTTCGTTCTCGATGTAGGCAACGGTGGAGACCAGATCATACGCCGGCGCCAGTGTTGGCGTTCGTCCATCGGGATAAAGGAGGGACCAATTCTTGAGGTGCATGTCTCCATTGCCGGTGAGAATGATGAAAGCCAGACGCGCGATGAAGTCCTGGGCAGCTTGAGGACCGAGGACTTGTCCGACGAGCTCCGCGATCCGTGCGCAGCCGACCTTTTCGTATTTGTCACGAGGGAAAATGCCGAAGACCTGCGCCAGGTCTTCCATGTGTACCCGTTTCCCTCCGGATAACCGATCAAACCGGCGTACGGCTAGGGCATTTTGGTCGGCAAAATTGCCCAGATTCGGCATGCCTTGGATGGAATTGATCGGTACCAACCGATGTTCCGGAACTGTAATCCCGACGCGAGAGGCCAGGGTCAGCATCGCCGCTTCATTTTCCGGTACTGCGGGGTAGATGGCTGATGGCAATTTAACGATCCAATCTCCGCCCATGCCTCCCGCAGGAATCGTGAGACCGCCGTGCTGATTCATCAGGGCGGAAAACTTGAGCTGTACACCAGCGAGCGAGAACCGCAGCGGTGCCTCCGCTTGGTTGGTGTCGGAGTTCTGCGATTCAACTTCCTTGTCTTTGGTTCCTGCGGCTACTGCTCGGACCGCTCCCGGCAAGTCCTCACCAAGGAAGGAGAGCAGTTGAAACTCACGGTCCGGGTGAATGTCCGCTTGTTTCGCAATATATTCCCGGAGCGCTCCCTCCGGCAGCAAATTGGAGAACCAAGGAGGCAATCTGGCGTGGACGGGACGGGTTCGCTCTTGCAGTTTCCCGTCAGCGAGCAAGAAGGCTTGGCTGAGCACAGGACGATGCGTATCGTTGATGTAGTCGTCGGCGAAAACAAAGAGGGATTGTCCTCCTGGAAGAAGGGTCATCACACCTACGAGTTGGTCGCCCAAAAAAATCTGAAGCTCTGACTTCATGGATTGGATTCCTCGTCATCCTCGACACTCCAAAGGGATTTTTCCTCCTGGCCCGAAAGAAGGGCTTGGACGGCTGGCACCAACGTCCGCGGAACAAGCATAAGTTCCTGGTCGACGAGTCGGCTCATCTGAATGACGCTGGAAAGTCGCGGATCAACCCGACCACTTTCAATTTCGGAAACATGGGCTTGAGCCCACCCCAAGCCTTGGCCAAGCTGCTTTTGGCTCAGCTTTCTGGCTTTCCGTGCGATCTTCAATTGCTCTCTTAGGGGAGACATAAATACACGATAGCATATATTTTTATAAACGTATACGCTTTAGCATATTTTTGTGCCTTTCTCCTCCGGACGGTAATTAGGCCGAATTGAAACAATCCGGACAGTATATGTGGCTCGTTTATAAGCTCTTAGGGCTTATTTATTTTTCTTCATGACTGGGTAAGGCCGGAACGACACCCTTGGGATATGCCAAATCTTCCCTATACCCAAAGTACCAATTCGTCAGTGACACCAAAAACTGTAGCGTCTGAACGCGCGGAATTCCTAAACTCCAGGTGGTGGCCCGCCCGCATCCCCTACCGTGAGGCCGGGTGGATTCTGGGCTTCTCCGAAGTGGAGGTCGCTCTTCTCGTTTCGTACGGTCTCCTTAAGCCTCTAGGCGAGGCCACCCCCAATAGCGCCAAGTTGCTATTCACTCGAATCATTCGCGAGCATTCCGAGGATGCTCAGTGGATGGAACGGGCGTCCAAAACCATCAAGGACCATTGGCGGTCGAAAAACGCAAAAGCCGTCGCCAAGAAACTTCTCGCAGAGAACACCCTCGCGCAACGCCGTTAGCTGAGAAAGAACCGTAGGAAGCGCCCCATCCAGGTAAGATAAAGAAATGCAAGCTCTAGCACTAACTTCTGTCACCGATGTAGGTGATGGCACGCATCGTTTAGCAGAACTCGAGCAAATGATACGTAAGGACCTCAGAGCTTTTGTGCGGGTGGGCATTGCTCTGCGAGAAATTCGCGATGGCGAATTGTTTCAACTGACGGGACACAAATCTTTTGAAGCCTACTGTCGCCAGCGGCTAGGCATTGGACGCCAGCATGGCTATCGGTTGGTAACAGCGGCGACGTTGGTGCAGGATATGTCGCCAATTGGCGACAATTTGGTGGCGCATGAAAGTCAGTTCCGCCCCTTGAGTCGTCTACCCCGCTTCAATGATAAAAAGCGAGCCTTTCAACTCGCCTGCGATTGGGCCAAAGGAAATCCACCTACAGCCAAATTAGTTAGCCAAGCCGTGCGGGAAATAGTGATGTGCAAGAAAGCCAAAAAGTCGCCGGCGAAGCACCGCCGGTCTTTGACGTCAGACGTAAATATAATTTTCGGCGATTCACGTGATTCGTCGCTTCTGCCTAAAGGTGTAGCGGACCTTGTCGTGGGCAGCATCCCCTACAATATCGGCATGGCTTACGACACATGGAACGACAATTTGCCGTTCGATGAGTATCTCCAGTGCCTGCGCGACTGGTTTGCAGCAGCCAGGACATGGGCTCATCCAAATCATGGCAAGCTGGCGGTAATTACGGCCGTCGACACCCACAAGCATGGCCCTTTCCCGTTGACTGCGCATGTTGTCCAAGCAGCCCTTGAAGCTGGCTGGAAATACAAGGCCACAATTGTTTGGGTCGAAAACTCAACCAAGGCATGGCCGGACATTGTGAAGCGAGCAGTAGCTCCCGAATACCACTGTGCCGCCGAGTGCGTTGTGGTTTTTCATGTAGGTGAATGGGAGCGTCCTTGTCCAGACACCACCCCGGATATTGCGCCCGACGAATATAGCGAGTGGTCTCGCGGGGTTTGGCATCTGAAAAGCCATTACCGGAAACCAGCCGCACATCCGGCTGCTAATCCGCCAGAGTTAACAGACCGACTTATTCGACAATTTTCTTTTCGAGGAGATCTCGTGGTAGATCCGTGGGCTGGAAGTGGTACGACCCTCAAAGTTGCGCAGCAGCTGGAGCGAAAAGCGGTGGGGATCGAAATTGATGAGGCCTACGTTCTTCATATGAAAGAATCTCTCGGCCTTTAATGTTTTGCTTTCTTCCGGACGTTTATTTTCCGGACGCTTTTTTTAAAAATAAATTCTGCCGGACAGTTGAGGAATTCCAATACTCCTCCTTAACAAAGGAGTATCCCATGTCAGACAATCACAAAAGCAAAGCCACCAGCCCCATCACCGCCGAACTGAATTCCATACTGAAAGACAGCGCAGGAAATTATCTGTGCTCAAGGGAGGAGATCGGGAAACTCGCGGATCAGACTCAACTCGTTCTCTTTTTGTACGCCATAAGTGGCCGTGCATACATCCAGGACACAACCGCTTACTGGTTTGTTCACTGGAAATTCCAGGGTTGCATAAATTCCTATATCGGGGGCTTAACCAAAGCCGCGTTCTTCAAGTACAAGTGTCCGGAGGTCGAGGAGGCTGCGGTATACCACCGGGAACATTTCATTCCCAAGGCAAAATAAATTCTCGTCTCAAGCACTATGTGGAATAAAAAGATGACCACTGTATGGAAACGAATCATGAAGTTTCCTCCTACAGAAGCGCATTTGGAACTCTGGACGAAAAGAGTTCTAGCCCAAATAAACCTCCCGGATTACATCAAAAGCATCACGGTCGAAGACCTGTTCGCAATCATAAAAAAGGCGCAATCGCTCAAGAATAAGGGTGACAATGATGCTCCAAAAAACCTGGCCTTGGGTTCACCCCTTTTAAGATCGCGCTGGAAGGAGCTAATGGATTTTACGCCCAGCCGCTTACACATAGCACTTCTTCAAGACAAGGTGGACTCTGACCTCGGAGTTGACCAAATTTTAGAGAAGGCGCACTACGAGGAACTCGAAAATATCATCGGGGATGTCGCCATCCCTCCGAGCCCACCGGCGGTGCCGCCAACTACAACACAAAAGTAAAATGCCCTCAAATTTTGCAAACATCCGAGTCGGAAGTAATACCCAACGTCTGATTACGGCTAAGCTGCTTCAATCCGGATGCGAGAGTCAGAGCGACGCCATTAAAAGCCTGATGAAAGAAGGAGCTGGCGTCACCCGACCTGTAATCGCGAAGCTCGCTCAACCCTCGAATTTCAAAGCCTTCCATCTCTTTTCGCTCGAGTTAGCCCGAGATCTAGCCACGGTCAAAAACCGCGTTACTTACGCACGACCAAAAAGCGACGATAAGGAATACAACGACAGACTGGACCGTCTGGAAAAGATTACCAACGATTTGCTACCTCGTCTGGAGAAGTACGCCGAAATGGCGGATGCCATGTTTTTGGCGCTTACGGGACTGACTTGGAATAACTGCAAAACGTTAAGCAAGGCATATGCCGAAACGCTACGCCGCATGGATGTGGTAAAGGCTAAAATCAGTGCAGGAAAGCTGTCTCCTGAATTGATCACTGAAGCAAAGCACATGCTTGATCAATACGAAACCTTTATCAAAGCCCTATCCATTTTGGGTATTTCATCAAATGAAGTCGGTTAGAAATAATGTCTCTTTTACTGGATATTTTCTTATGCCTTATACCAAAGTTCTTTTCTTATTCAAATGGAGTGTCATTGAACGATTGAAGAAATACTTGCAAAATCAAGACCATCCTAACCATCTCGATTACACCACCGAATCGTTTCAATCAACACACCCCGCGTTATCTCCAGATGAGTTTTTTCCAGTCGTTCGTGACGCAATAGACCGACTGCGACAAATGAAGCGTGGAGGTCGACCGGTTAAAAATCTCGTCGCATTGCACATTAGTCGTACCGCTGATGGCACCCACTTGGACGCCCAAGAGCGTTCGGAATATGCCTCTCGGTATGTGCAGTATGTGGCCCCGGATCGGTTGGCCCTTTACTCATGGCACGTTAACCTTTTTACCGGCTCCGCCGATCTCAATGTTTTTGTCCCGAATGTACAAAATTTAAGTCGACCAAGAGTTCGGCGCACGAGCCAAAGCAATCCCATTAAGGATGCTCGAGAAGCCGCCGACAGAGTGACCGAGGAATTGAATCGAAAACGAAGTAAAAAAAAAGACCGCTGATTTTAACCATGCCCCAGATACTCATGGAGCTAGCGGAAAAAAGGGGCGGAAGTCTGCTTGGTAAGCAGCTTGCTGAGTATGACAAGCAACTCGCTGAATACGGTGAGCAACTAAGCCGCTTAAATCTGGAAAAAGCTGTTGAGTGCTTTGGACACAAAGTGACCCGTTTCAACCTCGATAATGATACAATCAGTATTAAGTTCAGCTACGTTGGCGAGAATCCCGAAAAGAGAGACAAGAGACGTGCAAAAAAACTCAACATCGCGATACTACTCGCCGAGATACTGAAGTTACGTGAAAAGAAGAAGCCCGTCCAAATTTCCGATCGAAAAATGCAAATTCAACGGGCCAAAAAATCCCTCCTGCCGTCAAAAACAGATGAAATTCAACAGATGATTGACGAAGCTTGTATTGATGACGCCCCTAACCTTGAACATCCTCCACAACAACATAAGCCCAAACGTTGATCTGGCGGAGTAAGAGTAGCTAAGAAACTCCTGATCCCATCAGCCTTAGGATCTGTCGGCTGTGGTTCTGGAGGAATATTGTTGGGCTTTTCACCGGCAGCGTGTTATACAGGCGTCCCCCTAGTTTTTAGCGTGATGAGTACCGATCTCAAATATAAGGTCAACGACCTTCAATGCTTTCATGTAGATCCTGCAAAACCAGAACTCGCTTGGGACGCACTCAAAAAAGAATGCAACTGCCTGTCAGAATGGGGGATAGAGTCTCTAAGAGACGGATTGGATGGGTTCGTTCGCACCATAGTTTTTGAACCATACTACACCTGCAAGGACCATCGTAATCTTTACAGTAATTTCTATTCGAAGAAGTTTTTGGAGAGCTCGTCCAGTTGCAGCCGGCTTCACTTTTTCAGCTATCCCAGTCTCCAGCCGAAGGAACTCCTCGCGAGGCCAGGATCATTTCAGGATCACTACTTAGGATTTTCCGTCATCCGCCCAGTCAACACTCGATGCATCGGGAGGACTGTCATTGACCCTTACAAGATTGGAAAGAGCTTGAATGACGGATATTACCTATTAAGAACGCGATTTAGGGCTCAGATCAATGGAACAGAGTTCACAGTGTGCGGTTATCCATTTACGGCCCAAGACGCGGATGCAACTCTTTGTGCCCATTCAGCACTTTGGGGGGTATGCCGGTACCTTTCTGAACGGTATCCACATTATAAGGAGCTCTATCCTTTCGACTTCATTCGGATGACCGAGAGCAGCAAAGGAAGAGCTTTTCCGTATCGCGGGATGACCTACACGGATTACTGTAAAATTTTGACTGATTTTGGAACCTGCCCGGTAACTGGTGTTTTACAGAAAAAAAATCCAAATGACACACAGGGCCCACTGATTCAGGATATCGACTCTTTTCAAGACCTTTGTGCCTACGTCGAGTCGGGTTTTCCTGTTCTGGCAAGCCTACGGTTAGAGGGCCCAGGTCATGTTGTCAGCTTGATCGGTCATACAATGGACTACACGGTTCCGATCAGTACCTCAACTGGGTTCATCGACAGTTCGCATTTTCTCAAGCAGTTTGTGGTGGTGGATGATAATTACTTTCCCTACCAGAAACTGGGCTACGAAGGTGATCCTGAAAGTTATCCCACGGGATATGGAGTCTCGCCAGTGACGGGAAGCAAGGTGGGCATCAAAGACATCTGTGTCATAACTTGTCCGTTACCCGAGAAGGTGTTTCTTCCTGCGAAGGATGCGCGGGAAAAGGCCATGAAACATTGCCGCAAGTTTTTGAGCACATTGAAACTAACTGGAACTGAGCCTTTCGTGCATAGGCTTTTTGTTACGAGCAGCTCTGCCTTCAAAAGACGAAAATTGGCCGCTGCATTGTCTGGGCCGGACCCGGCATCAAGCCTTGTTGCAAGCCTCCATCTTCCGCATTTTCTCTGGGTGATGGAAATTTCTCCAATCGATGCGTATAAAAGGGGAATCTGCACCGCCGAAATTGTTTTGGATGCAACGGCTGGGTCGGCCGAAGACGGCATAATTTACATGCGCATTGGTGATCAGATGCATTTCGCTGGAACAACGCAAACGATCTGGAAAAAGGTTAGTGGTCCGAATCAGTTTCCTCAATACACTCACAACTTAGGCGAAAAATGAGAGGTGCGACACCCCCACATTTCTTTTGGCGTGTCAACAAAAAACTGTTGACTGAGTGGGCTTTTCGGGTAAAAGCTGTTACCTGTGCTAAGTTTTAATCGGGCGTCGATCTTATGAACCCACCCGAACCCAATCCCGAAGAAGTCATCATGACCTTCGGTGAATTCCTCGCTGGCGCTGTTCCGTCTGATTCTTTTGAGCAAGTGGCCGAGGAAATCGCTGAAGAACAAAAGAAGGCAATTCTTATCGATCCCAATACTCGTAGAGACGAAGAGTGGAGTATTCTAGCCAACCAAGTTGTTGGACGTGAAAATCTGCGTTTCTCTACGTAGCGTAGTCCAGAGAACTGGCGACAGGTTGATCGTGAAATTTGCCAGTTATTCTGGTTTCTTTGACCGAATAAAAGACAAATAATCAACCAATTGATGTTCTTCCGAAGCAGATAGCCCTTGGCTGAAAAGCATTCCACCTGAAATGGTTTTTGGACCTTCGTTCCGTTCAGTTTTGGGAAGGTATCCGGCGGCTTCCATTACGAGTTGAAAGTCCAATTCGTAAAGGGATGCGAGCTTCCCTAAAAACTGCGGGGAGGGTTTTTGAATTTTATCGTTCTCCAGTTGGCTCAGATAAGGATTCGAGATTCCAGTAGCTGCTTCCACCTCACGTAGGGAAAGTTTCTTGAATTTTCTAGCGGTTTGTAGTTCTTGACCAACACTCTTCATAAGAGAAAGATACACTTTATTGCAAAGTATAGCAAGCATTCATCGAGCATATCAAATAAACGCTTGACGAACTTAGCAATGCATGGTTACCTTAGCTAAAGCTGGTACTGGTGCCAGCGGAACGAAAGGTAATCGATGAGTGAAATTGATCTGTATGTGCATTCGGCCAAGGACGCAGAGCCTCGGCTACTCAAAGTGGAGGAGGAGATTCTAATCAACGACCTAGTAGGTAAGATTATCGAGGCCGGTATCTGCGAGGGGGCTCACGAGGAGGTTTTGATCTTCGTGGAGAACGAGACAGAGCCATTGAAGAAGGATCATTCCGCGAAGCATTGCGGGCTCCAGCATCGGCACCACGTCCACTGCCATAAGTGTCACCGGATTCAAGTCGGGGTGATTTACAACGGCGTGGAAAAAAACGAGCCGTTTGCACCGTCAACGAAAGTAAAGCGGGTGTTGAAGTGGGCGGTTGACGCCTTCAATTTGAAAGGTGCGGACGCCGAGAATAAAATCCTGCGCTTGGCTACGCCGCCAGAAACGGAGCTTTCGAATGATGCCCATTTGGGTTCCTATGCGCATGCTCCCGGTTGCGGGGTCAAGCTGTGCCTCACGCCACCCATACGATTCCAGGGATGAAACCGAACGAAAGTCTTTTCAAGACCCATCTGGAGTCCGCCCCATTCCTCGCGGGGTGCGACTCCGGAAAATGGGGAGTGAATGGTTCGGTGGAAACAACCGACTGGGCTTTCCCGGTACTTTGGGTGCGAGCTGACAAGCGCATTCTAGCAAGTGGGAGAATCTACCTCAGGTTCACCATCGACAATTACCCACAGTTGGCCCCGACGGGCTGCCCGTGGGACATCGCCACTAATGCCAAACTCGCCCCCGCGCTTTGGCCGAAAGGAGGAGCGATATCCACCGTTTTTAATCCTGCTTGGAATGACCATGCCCTGTATGCCCCATGCGATAGACTAGCCATGCAAGGACACGATGCCTGGCGAGCGCTCTCACCCCAATGGTGGTGGCAGCCGACCTTCACCATCATCAAGTATCTGGAGTTCGTCCACGTTTGCTTGAATCCCGCAGACCATGAAAACAGCTAGCCTGAACATCCAGCGTTCGCTTTGGCGACGAATGGTCACCGATCTGCGGCGACGAGGACACGGCGTACGAGAGAGTGGCGCGTTTCTACTCGGTGACGTAGAGGGAACCAAAATTAAGCACTTCATCCCATACGATGATCTCGATCCGAATGCCCTGACCTCCGGGATCGTATCTTTCCATGGTGCCGCCTTCGTTCCGCTTTGGAATTTCTGCGCGCAGCACAAGATGCAGGTGCTAGCGGATGTTCACACGCACGGCGATAAGTGGACCGGTCAAAGCGAAACGGATCGAACTAATCCCATGATTGAGTTGCCGGGACATCTCGCCTTGATTCTACCCAACTTTGCCGGAACCAGTAAGTGGTCGCTCAAGGGCGTGGGAATCTACGAATACCTCGGGGACCACCAATGGAAGACATGGAGTACCCGGTCGGGTCGGGTCAAACTGACTGTTTTATGAATGAGCAATCCCCCAGTGAGGACAGTTTCTGTCGGTTATCCCGAGCCATCATCGAGAAGCACGGCTGCACCTACGCTGAAGCACTGAAGCTTCTCGGGAAGCTCAAGCTGAATTTGATCTGTGGAGAAGAAATTCGGACATCGATTTCATTGCAGGCCGCTCTCCTCACCGCGGTTAACGCTGGTAAGCGAAGCTTTCTTGGAGGGGTGTCTATCTCGTTGCCTGCCGACGTCAAGAATCTACTACCTTGGAACACGACGGGGTCGCTAAATGACATCGTGGTTGAACTTGGAGGCTTGCTGGAACAACCGTCCTTTTCCTCCGTGAGTCACACACTTTATTTCGGAGTTACTGATAAGCCGGTTGATGATGGACTGTCAGTCCTTTGTAGCGGATGGCGTGGCGGAGTTGTCCCCGCTAACCAGCAAATAGCTTTTCAAAGTTCCCATGATTTCGCAACCGGGGGCGTGTTGGCTGGCTCGATGGGAGTGGCAAAGGGTTTTCTGCGAGTCAGTGGCTTGAGCAGCCGATTCGTCAACGGCCCGCAAGGCTTTTCTCTTTGGCGGCCAGATTTGGAATGGATGACCGCGGAGGCGGATGGCCCCAAGTTGGAACTCCTGCCTTTAAGCTTGTGGCTTCTCGGGTTGGGTCACTTGGGGCAGGCCTACGTCTGGAATCTTGGCTTACTGCCGTATCCGTCGTCCCATTCCGGAAAGATTTTGCTGCAAGATTTTGATCGGATCGTTGCCGCCAACTGGAATGCCGGTTTACTCTGTGATGAAAGAAGCTCTGGACAATATAAGACCCGTCTTTGCAGCAACTGGCTGGCGGCTAGAGGTTTTGACACCCAGATTGTGGAAAGGCCATTCGACGAACTGACTCGGAGAACCGGAGAGGAACCTTTTATCGCTTTGTGCGGATTCGACAATATCAAGTCTCGCAGCCTACTTGAAGATGCCGGATTCGATTTAATTGTGGAATGCGGATTAGGTGGAGATACCAGCAACTTTGATGACATCCTGCTGCACACCTTTCCAGATGCTTCACAAACAGCGAAAAAACTTTGGCACAACGATGTTTCAAAAAGTCAGCCATCTCGTTCGGAAGCATTTTCCAATGCATTTGGACCTACCGACGAATGTGGCATTCTACTCGAAACCTTGGAAGGCAAAGCAATCTCCTCCTCCTTTGTAGGAGCCCACGCAGGCGCGATGGCGATTGGAGAGTTGCTTCGAGGACTCCAAGGCGGCTTGAGGTGCGAACTCATTAAGGCGCAAATGAGGAGTAACGATGAGCACGGAGTAGTCATGCTGAGCGAGGTGTATCAAAATCGATTTGCCAAATCAGGTTATATCGCCATTCAGTGACATCATAATCAAAATCCGGCCATCTGCCAGCACCAATAACAACCGTCATCTAGCACATAATGCGCCCAAAGATATGATCAGCATATTTAACGTGCAAAATCGATAATTTAAGCGTAGATGCTTGAGCTCAACAATGGAAGCTGAATATGCAAGACAATCTGTTGAAGTTAACTCCCAAAAAACTTTCTGAAGGCATACAGGCGACCGTTCATTGGTTCTTTCCTATTGTTGGACTGATCTACTCTTCCGGATTTTTAATAGTATTCCGATTCCTTAGGAGTTATGGGATCAGCGACATAGATTTTGTGCAAGCTAAATACATTCATATTGGCAGTTTGTATGTTATGGCATGCGTTGTTTTACTGCTCCCGTTGAGCTGGCTTGTTTTTCATTTTATACACCTTCCGCTTATCGATCCTCAGACAACAATCGGATTATCGCAAAGTAATAACGCAACAAGGCGCTATCTTACCATTTCCTTTATACAAGAAATGTGGATTGGGCTTCGCAAATTCTTTAAACAGTTTGAGCCAAAGCCGCCACCGTCCCCAATATACATACCGCTGCATTTTCGACCCCGTTCCACACCGAAGCCGCACCTCACAAATACTATTCAAATTAAACCTAAGGATAGCAGCAAGCATCCTCATACAACACTACCAAACATTCTTGGAAGTTCCCTGATGTTGTTTACATTCTACATTATTATCGCGTTTGCAAATCGCGATTTTCCCCGTGAATATCCGTTGGCCATTATACTGAGTTTTACTCTTCCTTTTTTGTTGCTTCTTTCCGGAATTGTTGCTGACGGAGTTGTGAGACATGATTTTAAGGCTGACATTCTTATTATTCAATGCGTACTGTTCTTTTTACAATGCATTGTATTTATTTATGTAGTATATGAATTAGATTCATTTTGGGAGATGCTAGTAAATGAGAATGGCCTAGCAACAGTTTTTCCGTGTTGTATGATTATGATAAGTTTTTATGGAATAAGAATGGCATCCCGCCTTAAACAAGTTTCTGATTCGGGGCAACGATGGCATATGGCGATTTCTAATGGATTTATTATTGGATTTTTTTTCTATCTTTCAATTCAGAGTTTCTCTCATTCTATCTATACTTATATTCCTTCTATAAAAGGTGGTGGCGATTATACAGAAGCTGATCCGATACATATTACGCTTAAATCGACTGGTGGGTATCTAGGGCTAATCAATTTCTCGCAATTCAACAAAAGCACAACCTTCGCATCCGTCGATGACAACTTTATTGATGCGAATGACACTAATAATTTGATTGTCATTGTCGAGACGGATAATGCCCTTTTTGTGGCTGATAGAAGAAGCGCTCTTGGCCCCAAAGAATGGCGAGCAGGCATAAAAAAACCAGTTGTCTACCAGATCCCATTTTCCGAAATTAAAGCCGTTAGCTATGTTAATAATAGCAATTAGTCCGAAAATCTAGAAGCCATTTGACTTTTCATTTCTTATGGTAGACTTAGCGCGTCGCCGCGCCGCGTACTCGCGTCAGTTGCTTTTTCGGAACGTGGCATACCGCGTTTTGACACCAGCGCCAGAAGGAAGAGTGGACCGGACTTCAAAACTCGGGAAGGTGACGGCTTTCGTTGGTCGCCAACTGCGCTTGGCGTTATTGGGGGTAGCCTTTAAAAAAAGGTAAAACAGCGCCGATGCATGTGCTCGTGCGCATTATTCCCAATGATGTCCCTTCAGTGGTGCGGTGGCCAGAAGACATTCGTCGCTATGTTCCCTATCGTGAGGGTGATAAAGGAACTCCTCTCGAACTATTCGTGGCTCGATGATTCTTTGTAGGAACTTTGAGCGTTCTTGCTCTCGTTTAATTCGTAAAGGGCATCCGTGATTTTGCTGAGCCACTTTCTGTCCTGCATGGCGTTGAACAGTTCTGCGGCTGAGAAGGGCCGCCGCTTATTTCCTACGGGATGACCGAGAACTTTGAGCAGACGTTTTCCGATAAGAAAGCTTATGCTGACGTCCCCCGTTTTAAGAATGACGGCAACCTCCTGTTTGGTCAGGCGTTGGTTCAGCAATTGAGCATGGACTTGGCCCCTTTTTAGCGAGACAAGAAATGAAAAGAGTTCATTCCCTTGGTTAAAAGAGCCTTCCCCTGGAGCCTATCCCATGGCCTGACGCTTCGTGAAAACAGTTGCCGTGCAGGGCACGTCGCATCCGCTCAGGAGAACAACATTTTAAGGTGGAAGTTTCGCAAAGGTCTTCAATTATCTTGCCTTAACCTGTGGGCAGCTCCATACCGGCACCAAGACACGCCACCGATGCCCACACTCAATCTTGCCCTGCTTGATGCTGGTAATCCCGCCAAGGCTGTTGCCTACGCGCAGCATGGCCCCTATTCGGTTGTCACCCCAGTGGACTGTGCCAGCTTGGCGGCCTTGCGGGCGTTCAGTGACCGGATTGATTCCGCTTTCACCTCTAATAATTTACGTCCCACCAAGAATGAATTGGAAAAGTTTTCCCATGACCTATACGAGTTTCTGATTGGAGCCAACCTGGACCCGGTTTATCAAAAGATACTAAACCCGCAAGTTAGTACGACTGGCGAGGCGAAGCGGATTCAATTGCTCAGCAATCATCCCCCCATCGCCTCTATTCCATGGGAATATTTGGCGAAGCCGCCCGATCCTCCCGGGCCGCGCGCCTTGAGCACCCTGGCGCGGATCGTCCCGACCATGACCATTCCGCCACATGAGCCGCTTAAATTGAAGTCCGGCAGGAAACTGAGGATTTTTGTTGCCGGCGCTGACCCGTTGGATCAAGCCGTCACCGGTTGGGAGGGGGTTGCCGGAGCGTTAGACAATGTTTTTACTAAACAATGGGGTGACTTGGTTCACTATAAGATAGAAAGAAGCGTCAACTTGGCTGCCCTGAATGAGTGGCTTAAGGACGGATACGATGTTCTTCACTTCCATGGCCACGGCAAGGTGGGAGCAGATGGCGTCGGCAATCTGGTGTTCAACGATCCCAAGACCGGGGACTCCGATGAAGTTCCGCCCTGGCGACTGGCCTCCGTTGTGGCGGACCGGGGGATCTCTCTGGTCATCCTGAGTGCCTGTTATACCTCGAAGGGTGATTTCACCAAACCGTTCAACGTTATCGCCGAAGCCTTGGTCAGGACAGGGATCCGGGCTGTCGTGGCCAACCAGTATGCGTTTCCCGTCGGCACCGCAGCATCGTTCCTGAAGTCGGTTTACCGCAAGCTGATGGAAACCGGCGACATCGATCTTGCCGTGGCCGAAGGACGGGTGACCTTGGCCAACGACATTAAGCAACAGGACGCCGTTCCTCTGGAATGGGGCATCCCCACCCTTTACCGTCACGCTGACACGGCGCAACTTTTCAAGGTATGAGCGCTTGGCCCGTCCTTATCTTTTCGGCAGCAAAAGGGCTGTCAAATTTGTTCACGCCCTCTTCCACTGGGAATTTGAAAACGAGCCCGAAGAAAAAGGCCGGTATTTCCACAAAGAAGGGAGTCGGCAAAAAGAAGCATAAAGTCAAGAAGGCATCAAAAAGGGCGCACAACGCGGAGGCTTTACAAAAGTTAATAGACAGGCTCGAAACTATGGCGGGCGGCACGTCGGGACAATTGATGAAAAATTTTGCCACGACCCTTGTCGAATCGCCTTCCTCACAGGCCGTCACTTTGCGGGAGACGATCTCCAAGCTAGAGGAGAAACCGGTACGCATAGGCGTCCTCGACGTGGAAGCATACATCGGACAACTGCCTGGGATCATCGACGCCTTTAACCGCGTCCAGGACCGCTATTTATTCTCCGAGGTCCAGGCCCCCCTGCCGGTCGGACTTTTCAGTGAGAAGCAAAAAGTGATTGCGTGGGCCAAAACCCTCGGCCATGAACCTAGGAACATTCCGGAGATTTCCCTTAACCTCATTGCGGACGATTTCTTTCCAAACCTTGAGGCAATTAGAAAGAAGGTTGGCGTGGACTACCTTGGCGGCATCACTCCGGCCCGACTGTCAGGCACCGAGAACGGCAAGCTGATTTGGAACTGTTTCAGCCTTTCGGACGAGACGCGGAACAATAAGGTTTTCCTTTGCTCGACCCACGAATTGATCGATTTTTCCGCGAAATCCGGCTTCAAATTTGAGGCCTTCATCGCCCACATTTTCCTCAGCATGGCCCTGGCTGTTGTCCACGATCTCACATTTGACAAAGCCACCGGAGGTCTCTTTGACAGCAACATCAAGCGGGCAACCCTCATAGATTGTCTCCGCAACGGGACGGTCGAAGAGAAGGAATTGCAAAAACTAAAGCCGAAGAACCGGGAGGCGGTTCTTGCCCTGATGAAAGCCATTGTCCAACTTCGAGATGGAAATCTCACGTCCAAATAAAGCACTTTATGAAAGTCGTTATCTTGTTGCCCGGGACCCTGGGCTCGGAGCTGTGCCTCAACGGCAAGGTCATTTGGCCTGGGCACCCAACAGATTTCGTGTTTGGATATAAGCTTCTAGAGCAATTGAAGGACCCCGGGATAATCGCAACCGGCATCATTCGCAACGTATCCATCGTCAAGCAATATGGGCCACTGATCGAGGACCTCAATGTGTGCGGTTTTTCTGAGTTTCAAAACCCTCCGACCCTTTATCCGTTGGCCTACGACTGGAGACTCTCCAATACGAAGGCTGCGAAAAGACTGGCAGATTGCGTTGACCAGTGCGTTAAGCACCACGGAACTGGAGTCGAAATCATTCTTATTGGCCACAGCATGGGCGGACTGGTCTGCCGGCACTTCCTGGAATCCGGAATCTATAGCAGCCATCCAGGATTTCAGAATGTGAAAACCCTGATCACCCTAGGTACACCCCATCAGGGCGCACCCGTGGCATTGATCAAGGCCTTGGGCAAGGACCGCGCCCTCTTTTTGTCAGGCCCGCAGGTGGCAGATTTGTCGAAAGATCCAAGGTATCCGTCGCTGTACGAGTTGTTCCCCCCGGCGGGAGAACCTTTTGTCCGAAGGCCAACCGCCGAATCAAATCTCGGCAGCATTCCAATTTACTCCCAGCAGGAAGCCGGTGCCTTGGGACTGGATTGGACCAATTTGCATGCTGCATCCAGTTTTCACCAGACTCTGAGCCTGGCCAAAAAGCCGGAATACATGCGCTATTTCTGTTTTGCGGGCACCCAGGAGAAAACTGTCGCTTCCGTCCAGGCCGCCGACGACGGAGGAAAATACCTAGTTAGTGGCTTAAAGCGCAAGGAGGGGGGCGACGGTACAGTTCCCATTTGGAGCGCCATTTTGCCGGGAATTGAACGCGAATTGACCGGAGGCGAACACGGAACGATCTTCACCGACCGCATACTGCGCCAAGTCCTAAGTACGCTTCTCGGACACCAGGGAGTTTTGGCAACATCCGGTTCTTTTGTCCAAGTGACCGTTTCCCAGCAGGTCTACTCGCCGGACGATCCCATCAATCTGACAATTGAATTTCCCCGATCCACCCGACACATCCACGGCGCCCTCAAGGTAGAACACGCAAACCCAGTGGCTTCGGGAGAGCCGTCCTTTCGCGCAATCGTATCCCCGGAAATCATGACCTATACTGGCCCGACGCTTGATCACCTTGTCATAGAGATGGCGCCATTGAATGACCCCGGCCTGTACAGGGCCATGTTCGAACCGGATGATCGCAATATAGCAAGAGGCGCAACGGAATTCTTCGTGCAGCAGCCTAATAACATCGTTGCGTAGCCCGCCGTGGTACTCGAGCACTGTTTGGTAGGGCAAATCCTTACTTGATAACGTGACAAATTTTCGATCCAAAATAGTTTATTTTAGGACTAAGTTCCATTATGAATCTATGAATCAGGCTTACACGTTAGATGGCTAGCGGGCTTTCTTCCCGCGTACCATTATTCCCTTTGCGTGCGGGGTGATTGCCTTGGACTCGGCCAACAGGGTCACCCATTCATCCGGTGGACGGTTTTTATCAAGCATCTTCTTGAATTCCGCATAGGCATCGGTCTTGCTTCCGTAGGTGCGGAGCGTTTCCTCGTCATTCACCCAAGCCAGAATGATAACTTTATCCGCACTCGAGTAACGAAAGAAGAGACGATATCGGCCTTGAAAGAACTTCCCCCGCTGCCAGTGCCGGTAGTCGGGTCCCAGCGTGTTGCCTTGCCTGAAGACTGGATCGGCCGGATTTTGCGGAATGAACTCCAAGGCCATTTTCAAAATAGCAGCCAGGACCTTGGCTTTTTTCTTTTCCTGATAACCGATTGGATCTTCGACCTGGAAACGCTCGACCTCGAGCACGAGTTCCTCCACCTGTTCGACAAAGACCGGATGGGTGAAGATTTTCCAGCCGTTGATTTCCAACACTGGCACGACGTGCGTAGCAGGCGGAGAGGATTTGCGACTCGATTTCATCCGGGCGTCGGGTATCAGACGCTCGGCTCAATCCTGGCCCGTCAGCGGTGCGTTAAGATCAACATTGACGCCCGCCACCAGCGAACGGGCTCGGGAGAGCAAAGCGGGCGGAAAGGGCACGATCCGCTCGGGGCGCTTCATGATGTCTTTGTCCAGCAGGTCGAGAAAAGGCCGCAATGTCCGATCGCCTCGATTGGCCGGCTTTTTCTTTTCGATTGGGATCAGAATAATTGTGCCCTTGGAATACTTGAACATGACGTGGCTACCACCATGGAGCCGCAGGTACTTTCGAATCGGCGCCGGAATGGTAAGCTGATTCTGAGCGGTCAGCTTGGCTTTGGCTTCGAGAACGGCGGGCATAGCTTTAAGGTAATGCAAATCCATTACCCCGCAAGCAAAATTCAGAAAGCTTCTCGCTCACACGAAGGAGACCACCATTTCGCAACGAAATGGTCTCCATATGCCCGCACAATCGACGACGCTATCGCCCGGGAGAATTGATACAGAAGGCTGCGGTCCACACTAAGATATCCGTCACTCAAAATTAACGATTGTCATAATGCAAAGGTCGGACAGCACTTCGTCGACACGAGGTCGTCGCATCTAATTTATCGAAAGACACTTAACGCCCTTATTTAACCTCTAAATAAAATCCTTGGGCTTTGTGACGACAGTCCGCATGGATTGCGAATTGAATGAAAGAAAGACTCGATTATTTGGAAAAACTGTCGATACGATTAATACAACTCGATATGCCGATTATCCAACAAAAGAACAATAAGGGCGGTCTCTCGGTCAAAGCCTACGTGGGCGACGCCAAAACCTTACTGGCTTTCAACCTTCCCAAGTCGGCGACGACGGATTTGGCGGGTTTCACGATTCAGTACACCACTGACGACGGGCAATCAGGATATATCTACAACGATCTTCAGTTCGAGAACCCCTCACAGCACGCTCAGGATACGACGCAGCCAGTCACATCGAGCATCAATTCCCCTATCCATAAATTCCGGTGGGTTCACGTGCCGGCTGGTGCCTACAAAAAGCCCGCAACTTTTACTTATACGGTGACGCCCCGTTACTTCGATAAGAACAATTCGCTTGAGCCGATCGACACCAGCGTTGCGGTGAGCATCAAGGTCCCGGTAGGACCGTTCGCAACCAAAAATCTCGAGCTTGGCTTTACCCGGGGGTTCACCCAATCGCAGGCGTTTGTCCGGCATTTCACAATCAAAGCGCCGATCCAGCCAAAGAAAGGCAGTGACCTGATTTTCTCAACCTCCCAGGTGGCCGGAAAGGACGCGACAGGCAAGAACTACACGTTCGCCGACGAATACGAGTGGCTCGGGTTCACGGCCCGGACGAAAATTTTCGAGCTTCTCAATAACGTCCTGTCCGACTCGTCGCTGCAACTCAGCATGTTCGCCTACGATCTCAACGAGCCTGACATTCTCAATATCCTGCTCAAGCTGGCAGCCCAGGGGCGTATCCGGCTTATCCTCGACAACGCTACCTTGCATCACAACTCGAAGATGTCGACGCCGGAGGACAAGTTTGAAAAATTGTTTCGAAGCAAGGCCAAGAGAGGTGCAGACATTCTCCGCGGGCACTTCGGGCGCTATGCGCACGATAAGGTTCTGATCGTATCGAAGGGGCAAAAGCCGAGCAAAGTCCTGACCGGTTCGACCAATTTCTCGATCACCGGTATGTACGTGAACTCAAATCACATCCTGATCTTTGACGATGGCGATGTGGCAGCGACTTATCAGGAGGTCTTTGATTTAGCGTGGAATGCACAGATGTGGGGCGGCAAAACCTCCAAGGCGTTCAATAAGACTGCGCCAGCCGGAAAGTCATTCGATTTCTCGACTGCCCTCCCGAACACGTCGATCAACTTCTCCCCCCATACCAACGACTATGCGGAAAAATTGCTGGCCGACATGGCAGCGCGCATTACCCAAGAGGGGAAACAGACGAACGGAAGCGTCCTCTTTGCTGTGATGGGCCTAGCGCAAGGAACCGGCCCGGTTCTACCGACACTCGAAAACGTGCATGAGGAGCAGAACATCTTCAGCTATGGCATTTCGGATCAGCCCGCAGGCATTTTCCTCTACACTCCCGGCAAGAAAACCGGCGTCCTGGTTACCGGCAAACCGACCGCGACCCAACTCCCACCGCCATTCAACCAAGTGCCAAACATTGGCGGGATAAAACATCAGGTCCACCACAAATTTGTCGTCTGCGGATTTAATGGAAACGACCCAGTCGTCTACTGCGGTTCGTCCAACCTGGCGCTGGGCGGCGAAGAGTCGAACGGCGATAACCTCCTGGCCATCCACGACGAAGACGTGGCGGTGGTCTTTGCCATCGAGGCTCTGGCGCTCGTCGACCACTTCGACTTTTTGGATCGGTGTGCGACCAAGGCCAAAGCGAGCACCACTGCGAAAACGGCACTCGGCAAACGGCGGGCGAAAATCGCGACGATCCAGAACGGATCAAAAGACGATAAGGCGACGTCCGTACACTGGTATCTTTCCGCC
>Ga0181537_10001297_pt1 | contig 23137 bp, 17 predicted proteins | sample PEATcosm2014_Bin_39_FD_119765 | JGI IMG/M metagenome (GOLD analysis project Ga0181537, IMG submission 119765) | Peatland microbial communities from MTU Mesocosm Facility, Houghton, MI, USA - PEATcosm2014_Bin23_10_metaG | ecosystem: Environmental > Terrestrial > Soil > Wetlands > Peat | place... | reverse complement strand
GATGGAGTCTGCTGGGATGGAGCCTGCTGGGCGCGCGCTGCCGCGGGGATTGCCAATCCCGCGGTTCCGATAGCGACGAGCAAAAGGCTTATGGCGGTCTTTTGTAAGAAAATCTGTGCGGTCCGTGCGGACATGACTCACCTCTTCATCGAGAATTCGGAGGGAAACCCACAGTTCATAAGGGATGCGATAGCTCATTGTACCCGACGCCGCGGGTGTTGAACTTCATGACCTACATTCCTTCTACTGAGTGGTTGCATTCTAAAACGGCATGAACCAGATCTGATATCTGGTTATGTTTTGAAGCGCTATCGCCCTGACATCCCATCCGTGTGCTACAGTGATCTCACTCCGAGCTACAAACCGCCATGCCTCAAGAGGAATCAAAGCCGCAAAATTCCTGGGTAATAGGAAGTGCGCCTGGATGCGACATTCAGGTGCAGGAAGTTACCGTTTCGAGCCGCCACTGCCGTTTGATCCGGAAGGGCGCGGGGTTCTTTGTCGAGGATCTTGGATCGACCAACGGCACCTTTGTGGATGGGGTAAAGCTGACGCCAGGTGAGCCTGTTGAAATCCCCTACCGTGGGAGGGTATTGCTTGGAGCGTGGGTGGAGATGCCCTGGCCCACATCTCGCGCAAAGCCCGCGTCTCAGCGGCCGTCCGGTTCGGCCGCTTCCCGTTCGCCGGCGCGCCCCGATGAAATCACGATCGGCCGGTCGCCGAGTTCGAAGATCTGCATCGACCTGCCCATCGTGTCCTGGAATCACGCCGTCATTTATCGCGAACATGACAAACTGATCATCGAAGACCTGGATTCAAGCAACGGCACGGCCATCGGACAACTGAATAACCGTATTACCCGAGCGGTGCTCGAGCCCTCCGATGTGGTCTTCCTCGGCTCGTACAAGATTGCGGCGTCGCAGTTGATCGCGACCGATTCCACCGTCGAAATCGGCGAATCGCCATTCAAGAAGGTGCCTTTCCACGGCACGGTTATGGAGATTGGCCGGGATCCCGCCTGCGACGTCTCTCTGCCGTTCCCGATGATTTCATGGCGTCACGCGAGGCTGACGCGGTCGGCGCCGAATATCTACGTGGAGGATCTGAACTCGCGGAACGGCACCTACCTGGATGGAATTCGCATAACCGGCAAGGTGCTGGTGCGCCCCGGACAGGAAATCGGTCTTGGCAGCTTCCGTTTTCAACTTCTCGAAAGCGGAGAACTTGCGCGCCGGGAATACTATGGAAACGTCACCATCGAAGCCAACGGCATTGTTGTCCACGCTCCCAATGGCAAACAGCTCCTCGATCCAACATCGCTCACCGTATTTCCGTCGGAGCTGGTGGCGCTGATGGGTCCGGCGGGCGCGGGCAAAACCACGCTGCTCAAGGCCCTGAACGGCTATACACCGCCGTCCCAGGGTACGGTGCTGTTCAACGGAGCCAATCTCTACCACTACTACGATCGATTCCGTCAGCAGATGGGCTACGTCCCGCAGGACGACATTGTCCATCCGCAGCTCACTGTGAGCGAGGCTCTCTACTTCTCGGCGAAGCTGCGGACAGACCTGAACGACGAGGAGATCGCCAAGCGCACAAAGAAAGTGCTCGAAGACCTCGGGATTCCCGACAAGATCGACACCGTAATTGGCTCCCCGGAGAACAAGACGCTGAGCGGCGGCCAACGCAAGCGTGTCAACATCGCACTCGAACTTATCGTCGACACTCCTGTCTTGTTTCTCGACGAGCCGACATCGGGCCTGTCTTCTTACGACGCCGAATCCGTTGTCGACCTGCTGAAACACCTCTCCAAGACCGGCAAGACGATTATCACCACCATTCACCAGCCCAGTAAGAAGGTTTACCAGCAATTCGACGACCTGATCATGGTTTCGCGCGACAAGGGCGTCAAGCCCGGCGCGCTGGTATTCTTCGGCCCGGCTTTTCCGGACGCGATCCAGTTCTTCAACCCCGCGTCGCCGGGTAAGCCCGCTGACAAGCCTGCCGACCTCAATCCCGAAATGCTCTTTTCCGGCATGACGTCGGTTCCCGAGGGCAATCGCACAGAAATCTGGAAGCAGCGTTACCAGGCCTCCGTTTATCAGAAGGAGTTCGTCGCCAACCGGTCCGGAACGCAGCCCGGTAAGCAGGACCACGCCGACAAAGAAACTTCGCGCCGGCAATTCGGCTACCAGCAATGGCTGGCACTGGTCAGGCGCAATATTTTCGTCAAGCTCAGGGATCGCGCACAGACGGCTGTTCTGCTGGCTCAGGCGCCTCTGTTCGCGATCCTCGTGATTCTCGTCAACTACCCGCTGAAAGCGCCCGGAGCCGGAGCGCCGGACTTTGGGGACCTGGCGGCAAAGCTGCCAATCGTGCACTTCCTGATGGTGGTGGCCGCGGTCTGGTTTGGCTGCAACAATGCTGCCCGCGACATTGTCGGCGAGTGGACCATCTACAAGCGCGAGCGGATGGTTACCCTGAAGCTGCTTCCCTACGTTTTCTCCAAGCTCACCGTTCTGCTTGGCCTGTGCATCTTTCAGTGCGGCAGCATGCTGGCCATTGTGCAACTGGTCTGCGGGCTGCACGGCAACTTCTTCTGGAGCTTCCTGGTGCTGTTGCTGGCCTCGATGATCGGCGCCGGAATCGGCCTGTGCATTTCCGCGCTGATGCACACCACCGAAAGCGCCATCGCGCTGCTGCCGGTCGCTTTGCTGCCGGTGATCGCGCTTGGAGGGGGCATGCGGCCCATCTACCAGATGCCCAAGCCCGGGCAGATTTTGAGCCTTGCCATACCCTCCCGCTGGGCCTTCGAAGCAAACCTGCTTCACGAAGCCTCCGCGCCGGAGTGGGGCAAGCCGCGAACGCTCCCTGACCTCACCTGCACCCTGGAGGCGGATGAGACCGAGATGGCGCTGCGTGCCTCCAGTACTTCCGCGCTGGCTCAAGCCAACGTCCCAGCCCAAACCAACTCTTCGCTCAACATTGTGGGCGACGCGGCCGAAGGCGCCATTCCGCGTTACGTGATCACCGCGAAAGACTCGAAAGGCACGGAAGAGACTTGCCGCGCCCCTGAAGGTCAGGTCTACTCCCGCGTAAAACCGGCTGCTCACGCTGTCGCCAATCGCCGCACCTTTGGATCGTCCATCATGGTTCTCAGCGGTATGTTCGTTGCGCTGGCTGCAGGAACCATCGTTATACTCTGGAGGCGAGACAAGGAACCACAATGATCTGCAGACGCAGCGAGCATTGTGACAGCTCACCTGCGCTCAAGTCCGCGGCGGACTGTCACTGGCCATCGCGAAACCCCTTCCCCAGGAGGACGCAAGGATGAGCGAAACGACGCAGTTGAGACCGATTCTGAGCTTCGGGGAAGCTTGCGATCGGGGTAAGGTGAGGGAAGAAAACCAGGATAGTGTGCGTCACGTTTCGACGCCCATGGGCGAACTGGTGCTTGTGGCGGACGGCATCGGGGGATACCGCGGGGGCGGCACCGCTTCCCGTATCGTCGTCGAGAGCTTCACGTCCTGGGTCTCGGTACAGGCTTCTAGTTTCTCTCCTTCCCGAGTCATCGCTGAAGCTGCCGCACTCTCCAATATAGACATCAGAGAGGCCGCGGCATCGGGAGAGACGGCCTACCGGCAGATGGGCTCGACCGTGGTCATGGCATTGATCACACAGAACGAAAGCGGAGCCCAGGCCTCAACCCAGGCATGGATCGGCCACATTGGCGATAGCCGGGCTTACCTCGCGCGCTCAGGCGAGCTTAGCCGACTCACCAGGGACCATTCCGCCGTTCAGGCTCTTATCGATCGGAATGAAATTTCCCCGGCGGATGCGCGGTCTCATCCCAACGCGTCCGTACTGACGCGCAGTCTTGGCCACCAGCCTGAAGTCGAAATCGAAATCACCATGACTCAGCTCGAAGCGGGGGATAGCCTGCTCCTGTGTACGGACGGTCTTTGGGGTTTTGTGCCGGAGCAAGCCATCGCCAAAGTTATGACGAATCCGGAGATCGCGGCCTCGGCGGCGGCGGCTCAACTGCTCGATCTGGCCCTGGAGGCCGGAGGGCCCGACAACATCGGCATCGAGGTGGTGCGATACAGCATTCCAGCCGTGGAACAGGCGCCTATCGCCGAACTCAAGGAAGATGAAGGGGAAGAAGAAGAGGAAGCCGAAGAGGAAGTGAAACCGCGCAGTGGCCGGCAAAGGGCGATCATGGCCGCGCTGCTGATGGCGGTCACTGTTGGCGCACTGGCGGTTTGGTATGCGGAGCAAAAGAAATGGATCCCGCCGATATCCCTATCGCGTTGACATAAGCTACGCGTAGTGGGCATCAGGGCGCTCGCATTGCGATGAGGACCAGAAATGGTGACGCGCACCGCGGGAACTAATGTGCCTTGGGCAGAACCGGCGCGCGCAGAATGTCTTCCGGCAGGAATGTACCTGTTTGTTCGTCCTGCACCAACCCGATTACCCCATCTGGCGTCAGGATAGGAGAACCGAAAACAGCTTCGTCGACCGGTTGCGTGAGTTTGATCGACTCGCCATCACGCCGCGCGCCGATCTCGAGCACCTCCACGGATCGCTGACCGTTATCGGGCTTTGAACGCAGCCGGAAGACAATCACCTTATCCCATGCGTCCTGCGACTGAACCCAAGCCGGAGCGCTCTGAAGTCCAGGCTCCGTAACAGGGGCGCGCGGTGTGAGCACGGCCAGCGAGGCCGGCGAGGCTCGCCGCAGCAGTTGGACCTGACTTCGCTTCTGTCCCACCGTCGTCACTCGTTCCGGTTCGGTGTTTCCGCGCGGCTCAACCTTGAAGTCCGCGCTTGAAAGCAAAACCGTGCTTCCGACGCCCGCCAGGGGATCGAGCCGGAGGTCTGTACTGTTCTTGACCAGTTTGACCGAGCCCCCGTTCAGTTCGCTAAGAAACTCCACATCGTACTTCCACGGGTTCAGCATTTCGGCCGATGTTGCAATCTGGCCGGAGGCGACGCGAAACCCCAGAGCCTCGGCATTGACGCGGTAGGGGACCTTATCCTCGGTGAGCGAGTAGCTGGCTTGGACCACAAACAGATTGGGCAGGGCCTTGGTCTCAAGATCGTGAATCCACCCGGGCCGCAACCCGTCCATCATTTTGCCTGCTGCATTGTCCCTGGACATCTCGGTGTCGAGCGCCGCCAGGACTCCCACCGCCAGGTTGCGTTCGAACGGAGTGCCCCCGACCTCAACAGCCACTTCCTCGTTGATCGGTATCACCACCTGCGGGTGTTGGGAATGGAGAGCGAGTTTGCCCAGAAACCCAACCTGGACGCCGGAAACCAGTTCTCCCTCCACCCGGACAGTCTGTTTCTCGATCATTTCGCGCAATGGATGAACGGTGGTCAAATCGCGATAGAACATGGAGACAAACACCGGCGGCAACCCGATGGTTTCGCCTTTGTGCAGGGAGATCTCCTGGTGCAACGGGGCGGCGAACACGGGAAGGCCATTAAGATGCAGCGAGCACAACTGGACATCTTTGAGCGTCGCGGTCTGACTGGGAACCAGGCTCAGATTCACGGCAACTTCCACGTGCGCGGCGTTGATTGCCGAGATGTTGACATTCGTGACCTGGATCGACCCCAGGTCGGCCCCAGTAGAAACGGATTGCGTCCACGCGGTTTCTGCGAGCGACACCAGGAGAGAGAGTCCCACAAACCACAGTCGTGAATTCATTTCGATCCTCCGCGGCTGCCATCGTTGCTAAGAAATTTGGGATGCCACGAATTGTACTCCAAGGAATGCGACATCGATCTCCCTTCTTTCGAGGTCCTTAGACCGGATGTGCAGCCTTTGGAACGATGCCGAAGGATTCGAGCCGGGGCGGCGATGTGTTGTCCCGCAGCTTTCTTTGGATTCCGCTCAGCGGATTTAGACCGACCTACTCAGCGCACGGTCACGTTCTTAGACGCGTCCGTGCCTTCCGCAATGGTTGCGCTGGGTGCTAAAAAGACGGTTGCCACGGACGCGGCCCCGGTGACACCGGACACCGTCGCCGTGATTCTCGCGGGTCCTGTTGCCACAGCGGTCAGCAGGCCTGAAGAATCGATCGTAACGCGTTTGTTATCGCCGCTAGCCCAAGTCGCGGTCGTGGTGCAGTCGAGCGCGGTTTTGTCCGAGTATACACAGGTTGCTTTTAACTGCTGCGTTTGCGCGACCTTAAGATTGACGGCCGCGGGCGTGACTTCAACAGAACTTAGCGTGGATCCCTTCGTGCGATATGTCCATGGAACCTGATACTTATGCCCATCATTGGCTACCTTGGATACAGTATCCGCCATTATGCTGCTTACATTCACCGGCTCCAGCATTCCGATATTTACGTTCGGCACTCCCGCGGTGGTCCCGTTGAAACACAATGGAACATCGGTGACCTTCTGCCCTTGCCAGTTGTACCAGCGGTCATCGGGAACCGCCTGCAAGTTACCGGTCCCGCCAATGTCGGCAAAGATAACTCCGTATTCCTTCAAAGCCCGAAAAATGATACGTGACATAGGGTTCTTCGCCATACATGGCGGCTCTGGAACATCGGCGCGAATGCGGAACATCTCTCCCCAGGCAGGTCCAACATCGGAATTGAAGGGACTGGTACAGGATGCTGGTGGAGCTGATTGCAATGCGATATAGTCCGCATCGCAAGCGGACATACCAGTTTGGCAGGCAGTACCAGTATAATCTCCTTTCTCATAACCTCCTGTGCATGAGCTTGCTCTATCTCCACCGGCGCGAGTCGCGGGCCACACCATCCTTTTCAGCAGGCAGTTGCCTCCACCAGGGCAACCATGTGCTTCCAGGGTCATGCGAATGGGATGCCTGATAACTCCGATTGGAGTTAGCGGCGAACCACCCGTACCAATCACTTCATCCACAGTAAGAAGAAAGGGTGTAAGTGGCAAACCGGCTGCATCCGCGGTTCCATAAGAATACGGCGGCATCTGATAAGCGCCTGGGGAGGTGGATGTGTCTGAAACATTAGGCCAGAGCGTGGCGCTCGCATAGCTCAACTTTGAGAAGTCGCACGGTAGCAGTCCGCAATCCACACCCGTGTTCGACTGCCACTTCGTACCCCATAATTCGTATAGCCTGGCGGGTTTACCTCCCCCTGCTTCCTGATACACCAGCACATGACTGTCTGCCTTAGCAGTGAAAGTTGCCTCAATCGGAGCAGTCAAGGGAATGGTGGACGAGGAAGTACAGAGGTCATAGGGTCGAGAACCATCCTGTGCCCAGTAATCGGGAAACTTCGAAGGCTCGCATCCATCATAGTTGAGTTGGCCATGATACTTACTAAACCAGTTATCGGAGAAATACGTTTGATAACCGGCGCCACGAGCAGCGGACCGTTGAAACAGGTTCGGATTCAGTGGTTGATTGTATGGAACCTTATATACGGGAATTCCGCAGCAATACTGTGGATGGTCAGTCTCTCCATTTGCACCCACATAGTTGACCCATATCTTCGTAGTCTGGATTGTAGATGCAGTCGGGTCTTTCAGCTTTGAACTGATATGCCCAAGAGGAGATATTGGACAGTTGCTGCCCGTCGACCCATCTGCGCATAAACGATCAACGGGAAGGGAGCTGACTTTGTGGTGGAAGATAGAGTCTTGCGGAAACACATTCTGAGCCCACGCAGCATTACCGATGACTCTCATCAACTGCTTGGCCGCTCCATTTGGCGGCGATGAGTTGCCGTAGTTGTCAGTGACGGTGATGTACGGATAGAAGTCCCCCATGCCGGTGAGGGTCCCGGAGAGAAGGCCGGCAGAGCTAAACGATGTCCCATCAGGTATCGCTGAACGCTGGCTATTCGTCATGTCGAAACTATAGGTATAAGGAGGAGTTCCACCCGACGTCCCTGAGGATAGGTCGCAAGAATAACTCTGATATGTATATCCGATAGGGCAAGTTACCGCCGCAAATGCCGGCGTCGCCGCCGCAACCACAAATGGAAACGTACCGTCTACTGTTTTGCTCTGGGCGTCTGCAACGCGGAACGATACGGTGGTCCGAGTTGCTGCGGGAGAAGTTCCTGTGATCCAGCCGTTTGAATTGAAACTAAAACCAGATGGCAAGGCGCCTGATGTAATTCTCCAGGTAAACGGTGCAACGCCTCCAGTCGTGGTCATTTGATAAGAGTAAGATTTGCCGGCGAACCCCTCGGTTGGACGAGCCATCCCTAATGGTGCGGGCGACAAGGTGGAGTAGAAGGATGCGCTCAAGCCAACACTCCCCGATCCCCAGGTCTTACCGGTTTTGGGATTGATGTTATCCCATGTCACCGAAGACGCGGCAGCTGTGGTCTGCACCACATAAGCTGCATTCAATTGGAACGAGTAAGGCGTCGTACCATTCGGAACTTCGGGAAGATATTCCACCTTTTTATACGGGGACGTGGGATTCGCTTCGAACGTACTCAATATGTTGGTACAACTAACTATCAATTCATTGTTGTTTGATGGCGTTAACGCAAAGGAAATAGGAGTACTTAAGTTAGTGCTTGCCGTCGTCTGATCGGGGCCGCTGGCTATGCCCGAAAACGCCAGGATTGCGCCGCTGGGGTTCTTGTATCCTGACGCCGCAGTAAATGTAAATGTGTGCGACGCGGACATGGTAGCAGCGACCGACTTCCAGATGGCAAGGCGCATAACGCCTGCGGCGTTCTGTTGCGCTACCAAGGTCCATTTGTTATTCATCGAGTCGGTGGGGACAGCAGGGCTATAGTGGTACGAATCACCCGACGAACTCGTGCATGCAATCAGCGTGGTCGCGGCGGTTGTGTTCAGCGGCGCGGTGGTGACAGGCAGAGTATTGCTTCCTGAAGTCCAGCCTACAGAGGTATGAGCGACCAGCGACACTTGAGCATCAGAGGTAACCGCCGCAGCCAGCAGAGCCAGGAAAACTATTGACTTTTTCATTTGAGCATTTCTTGATATGCGACACAGCGTCGCCGCTATCGATGAGCGTGATTTCAAGTGTCCTCTCCGGGATGTTTCGCTTCTCAGCATTGAGAATACTCGATGGGTTGAGCTTCATGCTTCTTACTGCGACCAAGGGGCTGAATTGAACCACCATGGCACTGTAAGGGGTTGCGCCCCAGGCCGACACAAGCGGCTAGGACCGGTACGCTGTTTGCCGCAAAACTCTCGACCAACAGGACCAATGTAACCCATTCGGCGCCTGACCGGTGAAGCGGAGGCGGGTTCCACGTGCAACGATTGGAGAATCGGGTGCGGCTGAAAACCTCAATCCTGAAGATGGCTGAATTCACAACCCTTGTGGCCTTGGAAATGCGATTGGCGGCAGCGGACGTTCCTATCGTAACATTGCATTCGGAATGGACATGTGTCGTAGTTCCTTCGAGGTTCTTTGGAGCTATCGCGACGGGCCGGCCAGTTCTCTTTATCGGCAGCGCATCCGCGGGAATCGCCAGTTGGATTAAAGATCCTGGCGCCGGTTAGGTACTCGATGCCCGGATTTTGTCGGACGCGGCCTACCGAGTGGAGGTTGGACGAATCGTGGGAGAACTGAAAGAATTGGCTAAAGGCAGGGCTCGTCTTGAGAAGTTGTTCTGTCATCGCCATGATGTCTGTCAAGCGCATTTTCTAAAACAACGAATACTGGACCGATGGCACCCGTAGATGAGGGCATCGGCATCTGGAGACACAGCGTCATTCGCCTTGGGCTTATGCACTGTTTTACCCGATAATTCCTCCAGGGTTACAAATCCTTCGTTTTTGAATTCACTCCGCACCGAACCTGGTGGCGAAAGAGGGCACAGACCATGAAGCGAGTACTTGTCTCAGGAGGCGGCGGATTCATTGGCAGTCATCTTGTGAAACGCCTGAAGGCCGAGGGCTATTGGGTCAGAGCCGCGGACTTGAAATGCAGTGAGTACTCGTCCAGTTCAGCCGACGATTTTAGAGTTGGTGACTTGCGGGATTCGCAATTCGCTCGAGACGTGGTGCAGGAAGTCGATGAGGTGTACCAACTGGCAGCGGATATGGGCGGCGCCGGGTACATTTTTACCGGCGAGCACGATGCCGCTGTAATGCACAACTCCGCGCTCATTAACCTGAACCTACTGGAATTGGGTCGCATTGCCGGCGTTCGGAAATTCTTTTATTCCTCCTCGGCGTGTATATACCCGGAATATAACCAACTAGATCCAGACAACCCGAATTGTTCTGAAGAATCAGCATACCCGGCGGCTCCAGACAGCGAGTACGGTTGGGAGAAGCTGTTTAGCGAGCGATTGTACTTCTCTTATATGCGCAACTACGGAGTGCAGGTCCGCGTGGCCCGGTTCCACAATATCTTCGGACCGGAAGGAGCTTGGCGCGACGGCCGGGAAAAGGCGCCCGCCGCAATCTGCCGCAAGGTTGCCGAGGCGGAACCTGGAGAAGAAATAGAAATCTGGGGCGACGGCCAGCAAACGCGTTCATTCCTGTACATCGATGAGTGCGTGGAAGGTGTGCGGAGACTCATGGAGTCATCCTTCGCGGGACCGGTGAACATCGGCTCCGAAGAGATGATCAGCATTAACGCGCTTGCCCAACTGGTTATGGAGATAGCCGGCAAGGATCTGCGCATCCGGAATATTCCAGGTCCTACGGGAGTTCGCGGACGCAATTCCAATAACCGGCTAATCGGGGAACGCCTCGGCTGGCAGCCATCGCAACCGCTTCGAGACGGTATCGAGGTGACTTATCGCTGGATCGAACGTCAGGTTGCATCTTCCGCGCTCGCGCGCCGTTCCGAGTTGCCTTCTTTCGCGTAACCGAAGCGCAACACTGAGTCTTCGACCACTTTTTCGCGTCGATTCATCGCGCTCCAAGACATCGGGTGGCACGGGATTGGGTTTGGCGATTGTGCGGAGCATCCTGGCGCTTCACGGCGGCAGCGCGGAGATCGCCAGTCAGCTCGGCCATGGGACTCGCGTTACGCTTCGCATGCCCGCCCTTGCAACGGGATGACAAGACTATACCGCGCTCAAGTCACAGTGTGCTGGATACCTCGACTAGAAAAGCTTCCCTGATTAGGGTAGAATTATAGTATGCCGGAAAAATCTTACACTCCCGCGGAAGCCTCGGCCATCGCCAAACTGCCTCTCAAAGCAGTACATAAGCTGATTGAGGCGCGGCTTATCCGACCGCGGAGAACGCGCCGGGGCAATCAGGTTCATCGGCTACTTTCGGCAGAGCATCTCGTTTACCTCCGTCTCGAAGCAGATGGGGTCCGGCTATTGCCATTGGCCGCCCGCCGCGAAGTGGCGCGTGCTGTGGAGTCTACTCCTCATGCGGACTTCGTGACCGTCTCGGGAGGATCCGCCTTGGTTGTTCAGGTGAAGGACGCGCGCAGGAACGTGGAACGCGAACTAAAACGGCTTCACAAGGTCGAGCAGTTGGTCGTTTCCGATTCCGAAGTGATGGGTGGTATCCCCGTTTATCGCGGAACGCGAATTCCCGTTGATTTGGTCGCCACTATGATGTCGCAGGGGGCAACGGTCGAGGAGATATTAGATGGGTATCCTGCTCTCAGCAGGGAAAAGGTGGAACTAGCGCCGCTTTATGTGGCTGCTTTTCCCAGAAGGGGCCGCCCGGTTCGCCGCCCCTGGGCGAATCGGCAACCGGTCCATGTTGCGAGTTATCCACGTGCGGTAAAGGAATAGTGGCGAAACTGCTGATTGACGAGTGTCTGCTCACATCGTTGATTGAACTTGCACACGCCGATGGTCACGCCGCCGATCATGTGAATTACCTGGGCCTGGGCAGCGCCAAGGACTGGGAATTGATGAAGCTCATTCAAGACCAGGACTACACATTCGTCACGAATAATCGGTCCGACTTTCTAGCCCTCTATCGTGGAGCAGCGTTGCACGCGGGACTCGTGGTTATTGTTCCGAACGTGAAGCCGCTTCTTCAGCGAGACCTCTTCCAGGCCGTGCTTAGCTACATTGGTCGACGTCAGTTGGTCAACACGGTGATAGAGGTCGATCAGCAAGGCAGCAAGATTCAGTGTCGCCAATATCGCTTTCCACAGGAATTCGCATAAAGGTCATCCTTCTGGCAAAGGAGAAGTTGAGCAATATCGCTGGTGCGATCTTAGCTGCTCGTAAGGTCTTCATTTTGTTTATATTACGCGTGCTTTAGGTGGTTTACGGCAAATACTGGCGGAGAGAGTGGGATTCGAACCCACGGTACTCGTTAAAGTACACACGCTTTCCAAGCGTGCGCCTTAAACCACTCGGCCATCTCTCCGGAGGGTGGTCTATCTTTTTGAGTTTAACAGAGTGAGAAGGCGAATTCCGAGCGGCGTGACAGGAGACTTGAGCCGTCAAGGTGCTCATGTCAGGCGCTTCATTCAAATGCGATGAAATCGTTTACTTCCTGTCGCCGCGTGATTTATAGTTCGACGTTGCTTGCCTGGGCGGCTTGCTGCCGCAGCCAGCAAAAGTTCATCGATTCGTCAGTTTGTTCTGAAAGGGAATTCCATGCCTGTTCTCTCTCGCCGCGACCTGCTTGCTTCCGGAGTAGCTCTTTCCGCATCGTCACTGCTTGCCCGCTCGGCCTGGGGGCGCGCGGCCGCGCTTCTGGGAAGCGATTCCGCGATGGTTTCGGCGGGTGCTCTGGCCGCGGTTGCTCCGCGCGAACAACTGCTTTTTGATTTTGGTTGGAAGTTCCAGTTTGGGCATGGTACCGATCCGGCACGCGACCTGGGTTTCGGTTTCGGGCAAGGGGACTTCGCCAAGACGGGAGATTTCAAGTTTGCTAAAGCCGGGTTTGACGATTCGAAGTGGCGCACGCTGAATCTGCCGCATGACTGGGCTGTGGAGCTGCCTTTTGTTCACGACGAGGAACAGAACTCTCACGGCTACAAGCCGATTGGGCGGCGCTATCCGGAGAGCAGCGTGGGCTGGTACCGGCGGACATTTGAGATTCCGGCGAGCGACCTGGGCAAGCGCATCACGCTGGAGTTCGACGGCGCTTTTCGCGATGTGCTGATTTTTGTGAACGGGTGCTTTATTGGCCGAAACAACAACGGCTATGCGCCTTTCCGGTTCGACGTGACGGACTTTTTGGCATACGGCCAAAAGAACTATATTATGGCGCGCGTGGACGCGAGCTTTGGCGACGGATGGTTCTATGAGGGAGCCGGAATCTATCGCCATGTGTGGCTGTCGAAGACCGACGCACTGCATCTGGGTAAGTGGGAGAGCACGGTGCGGACTTCGGAGATCGGCGAGAGCTCCGCGCTTCTGACGCTTACGACCGTGGTGGCGAACCAGGGGAAACAGGCGGAGAACGCCAAGGTTAAGTGGGAGATTCTGGATGCGGCGGGCAAGACTGTGGCAACCGCGGAAGCCGCGGAGCAGCCGGTAACCGTGGATGGAGTTGCAACGTATGCGGCGACCGCGACCTTAAGCAAGCCGGCGCTTTGGTCGGTGGATGCGCCGAATCTGTATTCGGCCATTGTGACGGTGGAGGCGGGCGGAAAGGCGCGCGACGCCGAGCGGGTGAACTTTGGCGTGCGGACCGTGCTTTTCGACGCGGACAAAGGATTCTTCCTGAACGGCAAGTCGATGAAGATTCAGGGCACATGCAATCACCACGACCACGCGGGTGTGGGCGCGGCGCTGCCTGACCGCTTGCAGGCGTTTCGGCTTGGCGTGCTGAAGGAGATGGGATGCAATGGGGTGCGCACCTCGCACAATATGCCCACACCGGAATGGGTGGATGGATGCGACCGGATGGGGCTGATGATGATGTGCGAGACGCGGCAGATGAGTTCAAGCCCGGAGGGATTGGCGCAACTGGAGGAGATGATTAAACGATACAGGAATTCGCCGTCGATCGTTTTATGGTCGATTGGGAACGAGGAATGGCAGTTGCAGGAAGAGATGGCGGAACAGGGTGCGAAGATTGCGGCAACCATGGTTCAGCGGTGCCACGAGCTTGATCCGACGCGCGTGGTTTCAGCAGCGGTGAATGGCACGAATCAGAGAGGTATATCTGATGCATTCGACATTATCGGATTCAACTACGGCTTGAATCGCCCGGACGGGTATCACAAAGAACATCCGAAGCGGCCGATTTACGGCTCGGAGACCGCCAGTGCCGTGTCTACACGCGGGGTTTACTCCACAGACAAGCTGCGGAACACGGTGAGCGCTTACGACGTGAACAACCCAGGCTGGGGTGAGCAGGCGGAGGAGTGGTGGAAGTTCTATGCCACGCGCGAATGGGAAGCGGGTGGATTTGCATGGACCGGGTTTGACTATCGGGGCGAGCCGACGCCCTATGGTTGGCCTTCGATCAACTCGCAGTTCGGCATCGTGGACATGTGCGGATATCCGAAGGACACGTTCTTCTACTACAAGTCGTGGTGGGGAAGCGATCCGGTTCTGCACCTGTTCCCGCATTGGAACTTCGAGGGGAAAGAAGGCGAAGTGATCCCGGTGTGGGTGCACTCAAACCTGGACGAAGTTGAGCTATTCGTCAACGGGAAGAGCGCGGGCAGCCAGAAGGTTCCTCACCTGGGGCACGTGGAGTGGAAGGTGAAGTACGAGGCCGGCTCGATTGAGGCACGCGGACGCAAAGGCGGCAAAGTAGTGCTGACTGAGAAGCGGGAAACCACTGGACCGACCGTGGCGATCCGGCTGACCGCGGACAGGACGGAGATCGATGCCGATGGCGAGGACGTGACAGTTCTTAAGGTTGAGGCGCTGGATAAGGAAGGGCGCGCGGTGCCGACGGCCGGGAATCTGATCGGATTCAAGGTGTCTGGCGAGGGCGCGTTGATCGGTGTGGGCAATGGCGATCCCAACTGCCAGGAGAGCGACAAGGAGCCGAAGCGGTCGCTGTTCAACGGGCTGGCGCAGGTGATTGTGCAGTCGACCAAGCGGCCGGGCGAGATACATATTGAAGCTGCGAAGGAAGGCTGGGATGGGCCGGAATTGACGCCGGCGAAGCTGGTGATTACCACAAGGAAGGTCGAATTGAGACCTTCCGTGGGAGTGATCCGGAACCCGGCGTAGGATAAAAAAGGAGGCCGCGATGGATGACGGGAACCTTACGCCTTACCACGGACAGTATGAGGGTCACTCAAAGCTGTTTCTCGGCACAACCCTTTGCTTTTCCACGATGGCCATTCTATTCCTGGCATTTTCCTTCTTGTTGGGCGTTCAAGCGCATTCACAGCTTAAGGTTCTCAATCTGGTTTGCGTTTCGGTCATGATCCTCTGTGGCGCCATCACTTTCGTCACGATTTTCCGGCGGTTGAGCGCGCAGATTGCGAAGGGGAACGAGGGTGCGGACTTCCTCGATTGGGCGCGTCTTAATCTTTCGGCGATGGCCCAGATATTCTCGATCGCTGTCATGATCCTGGCTGGCCAACTGATGAGAAGGTAAGGCGGAATAGAGCCTGCCGGGCCCTCCGCGCCCGGTGTTATACTCACAAGGTTGGGCGCGTACCAGCGCCGGCATTCTCTGGCACAGTTGAGGTTCTCATGTCCGGCCATTCGAAATGGGCCACAATCAAGCACAAGAAGGGCGCGCTGGACGCTAAGCGCGGCAAGATATTCACCCGCCTGCTCAAGGAAATCGCTGTGGCCGCAAAGGGCGGAGGTAACCCTGACACCAACGCCCGGCTACGCACCGCCGTTCTGGCCGCCAAGGCTGAAAACATGCCGCAGGATAATATCAAGCGGGCGATCCAGCGGGGCACGGGCGAGCTGGAAGGCGTCAGTTACGAGGAAATCAGCTTCGAAGGATACGGTCCGGGCGGCGTGGCCATCATCGTGGATGTGATGACGGACAACCGCAACCGCGCCGTGAGTGAGATACGGCACGCTTTCGCAAAGAACGGCGGCAACCTGGGTGAGTCCGGGTCGGTCCGGTTCATGTTCTCGAAGAAGGGCGTGATTGCTGTCGAGAAATCCGCGGCCACTGAAGAGAAGCTGATGGACATTGTGCTGGAGCACGGTGGCGACGACCTGAATGACGAGGGCGAGACCTGGGAGATCCTTACTGACCCAGCCTCCTACGAAACGGTGCTGACGGCGGTCAAGGCGGCAAAGATTGAGCCGGTGATGAACGAAGTAACCATGGTTGCAACCACGTATACCAAACTCGAGGGCTCCACGGCCAACCAGATGGTTCGGCTGCTTGAGGTCCTGGAAGACCTCGACGACACGCAGAATGTTTACACAAACTTTGACATGGACGCCGCACAGATGGAAGAAGCGGCTAGCTGAGCCAGCATCAGGCAGGCGTTGAAAAGCCGCCCGGTTGTGGCGGCTTTTTTGTGGGATACAGACTCTTCAATTATGGAAGGGAAGCACGTTGACGAGAACTAACAGTTTTCTCTTATTGGTTCTGATGGCTGCAGCGAGTGCCGCCTTTGCACAAACACCTTACTTACACGCTGCAAGCGACGATGCCGGTTCAAAAGACCCGGTCTCCCAGGTTCGCAAGAACCTGAGCTGGGAATACGGCCCGTTTGTGAACGGCGGCAACGGCTTCGGCAACCGGGACAACTACCATTTCCTTTCGGCCGGATTTGAGTTGGGGAAGGTGCTTACCCCGGTGATTCATGCCGGGATGTTCAGCGGCCAGTTTGAATACGCTGGAAACATTATGCCGCTGTGGCTGGGATTTACGCCGGCGCCCAATCCGAATGCGAACTTTCTTTACCCCAACGGCACTAGCTTTACAGGGCCTGAAGGCGGAGGTACTTATGTGGGCGCGAGCCTTACGCCGGTGATTTTTCGCTGGAACTTTCTCAGCAGGTCGAAGCATTTTCAGCCCTGGTTTCAGGCTGCGGGCGGACTGATCTGGACCGATCACAAGTATCCGCCGGACCTCGAGGTACCGCACGGCAATGCGGGCGGGACGTCGGTTTGGAACTTTTCACCGCAGGGCGGCGGCGGTATTCATTGGTTTACACGGCCACGGCGGTCGATTGATCTGGGCATTAACGGGGTACACATCTCGTCGGCGTCCCTGGGCGATCGCAATCCCGGAGTGAACGCCAGCATCCAGGTACAGGTAGGCTATACCATTTGGAAGTAGTTCCCGCAGGCCCCGCCGGCGCGTTTCGGAGACCGGGGATGGAGCAACGATGAGCGGGCCGTTAGTGGAATGCGTTCCCAACTTTTCAGAGGGCACGGACGCCCGGCGGGTCGAGGCAATTGTGGCCGCGATGCGCGTGGAGGGAGTGCGTCTGCTTGACTGGTCGATGGATGCGGACCACAACCGGTCGGTTGTGAGCATTGCCGGGGAACCCTCTGCCGTGGTGGAAGCGGCGGTGCGGGGCGCGGGCAAGGCAGCTGAACTGATTGACCTAACTCGCCAGCAAGGAGTTCACCCGCGCATTGGCGCTGCGGACGTGATTCCGTTTGTGCCGATCTCAGGGATCAAACTTGAACAGTGCGCACTGCTGGCGCGCCAGGCCGGCCTGGAGATCTGGCGGCGCTTCAGCGTGCCGGTGTTCTTTTATGAGGCTGCAGCGGCGCGGCCGGACCGAGCCAACCTGGAAGAGGTGCGCCGCGGCCAGTTTGAAGGCCTCAAGGACGCGGTGCGCAACGATTCGGCCCGCCGTCCCGACCTTGGGGGACCGGGGTTGCATCCAACCGCCGGCGCCTGTGCTGTGGGGGCTCGCAAATTTCTTGTTGCGTACAACATCTATTTAGACTCGACGGACGTTTCCATTGCGAGGGCGATTGCCAAAGAGATTCGCGCCGCTTCCGGAGGGCTCAAAGGCGTGAAGGCCCTGGGAGTTCTGGCACATGGGCGGGCGCAGCTCTCAATGAACATTACCGACTACGAGGTGACGCCAATTTCCCAGGTCTTCCGTACGGTTACAAGTCTTGCGCAGCGGCACAAGGTTGGCCTTGCCGAGGGGGAAGTCATTGGACTGGTGCCGGAAGCCGCATGTGAGCGGAATACAGACTGGATGCGTCTACTCACTGGGTTCGATCCGATGACGAAGATTCTGGAAAGACGGCTTGAATCGCCGCTTGCATGGCCGGGAGAAGTATGATGTCTCGCCGCGAATCCCGGGGGTGCTCAAGAACTGCATTCACACTCGGGAAAAGCGCACAAGGGTACAATGGAAATGTGGTTTTGAAAGTGTTTTTTCGGTCTTGAGACAAGGCGCGGCGGCCGGCAATGATTGAGAACTCGGCCCGTAAACCTGAAAAACACCGCAACACCGGAGGGAAGACTTGTTGAAAGCATTTGCAAAATTTGCGATGCCTGCCGTGCTGATGGTGGGTGCGACTGTGGCTTCTGCGGCTCAGTTGTCCACCGATGCGCGCACGGCCGTTCCGCATGATGTGCAGCAACTGGTTGTTATCGATTACCGTGCCATGCAGAACTCGACCGCGGCGATGGATTTGCGCGAGCGTGTGATGCCTCCCGAGCTGAAGCAATTCGACGATGCGCTGCGCAAGTCGGGGCTGAACGAAAACCATGATGTGGATCAGCTGGCGTTTGCCTTGTTCAGGCCATCGGCGTCAAGCGATGGGCTGATTACCGTAGGCATTGCCCAGGGCCAGTTCTCGATGCAGGATATTTTGGCCAACTTCAAAAAGCAGAAGGTCAAAGCTACGCTGGTGCGGACAAATAAGATCTATCCGATGGCCAAGACGGGCATGGTCTTGTGCTTTGTGGATCAGTCGACCATGGTCTTCGGTGGGAATGACGCGGTGACTAAGGCCCTTGACGCCCGGGACGGATATGCACCCAGTTTGCTGACCAACAACTCCATGATGGAAGCCATGAAGAGTGTGGATTCCGAAGCGCTTTGGAGCATTCTGGACGAGAAGGGAACTCAGACCATGATGCACCAGGTGCTGGGTGAGGCTGGTTCGCTGACCGACTTTGAGACTGTGCGCAAGCGTCTGCAGGCTTCGTGGTACTCGATGGACTTTCAGCATGGCGTCCGGTTCAACCTGACCATTTCCACCGGCGACAGCTTTGCGGCGGCTACCATTTCATCGCTTCTGACCGCGGCGGTATCGCTTCGCAAAATGAGCGGGTCGGATGCGGAGAAGCAGGCGCTGAGCGACACGACCGTCGCGTCGGACGCCGGGAATATGTCGATCCACTTTGCGTCATCGGACGCGGAGTTCAACAGCCTGTTGCACTCGCCGCTGTTCGCAACGATGGTCAAGTAGGGGTCAGGGCATGGTTGCATTGGCAGGCCCCGACTCCTCGCGGCCTGTCAGCGCCGTTCCGTTGCAAACACAATCGCGTCCGCCGCGTTTTGCGGCATAAAGAGCCTCGTCGGCCATGTCGATGAGGTCGGAAGAGTGTAATTCCAACTCGGGAATAATGGTGGCACAACCCGCTGAAACGGTGATGAACCCGCCTGGCGTGGCGGAATGGGGCAGGCGGCGGCTGCGAATCGTATCGCATATTTTGTGCGCAACCAGTACAGCTCCTTCGTTCGGGGTGCGGGGCAGAATGATGGCAAACTCCTCCCCGCCGAATCGAGCGGTGAGGTCTCCCGGCCGCGTAGCCACTTCGCTGATCGCATCCGCAATCTGCTTGAGGCAAGTGTCGCCGCGAAGGTGCCCGTTTGTATCGTTGTACAGCTTGAAAAAGTCGACATCGACCATCAGAAGTGAGAGCGGCTTTTTGTCGCGCGTACTGCGCCGCCACTCGGTGGAGAGACATTGGTCGAATTGCCGGCGATTCGCAAGACCGGTGAGTGCATCCGTGACGGAGAGCGCCTCGACTGTCGCGTAGGCATCCTGCAGCCTTCGTTCCGTTTGCTTGCGCTCGGAAATGTCTCGAATTGTAATCAGAATTCCGGTGGGAACGCGGGTCGTGGGATCGCGGATTACGCGGAGAACGGCCTCCACCCAGATAAAGTCGCCATCCTGCTTTTGGGCGCGGCACTCGAGCCGCGCCGCATCTCCTTCGGAACGAAGTTCATTCACTATAGTGCCCACGCTGGGGCGATCCTCAGGGTGAATCAAGTCCAGGCTCCCCAAGTGGATCAATTCCTCGGGAGTCCATCCTCCAACGCTGTGTACGGCCGGGGAAACATAATTGAACCGTCCATCGAAGTCGGCGACGATGATGATGTCTCGTGAGTTTTCAGTCACGAGGGAGTGGAGAGCCGCGATCTTCTGGAGTTTGCGCCTGGCGGTCTGCTCGCTCTCCAGGATGACCGAGACGCTGTAAAGCATGAAAATTGCTGAAGCGATGAATATCTGCAGGAGAATGGACGGCTCAAAGGGTGTGAGGGACCTGGAAATCACAAATGGACCCTGTTCCCGGATCGTGAACCAGCTTCCGACGCCGGCAACATAAATGGTGGCCAGTGAGGCCGATCCCAGACCCTGGCGGAGCAGGATAAGGATCAGGAGCGGGTAAATGATGAAGAGGAGTGGAACCTGTGTCTGCATGAAAGCTGTCAGGGTTACGACAGCCAGCAGGGCCAGGAGCTTCCAATGCTTTTGACGCAGGAGGGTTCGCCGTAAACGGGCGCGAAAAATCGCAACGCAGGCAGGAGTGGTGACGCAGATCCCGAGGGCGTCCGCTACGACCCAGCGAATGAATGCATGATCGGGCGCGGAGTGGAGAAGGAAGGTGAAGACGAGGGAATAGAGGAATCCGGCTACCAGTGGACCGAGCAAGACTGCATACACGCCAAAGCGGATCAGATATCCGCGGTCGGTGAATTGTGGAAAGTCGTTGGATCGTCTCCTCATCAAGAGAGCGCCGATCAACACTTCAACAAAATTCAGAAGCACCAGCATGAGATTGGCTTGCCAGTGTGGATCGACCAGGGCGTCGGCAGCGATCTGGGCCAGAAAGGCGGCCGCCAAATATCCAGGCCATCGCTTGCGCGGGGCCAAAAGCAGGTAGGCAAGCAGGACACCGTTTGCGACCCAGATGAGATTGTCTTCGGGCGCGGAGCCGACATAAAAAGTGGCGAGTGCCTCAAAGCAGAAGCATTGGGCGAGGCGCAGGGCATAACCGCGCCTCCGCAGCCACGGATCCCGCGGACGATGAGCCGGCATTGCGGGGGTTTGGTGCAATTCCGCGCACGCGTCCTTTTTATCGGTCCTATCCGGCAGATTTCCAGGCAGAGGGAATCCCACCGTCCGAAGTGGAGATAGAGTTCGTAATGAAGGAAAGTATGCGAATGCCCGTTACGGAGTCAAGTCGGAATGAAACACTGCCTTGCCGCCGGGCAAAAGTACGATCTCCAACTTGCCTTCCTGCCGTTCGACGAGCGTTGGTCCTGTAATCTGCACGCTCTTGCCGCGGAGGTTCCCCTCAGTGTACTGGATTTTCAGCGGGCCGGTGCCGCGGAGCTGGATGCGGTAGTGATAATCCGCCTGAGGCGCAAGTTCACCGGTGCCAAAGCTGGCACTGGGATAGTCGACTTCCAACAGTTGCACCAGGGCGCCGGTGCGGTTCTCCACGGTGACTTCGACGTGAAAGGAGTGGCATCCGCCGACAATGGTTGTGGACATTAGAGCGATTGCGGCAAAGGGCCACCGGTGAATCCCGATTCGATGCCTCATTCCTGGCTCCCGTCTCCGGTCCGTTCCCCTTCGGGCGACGACTGAGCGGCAAGCTTTTTTTCAAGGCGGTCGATGCGTTTGAGCAGTTCCGGGAGCCGTTGAAAGATGGTTACCGCGCGAAGCCAGATGCGATTATCGAAGCCCGGCGAACCGGAGAGAGTCTTGCCTGGAGGCACATCGTGAGAGACAGCGGATTGGGCGGTCAGGATGACGCCGTCGCCCACAGTGCAATGTCCAGCTACGCCGGTCTGGCCGGCGAGAATCACATTGTTGCCGATTACGGAAGAGCCGGCTAGCCCCGTTTGGGCGCATACCAAGGTGTTTTCTCCGACTCTGGAGCCGTGGCCTACTTGGACCAAGTTGTCGATTTTGGTTCCGTCCCCAATCGCAGTTTCTCCTACGGTGGCCCGGTCGACGCAGGCGTTGGCCTGGACATCCACCCGGCTGCCGAGCCGCACTGGGCCGGACTGAGGGATTTTTTCCCAGTGGCCGGATTCGTTTTTCGCAAAGCCGAAGCCGTCGGCGCCGATGATTGCGCCGTTCTCCAGGGTCACGTGGTCGCCGAGGATGCAGTTCTCGCGGACGACCGCATGGGCGTGGGCGAGGAGATGGGAACCTGCCGTTACGCCAGAGTAGAGGACGACATGGGGCAGAAGGGTGGCATGTTCGCCGAGGCGAACCTGAGAGCCGATGACGACATAGGCGCCGATATGCGCTCCCTCGCCGATTTCTGCCGTGGGATCGATGACAGCGGTGGGGTGGATTCCGGGAGGGTAAACCGGGGGCTGGTAGAAGAGCCCCAGGGCGCGCGAAAAGGCCAGATAGGGATTCCGCACGCGAAGAGTGGCCGTGGCGAGTTCCTGGAACTCCGGATCGACCAGAACCGCGGCGGCCTTTGTTGTCCGCGCCAGCCCGGTATACCGGGGGTTGGCAACGAAAGTCACCTCGCTGGGGCCGGCTTCTTCAATCCCTTTGACACCAGTAACTTCCAGCTCCGCATTGCCGCGGAGCTCCGCACCCAACTTGCCTGCCAGATCGCCTAGCTTCATCGATGAGATTGTACTGGAACGGTAGCTGTGTTTGTTCAATGCAAAACAGGCGGCGCAGATTTGCATGGTCCTGTTCATAATCCGATTTAAGAAATCGCTTTTGAATTCAGAATCGCGGTGTATTGAGCGAGCAGTGCGATAAGATGGAACGGCAAATGCCATTCAAGAGCATGTTTCCTTAGCGTTCACAACTAGCTAGTCTCAAACTCTGCGTTTTCTTTGCTATTCTGGCTATGTATGCATGTGTAAACAGGTTTGCCTTGAAATACGGAGGGTGCGATGAGTCCCAAAGAACTAAAGAAATTCAAGGAAGCCATCGAGAAGATTGATCGCGAAAATAACACCCCCGAGAAGGCGAGAGCGTACCTCATTAAGATCGGCTACCTGACCGCTGACGGTCAACTGGCGGAGAAATACAGATAGGCTGCTTTGGTTGCCTTTAGTCCTTGCATATCACGGATGCGACCTCGAAACCGCCCAACAACTCTTGGGCGGTTC
>Ga0181537_10001296_pt1 | contig 23141 bp, 19 predicted proteins | sample PEATcosm2014_Bin_39_FD_119765 | JGI IMG/M metagenome (GOLD analysis project Ga0181537, IMG submission 119765) | Peatland microbial communities from MTU Mesocosm Facility, Houghton, MI, USA - PEATcosm2014_Bin23_10_metaG | ecosystem: Environmental > Terrestrial > Soil > Wetlands > Peat | place... | reverse complement strand
GCAGTCCCTGTCCGCTGATCAGATAATCGACCTCTTCCATCGCGCCAACCCGCAGATGCCCGACGGTGCCATGACAGTCGCATGCAGTCGCGCCAGCATGTCCGAGATCCGCGTGTGCCTGACCAAGGATCTCGCCGTCCGCGCCTGCGGCCAGGGTGTCCACAACAGCTGCCCGAAGGTCCCGCTGCGGCTGCCCGCATCGCGCTGACCCCCGGGTTACCTGAAGGAATGGGGTTCCTTGGCGATAGCCCGGAACCCCCCAGCAGCTGCCACGTCAAGCGGGCTGGGGCGACTCGGCTGAGGCAGTCGCACCGTGAACTCGCTGCCATGCCCCGATCCCAAGCTTGCAGCCGTAACACAGCCTCCGTGGCGCTCGACAAGATTGCGTACCAGGGCCAGTCCGATACCCAGACCCGCCCCGTCGTTGCAGGACGAGGGCTCCCCCCGAACGAAGAGCTCGAACACGCGCGGCAAGACATCGGGCGCAATACCGATACCGTTGTCGCCGATGCGCACTACTGCCTCGCCCTCCTCTGCTTGCACGGCCACGCGGATCAGCCCACCCGAGGGCGTGTACTTGGCTGCGTTGAGAAGAATGTTCACGAATACCTGCTCGAGCCTTGCAGGATCTCCCTGCAGCCATATCGGCGCACTGGGTAACGCTACCGTTACGGAGTGACGTCTGCGCTGCATCGTCAATTCGACCGCCTGCAGGGCCTGTTCGGCGACCACGCACAGATTGAGCCTCTCGAACTTCAAGGGCAGAGGGCCCGCGCGGGCACACGAGGACTCGAGGAGATCCTCGACGAGACGCGACATGTGGGCAGTCTGGTGTTCTATCAGTGTTCGCGCCTTCGTCACCCCCGGGCTGGCGCAAGGCTCGGCCTTCAAGATCCCCGTGGCCATGCGGATCACGCAAAGAGAGTTTCGCAGCTCGTGGGCCAGAACCGCTACGACCTCGCCATCGAGCTCATCGCGCGCCTCCACCGATGGCCGCCGCAGCATCGGGCTCCCGAAGTCCGCTTCCGTTCCGTTTGCCGGCGCGCTCGCCTGAGATCCAAGAATCGGCACCACATTGCTGTGCCCGACCGCGGATCTCATGACGATGTGGCCTCGCCTGCTCGCATCACTGTACGAAATCAGTTGCTTGTTCAAGACGCTTATCTCCCGCACGTTGCTTGCATCCCCCATTGCTCGAAGCTAAGCCGTTCAGCAGTTCAGGTCTGTGCGCCGTCGTACACAAGAAAATCCGCCGAGCGCGCCGGCAAGCGCATCCGCTCATCCTTGTCCATGTCGAAAGGCAAGCCATGCTGCGCGGAGGATTCGAGCAATCGCGCCGCAAAGAGCCAGACCGGTAAACGCAGCCGGGACGGGAGAATTCGCTCCGGCCTTTCTCAGAACTCACCCCGTGCCTCGCCGCACCCCGAACTGCGCGACGTGCGCTGGCGTACAGACCCAGTGGCAGTGCTCGGGTAGTCTTGCGCGAATGGGCCACCCCTCGCTGTGGCCTGCTCCAATCCCCGCGCGTCCCTCGCGCTCCAGCGCTCAGGCGCTGTCATCAACGATAGAGACTACCTATGAAGATCAATACCCTCGTGGCCACATCCGGCCTCGCAATAGTGGCCCTCGCCGCAGGCGCCGCCTCATTCGCGGCTACCCAAGCCCAGATCAACAGTCGTGTATCGGCGACTCTCGTGGATTTCAACGCGCTGGATCCGAGCAACAAAGCCCTGGGTGACAAGGCTGCCGGCGTGCTCGTGTTTCCCCGCGTCACTAAGGTCGGCGCCGGTGTCGCCGGTGAGCACGGTGAGGGTGCTCTGCAGGTCAATGGCAAGACTGTCGGGTATTACAGCGTGGGATCCGGCTCGGTCGGGCTGACGCTCGGACTCGCCCAGCACAGTGAGATCATCATGTTCATGACGCCGGAATCTCTGGCGAAGTTCACCGCGGGCGATGGCTGGTCCATCGGTGCCGATGCGGGCATTACGGTAGTGTCCGGCGGCGCCAGTGGCACCTACGGATCGCAGACGGAACACAAGCCGATCCTCGGTTTTGTGTTTGCCGAGAAGGGTCTGCTCGGAGACTTGTCGCTCGAGGGCTCGAAGATCTCCAAGATCAGCCCGTAACCTGCCACGGAACCGGGCCCGGCGCGCCAAGCGCCGGGCCCTTTTTTTGTCGTCGCGCGGTAGTCGATTCGCCGTCCCCAGGCGTCGGCCCCGCGGGACTGCGCGCCCAGGCGACGGGCCTGCCCGGGGGCGCTCAGCCTCCCGGTGACTCAGGCTTCGATCATCACCTTCAGCGCGCGTGTCTCCGCCGCGCGCGCGAACGCCTCGTAGGCGTCATGGATGCGGTCGAGCGTGAAGCGGTGCGTGATCAGTCGCTTGGCATCCAGCTTGCGGGACCGCAGGATGTTCAGCAGCATGGGTGTACTCACCGTATCCACCAGTCGCGTGGTGATGGTGATGTTGCGGTCCCACAAGCTCTCCAGGTGCAGATCCACCTTGGTGCCATGAACTCCGATGTTTGCGAGGATGCCGCCCGGGGCAAGGAGCGTCTCGCACAACTCAAATGTCTGGGGAAGCCCTACCGCCTCTATGGCCGTATCTACGCCACGGCCATCGGTCATCTTCATGACCGCTTCTGCAGCTTTGCCGTCAGTGCTGTTGATCACCGCCGTGGCGCCGAAACGCGTCGCCACGGCAAGGCGAGTGTCGTCCAGATCGAGAACAATGATTTCCGCCGGCGAGTAGAACTGGGCCGTGAGCAGAGCGGCAAGCCCGATGGGCCCCGCGCCCACGATCGCCACCGTGCTGCCGGGCTGAACCTTTCCATTGAGTACACCGCACTCGAAGCCCGTCGGCAGCACATCGCTCAGCATGACCAGGGCCTCCTCGTCCGCCCCCTCGGGAATGAGGTACAGGCTGGTATCTGCGTACGGAATCCGCACGAACTGCGCCTGCGTACCGTCGATTCGGTTGCCGAGAATCCACCCGCCGGTCGTACAGTGCGAGTACATCTGCCTGCGGCAATAGGCGCATTTACCGCAGGAGGTAATGCAGGAAATCAGTACCCGGTCCCCGGCCTTGAAGGCGGTGACGGCGACTCCCACCTGCTCGATGATGCCAACGCCCTCGTGCCCGAGAATGCGTCCGGGCTGACAGCTGGGAACGTCGCCCTTAAGGATGTGCAGGTCCGTGCCGCAGATCGTCGTGCGGGTGATCCTGACGATCGCGTCCGTCGTTGCGGCAATGGCCGGCTTCGGCCTCTCCTGCAGGGCTTTCTTGTCCGGACCCAGATAGACGAGAGCTTTCATCAAGTACATCCTGGCTGGAGTGATGCGTCACGCGAGCGCTGACTGCAAGGCCGCGCGACCCGCCGGGGCCTAGGTAAGGTCAATTTCTCTGGAACCCATGAAATGGCCCACGCAAACGGCACGCCGGAGCGCTGCCGGGAGCACCTCACCCCGTGGGTGGAGCGGTGGCGCCGGCCGGGGCTGCCTTCCTTGGCATTTCATAATCGTCCGTGACAGCCCCGAGCAACCCGTCGGGTCGGTCGCTCCGCGTTCGCGGACCCGACCAACCGAAAACTAGCGCGCAGCCCGCCTGCGCTCTGTGCGGTTCCGTACATAGGCAGACGAATTGCCGGCGTTACGCGGCGGCGCGCGCACAGCGAGACTTTATGGCCTCGTAACACTCGCAGGAGATGCTCTCGAGGCCCGCGCGGTCGAGAATGCGGATTTCCCCCCGCACGTACTGGATCAGGCGCCGGCGCCTCAGACCCCCCGCAGCGATGGTGACCGCGCTCCGCCGCACGCCGAGCATGCCGGCCAGAAACTCATGGGTGAGGTGGAAATGGTCCGCCTCGGCGCGGTCGTGAACCATCAACAACCAGCGCGCCAAGCGTGACTCGACCTCGTGAAAGCGATTGCAGGCCGTGTTCTGCGACAGCTGCACCAGCCAGCCGTAGAGATACCCGTTGAGCGAGCGCGTCAAATGCGGGCTCGCGCGCAACTCCAGGGCGAGTTGTGGTTTGCTCATCCTTAGGGCGGTACCGGCTCCCTGCACGACCGCCCGCTGCGGCGCGCTATCGATCCCCAGCACGGTGGTCACGCCCAGCATGCCCTCGTTGCCGATGAGCCCCAGTTCCAGAGGCTTGTGGCCGCCCACTTTAGTCACCAGGGAGATAAAGCCGTGCACGGGAAAGTAGACATGGCGTAGCGGCTCACCGGTTTCGCAAAGCGTCGCACCCAGGACCAGATCGACGGATTCGCAACGCCCCAGAGCCCGCAGCCGGTCCCTGCGTGGCAGCTTATCGAGCAGGCGATTGACGCCACTCCCCTCCACCGCGGCTAGCACCCGACTCTCCTGCAACAAATAAAGACGGCCCCGGCAGTTGCCTGCCGGGGCCTTTGCGTCCTACCTGTGAAGTCTGTCGAGAGCGTGCAAACGCGTCTGTTCGCTACACAACACCCGCCGGGGGGTGGTGTTTGACAATGCCGGGCGCCGCCGTCGCCGGGCCGGCGTCAGAGACCCGCGGTGGCCAGGTACGGCAGCAGACGGTCGGTCTCTTTCTTTACAACGGCGTAGCACTCGCAGCTGAGCCGCTCCAGCTTCTTGCGATCCAATACCGTGATTCGGCCCCGCGCGTACTCGATCACCTTCTGCGCCTGCAGATTGCCTGCCGCCTCCGTAACGCCCTCGCGACGCACCCCGAGCATGTTCGCAATCAATTCCTGGGTCATGGTGAGGGTATTGCTGGGCAGGCGGTCCAGCGACAACAGCAGCCAGCGACACAGCTGTTGCTCGATGGAGTGGTGTCGGTTACAGACGGCCGTCTGCGCCATCTGGGTGATCAGCGACTGCGTGTAGCGGAGCATGAGCAGAAGCATCTCGCCGTGTCGATTGAATTCGTCCTTCAGGCGCTGACCCTGCAGCCGGAATGCCTGACCGGCGCTCTGCACCACCGCACGGCTGGGCGTGCTCTCACCGCCCATGAACAGCGCGATCCCGATCAGGCCCTCGTTGCCGACTACCGATATCTCGGCAGACGCGCCACTTTCCATGACGTAAAGCAGGGAAACGATCGAATCGGTCGGGAAGTAGACGTGGCGCATCGCATCGCCAGACTCGTACAGGACCTTGCCCAGCGCGAGCGACACCGGCTCGAGAAATGGGTAGAGGCGCAGCTTGACCTCTGCTGGGAGAGCGGCCAGCAATCGGTTCTGCTGCGGGGTGGGGGCCTTCGGCAAGTCAACCACTTTCGGGACCTGGGGAGAGGAGCTCTCCCGGGCATGCAGGATAGCGCAACGGCAGACCGCTAGGTACGGCACCGAACAGACGCCCCTTCCCGCCGGGCGCAACCTCCCCTCCATTATTCAGGAGACTTTCAATGAAATGCATTCAAGCAGCCGGCGCGGCGCTTCTCGGATCGGCAGTACTGATCGGCGGTTGCGCCTCAGCCCCGCTCGCACCCAGCAACGAGATGACCAAGGCCAAGTCTGCGATCGACCAGGCAGACCGTGCGGGCGCACGCGAGTATGCGACCGACAACCTCAATTCCAGCGTGCAGAAGATGGCCGAGGGCCAGGCCGCTGCGGCCAAGGGCGAAAAGGTGCAATCCGAGCAGCTGTTCCAGGAGTCCTACGCGGACGCGCATCTCGCGCAGATCAGCGCTCAGAGCGCGAAGTCGGCGAAAGATGCCGCGGATGTCGATAAAGGCATCGCCACGCTGCAGAACGAAGCCAGCCGTCCGAGCACCCCATGAATCCGCACCCCTTTTCCCCGGAGACTTCTCGCATGACGACCTCATATCCTCTGAAACTGGCCGCGACATCAGTCGCCGCAGCGGTCTCGCTGGCCCTCGGGGCCTGTGCGACGGCGCCCCAGTCCAATCCCATGCTCGAGCAGGCGCGAGTCGCCGTCACCAGTGCACAGAACAATCCGCAGGTGATGGGCGAGTCCAAGGTTGACCTGACGACCGCCCAGGACGCCCTCGCCCAGGGCGACGCCCTGCTGAAGGCCGGGAAGCCCGTCGAGGACGTCAACCACGAGGCTTACATCGCCGACCGCTTTGCCCTGGCTGCCCAGAAGGGCGCGGACCTCGAAACCTCCCGCAAGGCCATCGCGGACGCAAACAACCGCCGCAACGCAGTCCTGCTCACGGCCCGCGAGGACGATGCGGCCCGTGCCAACCAGCTGGCACAGACCAAGTCGCAGGAGCTCGCGGTGGCCCTGGCTGACCTGCAGGCCAGCAAGACCGACCGCGGTCTCGTGGTGACCCTGGGAGACGTACTGTTCGCCAGCGGTCGCGCCGACCTGAAGTCCGGATCGCAGCAGACGATGGAAAAGCTCAGCGCCTTCCTGCGCGCCTATCCGAAGCGCAACGTGCAGATCGATGGCTTCACGGACAACGTCGGCAGCGATGACTACAACCAGAGCCTCTCGGAACGCCGTGCAGACTCGGTACGTGACGCCCTGAAGCGCATGGGAATCGCGAACGATCGCATCCTGACCAATGGACGCGGCAAGAGCTCCCCGGTCGGTGACAACGATACCGCCTCGGGACGCCAGCAGAACCGGCGCGTCGAGGTACTGATCCTCGATGAGGGCATGGCCCGCACGGCTTCGTCAGATCGCCCATGAACTGGGCCACCATCGCCACGGAGTGGGGCCAGCTGAAGTCGAGGCTGCGCCGGCTGTGGGGCAAGGTAGCCAGGCCCGGTGAGTCAAGCCCGAAAGAACCCACCATTCCTCCCTCTCAAGGAGTCTTAACATGACCTTTATCGCCTGGATAGTTCTGGGTCTCGTCGCCGGCTACATCGCCAGCCAGATCGTCAACAAGTCGGGGGACGGTGTCCTCGTGGACATCGGCCTCGGTGTCGTTGGCGCCGTAGTCGGCGGCTGGCTGTTCAATACCTTCGGCATGCGCGGCGTATCCGGACTCAATGTCTACAGCCTGATGGTCGCGGTGCTGGGCGCGGTGGCAGTGCTCGCCGTGTACCACCTGGTCGTGCGCTCCAGAGTCGCCGCCTAGCGTCGACCGCAGCCTTCGTGGCTTATGCCACCCAGCAAGTGCTGATTGACCGAAACCCGGCGCCCGCGGCGCCGGGTTTCTCTGCAAGGCGCGTCCCCGCCTTGTGACTGGGCGTCCCGCAGCACCAAACGTTTTCCCGGGCCTCCAAGCGGAGCTACGACAATGAATCTGAGCCTCACTCCCATCGTCTCACTGGTCGCCGGCATCCTGATCCTGGTCGTGCCGCGACTCCTGAACTACATCGTGGCCATCTACCTCATCGTCATCGGGCTGTTGGGGCTGTTTGGCGGCGGAGGCGGTCTTCACCTGAGGTAGAAAGACCGGCTCGGGTCCGTCGCCTCACGCGACGCACCGGATTTACCCCGGCCACTGACTCCGGGTGCCCGGGAGGCGCCCTAAGACGGCGCGCCCGCTGAGTCTCAGACGGATTGCGTGTCCGTTGGGCGACGGTGTATCCGCCACAGGCACAGTTCCCAATTGCGGCATGCTCCTACAAGAGGGCCTCTTTGCCGCCTAAGGCACTCGGGCTGTCCGGGCGCGAGTGTGGGGCTCCTCCCCTATCGCGCGGTCGGAGATTTCAATGCAGATTGCACCGGAAGAGGACTTCGCGGGCGCGCCACGACGGCACGCGCTCAAGTCTGCCCTGTCCCTTGCGGCGTGTGCCGGGCTGGTGAGCTCCAGCGTAGCGGCATCGCAGAGGCGCACGAGTGGCTCGGCAGCGACGACGAGGTCGGGCGCTATGCGGCCATCGGGACAGCTCTCCAGGGGGATGGTGTCTTTTATGCTCGCGCACGAGCAATTCCCGGTTCCCGAGTTGATCCGTCTCGGAGCATCCGCCGAGCGCGCCGGCTTCGATCTGGTTTCAACCAGCGACCACTTCCAGCCCTGGCAGGCCAACGAGCGGCACTCGGGGCAGGCCTGGGTGACCCTGGGTGCTTTGGGACAGCAGACCGAGCGCATCTGGATGGGAACCACGGTTACGTGTCCGACGCTGCGCTACCACCCGGCCGTGGTGGCGGAGGCATTCGCGACTCTGAGCCTGCTTTATCCCGGGAGGGTCTTCCTCGGGTTGGGCTCGGGTGAGGCGCTCAACGAACAAGCCGCGACGGGCCTGTGGCCGGCATGGCGCGAGCGTTGGGACCGGCTCATCGAGGCGGTGGATATCATCCGTCAGCTCTGGGCCGGCCAGAGAGTGCAGCATCAGGGCACGCACTACACGGTAGATGGAAGACTGTACGACCCCCCACCCCAGCCCATCCCGCTATTGCTGGCGGCCAACGGACCCAAGGCAATGAAGCTTGCAGGCGTGCACGGCGACGGCCTCGTCACGGATCCGCAGACCTGGAAGCTGCACAGGGACGAGTGGGAAAGTGGCGCCCGATCGGCCGGGAAGGATCCCGGCTCGATGCCGGTGCTCGTGGAGGCATTTGTCGTAGTGGGCGGCCAGGCTGAGGCGCGCACCGCTGCGCAGTCATGGAACTTCATTCCCAAGGCGTTCAAGGGATACCAGAACATCCCGGATCCGGCGACGATCCAACGCCGCGCCGTAGCCGAATTGCCTCTGCCGAAGGTCTACGGAGACTGGACGGTCAGCACTGATCCCGCCGCACATGTAAAGGCGGTCAAGGAGCTCCTGGAGAGCGGCGCGACCATTGTGAACATACATTCCGGCCAACCCAACCAGCAAAGGGTCATCGAGTTTTACGGCTCCGAGGTCCTGCCTCAGGTCCGGGTCCGTGCAACCTAGCCGCGAGCGCGCCGCAGAAAGGACAAGTGCCGCGCTGATCCGCTGGGTTACTGGGGCCGCGCAGCATCCCGCGGCGAATACGCTTTCCAAATGCCAGTGCGCGGATTGTAGATCCGGAATGACCCGTCCGGCTGAGCCTCGAGTTTGAGCCAGTAAGCATGTTGCTCATCGAGGTTTGCGATGAAGCCCGGTGGAAAATTCTCTGCCCCCACATTGCCCGAGGCGTGGACCTGCCACACGTCCTTCAGACCGGCGACCGCGTGCAGCGAGTGAAATGTCGCCGTACCCCCGCCCTTGGTCAGCCCGTTGTTCATGACGGCCACCACGGGACTGAAGGCCGCGATCGTGGCCGGATCGGCGGCATCCCAGCCTCCGTGGTGCGCCACCAGGTACACGTCCACCGGTCCGATCAGGGATCTCGGGCACGCCAGGCCGCGCAGCGGCTTGCCGCTCAGGTCGCCAACATCAAGAAAGCGGAAGCGACCGAACTGCAGCAGAATCCCGGTTGACCTGGGGTTTTCGTACGGATCGTTCGCCGCGATTTCAGGATTGCTGTCGCACAGCAGGTTCTGGGCACCACCGCCCGGCAGCGGCGTGCTCAGGATCTGAGCACCCGAGCTGACCACCGTCACCTCCAGGCCCGGAATGGGCAGCCGATCCCCGGGCCGGGGCACGATATGCGTATGGCCTTCGCGCTGCGCCGCGTAGGCATCAAACGCCGGCTCGATGTCCGGACCGGTGATCACCGCCATGAGGCTCGGGCGCTCGTGATCGATGAACGTACCGATCGGCATGAGCTGGGCCAGCTCCGCGACCCCCCCGTCGTGATCGGGGTGAAAATGCGTGAGCAGCAGGAAGTCGATTCGCGTGATCCCTGCGTCCTTCGCTGCGGCCAGGATCCGGTTGGCATCCCGTGCGAGATGCGGGTCGCCGGGAGAGAATCCCGTGCCCTGCCCGGCCCACCCGGTATCAACCAGCAGCGAGTGCTTGTCCGGGGTCACGATCAGTGTCGACTGCCCACCCTCGACGTCGATGAAATAGATAGTCAGGGGATCCGCGACGGCGGTGCGAACCATCGCTGCCGCCAGCAGCAGCACGGAAAGTGACAGGACGCGGAGCGGCGACTTCATGCGCGTGAACTTCAGGCTACCCGGACCCCATATCTAACACTCGCATGTTGCAGTTTGAAAAGTGAGCTTGTGGTCAAGCTGACAGCGTGCGGCCCAGGACCCGGCGCAACCGTGGCAGTACACCCGGTGGCGACCACGCTCCTGCTGGACCTCGAGCGCCGAGCGCGGCATGTTGCCGGCGAGGGGAAACCCACGGCCCGTGGCACCCCCGCTCTGACCTGTGCGCCCGGATCTGACCGAGGAGACTTGATGCCTGCATCGGGAAGTGAACCCGGTTCCCCGGTGCCCGGCCGGCGCGCGCTCCAGGCTCTCAACTTCTTCATGGCCGACATGCAGGCGGGCATCGGCCCGTTCCTCGGCGTCTGGCTTCTGGCACACGGCTGGCAAAGTGGCTGGATAGGCTCTGTCATGACCCTGGGGGGCGTGGCGGGGGTGCTGATGACGACTCCCGCGGGCGCCTGGGTGGATGCATCGAGGCACAAGCGCTCGCTGGTGGTCATCCCCGGCATCTGCACCGTGCTCGCATCCGCAATCATCCTCATCTCGCAGTCGTTCTGGCCGATCGCCCTGTCGCAGGTGGCCACGGCGATCGCGGGCGCCGCGATCGGCCCGGCCGTCGCCGGGATCACCCTCGGGATGTTCCGCCAGTCCGGCTTCGGACGGCAGCTGGGAATCAACCAGGCCTACAACCATGGCGGCAATGCGGTGGGGGCCGGTCTCTCGGGCCTCCTCGGCTGGAAGTTTGGATTGCCCGCGGTGTTCTGGCTCGCGGTGGCCTTCGGCGTGGCCTCGATCATCTCGGTCCTGAGCATTCCGCGCAGCTCGATCGACGATCGCGCCGCACGAGGAATGCGCGAAGGGCCGGGAAGCGGCAATGGCGCGAGCGGGTTGTCCGTGCTCTTGAGCTGCAAGCCGCTGCTGGTGCTTGCCGGCGCGCTGGCGCTCTTTCACCTGGGAAACGCGGCCATGCTGCCGCTCTACGGCATGGCTGTCGTCGCTGCCCGGCAGGGGGACCCTGCAGCTCTCGTGGCCGCGACCATCGTCGTCGCGCAGGCCACGATGGTCGTGGCATCCCTGTGGGCGATGCGGATGGCGGGCAGGGACGGCTACTGGTGGATCCTGCTGATTTCCTTCGTCGCTCTTCCGGTACGGGCGGTGGTCGCCGCGTATCTGATCAAGAGCTGGGGAGTCTTCCCGGTGCAGGTGCTCGACGGCATCGGCGCCGGGCTGCAGAGTGTCGCAGTCCCCGCGCTCGTCGCCCGGATATTGAACGGCACCGGGCGCGTCAACGTCGGCCAGGGCTCCGTCATGACGGCCCAGGGCATCGGCGCGTCGCTCAGTCCTGCACTTGGGGGCTGGATAGCGCAGATGAGTGGCTACCCCCATGCGTTCCTGCTGCTGGGCGCACTGGCAGTGGGCTCCGTTATCCTTTGGCTCACCTATGCTGCGGCCATTCGTCCGGCCTGCGCTGGACAAGGGTTTGTCGCGGCGGAGACGTCCTGAGCGGTGTGGTGTCCTGTCGGTGTCCTGACCGCGGTCAGCCTGAGAGCCTGAGTGCGTCCCAGGCCGCCTCCGCATCAGCAGGCAAATACCGCGCCAGGGCCGTCAGTGCACGGCGCAGATGCCTGACCGCGCTTTTTGGCGCCGCACCCACGGCCTCCTGGACGGCACCCGGAAAACTCTCGACGAGAGCCTCGATGAGGACCGCCGCCTGACTCAGATCTTTCGCCGATTTATTCCGGGTCTCTGTCCGAAGTTGCGATACAAGCAGTTTATGGATCGCGTACCGCTCGGGCACTGGCACGCGTACCAGCACAACGCCGTGCGGGCTCAATATCGGCACCTCCTGCGACTCCGATAGCAGGTAGCGCAGGTACGGAAGTCCCTTGGCGTGGGCCTTCAGCTCCGGGACCAGTACGGTGCAGTAGCCTTCACCTGCGGAAGGCACGAGTAGATCGACGGTCAGTCGTGACCTGCCGCCCTCCTTGAACGACGTTGCCGGCTGGCGACAACTCAGCGCCGGCACTTCGAAGAACTTGATGCCGGTATCCCGCAGCATGTCAACGAATGCGGGCAGTTGCGGCACCGCCAATGCCTCGGGGCGGGCAATATCGACGTCCTCGGTCGCATACGGCACAGCCTTCGCACCCAGGGCATTCAGCAATGCCCCAAATGCGTGCGAGCCAATCAACAGCGCACCAGCCCGAAATAAGCCATGGTTGTGGAGGCTCGCCAGAGTTGAATAGGTTTTTCTATCCACGGTTGCGAACCCTGCGCGCGCCAGTATCCTCACGCGGCCAATCGCAGAGTTGGCCTCCTCTATTCGTCGGCGCAGGGAGTCCACCCGGGAAACGGCCGACTGATCGTCAGTCGTACCGAGGTAAACCTCTTGGCGTTCGCCGATCGCGTTTGAGTAGCGGTGCACCCAGAACTCCGTACCGGTCTCGTTCCTGCGCACCGTGAGGTTGCCAGGCGTCCCAAGAAACGCTTCCGACTGCTCCCGCGCCGTCGCGTCCAGCTCCGAGAACAGCAGGTTCAGAGCCTTCTCGTGCCTGCTTATGAGGTTGGCCATCGTATCCCACAAGATCTAGCCTAGTGGGATATGGTACCGCAGGCCCTCATATCCCACAACTTGTAGTTCTGTGGGAGACGCCAGGCAGCGGCGCCAGACATCACGTCTTTCTATGACAACACATTGAATTTGCGCATTTTATGTCTGCCGCTGCGGGAGCAGAGTTGCGTCTTCCATAACTGCCCCTCTCGGGTCGTCACAAGGGAAATGGCGTCAATTCAGCGCCTCACGAGTCCACTGACGGGCCGGACCTCCTACCGCGTCCAGATCCGCCTGAAAGGACACCCCGCGCTAAGTGAAACCTTCCGCAATCGGAAGGACGCCGAGCGCTGGGGAGCTTCAAACGAGTCCGCCATTCTCGAGGGCCGGCACTTTCCGCGCTCCCGCGCGCAGCGAATCACCTTCGTGGCGCTGGTCCAGCGGTATCGGGAGACCACCCTGGCCGATGTAAGCCCCTCAAGAAGCGCGAACTCGGAACGACACATAGCGTGGTGGATGCACCGACTGGGCGGGCTGACCGTGGCGCAGATCACGCCGGATCGCATCGCAGAGGCCCGGGATGCGCTCGCAATGCAGCCCTTTACCCGCGCAAGGACCCCAGCGGGACTCGGGACCTCGCCGCCCACTTACAAGCGCTCGGGCGCTACCGTGAATCGCTATCTCGCCACTCTGTCTCACATCTTCGCGATGGCTGCGGTGGAATGGCGCCTCGTCGACAGGAACCCGGTACGCGACGTCAGCAAGAAGAAAGAGGCCAGAGGGCGGATACGGTTCCTGGGTGACGAGGAACGGAATGCGTTGCTCGCCGCCTGCGCGAGGTCCGGGTGGCCGCCCCTGCACGCCCTGGTACTTCTGGCGATCTCGACGGGTGCGCGTCGCGGCGAACTGATCCGCCTGCAATGGAGCGATGTCACCCTCGGCACGCCCTCTCCCCAGGCGATCATTCAGGACACGAAGAACGGCGAGCCCCGGCGGTTGCCGCTGGTCGGCAAAGCCCTGGTAGCGGTCAGAGGACTGGAGGCCACAAACGAGCGAGCGAGCAGGTTCGTCTTTCCTGCAAGGTCGGGCCCGGACAGGCCCTACACGGCCTTCGACGCCCACTGGTACGCCGCGCTGGCGACTGCCGGGATAACGGACTTTCGCTTCCACGACCTGCGGCACACCTGTGCGTCCTACCTCGCCAGTCAGGGCTCAAGCCTCCTTGAGATCGCGGACGTACTGGGTCATCGCACCATGGCGATGGTCAAGCGGTACAGCCACCTGGCGCAGGGGCGTAAAACCACCGTGATAGAGCGAATGACGAAGGCCCGCGGGCTCTAGAAGGTGTCTTTTGAGCCCTGATAACATGAGACTGAAGCTGCCGGGCTTCAAGAGGCCCTGACAGAATCCGTGCCACGGCTGTGGTGCACTGAATCTGCACGGCTGCGTTTGCCAATTCCGCTGCAGAGGGCAGGACGTCGGCACTCCCGGGGCATCACAAGCGGTTTGCGACTCCGTCAGTGGCGCGCGGCGCTCCCGGGCGCTGCGCGCAGAGCCTCCTCGATTGACCCAGGGAAGCTGTCGAGCAGGGTCTCGGTCAGCACTAATGCCTGACTGAGACCCTGCGCGGACTTGTTCCTCGTCTCGGTGCGCAGCTGGGAACGCAGCCGGTAACCCGGATCAGAACTTCACGCCCAGCTCGAGCCCGATGGTGCGCGGCGTAATGAACGTTGCCTGCCCGGTCTGGTTGGCACCGCCGTTGTTGGCGTAGGTCAGTAAACCCAGGGAATTGGTGAGGTTGGCGCCATAGATCTGGGCGTTGAAACGACCATTGTCGATACCGACGTAAGCTTTAAGCGCGTCGTAGCCCGGCAGCTTGACGTGTCCCTCCACCGCCGAGGAGACGGTGAAGTCGGTATAGCGGCTGCCGGTGTACGTCCAGGACCCGCCTGCGAACATCGAGTAGTTGCTGACGAGGTGCCAGGTGTAGTCCGCGTTGACGGTTGCCACCACGTTCGGGACGTAAGGGAGCTTATCGCCGCTGAAAGCTCCGAGCCCCGGTGCATCCTTTGTGATCTTGGCGTCGATCCAGGAGCCGAGCGCTTCGAGTTTCAAGCCGGCAATCGGGCGCCACGACAGGTCCCACTCCACGCCGTAATTGCGCGCAGATCCCGAGTTGCCGTTGATCCCGACCGGACCAGCCGGCGTATTGACGTAGCTGACGATCTGGACGTTCGTCCACTCGATGTCGTAGAGCGCGAGGTCGAACGAAAGCTTGTGATCCATCAGATCGGACTTGAATCCGAGCTCGTAGTTGCGCGTCGAGTCGGGCTCGAATCCCGGCGGGTTCGGCAGCGTCGGCGTCGGCAGGTTCGGGCCGCCCGGGCGGTAACCGGTCGACCAGCGCGCGTACAGCATGTTGTTCTCGTCAAGGTGCCAGCGGGGCGCGACCTCCCAGGTGGTGCTGTGCTCGCTCGTGTACTCGTAGGGATAGACGGTAGCCGGACCATAAAGTACGCAGCAGCTCAGCTGCACCTGGGAATCCTGGTCCGTGTGCGAGTAACGCAGGCCGGCCTCGATGTCGAAGGCCTGATTGAAGTGGTAAGTCATGTCGAGAAATCCGGCCTTCTCCTTGTAGTCGGCCGGAATGTTCGCCCCACCCAGGGGTGGTGCCAGCACGTCGAGCGTCGCCAGGTCGCGCGCCTCAACCGGCTGGGTAAGGACCGTGGTCTCACGGGTGAAGAAGAAGCCCACGAGCCAGTCGAAATCGTGTCCGAAGATGCGGGTTCCCGGATCGGAGGCCAGTCGCAGTTCCTCGTTCAGCTTGTGGACGTACTGCGTCTGGGCCTCATCGACGATGATCGGGCCGCCGTACACCAGGCCGCCGAGGTAGGCTCCATAGGTAGCGCCGGGCGCGAGATTGGTGTCGGTGAGATTGTCGTAGAGGAAATTGTTGATCGTGCCGTAGCTCGTAAGATTGGTGAGCGTGGCGAAGTGCATGTCGTACTGCAGGTTCAGCGCGTAGTAGCGCAGGTGCACCGTCTGCTCCTCGGGGAACGCCGCGTTGGTGCTGTAGCCGTCTACCCGCTGGAACTGGTTCGCCGGCGGGCTTGCCGGATTGGCGGCTGCTCCCACCACGTCAACCAGGTTGGCATTGCGCATGTCGACCTGCTGGTCCTGGATCGTGAAGCGCGCACTGAGGTCCTGAACCGGGTTCACCAGCAGTGAACCGCGCAGGCTGTACTTGTCGCCATGATTGATGTTGGTCGTGCCGTAGGCCGGGTTATCGATGTACCCGGGCACACCCTCCTTCATGCCGGTCAGGCGCAGTGCGGCCTTGTTGTCCCAGAACGGCAGGTTGATCATCCCCTTGACGACCCCCTCGGTCTGGCCGCCATCGACCATGGAGCCGCCCAGCACGCCCTGCGCCTCGAACTTCGAGGGGTCCGGCGCATTGGTCACGTACTTGATGATGCCGCCCTCGGCGGTCGCGCCGTACAGCGTCCCCTGGGGTCCCTTGAGGACCTCGACGCGGTTCAGGTCGAACGTATCGACGTCGGCACCGAAGAATGCACCGTTGGCCTGGGCGCCCGACATCGAGAACGGCATGTCGTCGACCATGGTCGCGACCGTCGCGCCGCTGCTGCCGACGTTCATGCCACGCAGCACCAGTCGCGTCTCGGCGGCGCCGAACGCCTGCAGCGACAGCCCCGGGACCTGCGATGCGAAATCGGTGAACTGCGTTTCCTGCAGCCTCTGCAGATCCGCGCCGGTCAGGGCGGTAACCCCCATCGGCACGTCCTTGAGCTTCTCCTCGCGCTTGGTCGCGGTCACGATAATGGTCTCGAGTGACCCATTTGTGTCGGCGGCGACGTCGGCAAACGCCGGCGCCGTCAGCAGCAGCGTCCCGGCCAGCAAGGGCTTCGTGTTAAGGCGACGGTTTTGCATCTTGAGGAATTCCGTGGTGAAGGCTCTTCCCGGCCGCTCTCTTCGTTGAATCGCAGACGCCTGCGCCGGCTCTGCCCGCGCGCACGGCCCCCAGTGGCGTGAACGCCCTGCCGGGAGGAGCGTGCATTTCCCAACAGTGGCTGCGCCGAGCCGATTTTTTCCATCGGCGTCATAACGTTCCCCGTCAGGAGTATAGTTGCGTATGCGGAACTGTCAACCAGTAACCGCATCGTGGCGCAACACAAACGTGCTAGCTTGCAGCCCATGAAACTCGATCCAAAGACCGACGCACGCACTCCCGCGACGAAAGCCGCAGGCGATGACCTGCCGAACCTCGGCGCCTCCCTAAGACAGCTGCGCTTTCAGCGACGGCTCTCCATCGCGGACGTGAGTGAGGCGACCGGTATCGCCAAGTCCACCCTGTCGCGGGTGGAGAATGACCAGCTGTCGCTCACCTACTCGAAGCTGCTGCAGCTGTGCCGCGGGCTGCAGATCGACATCGCCCAGCTGTTCTCCGGTCATGCCGAGTCGAGCGAGGTACGTCCGTCCGCGCGCCGGACCTTCACGCCCCCGGGGTCCGGGCGGCACATGGTGGTCAACCGGCAGAGCTACTCGTATCTGTGCACCGAGCTGGCCGGCAAGAAGATGACTCCCATGATCGGCACGATCACGTCGCGTACCCTGGCAGAGTCCAACGGCCTGCTCCGTCACGAGGGTGAGGAATTCACGTACGTCCTCGAGGGACGCCTTGAGCTGCACACTGAATTCTACTCACCCCTCATCCTCGACGCCGGCGGCTCGGTGTACTTCGACAGCACCATGGGACACGCCTACACCTCCATCGGGGAGCAGACGCTCAAGATCCTGTGCGTGTGCACGACGCCTGCACACGCCGTCGAGCATTCCCTGCAGCCCGAGGGTGGGCCGGTGGCGGATGCCCTGCCCGCCTCCGGCGCCCCCCGGGCACGGATGCGCCGGCCGCGGCGCTAGCCTTTCAGTGACCTGCGACCGCCTGCGCCTCGCGGGTGAAATTCAGGTCCTGAAAGTCAAAGCTGAAGTCGGTGGAGTCGGACACCGCCGCCATCGTAAACCCCGCGATCCTGCCGCCGAAGTCGGTGCTGAAGCGCACGTAGGCGTCGGCATCCAGCGTACGGTCGTCCCAGCGCACGACAAACAGGTTGGTGCCGACCGGCGTCATGACCCCGCTCAGACTGTCGGTGTGACTGAAGGTCAGGCGTAGCTGATCCCCGTTGTGCGTCACCGTGGCCCTGCCGCGCCATGGATCACTGTAGACGCCTGCGTACGCCTCAGGGTCCGACGGTTTCCAGCCGCTCTCTGCCGGGGGCGGCGCGCGCTTCGCATCCGCCTCGCGGATACGCTCTTCCAGCTCTGCGCGGGACTTCTTCTCGAACGCCAGCCAGTCGTGCGGTGCGCCGCCCGTATAGGACTCCAGGATCGGCAGTGTTACCGCATCGAGCACCTCGCCCGCCTGCTGGTTGGTGAGCACGATCACGCCGAGCCCGAGCTCCGGGATCATGCTGATGTGCGTGACCATGCCCGGCAGGCCACCGTTGTGCGAGACGCGCTCGTAACCCTCGAAGTCCTCAAGATCGAAGCCGAGGCCATAGGACTGGAAGTGGGTGCGGGTCATCTGCGCGCGCTTGCCGCGCACGTGCAGGATGGTCTGTGGTGTCCACATCTCGTTGCCCTGCTTCTCGCTGAAGAGCTTGGTGCCATCCGGGGCAGTACCGTGCCCGAGCTGGGTCGCGACCCATTTGCCCAGGCCGCGGACATTGCAGTGAATCGCCCCGGCGGGTGCGATCGCGCCGATGTCGAGGGGGGTGATCTTCTGCAGGTGCTTCTCACTGACCACGTGTGGCGCCGCCAGCTTGGCCCCCGGAGGCAGACGGTTGGCGTTTGCCGCGCAGCCCTCCATGTGCAGGGGCTGCAGGATCGTCTCGGTGACGAAATCCTCCCAGCTCTTGCCCGAGACGGAGGTGATGACGCCGCCCGCCACCGCGTACATGAGGTTGTCGTAGTCGTACTGTGAGCGGAAACTGCTGACGGGCTTCAGGTAGCGCAGGGCATTGAGAATGTCCTCGCCGGTGAAATCGGTCGGCGTGACGAACAGCAGATCCCCCGCTCCGAGCCCAAGGCCGCTGCGATGCGTGAGCAGATCGCGGATCGTGAATTCGCGCGTGACCCACGAATCCCACATGCGGAACTTCGGGATGTGGTCGATGACTCGGTCGTTCCAGCCGAGCTTGCCGCTGTCCACCAGTGTTGCGAGCGCGGCGGTGGTGAAGGCCTTGGTGTTGGAGGCGATCCCGAACACCGTGTCGGCATCGACCGGGTCCGGGTCGCCGAGGGCGCGTACCCCGTAGCCCTTGGCAAAGACCAGCTTGCCGTCCTTCACGATGCCGACGGCCACGCCGGGCACCTGAAACTCCCTCATGGTGCGCGTCACCAGCAGGTCGATATCGGCCGGTTTCAGTGGAGCCGCGCACGCGCCCGTGGAGCCCGCCATGAGCAACAGGGCCACGAGCCATCGCTTAGTCATACTTAGTCCCCAGGGTTGCTGTGCGCCTTAAGTCCTCAGATCGCCGAAGGCACGTGCGGCCGCCAGCCGCCCCCCGCGCCCCGCCGGCAGCTACTGCGGAAACTCCTCGAGGAGCCGCGCCACGATCGGATCGGTTCCCATCAAGATCGGGTCAACGCACGGCAGCCCCGTCTCCCGGGCGTAGCGCTCGATGGTCTGCTGCCGCTCTGCTGCCGGGACCTTGGAGGTATTGAGCGAAATCCCGACGCAGCGGATCGCAGGATTGGTAAGCCGGCCGAGCGACACCACGCGCTCGATCAGTTCGGAGATCGAGGGCAGCGGGAAGTCCTCCCACGCCTCGACGCGCGTGCGCAGCGGGTCGTGGCAGACGACAAACGCGTCCGGCTGCGAGCCCACGAGCAGGCCGACGGTCACCTGCAGGTAGCCCGGATGAAACAGGGCGCCCTGCCCCTCGATCACGTCCCAGTGCTTCGGCTCATTGTCGGGCGAAAGCACCTCGGCGGCACCGGTGAGGAAGTCGGCGACCACGGCATCAATCGGCATGCCCTCGCCTGCGATCATGATGCCGGTCTGCCCGGTAGCACGGAACGTGCTCGGGACCTGCCGCCGCAGCAGATCACGGTTGAGGGCCAGGGCAGTGTATTTCTTGCCGCACGCGCAATCCGTGCCCACGGTGAGGAGCCGTCGGCCGCTGCGCTTGCGCCCGGTACCCACCGGGAGGTTCGGCGGCGGCACCCGCACGTTGATGAGCCGTGCACCGCCCTTGCGCGCCGCCTCCGCAAGACCGGGCACATCCTCGAGCCGGACGTGAAGTCCCGCGACGATGTCCAGGCCTGCCGCTGCGGCTGCGCAAACGGTGGGAATCCACGGTTCGGGTATGCGGCCGCCGACTGCAGCGGAGCCGATGACGAAGGAGCGCGCACCCGCCTGCCGTGCGCCGGCGACGTCGAGGTCGGGGATGCCGGTGTCTACCTTACAACCCGGCAGGCGGATCTGGCCGACGCAGTCACTGCGGCGCCACTGCACGATGCCGAAGCCGGTTTTGCCGAAGATTTCATCCGCCGCGTCGCCGAGGAATACGACGAACGGCGTGTGCATGCGTACCAGACTGCCGGTCATGGGCGAGAGCATCGAAGTTGTTGATGACAGTTTCAACGCCGGTCCTTCCGTAGCCGGGCGACCGCAAAGTCAGCTCGGTGCGCAACGAAATGACCCTCAGGGACTTGCGCCGGAGGCACACCTCTTGTTTTCATAATGGGTACAATCGTTGCTTAAATGCAGTATAGTTGCGGAAACGGAACTGTCAATGGATCGGCCGGTCATGCTCGGTGCGCGAGCGACTGCCGCCGGATGCGCCATGCATTCAACGCCGCACAGTGATTGCCCATTCGCAACGCGCCTCGACGCGCGCGCGCGCGCCCGTGCTTCCGACTCTTTCAACCTCTAAGAACAGAAGGGCCGTTATGCGCCTCCTATTCTCTCGTGCTCTTTCGCTGGTCCTCGCTTCATTGGTACTGAGCGCCAACGCTGCGCCCCCGGCCGCGCAGCCGGCCACCGGTCCGGCACCCCAGGTTCCCCTGCCTGCTGCCAGCGCTCCGGGCGCAGAACCCGCGGCCGAGGGGGCGCCGGCGACGACGCACGAACTCACCCACGCGGATCTTGAGTCGTTCATGGACGGCTTCATGCCCTATGCGCTGCAGACCGGCGACATCGCCGGCGGCGTGGTGACCGTGGTCAAGGACGGCGAGATCATCTTTGCCAAGGGCTACGGCTATGCCGACGTGGCGGCCAGGAAGCCGGTACTTCCGAAGTCGACGATGTTCCGCCCCGGGTCCATCTCGAAGCTCTTCACCTGGACGGCGGTAATGCAGCTGGTCGGGGAAGGCAAGCTGGACCTCGACAAGGACGTCAACGAGTACCTCGACTTCAAGCTCCCCGCACGCGATGACGGCCCGATCACGCTGCGCACCATCATGACCCATACCGCTGGCTTCGAGGAGCAGGTCAAGTCGCTGATCACCTCCGACCCCAAGGCGCTGATCCCGCTGCGCGACTACGTCGAGCACTACACGCCGACACGCATCTTCAAGGCCGGCACCACGCCCGCCTACTCCAACTACGCGACCGCGCTCGCCGGCTACATCGTCGAGCACGTCTCCGGCCAGAAGTTTGACGAATACATCGAAGAGCACATCTTCAAGCCCCTCGACATGCAGTATTCGACCTTCCACCAGCCGCTGCCGGAGAAGTTCGCCAAGGACATGTCCAACGGCTACAAGGTGGCCTCGGGCGAACCGCAGCCCTATGAGATCGTGATCCCGGCGCCGGCCGGGAGTCTCGCCTCGAGCGGCGATGACATGGCGCATTTCATGATCGCGCACCTGCAGAACGGCGAATACAAGGGAACCCGCATCCTGCCCGAGCGCCTCGCCAAGATGATGCACGACACGCCCACGGACATGATCCCGCCGCTGCACCGCATGATGCTCGGCTTCTACGAGCAGGACTACAACGGTCACCGCGTCATCAGTCATGGCGGGGATACCGAGCACATGCACAGCTACCTGCACCTGTTCCCGGACGATCATGTCGGCATCTACATGTCCTTCAACAGCGCCGGCAAGGAGGGTGGCTCGCATGTGGCGCGGCAGGCGCTGTTCGACTACTTCGTCGCGCGCTACTTCCCGGGCCCCGCGCCTGCGGCGAGCACCGTGACGCCGCAGACCGCCGCCGAGCACGCCCGGCTGATCGCGGGCTATTACGATGACTCGCGCCGCGCCGATCGCTCGTTCCTGCGCATCCTGTCGCTCATCGCCCCCGATCGCGTGCAGGTCGACAAGGACAATCTCATCACGTTCTCGCTGATCAAGGACCGCAACGGCGAGGTTCGAAAGTACCGCGAGGTCGAGCCGTTTGTCTGGACCGACGTCAACAGCAACTGGCGGCTCGCGGCCAAGACCGAGGACGGCCACGTCACGCGCCTGAGCGTCGATGAAGTGTCGCCCTTCATGGTCTTCGAGCCGTTCCCCTGGTACCGCTCACCGGCCTGGCAGCGCCCGGCAGCAATCGTCGCGCTGCTCGTGTGCCTGGTCACCGCGCTCTGGTGGCCGGTCTCGGCGCTGGTGCGATGGCGCCTGCGGGCGCCGCTGGCACTGCCGCCACGCGTCGCACGCGCCCGCCGCTATGGCCGGCTCGCCGCGACGGCGCTGACCGTGATGTCGCTCGCCTGGATTGCGCTGATCCTCATCGGCCTCTCCACGCTCAACCTGTTCTCCCCCTCGCTCGATCCCCTCCTCATCTTCATGTACCTGCTGTCGGTGGTTGCGTTCATCGGCGGTACGCTCTTGATGCTGTGGAGCACCTACGTGACCTGGAGCGAGCCGCGGCCCTGGACCGCGCGTCTGTGGTCGCTGCTGCTGGCGCTCTCGGCGCTGGTGCTGCTGCAGGTGGCGTGGACGAATCACTTCCTGTCGTTCGTCACTCACTACTGACGCTCAGACCGGGGGATCTCGCCCGGGCGCCCGCGCGCCCGGGCCCTTCGCTGCACCAGGAGCCGCCTGCACCATGAAGAACCGGATCCTTCGCGCGACCGGCCTGCTGACCGCCCTCGCGGCGCTGCCCTGGGGTGCCCCGGCGACTGCCGCCGGAAAGTCTCCAGCCGCCCTGCACGACACCATCATCCGCAACGGCATCATCTACGATGGCTCCGGGGACAAGCCTTATCGCGGCGATGTCAGCATCGATGCCGACCGCATCAGCTACGTCGGGCCGCACGCCCCGGGCCACGGCCGCACGGAGGTGGACGCGCACGGCCAGGCGATCGCCCCGGGGTTCGTGAACATGCTCGCCCACCCCGAGCAATCCCTGATGGTGGATGGGCGCGCGCTGAGCGACCTGCGCCAGGGCGTAACGCTGGAAGTCATGGGCGAGATCTCCATGGGACCGCTCAATGACAACCTGAAATCCTTCTTCAAGAAATTCCAGACCGACGTTCACTACGACATCGACTGGACCACCCTCGGCGAATACCTCACCAAGCTTGAGAAAAAGGGCATCGCGCCGAACATCGCCTCGTTCGTGAGCGCCGGAACCATCCGCCAGTACGTTCTCGGCGAGGACAACGTGCAGCCGGACGCAGCGCAGCTGGCCCAGATGCGCCAGCTGGTGCACCAG
>Ga0181537_10001295_pt1 | contig 23173 bp, 16 predicted proteins | sample PEATcosm2014_Bin_39_FD_119765 | JGI IMG/M metagenome (GOLD analysis project Ga0181537, IMG submission 119765) | Peatland microbial communities from MTU Mesocosm Facility, Houghton, MI, USA - PEATcosm2014_Bin23_10_metaG | ecosystem: Environmental > Terrestrial > Soil > Wetlands > Peat | place... | reverse complement strand
CGGCCGTGGGCTCGTCGAGAATCAGCAGCTTCGGCTCGTGGATCATCGCGCGCGCAAGCGTGAGACGCCGTTTCTGTCCGCCCGAAAGCTTCGTATAGAATTGATTGGCTTTGCCGCTCAGTCCGAATCGTTCGAGCAGCATGTCGGCGCGCCGTTTAACGGCAGGCCCTTGCAAGCCGTAATATCCCGCCTGATATAAGAGCACGTCGCGAATCGTCAGATACCGGTCGAAATTGAACTCTTGTGGAGAGACGCCCACCAGCGGACGCGCGGTGCGCCAGTCACGTGTGATGTCGTTCCCGAAGATGCGGATTGTTCCGGATTGAAACGCCGCCAACCCGACGATCGCGTTGATCGTGGTCGTCTTACCCGCTCCGTTCGGCCCGAGAAACCCGAAAAAGTCGCCCTCTTTGACCGCGAGCGAGATGCCGTCTACGGCGGTGAAATTACCATAACGCTTGACGAGTCCGTCAATTTGGATGGCATCGGGCACAAATTACCTCTAGGCTCGTTTGATGGGAAGCACGAGTGACGGCGGTCCGCCACCAACTTTCCCAAATTCCCAAAGATCGATCGCGACGACGTCGAGTTTTGCTTTACGCAGCATTGGGACCGCGTAGCGGAATCGCAAGTTTGTGAGCACCCGGCGTCCGCCGAGCGATAAGAGCGATGCTCCGTATTCCTCGCCGCGCGGAATTGCAAGGACTTGCGCGCGCGCGCGCAGCGACGAGGTGTCGACGAAGTCCGTCGCGGCGACGATGAGATCCTCGGCAGCCGATGCGAACACATCATTCAGTCGCGGAATCGAGTCATCCATCGGGAGCTCTGCGGTCTGCATCCCCGCCGACGCGAGCACTTGCGAGAGCTGGCTTCGTCCGAGCGTATTGCTGCGCGGCTTCCGTGCGGGCACGCCGATGTACGCGGTGTTGCCGGCGATGACGACGTCGCTACCGTCCAGCAGTCCCGGCGCCTCGATTTTTCCGAGAATCGGAATTCCGTGGTCGCGCAGCTTCGCTTCGACGACCGCGACCTCGCGCCGCCGGTCGATGCGGTGCGGACGCAAGATAATCGCGCCGCTCGAAATCACAAGCGCACAATCGGCAACGAACACCCCATGACCGCTTTCGTCTTCGGCTTCCAGCGGATGGATGCGAACACCGCAATCGTGTAGCGTACGAGCGAGTACCGCGTGCTGCTCCTTGGCGCGCTCGAAAATCGGGCTGGGCTCACCGTACAGCGGCGTCACCAGGTCGAGCGCCGCACTGGGAGCGACGAGGATTGCGTCGCGAAGCGCCGCATTTGCCGCGCGCACGAAGGGCCCGGCGATGATGTCTTTTTCGGTCACGGACCGCTCATTCGGTCTGGCTCTCGACCGGTCTTGCCGTGTACGGTGTCAAGTTCGGCCGGTCCGTGAAAAAGTCGGACATATCGGTCGCGAGCAGATCGCCCAGCGAAAGCGGCGGCAAGCCAAGCAGCTCTTCTTCCGTCTTGAGGACGCTCACGGTCGAGAGGTGGCGATGCCCGACGAAGCCGCGCTTTGCATACGGAGAGATCACGAGCGCGTAGGAACGTTGATCGCTGATGTGATCGCGCTGGGTCGCGGCGTCCGCGGGCATCACGAAAATCGCGGTATCTTTCCAAGCGGGCGAGCGCGTCACGTGCGAGACGATCACGCCGAGTGCACGATCGCCGTCCGCAACCTCCTCGTGCACGGACGGAATGTCCGTTCCCACGCCGCCGCGATCGTCCGGGAGCCACACGACCGAATAGCGCGGCGCGTGATGCGCTTGCACCAGCGCATCAAAGTCACGAACGAACTCGCGCGCGCGACGCTCGTCGCGAACGCGCAAATTCCAACCCGGATAACGCTCGTCGACGTGACCGCGCAACGCGGCGAGTGCCGGCACGTCGAGCGAATACGTGCCCCCCAGTCCGGTCGTCGGCGCAAACCGATCCGAGAGATCGACCGGGGCATTGTCGGGCTCGTATCCGCGCAACAGCAACAGGTCGCCGTAGTCACGATACGCGATCCGGTGCAGCGCAAGCATATTGAAAATGTACCCGTAGCGGGAATAATCTTCCGGATCTTCGCGCGAGAGCGCGCCTTCCAGACTACGCCGCTGCGCGTAATCGCTCGCGATTCCGCCGAGCGCATATTCGTGCCCGAGAACCATCGTGCGTGCGTCGGCGTAGAAATTATCGGCGAGCCCATACGTGCGAGCCAAGAGATGCAGATTGGGCGTCACGTTCATACCGAACGCGGTCAGTGACGCATCGCCGTTTCCATGCACCCGGCCGGAAGCGTCGACCAAATCGCCGAGCACCGAATCGAACGTCTTGTCTTCTTCGAGGACCAGCACGACGTGCTTGATGCGGTCGCTCGCGCGGCCGCTTCCGAGCGGCGAGATGACGCTGTTCGCCTGCGCAGCGCGCGAGATGCGCGTCGAGCCCAGCGCAGTATACGTATCTCTGACGAGATTTTGTTCGGAGAGATCGACGCGCTGGAGCGTCGAGGGAATCTCGGTTCCGTCGGGACCCGCTCCCTTGGCGTTTACGACGTAGAGCGAGCGGTCGTCATCCGAAAGCGCGAGCGCAAGCGGGTAGTCGCCGGTTGGAATCAGTCCGAGGCGGCGTAACCCGAGCGGGCGCGTTGCGTCGAGCACGGCGACTGCGTCGAGACCCGAAAGTGCGACGTACAAGCGCTTTCCATCGTGCGAGGTCGCAAGCGCGGTCGGCTGCGTGCCGAACGTTCCCTTCGGAAACAGGCGCAAATCGATTCCGGTAACAACGCGCGGAACACCGAGCAGCGAAACGACGGCGATGCGATCGACGTTCGCCATCGTGACGTATGCGTACGCGCCGTCCGGCGAGAGCGCAACTGCATTTGGATGCGCACCACCGATAATGCGGATGCCGTCGGGCTGACGATCCATGCGCAATGTGGCGTCGAGGGCAGGCGAGGGCGTCGCGAGATTCGCGCTGCCGTCGAGTGCAAGCGTATCGAGCGAGGACGCGGCGTCCATATTCGGCGGCGGCGTTCCGAACAGCGGCACCAAAGCCGGGCTCGCCAGCGGTGCGTAGCGCATTAAACCGGCGTTGCATACGAGCAGTTGACTCGGTTGTCCGTCGCGCAATTCGAGCGCCGCGCCAAGCGGTGAAAAACCGACCACGCGCGTTGAACGCAGACGGCGGCGGCGCAAATCGATCGCGGTTACGCTGTTCGCGACGTTTTGCACGGCATAGGCTGTCGCGCCGTCGGGAGCCGCCACGAGCGTTCCCGGAAAGCCGGACAAGGCAAGGTTTGCGGTCCGATCCGGTGTGAGATTCGCGCCGTCAAAACGATAGAAATACAGCGCGTCCGCGCCACCCGACGTTGCGACGACCAGCGTTCGCGACGGATCGGCCGGATCGTGCACCGCAATCACGCCTGTGTACGGGTGCGCCGCCGGCGCTGCATATTGCGAAACGACCGCCATCGAATCGACGTCAACCGCCGAGAGCGTCGAGCCCGCGACGAACGCGAAGCGCGAATCAGGTGAAAGCGCTACGCCTAGGCCGCTGGTACCGGTCACTACGCTGCGGCCGGCCGGTTTTACGAGCCGGCCCGACGGCAGCACCGCCCAATACGGCGTCACACCAAGCTTCCCGGCGACGAGATTTTTCGCCGGCGATTCGTACACGACTGGTCCACCGGGTTGCGCATCGCCGCGCGAAGCGAACGAGAACGTAACCACGAGCGCGCTGACGAGCGCGATGAAGCGACGGATTAGTTCAGGGCTCCTAGCGGTCCAGCCGGTATCCGATACCGCGCACGCTCGCGATCGCGAGGTTCGCACCGACTTCCGCCAGCTTCTTTCGCAGCGCAGCGACGTGCACGTCGACCACGCGCGTCGGAACGCCCGAGACGTCGTTCCAAACATGCTCGAGAATCTGTGCGCGCGTCAACAAACGCCCTTCGCCTTCACCGAGGTACCAGAGCAACCGGAATTCCAGCGCTGTCAGCGGCACGGTGCGCTCACCGTTTTGCAGCACGTGCAGATCGCGAACGAGCGTCACGTTGCCGACGGTCATGCGGCCTTCTTGCTCGCGCTGCGCATGACGGTCACGACGCCGCAAGAACGACTGGATTCGTGCGACTAGCTGCCCGGGCGAGAAGGGCTTCGTGATGTAGTCGTCCGCACCGAGTCCCAGGCCTTTGAGAATGTCGTCTTCGCCCGCCGCCGCGCTCACCATGAGAATGAACGCGTCACTCGAGTTCGAGAGCGACGTGAGAACGTCGAGTCCCGAGATATCAGGAAGGTTGACGTCCAGCAGCACGACTTCGGGCGTCCACTGAGCGGCGAGCTCCAATGCTTGTGCGCCGTTCGGAGCGATTTGCACCGTAAAGTCGGCGCGTTCGCAAACCTCTCGCTCGTATGAGGCTACGTCAGGATCGTCCTCGACGATCAGTACGCGTGTCTTGCTCATGCGCTAAACCAAAGCCGCGGCGTGGTCTTCTTCGGTGACGGCCATCGCGCGACGCGCGACGCCGTCCTCAACGGCCGCATGCATGACGGCCTTGGCGACGGCCTCCATGACACGCTGATCGAAAACACTCGGAATGATGTACTCGACACTACGTTCCTCTCCAACGATTGCGGCAATAGCTTTTGCCGCCGCCAATTTCATGTTGTCGGTGATGCGGCGCGCACGGCAGTCGAGCGCACCGCGGAAGATACCGGGGAATGACAAGACGTTGTTGACTTGATTTGGGTAATCGGAGCGCCCGGTCGCCATCACTTTGACGTATGGTGCCGCGATCTCCGGCATGATCTCGGGAGTCGGATTGGCGAGCGCAAAAACGATCGGATCGCGCGCCATCGTTTTCAGCGCATCCGCTTCGAGGATGCCGGGGCCGGAAACGCCGATGAACGCGTCCGCGCCTTTGAGCACTGAGTTGAGCGAACCGCCGATGTTGTCACGATTCGTATTCTGCGCCAGCCACGTCATGTGCGTCGGTTCGTAGCGTTCCTTGCGATTGATCACGCCTTCGCGCCCGAACGCGATGATGTCGCCGACGCCCGCCAACTGCAGAAGCTTGATCGTCGCCGTACCGGCGGCGCCCGTTCCACCCGCGACGACGATGCGCATGTCGGAAAGATCTTTTCCGACGACCGCTGTTGCGTTCAGCAATGCGGCGAGCGTGACGACGGCAGTGCCGTGTTGATCGTCGTGCATGACCGGAATGTCGAGCATCTCGACGAGCTTACGCTCGACCTCGAAACAACGCGGCGCTGAAATATCCTCGAGATTGATCCCACCGTATATCGGCGCGATGCGCACGACCGTCTCGACGATCTCGTCAACGTCCTTCGTATCGAGACACACCGGCCACGCGTCGATCCCCGCGAACTTTTTGAAGAGCATGCACTTGCCTTCCATCACAGGTGCAGCTCCGAGCGGACCGATGTCGCCGAGACCGAGAACGGCGGTGCCGTCGGTTACGACGGCGACAGTGTTGCGTTTGATCGTCAGCTGAAATGCTTTGCTCGGATCGGCCGCGATCGCCATCGAGACGCGCGCGACGCCCGGCGTATAGACGATCGAGAGATCGGCGCGCGTTTTCACGGGGACTTTCGATTCGACCGAGATCTTGCCGCCGAGATGCGCGAGGAACGTACTGTCCGACGCGCTGATGACGCGTGCGCCTTCGATACGCTCGATCGCAGCGCGAACGAGGCTTGCGATCTGCTCCGAACCGACCGTTACCGTGATATCGCGGATCGAGACCGCTTTTGAAACGGAGCGGACGTCGACGGCTCCGACGACACCGCCGGCATCCCCGATAGCGGAAGCAAGCAAACCGAACGCCCCAGGGTGGTTCGGTGTCTCCACGCGGATTATCAAGGTGAAGCCGATGGGCCCGGCAGTCATAACGGAAGGGTCTATTGGCGCACGTCCAGGACCCTCCTCGCTCGAAGCCTGCTTAGCTATGGAGGCATAATAATGGATCGCAAAGAGGGTGCCCGCATCCGTCGTGAGGTTCTCGGCGCCGACTACGTGGACGGGCTGCTGCAACGTTCCGTCGGAGACCCGCTTGCCGAAGCATTCATCGATTTCACCGAAGAGCATTGCTGGGGGAACATCTGGGTACGTCCCGGCCTCGAGCGAAAAACGCGCAGCATGCTCAACCTTGCAATGCTGACGGTCCTCGGACGCTGGCACGAGCTCGAAGTTCACGTGCGCGGCGCAATCAACAACGGCGTCACGAAGGACGAGATCAAAGAGATCCTTCTGCAGACCGGCGTATACGGCGGCGTTCCCGTCGCGGCGGAAGCCTTTCGCATCGCTCGCGCAGTGTACGCCGAACGCGAAAAAACCAAAGCGTAATGTTGTTGCGAGGCCGGCGAAAAAACCGCGATGCGTTCCAGATGGTGATGGGCCGAGCGCATCGGGGGGCCCCGACCTTCAGGTTAGGGGGCGCGCAGCCTGGGGCGGAGCGCCTTTAAATGGAGATCTACGCCTGCATCGTCGGGCGCTCGAAGCGGCCGTACTATTACATGTTCAATCTCGCGAACCGGGTCGACGAGATCGAGCTCGTGTATCCGTTCTGGGTTCTCAAAGACAAGAACGCGACCGTGATGATCGATACCGGATTTTCGGAACACATGGCAGGCGAGAAAGGCGTGTTCGACTATCTTTCGCCGAGCGAGCTTCTTCCACGCGTCGGCGTCGATCCGAAAGACATCAAGTCAATCGTGATCTCGCACTTGCACTACGATCACTTCTGCGCTCCGGAACGCTATCCGAACGCGACGTTCTACGTGCAGAGCGACGACGTCGACTACTTCACCGGACGCGGCGTCACGCACCCAGCATATAAATCCGCAGATCCGGCCGCGATTGCGCAGATCGGACGGCTCCGCTCGGACGGCAGGCTCAAAGAAATGACCGGCGACTTCAACTTCACGCCCTCGATCAAAGTCTTACTCGTCGGAGGGCATACTCCGGGACATCAGATCACGGTCGTCGACTCGGGCGCGAAGCCGCTCGTGCTCGCCTGCGATGCCTCGCATTTCTACGCCAATCTCGAGACGCGAACGCCGACCTCGATCATCCACAATTACGACAACTATCAGCGCGGGTTCGCGACGATTGAAACCCTCGCCGCAGACGGCCGCTGGTTTCCGGGGCACGATCCGTTGATGCTCTCCAAACTCGAACAAGTCCAAGAACGAATCTATCGCGTCCCCGCATAGACAGCAGCGACACGATTACCGAGAACGCAGCGGCACGATCATGGGAAACGCATCGGCACCATTACCCGGCCGAACCGGCCCACGGCATAGAGATTACCGGCTTGCTCCCCCGCTGTCACCCGACCGTAGCATGACGCCTTACGCTGTCATCCCGAGCGTAGTATCCCGCAGGGATGCGTAGTCGAGGGACCACCGTAATGTTGCGGGCCGCGAAACGATCTCTAAAGGCTGCGGGCATGATCGTGCCCTCGACGATGTTGCATCGTTTCGCTACCTGCGTCATCGGAATGGTCCCTCGACTTCGAGCCACTGCGTGGCTCTACGCTCGGGATGACAACAGTGGAGCGCCGAACGCTCGGGATGACAACGTTGGCGTTGCCCGCAATGCGATGAAGTTCGTCGCCTGCAACACCATGGTGAGCAAGCCACTCATGCAAGTGCTGTGGGGGCTCGGCCCTCTCATCGTCTCGCTGAAACCGCTGTGGGGGCTCGGCCCTCTTATCGTCTCGCTGAGATTACTCTCCCGACACCGTCATCTCGGCGACGCGGAATGAGGGAGCCGTGATCCCCGAATCGTAGCGCAGATCGTTGCCGAGCGCGTCGATGCCGGGCAGAATGCCGGTCAGGAAATTCGAGGCGATCGTGACGCCGTCGACTGCGTGGCGCAGCTCGCCGTCTTCGATCAATATCCCGCTGACGCCGCGGCTGTAGGTTCCGGTCGCGCATTCGGTCGCGAAGCCGATGATCGACAGCACCAGCAGACCGCGCTTCGTTTGCGCGATCAGCTCTTCGAGGCCGATCGTTCCCGGCTCGAGATAGAAGTTGTTCGGCCCGATCCCGCCGCCGGATGCGTTTCCGGTCGATTGCGCGCCGAGCTTGCGTGCGTAGTACGTATCGAACAGATGCGTCTTGAGCACGCCGTTCTGAAACACGACGGTCCGCCGCGTCGGAACACCCTCGCCGTCGAACGGCGACGTTCCCATGCCGCGAGGCAGGCGGCCGTCATCGACGATCGTCACCAAGTCGCTGCCGACCTTTTCGCCGATCTTGTCGGCGAGGTACGAGTTATCGATCGCAACGTTCGCAGCGCTGACTGCCGCGAAGATGTCACCGAGCACGGCGCTCGCGACGTCGCGCTCGAAGATGACGGGCAGCTTCTGCGAGGGAATCGGGGCCGCCCCGAACATCGCCAGGATGCGCGAGGACGCGCGACGCGCAACTTTCGTAGGTTGCTCGCAATCTTTCCACGCACGGGCCGAAGTCGAATAATACGCGGTGCGCTTGGCATCACCGTCACGGCCGACGGGATGCGCCATCATCGACGCGTTGGTCGAATCGTAGGATGCGCGCGCGCCGTTCGAATTCGCGAAACCGAGCGTTACTTGCGCGTCGGCGACGTACGAACCGTTGGAATTGTCGATGCGCGGATCGAACGCGCGTGCTTCGCGCTCGAGCGTCAGCGCGTCGTCGATCTTCGCGTCGTTGGGCCGCGCGGCAACGTCGGATGCGTCGATCTCCAGATTTGTTGCCTCAAGCGAACCGCTCGCTTCAGGCAGGCCGGCAAACTGATCCGGCGCGACGTGGTGCGCGGCTTCGACGACGCGCTTGGCGATCGTTTCGATACCGTCGCCGGTGAGATCGCTTGTCGAGAACGCCGCGCGCCGCAGTTTTCCCGGCTCGCCGACGAAGACGCGTAAGGCAAGACTTCGTCCGGTCGACTGCTCGAGCTTGTCGATCTCGGTGTCGCGTGCGCGCACGGAAAATCGCCGCGCGATCGTGCACGTCGCTTCGGCATCGCGTGCTCCGGCGGCAAGCGCCGAGCGCAATCCGCGTTCCGCAATCTCCAGCGCTGCGGCGTCGCTCATTGCAGCGCTGACCCGCCGACGGTGAGGCTCGAGATCTTCACAGTCGGCATTCCGACGCCGACTGGGACCATTTGTCCGTTTTTGCCGCAGGTGTATTGACCGTTCGCAAGCTGTGCATCGGAACCGACCGCGACGACCTTCTCCATAATCGCCGGCCCATTGCCGACCAGGCTCGCACCGCGAATCGGAGCCGTGATTTTGCCACCCTCGATCAGATAGCCCTCGGAGATCATGAATACGAAATCTCCGCGGCTGATATCGACTTGACCGCCGGCAAACGCCTTCGCATAGACGCCGCGATCGACGCTGCGAATGATCTCATCCAGCGTCGACTCACCCGGGGGCATGTACGTGTTGCACATACGCGGGATCGGAAGAAAGCGAAAGTTCTGACGCCGTCCGCTGCCCGTTGAGTCACTGCCCATTAGGCGACCATTGAGCGTATCGAGCATGTACCCGCGCAACACGCCGCGTTCGATCAGAACCTTGTGTTGGCCGGGCGTGCCCTCGTCGTCGACGGAGATCGAGCCCCGCTCGTTCTCGATGTCACCGTCGTCGAAGATCGTAACCAGCTCGCTCGCAACCCGGTCGCCGACACGACCGCTGTAGAGCGAGGTTCCCTCGCGGTTGAAATCGCCTTCTAAGCCGTGGCCAACCGCTTCGTGCAGCAGCACGCCGCCGCTGCCTGCACCGACCACGACCGGCATCTCGCCGGCCGGCGCTTCGCGCGCTTCGGCATTCATCACGGCGATTCGCGCGGCTTCCGTTGCGATCGCTTCCGGCGTCTTCTTCTCGTAAAAGGATAGCGACGTTCGGCCGCCGTCGGCATAGGATGCGAAACCGCGTACTTGATCGCGCGCGACGATTTGGGCGCTGAGCACGATCAGCGGCCGCGTATCGCGCACCAGTCTTCCATCGCTGGTCGCGATCTGCACGTGCTGCACCTCGCCGATCATCGCGCCGTTCACCGTTTCGATCCGCTTGTCGTACGCACGGCCTGCGACGTCGATCCGGCCAAGGAACGCGACGTACGTGCTCAAATCGCCAAGACCGTTCTCCTGCGCATTCGCGTCGACCGCGTAGCGCGGCTTGACCGCGATCTCGCGCAGGTCGGCTGAATCGATGCGCGCGCCGTTGCGCGCGATCAGCGATGCGACGCGTGCCGCATCGAGCAGCGCCTTCTCGGAAAGATCGTCGGTGTACGCGTAGCCTTGACGATCGCCCTCGACGACGCGCACGCCGGCTCCGGACGTGATCCCGACGCTGGCTTCATGAATCTTCGAATCCTGCAGCCGCACCGACTGGCTAACGCGATGCTCGACGAAGACATCGGCGTAGATTCCGCCGCGCTCCAGCGCAGCGGCGAGCGTCTTCTGCAGCAGCGCCGCGTCGAGATCGTGGCTCATAGCGCCACCAATTCATCCAGCGCGCGATCGATTCCGACCTGAATGGAGATCGCGTCGTCCGCGTACGGCTCATTCACCAAGAAGGCGAAGGCCAGGCGGCCGTGATGATGCGTGTCGACATAACCCACTAAGGCGTTCACTCCGTCGATATGCCCACTCTTTGCATGTACACGGCCGAGCGCCGCTCCAAGATCGTGATGCCGCACGGTTCCCTCGATTCCTGCGCGAGGAAATGCGCTCACGTACGCGTTTGAAATGGGCATGTGCGCGGCAACTTGCAGCAGCCGGACCATCGTGACGGGCGCGATCCGATCGCGTTCGGCAAGCCCGCTGCCGTCGACGATCCTCAGCCCCGGTATTGGGACGTCGCGCAAATGCATAAACTCGCGCTCCACTTGAGCACCCGCGGCCTCCGAACCACCTGCCACGCTCAAGCCGTCGCCGCCGCGTGTTCCAAGCACGCGCAAGAGCTGTTCGGCAATGTGATTGTCGGATTCAAAGAGCATCTGCTTGATCATTTTTGCAAGCGGCGGCGAACGATGCTCCCACAACGTTTGCACGGCGAGCGGATCGGTCCCCAAACGCGCCGCTCCGTCGAAGGCGATGTGTTGATCGTGCAGCATTTGCGCGACGACTTGCGCCGCCCACAACGGTATCCCGTCGACGGGCCGAAAATACGATTGCTCCCACCCGGCCGCAATCGATCCGCGAATCGTAAACTCGTTCCGCCCAGGAACAGTGCGATCGATCGAAAGCGTGGTCGTGTAGCCGGTCACCGGCGTACCGTGAATCACGATCGAGGGATCGGCGGGAAAAAGCGTAACGCGCGCGGGTTCCCCGATCCGCGTCGGCATGATCTTGAACTCGATCACGTTCCAGTTCAGCGAGATCGCGCTTGTGCCGGCAGCATAGCCGTATTCGAAATCATCAGGCGCCCATGCCCTATTTTGCTCGGGCGCCGTAAATGAAGCCGTATCGGCGATCACGTCGCCGTCGACGCGGCGCACGCCGCTTCGGTATAGCGATGCGATGCCGTCGTGTAATGCGACCGGATCCAGAGTCGGATCGCCGCCACCCAGAAGCCACAGATCATCGATACGGCCTTCCGCGTCCGGATGGTCCAGCGAAGCGAGACTCGTCTCCAGCCGGGCGTTGACGCCGAGCGTCGCAAGCGACGTCGCGGCGACAACGACTTTCATTGTCGACGCCGGCGCGTACGCGCGCGCATCATTCTTTCCGAAGAGCAACCGTCCCGATTCATCAGCGATCGCGACGCCTGCGTGATTGAAGTAGCGGGAGGTAAGCGCGCCGTTCACGATCGTTTGGACGCGCGCAAGATCGGACGGCGACCAATTCGTGCGTGCGACGCTCTGCACCCGGGCCGCGTGCGCGACCGCGACCGGGGACGAATCCGAGCCGGAAGGAGCGACCCCGCAGCCGGTCAGCGCGAGCAGCGCGAACGCAGCCGGCAGCGCTCGCACGCTCATGCTTTGATGGGCAGCTCCGCATCAAGCCGCGCGCGAAGCGCTTGGACCGTTTCACGCAGCTCTTCGACCTCCGAGCGGAGCTTCGCAACCTCCGGCGGCGTACGCTGTGCCTCGCTGATGCGCTCGATCGCCTCGAGCGCGTCGCGGCGAACGCGTCCGTCGCCGTCGAGATTCGAAATGCGGCGCAGACCCGGGATCGCTGCACTTTCACCAAGACGTTCGGCGGCGCCGATGGCGGCCAGACGTACGAGCAAATCGCCGTCGTCGAACGTCGCGATGATTGTTTCGACGATCGACGGCTTTCGCTCGTCGAGCAGATGATACAGGCGCGCGAGCGCGCCGAGCGCGGCCCGGCGCAGCTCATCGCTGCGATCGTCTTGCGTAGCATCGATCAGCGGTTTGACGGCGGCCGCGTCGCCCAAGTCGCCCAGTCCTCGCGCCGCACCGCTCGCGATCGTATCGGCCCACGACGATATGCTCAGATGACGCATCAAAATCTCGCGTGCGCGCGCATCGCGCGTCTTTCCAAGGCTGTCGAGCGCGCTCGCGACAACGAAGTACGATTGGTCGCCGAGCATCTCGATCAGCGCGCTTGCGACGTTCGTGTCACGCGGAAACGCGCCGAGCGCTTCGGCGATGCCGCGCCGCGCTTTCGGATGCGGATGCTTGCGCGCGCGCAGCAGCGCTTCTTTGGCCCACGGCGCGTGCGTTTGCGCGAGCGCGCGCGCGAGCGCGACGGTTACGCCCCAGAACGGCTCGCTCTCGAGGGCCTCGGCAAGTGCCTCGCGGGCACTTCGGCTGCCGTCTTTCGCGAGTGCTTGCGCAGCGCGAATGCGGGCCACGATATCCGGCTCCGAACGTAGGACGCGCACCAGCATATCGACACCCAGCTTGTACTCGAACTTGCCTAAAATGTACGCACCCGGATCGATGCGCACGAGCGACGGTTCTTCCGACACGGGGATCGCGAACGACTCCTGCGCGCGCGTGATCTCCAGACGAACGCCGTGCTCACCTTTGAGCTCCTTGTCGCCGGCATCGCGCTCCAGTCCGGACGGCGCATGGCTCGCCGAGAGAAAGCCGACCACGAGATCGAACCGGAACGCCGGGTTGTCGTCGTCGACCTTCTGCTTTTGGCGCACGTCGACGATCGCGCTCTTCCGTTCGGCGTCGTAGCGGTAGCCGATCTCGAGCTCGGGATAGCCGCCTCGCCCGATCCACTGTTCGAAGAAAGCACGCAAGTTGCGCCCGCTCGCGTGCTCGATGGCGCGAACGAGATCGATCGTCTCGACGCTTCCGCCACGGTTATCGGCAACGTAGCGATGAATCGCTTTCCGGAAGCGTTCCCCTCCGAGCGCACCACGCAGCATGTGCAATACCGCGCCGCCTTTCTCGTACAGGTGACGATCGAAAAGCTCCACCGGATAGATGAAGCGATTGAAAACAACGGGACGCCGGTAGCGCTCGTCGTCCTCCGCGAAATAACTGCGCACCATCTGCACGATGTGGTAGGCGTACTCGTCCCAGCCACGCGAGGCTTCGTACCAAACGGCTTCAAAATACGTCGCGAAACCTTCGTTCAGCCAGGCGTGCGCCCAATCGCGCGTCGTCAGCAAGTCGCCGAACCATTGATGCGCAAGCTCGTGCGAGACGAGCGGCTCACTCGAAAAGTCCAGATGCGCACGCTCGTCGTGCAGCGTCCGGTCCGTTTGCGTCGTTGCGGCGGTGTTCTCCATGCCGCCGAAGATGAAATCTGCCACGGCGATCTGCGAGTACCGGGCAAACGGATAGTCAACGCCGATGAAGTCGTTGAATACCTCGATCATCTGGGGCGTTTGACCGAAGCTGCGTTCGCCGTCGGCTTCGCGTCCGGGCGCCACGTAGTAGAAAACGGGAACCTTCGCTCCCGTTTGTGCGATCTCGCTGAACTCGCCTACCACGAGCGTAAACAGATACGTCGGATGCGCGATATCTTGACGATAGACGAAGGTCGTCGAGTTGGCGTCGTCGCGGCGTTCTTTGAGCGCACCGTTCGCAAGCGCAAAAAGCCCCTTGCGCACGACGACGGTCGTGGTGCTGGTTTGTTTGTTGTCCGGATAGTCGACGCACGGAAACCAATAGCGCGCATCGCTATCTTGGCTCTGCGTCCAGAGCTGACGCGGTTTCTTCGGGTCCGCGCGATCGGGTTCGGTAAAGTATGCGCCGCGCGTCGGATTTTGGACGCGATACTTCACGCTGAATTCGAGCTGCTCGCCGCTGCGCAGCGGCTTCTTGAAGAAAACCTCGAGCGAGCCGGTGCGGCTCTCATATTCGAGCCTGTCTTTGCCGGCGGTGACACCGGCGATTTCGAGATCACGGGCATCGAGCACGATCTGCCCGACGTTGTCGTCAACCGCCTCGAGGAGCGTCGTACAGACGCCGTCGATCGAATGCCGCTCGAGATCCGGTTCGAGATGCAGATCGATATTCAGAACGCGAAGCGGACGGTCAGGGCCGTATTGCGGCTGCGATCCGGGAAGCGGAAACGCGCGACGATCTTGTGTGCCCCCCATTAGATGTGCGCGACGTGAGGCGGAATCATGGACGGCCACGGACCCGGCTCTCGCAAAAGCGCGAGTCCTTGATCCGTCAGTCCGTAACACCACGTGAGATAGTATGGACGCGGCGGGACGCCCATGCCTGCATCGTATTTCAGGATCGGTCCGACCTCGACGCGCTCGCATGCGTGCTCCAGCTGCGCGTGAAAGTCGCGACGTCCGTGTTCGAGTGGATGTTCACCGGGGACGGCAGGCAACGGCACGAGAGACTCCTTGTCGACGAATAGCGCGGTTCGCGGTCCGCGAATATGCGTTATCCAGTTGTGTGATTCCGCACCCTGCCAATCGTAACCGATCACGACCGGCGGAATTCCCGCATCGAAATCGAGCACCGACGACAGTCCGTATCCGTCGGTCATGACGATCGCATTTTGTTCGCGCGCGATGATCTTGACGTTGTGCGCGAGCTGCGAGGTCGTATAGATCTCCCACGGCCCCGTGTTGCGCAACGCGGAACCCGATCTGACGATCACGTGATAGACGTCCGCCGGCATTTCCGCGGCGATGAAAAGCGCCGGTAGGAGCACGAGCGCGGGGACCGTCGACGCTGCCGCCCAGATAACGCGCGCTCGCTGCGAGAGCTGGACGAACGCGATGCCGATCGCAACGCAGAGCGACGCGTACGCGCTCGAGACCCAATTGATCTCTACCCGCTCGAAAAACGCGAGGAGCGTGAGCAGCAGAATCAGCGGAATCGAAGTCCACGCCAAGAGGGCGTCGCGGGGTCGAATCGCGCAGAGCAGCGCCCCGATCCAAAGTCCAGGCGAGTAGGCGGCCGCCTGAACGGCGTACATCTCAACGACGCGCCGAACCGAGAACGACGCCGGCACGTGGCGAGCGAAGAACGTGAATTCGAACGTCTGCCAGGCGTGCGTGGCGTTCCACCATATGAACGGTACGTACAGAATGCCGACGATTGCGAGCGAGGCGATTAGACCGCTGCGCCATGCAAAGCGGCGTTGCGGCGCCAGCGCGTAACACACCACGCCGAAAACGAGCGCCCACCCGAAGAAGCGCGCCAGGACGAGCGCACCCATCGAGAATCCGAGCGCGATCCACGTCCAGCGTTCGTTGCGCCTGAAGGCCCGTGCGGCAAGCCACAATGAGACGCACCAAAACGCGATGCTTGGCCCATCCGGCTGCGCGGTGCCGAACGCAAGCGACATAAATGGCGTCAGCGTCAAAGCCAATGCGGCTGCTGCACCCGCCCGCTTGTCGCGCGTGATCTCGGTCGCGCACGCAGCCGCGGCCAGCGTCGCGACGACGCCTGAAAGCACGAAGCCCAGACGCACGAACCCGGCATTTTGTCCGATCCACGAAAACGCAGCAATCGTCCACGCCACCATCGGCGGATCGTCGACGTAGCCGAACGCAAGACGCCGGCTCCATTCCCAGTAATAGGCTTCGTCGCCGACCAGCGGCACGTTGAAGATCGTAATCGCGCGCATCAGCGTTACGACTGCGATGACGAGCCACACGAAGATGATCACGCTTCGTAAGCCTCGAGCAGTCCGCCCGTTACTGCCAAAGATTGCCCATTGACGAAACTCGCCCCATCAGAGGCAAAAAACACGACGGCGTCCGCAATGTCCTCCCAGGATCCGGCGCGACCCGTCGGATTTTTTCCGGAAAGGCGCGTTGCCTCTTCGCGGTCGGCAAACTTCTGACGAATGTCGCCCGGCTCGATGACGTTGACCGTGATTCCATGTTTCGCTTCTTCGGCTGCAAGCGTGCGCGCGAACGACGTAACTGCCGCTTTCGACGCCGCATACAACGAGAGCACCGGAGACGGCATCGTAACCGACGCTCCGTTGGTACCGAAAAAAATCAAACGGCCGAATTTGCGCTCGCGCATCGATGCGAGGACGGCGCGCGCCATCCACACCGCGCTCCCGAAGTTGCCGTCGATCATCGTGCGGTAATCCTCGGGAGAGAGTCGCGCGAACGATCCCGCGACCATCGGACCGACCACGTGCGCCAATACTTCGACTGGACCGCGCTCTGACGCAATGCGAACGGCACGCGCGGCTTCGGCTTCGCGCGTTGCATCCGCCGAAATCGCGAGCGCCTCTGCATCGTGGCGGCGGACAAGCGCGAGGGTCTCGTCGGGCGGCGTCCCACCGGGTCGGTATGTAAACGCAATCCGAAAGCCCGCGCGTGCAAGGCCGAAGGCGACGCCTCTCCCTAGCCCGCCGGCACCGCCGGTAACGAGCGCGAGCCTTGCCAAACTAAAGGCGCTCCGCCCCTGGATGCGCGCGATTTTTTCGCGCCAAATTCATAGCGGTACTAAGGTAGGGCAGGACAACCGTCCGGTCCTTGCCAACCGGGCTTCGTGGTCTCCGGTTCCGCCGCCACGGCCCAAAATGGTCGTGACGTCTCGTTTCTTAGCGAAGACAGCGTTCATTTAAAAGGAACGTATTGGCCGCCGCGGCAGTCCGGGCGTAGCTCTGTCGCGCTGCTTCACGACTTCGGTGGTTCGCGCAACGATTGGCTTCCCTTCGTACCCTTTTTTCGTTCGCGCGGATGGGCGATACTTGCGTTCGACTTGCGCGGACACGGCGAGTCGTTGCACCAGGATATGCACCCTCAAGATCTCGTCCCGGAACAATCCGACTTGCGATCGCCGACTGCGTACCCGAATGACACCAAAGCCGCGCTCGCATTCATCGAGCGGCAGCCGCACACCGAGAGTGGGACCATTGCGGCAATCGGCGTGGGCCTAGGCGCAGACTTAGCATATGCAGCCGCCGCACGCGGCTGGGGAACCGCGAGTACCGTATTGATCGGTTTGGACGAAGGCCGCGCGCGCGACCTTGCGGGATCGGGGCCATTCGCGCCGCGCAATGCTTATTTAATGTACGCCGGGGAGGACGCGGTCAGCGCGCGCTCTTCCGAGATCATGCTGCGCACCGCGTCGCGTCCGAGCGAATCATTCGCGTATGCCGGAACGACGACCAGCGGCATCGCACTCGTGCGCGAGAAATCGCCGGAGCTGCTGGCGCGCGCGATCGCCTGGATCGAACGAACGCTTTAACCTAGTGCTCTAGCTGCAGACCGACGCCGGTGAGTTCCGGCAACTCGCCGAGCTCCTTCGCGCGACGCTGATTCGCTTTGCGCTCGATCCGGCCAACGACCCACATGTAGATAACCGGCACGAGGAACAGGGTGAGGACGAGCGAGCTGAGCAGTCCGCCGATCAGCACGGTGCCCATCGAGACGCGGAACTCTGCGCCCTCCGCAAGCCCGAGTGCGAGCGGCAGCATACCGAACACCATCGAGAACGTCGTCATGAGAATCGGACGGAAGCGTGTGTTTGCCGCTTGCATGATTGCTTCGTCGTACTTCAGTCCGCGCCGGCGTAGCGTATTCGCGTAGTCGACGAGCAGAATTCCGTTCTTCGCAACCAGACCGAAGAGCATGATGATGCCGATCATCGAGAACAGGTTGAGCGTCTGGTGCGCGATCGCCAGGCCGTAGAGTGCGCCTATGATCGCCAGCGGGACCGAGAACATCACGATGAACGGCATCCAGAACGAGCCGTACAAGACGACCATCAAGGCGTAAACCAGCGAGAACGAGGTCAGCATCGCAATCGACATGCTGCTCATCGTCTCTTCGAAGAACTCGGAGTCGCCTTGCGAGCGCAGCGAGACTCCGGGCGGGAAGAATCCAGGTGTCTTGATGGCCTGATCGATCTTCTGCGAGACTACGCCGAGTGTCGTCGCACCGGACTCGATCGCCCCGGTCACGCGAACGACACGCTGCTTGTCGAGGCGCTCGATCTTGGTCGGCGCCTTGTCGTACGAGAACGTTGCAACGTCGGCGATGCGATAGATCGAGCCATCGCCCGCGCGGACGCGAATGTTGCGCACTTCTTCGAGCCTGTTGCGGTATTCCGCGGGGAGCTGCACGCGCACATCAACGAGTCCGCTTGGCGTTCGAACGCGCGTAGCCACCGCGCCACCTATCGCGATACGTGCCGCCGTTGCAACGTCGCCCGGATTGACGCCAATGAGCGCAGCCTTCTCGCGGTCGATGTTGATGTTGAGCCGGTTAGCTGCGGCTTCGGAACCGGTCTGGACGTTGACGGTCCCTGGTATCGAACGAATGTAGGTTGCGAACTTCTCTGCGGCCGCGTCGATCGCGTCGTCCGGACCGGCGACTGTGTAATAGATCGGGTCACCATTGTCGCCACCGACCGTTATTGTGGCTCCGGGGAAGGCTTGGCCGAGTTTCCGGATGTCGGCGACTGCACGGTTCGTCTCCTGGCGGCGATTCTTAAAGAGCGTCGCGTGCATGCGCGCGTAATTGCCGCCCTGCGACGAGCCCCAACCTGCGGGTTTGTATCCGACGGTCGAGATCGTCTTCTCGATCCCCGGAACTTGCATAACCTTGTCGACGAAGGTTTGCACGGCGTGATCCGTCTGCGCAATGGGCGTACCGATCGGATACGTAAATGTCATCGCAATCTCGCCGTCTTGCGTCGAGGGAATGAACTCCGTCTGCACGAGTCCGAGCGGGACGAGCGCAATCGCCGAAAACACGAGCAAGCCACAGAATGCGACGGTGCGTTTACCGTGCGCGAGCGCGTACGGCAGCATACGCTCGTGATAGACGCGCAGCACGCGGTCGTACCCGGTCTGGAACCAGGCGAGCCACCTCGGCGGCGCCGAGCTACGTTTGAGCATCGACCACTTGGCAGCCAGCACCGGCGTCAGCGTGAACGAAACGAAGAGCGAAAACAACGTTGCCACGACGACGACGACGCCGAACTCTTTCATGAACTTGCCGACGATCCCGGAGAGAAATGCCATCGGCAGGAACACGACGACGTCGACGAGCGTGATCGCGACCGCGGCACTTCCGATCTCGGCGCGGCCGCTGAGCGCCGCATCCTCGGGTTTTTCGCCCATGTCGCGATGTCTCGTGATGTTTTCCAAGACGACGATCGAATCGTCGACCAGGATACCGATCGTTAGCGAAAGTCCCATCAGCGAGATGATGTCGAGCGTGAATCCGAAAAGCCGCATCGCAATGACGGTCGCCAAGAGCGATGACGGAATTGCCACCATGACGACGATCGCATTGCGCCACGCGTGCAAGAACAGCATCAGCACGATTGCGGTCAGCACGATCCCTTCGCCCAGACTCTGGACGACGCCGGCGAGCGACGCCTGGGTGTATTCCGCGGGAGCATCGACCTCGGTGAAGACGACCTGCGGATACTTCTTCTCGAGCGTCTTGAGTTGTTCGCGGGCTATGGCCGTTGACTTAATCTCATCTGAGGAGACGACGCGATTGAGATCCAGCAGGACGGTCGGCGCATTATTGAACCGGGAAATGTAGCGCTGGTCGACATGGCCATCCTCGACGGTCGCAACGTCCTCGATGCGCAGACCCTTTTGCGCGTAAAACGTCGCCGAAAGCGGGATCGGCAGCATGTCGGAGGCGCGGACGATCTCACCGTGCACTGAGACCACCGTCTCGGAGCTGGCCGTGTCGATGCGTCCGCCCGGCAACGTCGCGTTGTTGTTCTGCAGCGTATAGAAGATGTCGGGCAGCGTCTCGCCGGTCGCGAGCAGCCGCTCGGGGATCGGAAAAACATGGAACTCGCGCTTGACTTCACCGCGCGTATCGACCGATTGAATGTTCGGGATACGCAGGATGTCGGGCAAAATTCGATCGTGTACGACGTCCGAAAGTCCGGTGTCCGAAAGCGTCTTCGAAGAGAGCGCGAGCGTCAAGATCGGCGCTTGCTGTTCGCCGGCGCTCCTATCGACGACCGGTGGATCGAGATCGGTCGGCATGTACGTTCGCGCGATGTCGACGCGCCGTTGCACGTCGATCGCGGCGTAGTTCAGGTCGGTATCGATCTTGAACTGAACGATGACCGCCGCCGTGCCTTCTTGCGCAGTTGCGCTTAGACGATCGAGATTCTCGATGCCGTCCATTTGATCTTCGATCGGCTTGATGACGAACCGCTCCATCTCGGCGGGCGATGCGCCGGGATACTCCGCGGTGACCAGGACGATCGGAAAGGTTACGTTCGGATTCAGGCTCCGGCCGAGCTTAAAGTATGAGAGCGTCCCGAAAACCGCGAGCGCGATGAAAAACATCGCGACGATAATGGGTCTCTGTATGCAGAATCGGGTCAGCCACATGCTCGAAAGCTCTTACGGGCGAGGTTAGCCTAATGTTTCAAGAGCCGGCGTGGCAGCGCCCGCTAGGTCGTCCTGATTCGAAGGTCCCAGACCGCGGCGACGATTGCAGCGCAGACGGCAAGCATCGCCGCCACGCTCATTGTGACGCGGAATCCCGCGACGTACGACGTTCGAATCGCTTCGGTGACGGCTTGCGTCTCCGAAGGCGGTAAACGTAGATTGAGGGCTGCGCCTGAAAGCAGCTTGCCGCGTTCCCCATCGATTTGCGCAACCGCTGCGGACGACAGCTTGAGTTTGCTCAGTCCTTGTTCCAATCGCGTTTCGAATGTAGACGCGAGCGCTAAACCGAGCGCGGCGATGGCAATCAGTCCCGCCGTGCGCGCGACGGCATTGTTGATGCCGGAAGCAATGCCTGACTCATGGGCGGCGACGGCGTTCATTGCCGTCGTCGTGAGCGGCGCGACGAAGCATGCGCCGCCGCAACCCAACGCGACGATTGCGGGGAAAAACGTCATCCAATACGAGCCGCCGATCCCGGGCAGTGCAAATAGGATGAATCCCGCACCGGCCAACAGCGCGCCGACGACGAGCGGGATGCGGGCCCCGATGCGCACGGAGAGACCTCCGGACCAGCGTGATGCGGCGAACATGATGACGATGAACGGCAAAAGCGACGCGCCTGCAGCGACCGGCGTGTAGCCCTGCACGTTGATCAGATCGAACGGGACGAAGTACAGGCTTCCGCCTAGTCCCGCGTACAGCAAGAACGTGTACAGGTTCGCTCCCACGAACGCGCGCGACGCAAACAAGTCCGCGCGCAACATCGGATATTGGGAAACGCGACGCTCGTAGTACAGGAACACGACGATCAGAACGAAGCCGAGGATGGCTATCGTCAAGCTCCATCGATCGGCGGGCGCATTCTGCAACTCGATCAGTCCGTAGACGAGTGCTGCCAAGCCGGCGGTAACGAGCGCCGCACCCGTCAGGTCGACCGAAGGCGGTGCGGATTCGTCGCGACTTTCGGGAATGCACAGCATCGTCACAGCCAAGGCGATGATGCCGAGTGGGAGATTGATGACGAATACGGCCCGCCACGAGATGGCCTGCGTAAGCCAGCCGCCTGCGACCGGGCCGATCGCGGTCATGATCGCCGTAAAGCCCGACCACGTGCCGATTGCGCGCCCGCGCGCTTCGCCGGAAAACGCCGTCGTGATCAGCGAGAGGCTCCCGGGCATCAGCAGCGCCGCCCCTATGCCCTGAATGCACCGCGCTGCAATCAAGAATGCAAGCGACGGCGCAATCGCACACGCAATTGATGCAATCGTAAACAAGACGATGCCGAGCGCAAAGACGGCGCGGCGTCCGAATCGGTCTCCGAGCGCCCCGCCGACCAAGATGAGCGCCGAAAGAAACAGCGAGTAGCCTTCAACGACCCATTGAAGTCCGGCCGCGCTCGCGGAGAGATCCCGCTGCATGACCGGCAGAGCCACGTTCACGGCAGTGGAGTCGATGACCGCCATCGCGGATCCGACGATCGCGGCGACGAGCACCCACATGTTAGGTCGGCGTCAGACTTTTCTTTTGCACGCGCTCGACGAGCTCGCTTTCGTATGCGTCGGCGGCGCCGAGCCCAACGAGCTCTTGACGCTCTTGGAAGGTCATCATGCGGTCGAGCAGGCTTGCCGTCGTCCCCTGTTCTTTGAGCACGCGTAGACCCTCGCGTTGCGCGAACGCGCTCAGATACAACATCGCGTTCGGGAAAATGCACAGCTTGAATCCAAGCTGCCCGAGCTTGGCGGCAGGCACGAGCGGGGTCTTGCCACGCTCGACGCTATTGAAGAGGAGAATCTCGTCCTTGAACTCGGAGCCGATTCGTTCGAGCTCCTCCAGACTCTGCGGCGCCTCGATGAAGAGCGCATCGGCGCCGATTTCGAGATACGCGCGCCCGCGCCGGATCGCGGAATCGAGACCTTCGACTGCGCGCGAATCGGTGCGCGCGATGATGAGAAAATCCGGATCCGTGCGCGCATCGAGTGCCGCCTGCAAGCGGTACAGCATCTCGTCGATCGGCACGACGGCCTTCCCCTCGAAATGCCCGCAACGCTTTGGCATCACTTGGTCCTCGATGTGTAAACCGGCAATGCCCTCTTGCTCGTACATCCGTATCGTGCGCTTCACGTTGTGCACGCCGCCGAAGCCCGTGTCGCAATCTGCGATGACGGGAATCGAAACCGAACGCGCGATCGCGCCTGCACGGCTCGCAAGCTCCGTGAGCGTGATCAAACCGATGTCGGGCTCGCCCAGCAGCGTATTCGTCACGCCTGCGCCGGTGACGTAGATCATCGGAAAGCCCACTTGTTCGATCAGCCGCGCTACGAAGCAATCCGTCGCGCCGGGAGCCATGACGGGTCCACTT
>Ga0181537_10001294_pt1 | contig 23173 bp, 22 predicted proteins | sample PEATcosm2014_Bin_39_FD_119765 | JGI IMG/M metagenome (GOLD analysis project Ga0181537, IMG submission 119765) | Peatland microbial communities from MTU Mesocosm Facility, Houghton, MI, USA - PEATcosm2014_Bin23_10_metaG | ecosystem: Environmental > Terrestrial > Soil > Wetlands > Peat | place... | reverse complement strand
CCAGCCTGGACGGGATTGGGGCTTGGCGCTCCCTACTTTCGAGGCTTACGTATTGCGCGCGACCCGCGGCAAACTCTGTAGGGTAGCCCCCTCACTCCCACTCGATCGTCGCCGGCACGTATAACCGGCTGAAATTACGGGACTTCTTCTCGGCATAGGCCAAACTTACCGTCAAATTTACCGCCAAAACAATCCGCTTGGAGGCGATAGACGGCGATAGATGCCGAAGGGATTACGGATCCTGCAGCTTCTCTTGCAGCCACACCTTGATCAGAGATTGATACGGCACATCTCGCGAGTTCGCAGCTGTCTTTATAGAGTCGAGAAGATGCTGCGGTAGCCGCAATGAGATCGTCTGGGTAGACGGCTTCAGATTAGGAAGTACAGCTCCCTGTGCTTTTTTCCAATCCATATACACCGTTGAGTCATTCTTTTCCCAGAACGCCCTTTCCGCGGCCTCACTCGCAAATTTCGGGATGGGCTTAAGACGCTTGTTCATAAATCACTCGCTCCTTCCGGTGCATGTCTCTGGCCGATATCACCCGTATGAACCGCCCGGCGTCTCTCAGCGTAAAGGTAATGTGCAGTCGCCGCCCTTCATTGGTCTTGCCGAGGGCATGAAAGCGCAGCTCAGCTTCGCTATGCCTCGGGTCGGGTAGAAGAAGCAACGGTGAATTGAAGAAAACCTGCTCCGCCTCGGCCATTGAGACGCCATGCTGCTCATTCTGTCTCGAGTTTCCCTCATCCCATTCGAAGCCAATGACTTTCGACAGGCCATTCATTTCTGTATATTACCGTAATATACAACTGAATGGCAAGATCCTGCAGGCCGAGGGTGCTGACCTGCCGTTCACAATCCGCAATTTAACGGCGGCGCTCGCGTTAACCGGGCTGGCGAGCGGTCAAAGCTGGCCCACTGCCGCCGCATGCAACCGGCCGCTTTACGGAGACCAGTCCGAGAAATCCGACCGGCAAATCTGACTCTCTCGGCTCAGAACGCGTATGCGTTCAGGCTTTCGTTCACGAAATTGACGCTATCGCCCGTTGGCAGAAGCGCAGTTACTTTTGAGTCTTTGGATTTCAGGCTGCACCGCGATGGAGAACAGCTCGTGCCCCGATCGCTGCGATCGTGGGCGTCCCCGCCTGACGCATGATCGCTTCGATTTCCCGGGCATAAATATCCAGCACAGCCTCGGCACCGTCCTGTCCGAAAGCGGCAAGACCCCAACCCTGAGGGCGCCCGATGCCAACGCCCGAGGCACCTAAAGCCAGCGCCTTGAATACGTCAGTGCCTCTTCGCGCGCCGCCATCCATGAATACCGGGACGCGGCCTTTTACAGCAGCGACAACCTCTGCGACACAATCAATCGTTGCGCGCAGGGTCTCCTCGTTACGCCCACCATGGTTGGACACGATGACACCATCGGCACCGTGCGTAACCGCCGCTTGCGCATCCTCTCCAGTCACGATGCCTTTGATGAGCAGCTTTCCCCGAACCAGTCCACGCAGGCGATCGACCCACTCGAGCGTCAGCCCCGGAGGTGCGAGTCCTTTCACCTGCGATACATCAATTCCCGCAAAAAGTGGCGCGCGGAGCCACATATCGTGGCGATTTTGGACATGGCAGGCTGTACAGTCACGCTTATCGACACGCGCGGCACGCCGCAACGTTTCTGAATTCCGGGCACCCGCGGTAGCTGTCGAATCAACTGAAAGCACAATGGCATCGGCACCCGCCGATTCGGCGCGACGTACGAGTTCTCTTGTGACCATCCAGTCGTCCGTTGGATAGAGTTGTTGCCATACCGGGGCGCCGCGCTGTGCCAAAATTTGCTCAAGCGGAACAGAGGACCCCGTCGAAACCATTAGTTGGGCCGATCGGCTTGCGGCAGCTCGCGCCACCGCTGCCTCCCCATCGGGGTGAAAAGCGCGCATTGCCGAGACGGCGGAAAAATACACCGGAGTTCGCCAGTGAGCACCGAATACTGTAGTGCTGGTATCGACCCGAGACAGGTCGATAAAGCGGCGGGCGCGGATTTCGTAGTCACTGAACGCGTCTTCGTTTCGTCGCAGGGTCCGATCATCGTCGATGCCGGTGGCGAGATAACCGAAATGAGCTGGCGGCAAAGCCGCGCGGGCCAGAGGCTCGAAACCCCGCACGTTCAATATGTCTTTTACGTTGGTTGGTACGCCCTCAGTACTGCCAGAAATGCCGGTTGTTGCGGTCACCCCAGCGTCCCACCCCGCGGCCCAGGCGGCGAACGGCAGCATGGATGTGCTCAGGATGAAGCGGCGGCGGGTTATGGAACAACGAAATGCTTGTTGTTTGTGCTCGTGCGCCATGCCCTATTCTGCCAGTAGGACCCGCCGAGCCGCTACAGCGACAAGCGCGTGAAGCCTATTGATGCTGACGAAGCGTATGTCTGACCATAAGGCGGGGCGACTAATGGCAGGTCGTGGGTTGGTTACTCAGCGTTGCCATCGACCGGAGTTTGCCGACGGCGGCTGCAGCGAATTGCCTATATCGGCCATTCTCACCTAACGGCGGTCCGCTCACGATACGAGCCGGCGGCTGAAAACCGAATGCCCAGGCGCCCATTGGGTTCTTGCCAGTTTTGCCCTAGTTTCCAAGCTTCCGGATTAACTGCCGACCATGGCAAACTCTGTAGGCAGCCCCGTTCACTCCCACTCGATCGTCGCCGGCGGCTTTCCGGAGATGTCGTACACCACGCGCGAAATTCCCGGCACTTCGTTGATGATCCGGTGTACGGCCCGATCCAGGAACTCATAGGGCAGCCGCGCCCATCGCGCCGTCATGAAGTCGACGGTCTCCACGGCACGCAGCGCAATCACATGGTCGTAGCGCCGCCCGTCGCCCATGACACCGACCGAACGCACCGGCAGGAAAACAGCGAATGCCTGGCTGACCTTGTCGTAGAACTCGTGACGGCGCAGTTCTTCGATGAAAATCGCGTCCGCACGGCGCAGCAGATCGGCATACGGCTTGTGAATCTCTCCCAGAATCCGCACTCCGAGACCGGGACCCGGGAAAGGATGGCGGCATACCATTTCCCGGGGCAACCCGAGTTCCAGTCCGAGCTTGCGGACCTCATCCTTGAAAAGTTCGCGCAGCGGTTCGAGCAGCTGCAGCTTCATGTGCTGCGGCAATCCACCGACGTTGTGATGCGACTTGATTACGTGCGCCTTGCCGGTTTTGCCGCCAGCCGACTCGATCACGTCGGGGTAGATGGTGCCCTGGGCGAGCCACTTCACGTCTTTGAGCTTCGCCGCCTCTTCATCGAATACTTCCACGAACAAGCGCCCGATGATCTTGCGCTTCCGCTCCGGATCCGCCTCTCCCGCCAAGGCCGCCAAAAACCGTTGCTCCGCATCGACGCGTACCACGCGCACGCCCATGTGCGCGGCAAACGTCGCCATGACTTGGTCGCCTTCGCCGAGCCGCAGCAACCCGTGATCCACGAACACGCAGGTCAGTTGCGCGCCGATGGCGCGATGTAACAAGGCTGCCAACACCGACGAGTCGACGCCGCCCGAGAGACCGAGCAACACCCGGTCGGCGCCGACTTGCGCGCGAATCCGCGAAACACTGTCCTCGATGATGTTCGCCGCCGCCCAATTCGCCGCACAAGCGGCGATCTCGCGGACGAACCGCCGCAGTATCTCGCCCCCCTGCAGGCTGTGGGTCACTTCAGGGTGAAATTGCAGCCCGTAGAAGCGCCGCGATTCATCCGCCATGGCCGCTAGCGGCGCGTTATCGCTCGATCCGATCACCTTGAATCCCGGCGGCACCGCGACGACGTGGTCGCCGTGGCTCATCCATACATCGAGAACCCGGCGTCCTTGCGCATCGCGATTGTCCTCGAGGCCATCGAACAAGCGTGTGCCGCTCGCAGGCCGAACCTGAGCGGCGCCGAACTCGCGATGCCGGGACGACTCGACCTGACCGCCCAACTGCGCGGCCATGGTTTGCATGCCGTAGCAGATGCCGAGCACCGGCACTCCCATGGAAAATATCTCGGCAGGTGCCTCGGGACCTTTGACGTCGTACACCGACTCGGGACCGCCCGACAAGATGATTGCCTTCGGCGCAAACCGCTTGATTTGCTCCGCATCGACATCGCAGGCGTAGATTTCCGAATAAACTCCGAGTTCACGCACCCGGCGCGCTATCAATTGTGTGTACTGCGCGCCGAAGTCGAGAATGAGGACCCGGTCCGCGTGAATATCGGCCATCAACCGATCCGGTAGTTGGGCGCTTCTTTGGTGATCGTCACATCGTGCACATGACTCTCACGCACCCCGGCGCTCGTGATGCGTACGAATTGCGGACGGGTGCGCATCTCTTCGACGCTGCTGCTGCCCGTGTAGCCCATGGCGGCGCGCAACCCGCCTGACAGTTGATGCAGGATCGCGACCAGGCTGCCTTTGTACGGCACGCGTCCTTCGATTCCCTCCGGCACCAGCTTTTCAAGCTCCGACGTGGTGTCTTGGAAATATCGGTCGCTGGACCCGTGTGCCTGGGCCATGGCGCCGAGCGAGCCCATGCCGCGGTAAGCCTTGTACGAGCCGCCCTGGTAGAGCTCCACGTCACCCGGAGATTCCTCGGTGCCCGCAAACAGGCCGCCGATCATCACGCAGTGCGCCCCCGCGGCGAGGGCCTTGGCGACGTCGCCGGAATAGCGGATTCCGCCGTCGCCGATGACCGGAACACCGGTACCCTCCAATGCCTTGGAAACCCGGGAAATTGCGCTGATCTGCGGCACGCCGACGCCGGCTATCACGCGCGTCGTACAGATCGATCCCGGCCCGATGCCCACCTTCACCCCGTCGGCGCCGTGTTTGACGAGATCGAGCGCCGCCTCGGCGGTCACGATGTTGCCGCCGATCACCTGTATGTCGGAGTACTGGGCCTTGATTTTCGACACTGTTTCGAGCACTCCGCGCGAATGCCCGTGCGAGGTATCAACCACCACCACATCGACCCCCGCCTCGCGCAATGCCGCGACTCTCCTCAGGGTGTCGGAAGCGGTGCCGACGGCGGCGCCCACGCGCAGGCTTCCGACGCCGTCCTTGCAGGCGTTGGGAAATTCGGTCGCCTTTTGGAAGTCCTTGACCGTGATCATGCCCTTGAGTTCGTGATTGCCGGCCACCACCAATACCTTTTCGATACGGTGTTTGTGCAGCAGCGCGAGCACTTCCTCTTTCGGCGCATTTTCGCGCACCGTGATCAGGCGATCTTTCGGCGTCATCACCGAGGAGACCGGCGCATCGAGCTTGGTCTCGAAGCGCAGATCGCGGTGCGTGACGATGCCGACCACTTTGGTGCCGAGCACCACGGGCACGCCGGAAATGTTTTTCGCGCGGGTGAGTTCGATGACCTGTCGAATCGTCATGTCGGGGTTCACTGTGATCGGATCGCTGATCACGCCGCTCTCGAACTTCTTGACGCGGTCGACCTGGCGCGCCTGATCATCGATCGACATGTTCTTGTGGATGATGCCGATACCGCCCTCTTGGGCGATGGTGATCGCGAGGCGCGCCTCGGTAACGGTGTCCATCGCCGCAGAAACCACCGGCAGATTGACCTGGATTTCGCGGGTCAGCTTGCTCGCGAGCGACACTTCGCCGGGCAGCACCTCGGAATAAGCGGGTACCAGCAGGACATCATCGAATGTGAGTGCCTCTTCAAGAATACGCATAAGGGAGCGTCACGGGTTCATCTAAGAGGCGGCGCATTGTACCTTGCGACTGCTGCGCGGTAAACCGCTATCATTCGGCCATGCAAGCAGCCGACAACGAGTCCCTGCCGCGGCGCCCGGATCGCGACATATACAGCGTTTCGCGCCTCAATCGCGAAGTCAGAATCCTGCTGGAACGTGGATTCGGCAGTCTCTGGCTGGAGGCGGAAATCTCGAATTTTTCCCGTCCCGGTTCCGGGCACTGGTATTTCTCCCTCAAGGACGCCACAGCCCAGGTTCGCTGCGCCATGTTTCGGCAGCGCAATTTGCTGTGCACATTCGGGGTTCGGGACGGACTGAAGGTGCTGGTACGTGCCCGGATTGGGCTTTATGAGCCGCGCGGCGAATACCAGTTGATCGTTGAGCACATGGAGGACGCGGGCCTCGGGGCCCTGCAGCGGCAGTTCGAGGAACTGCGCACCCGGCTCGCCGCCGAGGGCCTGTTCGCGACGAAGCGCAAGCGCCCCCTGCCGAGCCTGCCTCGCCGGATCGGCATCATCACCTCACCGAGCGGCGCCGCGGTTCACGACATTCTGCACGTCCTCGCGAGGCGCTTCGCCGCGGCCCCGGTCCTCATCTATCCGGTATCCGTGCAAGGGGCATACGCCGCGGCCGAGATCATTGCGGCGCTCGAGGCCGCGGGGCGCCGAGCCGAGTGCGATGTGCTCATCCTGGCCCGAGGGGGCGGTTCCTTGGAGGATCTATGGGCATTCAATGACGAACGCCTGGCGCGCGCCATTGTGGCTTCGCCGATTCCGGTAATCACAGGGATCGGTCACGAAATCGACATCACCATCGCCGACTTTGCCGCCGACGTGCGCGCGCCCACTCCGTCCGCCGCCGCGGAATTGGTGGTTCCTGATGGCGAGGAATGGCTGAGCTCCTTTGAGCGCTTCGAGGCCCGATTGCAGCGCGGAATGCGGCGCAAGCTCCTGGCGCACGGCGAACGATTGCGCTGGCTTACGCGGCGCGCCGCGCTCGTCAGCCCCGGCGCGCGCCTCAACGCCCAGGCGCAACGGCTTGATGAACTCGAACAGTCCTTGCTCCGGGGCATCCGCCGCCGCCTCCAAGGACATCGCGAGCGGCTGCGCTGGCTGACCGGACGTGCGGCGCAGGTAAGTCCGTCTGCGCGCCTCGCGCAACAGCTTCTGCGCTTGCAGAATCTGGATCAACAGCTGAACCGCGCTTGGCGGCGTGCGCTGGATTCGAGAGGCGAAAAGCTGCTGCGCTTCGAGCGCACTTTGAATGCCGTCAGCCCGCTCGCCACGCTCGCGCGCGGCTACGCCATCGTCAGCGGCGAAAGCGGCGGGATTCTGCGGGATGCAGCGGATGCGCAACCCGGCTCCATGATTGAAGCGCGGCTCGCGCGAGGCAGGATTCGCGCCAAAGTCGAGGGTGCCTCGTGATCCAAAGACTCTGCATGGCGGGCATTTTGTTCGCCTGGCACGCGTCAGGCCAGGGGCTCGAATTGCCGCGTGAGAGTGCGGTGCCGGGCGGAATCAAGATTCTGCGGCTGGACACGACCGGCCCTTCGCTGCCGTACGTCGACACCGACGGTAATCGTGCATTGGTGATCCAGGACGGTTCGCAATGGGTGGCGGTCATCGGCATCCCTTTGTCGGCGCCGTTGGGAGTGCGGCCCGTGATCGTGCGCGGCACCGAGCGCCGCGAGGAAATCGATTTCACCGTGGGCGACAAGCAATACACCAGCCAGTCGCTCAAGGTCGCACCGCGGCAGGTCAACCCATCGCCTGCGGACCTCAAGCGCATCGATGCGGAGAAAATCCGCATCGCCCGTGCGTTGAGCCACTGGACCGACCTCGCGCCGGAGTCGTTGCGCTTGCCGCAACCGGTGCCGGGCCCGCGCAGCAGTTCTTTCGGCTCGCGCAGAATCTTCAACGGCGAAGCCCGCAATCCGCACAGCGGCATGGACATTGCGGCGTCCACCGGCACCCCCGTACGGGTGCCGATTGCGGGCACCGTGGTCGATACGGGAGAGTATTTCTTCAACGGCAACACCGTCTTCGTCGATCACGGCCGCGGCCTGATCAGTATGTATTGCCACTTGAGCTCGATCGACGTGCAACCCGGACAGCGCGTAGCCGCGGGGGCACGCCTCGGCGCCGTCGGCATGACGGGGCGGGCGACCGGTCCCCATCTTCACTGGGGATTGAATCTGAACCACGCCTGGGTGGATCCGGAGTTGTTCCTGCCCTGATCCGTTACACGCCCCGCTAGCTTGCACCCAACATCTGATCGACCACGGCTCCTTCGAGCGGCGCCTGCGAGGCCTGCCGGAGCCTCGCGCTGTGTTCCTGAACCGCGGCGCCGGAGGGCTGCATTTCGACCTGACCCTGAAAGAACGCCCCTTCGGTGATGCCGACCCGCGGCGCAAAGACATTACCTTTGACCTTCGCGGTGGCGCGGATGCTCACGGACTCTGTTGCATACACGTCCCCCTCCACCTTGCCGTCGATCACGATCACCCGCGCGCGAATGTCACCTTTCATGGAGCCATCCGTCCCGATGGTCAGGCTCTGAGTGTGCGTGATCGAACCTTCAACGCTGCCCTGCACGATCAAATCCTCTTGCGCCGATAGCTCACCTCGGAATCGCAGCGTCGGCCCCAGGACCGATGCGCGCGCAGCCGGTTCAGGGACGCGCACTTCTGGCGCGCGCGGTTCGGCAGCGCGGGGTAGCGGCGCGCGCGGCTCGGCACGCGGTTCGCGGGGTTCAAGTCGCGGCTCGCGCGGCTCCGGACGTGTCACGCTGGGTTCGGGTGCAGAGGCACGGCCGCTTGAATTGGCATTGATCATAGGATCGTCTCCGTCGAGGGATTTTTTGAACCAGGACATCGTTACACTGCACCGCCCGAAACTTTGGGCGTCCGTACCGTTGCGGCATCTGGTTTGCCGAGTTGGGCGGCTTTCTTGCCTCCCATATCGATATTGCCGCTGAAACTTGCGCCCTCCATGATGCTCACGGATGGGGCGTAGATATTGCCGACGATCTTGGCCGTGTCCTTCACGAACACCGATTTCTCGGCCTGCAAATCCCCATCGACCGAGCCTTCCACGATGATGAGTTGCGCGCGAATGTTCGCCTTGACGGTGCCTTGCGCTCCGACGGTCAGTCGTTGCGAGTGCGTGATCGATCCCTCGACGCGGCCCTGGATCAACAGGTCTTCCTCGGCCGCCAGATCGCCCTTGAAATACAGCGTCGGGCCGAGGATGGACGCCCGCTCCGTCGCACTGTTGTAGGGGTTGCTCATTCTCGTGTCTCCATGGGATGGCCGATCGGCCAGGCAGGGGAGACTACCTGGCATATTCGATTCCGAAATGAGACCTTAGTCACGATTCCCTCGCGACGCAGATGAATGTACCGGACTGTCGCCAAAAGCGGACGGCCCATCGATCCCCGGAACGTCACATTTGGAGAGCTGCCGCTTACGCCTCGCTGCTGACCCACGTTTCGTACCAACGCATCGGCGAGCCGGAAGACATTGGGCGGGTCGCCGTCATGCTGGCCGGCGAAGTGTCTGATTACATCATGGGCGCGAGTATCTTCGTCGACGGCGGCATGACGCCGTACCCGGAATTCTCCACCGGCGGCTGATCGAGGGTCTGGCTTCGACGCAGGGTGTCGCCGGCCATATACGGCATGAATTCGGTGCTGCTCAGCTGCCGCTCGATTCGCGAGCGCGAGATGAGGCCGCGCACGACTTCCGCGCCGCCGACGTCGCTCTCGACCACGAGCAAATGCATGACCCCGACCCCGCAGAATATCTCCAGCAAATCCGCGATTTTGGCCGTTTGTACGGTGTGCCAGTCCAACGTCGGCAGATCCTCCCACTCGGTCATGATGTCGCGCACCCGGATCTCGTCGCGGCGCCTGGCGGCCGAGCGTTCCGCGAAGCCCGCGGCCCGCGGACCTTCGATGTCGTACGAGGTGATCAAACCGATGACGTCCTTGGCCTGCACCACCAACAGGGCGCGCACGCCCAGGCGGATCATGTCGGCGAGTGCCGCATCGATCGGCCGCTCCGGCGTAACGGTGATCGCGATCTTGCTGGTGAAATCGGTCATGGCGTGCAACGCCGGATCCTGCAGTTTGAGCTCCTGGCAGTACTCGCCCGGCCGGCGTACCGGCAATACGCCGGCCGCGTGGGTCTTGGGGTACTCGGAGAGGTCGTTATTCGTAAACATAGAATCCTCGGCTGAGGCCAGCACCGGTGACTATAGAGGCGACCGTCGATCAGTTCCGCGCTGACCGTCTCAGGTTTTGCTGTTGGGCACGCTCCTCGAGGTTGCCTGCTGCTGCAGATAATCGTTCAAGCTATGCGCCAACGACACGAAATCGGACGGGATCATCAACACCGTCGTGCTGTTGTTCTCGGCCCCCACTTCGGAAATCATCTGCATGCGGCGCAATTCGAGTGCCGCGGGATTCGCGGTGATCTGCGCCGCGGCAGCCGAAAGCTTCACCGAAGCCTCGAGTTCCGCCTCGGCTTTGATGATGCGCGCGCGCTTTTCGCGGATCGCCTCGGCTTGCATCGCCATCACCTGTTGCATCGCCTGCGGCAGCTCCACGTCTTTCATTTCGAAGCGCTGGACTTCCAAGCCCCAGGCGGCGGTCGAACCGCAGATATTGTCGCCGAGCAATGTGTTTATTTTATTGCGTTCCTGAAGAATTTCGTCCAGGTCGTGCTGTCCGATGATATTGCGCAGCGCGGTCAACGCCAGCTGGTACACAGCCGCAGGTGCGTCGGCCACCTCGATCACCGATTTGGAGGCATCGACGATTCGATACCACAGCACCGCATTCACTTTGATGGTCACGCTGTCGCGCGTGATCGTCTCTTGTTGCTCCGCGGAGACGGTGCGCGTGCGGATGTCCACCCTGACGGCGCGCTCGATGTTCAGGGGAATGATCCAGTACAGGCCGGGCCCGCGCAGGCCGCGGTAGCGGCCGAGTCTGAACACCACGCCGCGCTCATATTCCTGCGCCACCCGCAGGCCCGACACAGCAACCACTATCAGAGCTACGATCAGCAGATCCACGAGCGGGAACATGTGCGTAGTTTATCGCATCCAGAGACTACTCGATGCTTTCACCGTGCAGGGATATATCCAATCCCTCACGTTCTTGGTCTTCTGCTACGCGAAGTCCCATTGTCTTGTCAATTATGTAAAGGATCAGATAGCTCGCTGAAAATCCGTAAATGACGGTGACGGCAACACCCTTCAGTTGAATCAGCAATGATCCGTCGGCGCCGCTGATTTCCTTGCTCACGAAAACACCGGTGAGCAGCGCTCCGACGATACCGCCGATGCCGTGCACCCCGAACGCGTCCAAAGAGTCATCGTAGCCCATGACGTGCTTGAGCGAGGTTGCTGCGATGAAGCACACGACTCCCGCAATGACGCCGATCACCACTGCCGCGCTCGGCCCGACGAAACCCGACGCGGGGGTGACGGCGACCAAGCCGGCAACGGCACCGGAAGCGATCCCGAGCACGCTGGGCTTCCCCCTGCTCACCCACTCGGCCGTCATCCACGCGAGCGCAGCCGCGGCGGTGGCCATTTGCGTCGCGAGCATCGCCATGCCGGCACGACCGTCGGCGGCGCCCGCGGAGCCCGCGTTGAACCCGAACCAGCCCACCCACAGCAGCGAAGCGCCAATCAGGGTCAGAGTGAGGTTATGCGGCGCCATCGCCTCGCGCCCGTAGCCCAGGCGTTTGCCGAGCACCAGGCAGCTGGCAAGGCCCGCAACGCCCGCGTTGATATGCACCACCGTACCGCCGGCGTAGTCGAGCACGCCGGCTTTGCTGAGCCATCCGGTCGATTCCCATACCATGTGGGCGATCGGCGAATACACCAGCAACGACCACGCTGCCATGAACACCAGCATGGCGGAAAATTTCATGCGGTCGGCAAACGCTCCGGCAATCAACGCCGGAGTAATGGCCGCAAATGTCAGCTGGAACATCGCGTAGACGGTCTCGGGAATGGTCAACGCCAGGTGCGAAGCCGACAATTGATTGGCCGGATCGTGCATAAAGGTCATGCCGCTGAAGAATGCGCGGCTTGAACCGCCCAAAAACGCCCCGCCCGGCGTGAACGCCCACGAGTAGCCGATCACCCACCACAGTATGGTCACCAGGCAGACGATGGCGAAGGTTTGCATCAACGTCGCCAGCACGTTCTTCTTGCGCACCATGCCGCCGTAGAACAACGCCAAACCCGGTATCGACATCATCAGCACCAGCGCGGTGGAGGTCAGCATCCAGGCGGTATCGCCGGCACTGATCTTGTCCACGCCGATCAACACGGGTTCGGTCGGCGTGTCCGCCCACGCGCTCTGTGACAGCACGGCCAACAAGAATAACGATCGAGACAGTTTACTCATCGAAGCAAATCCTCTTTTGAATTTTAGATGGCGCTTGCGTCCCGCTCGCCGGTTCGGATTCGTACCACGTGGGCGAGTTCGAAGACAAATACCTTGCCGTCTCCGACTTTGCCGGTCTGCGCTGATTTGCTTATCGCCTCGACGACCAGATCGACCAGTGCATCTTCGACCGCAATTTCTATCTTGGTTTTCGGCACGAACTCGACGGCGTATTCGGCTCCTCGGTAGATCTCCGTATGGCCGCGCTGCCGGCCGAAGCCGCGGACTTCCGTTACCGTGACGCCTTGTACGCCCACCTCGCTGACGGCAGCGCGCACATCGTCGAGTTTGAAAGGCTTGATAATCGCCGTGATGAGCTTCATCGAATGTCGTACCTTGCCTGGTCTGTGGAGGTTGATGTGTAGCACCACTTGTGCCACTGATGAAGACCCGAACGTGATCAGCGGGTTAGCGCTTCGAAGACACGCGCGTGCGCCATCCTTGCACTGATTTTGGGCGCTGTCGAGAAACCCATGCGTTCAAATGAAGCGCGTGCGCGGTCATCTCAGCGCCATTTCCAGGCGCACCTTTCCGTCTTGATTCTTCGCCTTGTCGTTGGCGACCAGGAAGACCCGCGCCGGATCGAGCTGGCTATCCGTCAACAATGATTGCTGGATCGCCGCCGCGCGCTGCTGCCCCAGGCGGGTGAGATCGGAATCGGTCACCGCGATGTGCTCATGCACAGCCTGGCTCAGAAAATCGGCTTTGGCCGCCATGCTCTCGGGCTTGGTCTTGATGCTGGTGACGCTATCCGGATATTTCGGCTCGGCACCGATGTTCTTTGCGTACAGTTGCGCCAACAATTCCACCTTGGTTGCGGCATCGAGCTGCGTGTAATCGGCGGCGGGTGCCGTCGATCTCTTGCCGGCTTTCCCAGCCTGCGCCTCGCGGATTTGCGCCGTGAACTGCGCCTCGATCAATGCCGGCCGGTCGAGTTCGCTCACCCAGGCAATCGGCACCTCGATCTTGAGCTGCGGCCGCTCGTTCAGCGCCTTCACGATCGCTTTGACTTTGTCGGCGGCGGTGGAATCCAAATCAGCACCACCAGGCCGGAAATCGACGAACTGCAAATCCTGGCCGCCGCCGAACAGCGCACCGAGCAGCGCAAACGGCGCGGTGACCGCCTTCTCGAGAATGTTGACGAACACCTTCCAGATGACGGGTCCAAGCCGGAATGTCGGGTCATCCAAGGTACCGGCCACCGGAATGTTGAGATCGATGACTCCATTGCGGTCCTTGAGCAGCGCGACCGCCAACTTGATCGGCAGCGAGACCGCATCCTTGCTGGCAGTCTTGTCGCCGAATTCCAGCTGATCGACGATGATGTGGTGTTGCGCATCGAGCTTGCGGCCGTCCACCTTGTAATGCAGATCCGTGGTGAGTTTTCCCTTGGTGATGTTGTAGCCGGCAAATTTCCCCGAATAGGGATTGAACGTGCTGAGCTCCATATTGCGGAAGCTCAAGCTCAGATCGGTGTATAGCGTTGCGCTCAAGACGTTGACCTGACCGGTGATGGCGACCGGGGAAAACGTGTCCACGGCGCCGTGTATGTCGACCTTCGCGCGCGAATTCTTCTTCGACGACAGCCCGAGAACCGTGCCCTCGATGCTCTGAATGCCGGTCGAAAAATTCGGCTGTACGGACAAGTCGGCAAAATTTGCCTTGCTGGCGTGCAATACGATCTTGTTGATGACCATGGGCATGGGCGGGGCCGCGGGGGCGGCGGCGCTCTGCGCGGCGCTCTTGGCCGAATGTTTCGACGTCGCGGGCTCAGCATGTACCGGCGCCGTAGCGGCTTGCGGGGCTCCGCCGGCCGGCGCCGGCGCGATCACCGTAGCACCCGGTCCGGCCAACACCCGCTTCACATTCAGGCTCGAGTCCGGCTCGATGATGACGCGTGCATAGAGTTTGCGCGCCATCACCTGTTGGATGTCCAATCGATCGGGATCGTGCTGGAAATTGACGTCCGACACATCCAGACGCTCCCAGTTGATGAAGTCATCGTGCAGCGCGTTGTCGACCGTGTGCAGATCGGCGACGCTCAGGCTCCCCGTCAATTGCAAGGCCGGTTTTGCGGCTCCGTAACGTAGCTTGGTATCGCCGCTCAAACGCCCGGAGAGCAGCGTCATGGACGTATGCTGCGCGATGTAAGGCTGAATTGCCTTGAGCTCGACGCCGTCGAGCTTCACCGCCGCGGCGGCGGACAGGGGTTGCGGTGTGACCTCGCCGCCGATCGACACGGAACCCGCGTCGTTGATGCGTGCATCGAGGTTGACGCTCACCGGCCTGCCGAGATCCAAGCTCGCGCCATCCACCTTGAGATTCAGCGGCGCAAGTACAATTTTCGCCGGCGGCGAGGTGCTGCGATCTTCGGCTGAGAGGTTCGCCTCGTGCAATGCGAACTCCCGCAGATCGAACTTCCAGGCAGCCGCCGCCGGGGTTGCGGCGGCGCTGGCCGCCGGCGCCGCGCTGCCAGCCGTCGTTGCCGGTGCCGGCGCCGGCGGCGCGGATGCGATGCGCGGCGGCTGCGCGAGCTTGAGCAAATTCAGTGAGCCGTCCGGCTCCAGCCAGGTCACGAGCTTGACGCCGGTGAGCGCCAGCGAATCGGCGTGCGCCTGCCGCTGCGCGAGATCCACCGTGGTCCCGCTCAAGAGCAGCGAGGGCACGGTAATCCAATCACTGTCCGAGTCTCTGGGGCGCACAGCAAGGTTGTTGAGCGCGATGTTCGCCACCGTCGCCTTGAGATCGACGGCATCGCGCAACGAGAATTTGTACGTTGCATCAAGATCGATGCTGCCGGAGTTCACCAGAAAATTGAGACGATCTTCCAGGTAGGCCCAGATCGTGTGAGCTTGCAGGCCGTCGATTCGAAACTCGCCGTCCGACTCGATCGGCTGTACCGAGACGTGCCCGTGCCACTCCACGCGTTCGCCCAATTTCGAGGCGGCGCTGAAGGTGAACCTGCCGCCGTCGACTCCGGTCGTGAAGTTGGTCAGATCAAAGTCGATTGGCTCGAGGCGCGCGGAGAACGCCGACGGCCGGCTGCGGTCCTCGTAGGTCACCGATCCTCTGCTGACTTTGAACGAGCCGATGCGCAGCGATGGCGGGGGCTCCTTCTCGGCGTTTTCCTGCGGGTTGCCGGGCGGCGATTTTGGCTTAAGTTGCAGTAAATTCAGATTTCCGTCCGGCGCCACGATGGCGTTGAGCACCGGCGCGTCGATGTCGATGTTGGCGAACGAGTAGGCGCGATGCCAGGTCGAGGACAATTCGAAGTCGACGAACAAGCGTTGAAAGCCGACCAGTTTCTCGCCGTTCGCGGCGGCAAGCGCAAAGTCCCTGATCTCGAGTTGGAAAAGAAACGGATTGAGATGAATCTCGCCGATCTTGGGAGTCACCCCCAGCAACTTGGGAATATCCTCCATCATGGCGGAGCGGATCAGTCGCGGCGCCAGCACGAAGCCGGCAACCGCGTACAGTCCGATGAGCAAGGCGACCACCGCCGAAACGCGCAAGGTCTTCGTTTTTGTAAACTGCACTCTACATCCCGAGGTGACGCATCCCCTAGGGCTTCAGTCTAGCAAACATCCGCTAGCGCTTATTACGCTGAATGAGGCGCTTGCGCTTGCGAACCTGGCGCGGCGTCAGCGGATTGCGCTTGCCGGCGTAGGGATTCTCGTCGCCGCGAAATGCGATGCGCACCGGCGTGCCCATCAGATCGAATGCCTTGCGATACACGTTCACCAGGTAACGGCGGTAGGCATCCGGCACGTGCTCGGTTTGATTGCCGTGAATGACGATCACCGGCGGATTACGGCCGCCTTGATGTGCGTAGCGCAACTTGATGCGTCTCCCGCTCACCAGCGGCGGCTGATGACTTTCGATGGCTGCCTCGAGGACCCGCGTCAACTCCGGAGTGCTCATGTCGCGCGTGGCGGCGGCATACACCTCCCGCACCGCCGCGAACAGTTCGCCGACGCCGCTGCCGTGGCGTGCCGAGATAAAATGCAATGGTGCGAAGTCTGCGAATTGCAGGCGCTGCATGACCTGCTGGCGGATCAAGTCGCGCTGTTCCGCCGGAATGTTGTCCCATTTGTTGACCGCCAGCACGACGGCCCGTCCCTGATCGATGACGGTCCCGAGGAGGCTCGCGTCCTGTTCGGCGACGCTGTCGTGCGCGTCCATCACCACCACGACGACGTGGGCGGTCTCGATCGCCTGCAGAGTCTTGATGACGCTGAACTTCTCGACCGTCTCCTCGACGCGCGAGCGGCGCCGCAGTCCGGCGGTGTCGATCAGGGTGTAGCGCTCACCATCGCGCTCGAACGGCACCAGCACGGCATCGCGGGTGGTGCCGGGCTGATCGAAGGCGACCATCCGGTTCTCGCCGAGCAGGCGGTTGATCAAGGTACTCTTGCCGACGTTTGGGCGGCCGATGACGGCAACTTTGATGCCCGTCGTTTCAGGACCATCCCCAGGATCCGCCGTCAATCCGGCGAGCGCCGTCTCGAGCAGCGATATCACGCCTTGGTCATGCGCGGCCGAGATCGGCTGCGGCTCGCCCAGCCCGAGTTGGTGAAAATCGGCCACCGCGATGTCGTGGTCGAACCCCTCGGTTTTGTTGACCGCCAGAAACAGCGGCTTGCCGCTGCGCCGCGCCAGCTGCGCCACGAATTGGTCCTGAGGTGTGACGCCGGCGCGCCCATCCACCAGCACGATGAGCCGATCCGCCTCGCTGATTGCGCGTTCGGTTTGCGCCACCATCAAGCTCTCGATGTCGCCGGCGTTCTCCACGAGACCGCCGGTGTCGACGACAATGCAAGGAACCTCGGTGCGCCGCGCGAATCCGTACTGACGGTCGCGGGTCAGTCCCGGCAGATCGGCAACCAACGCATCGCGCGTGCCGGTCATGGCATTGAACAGGGTCGATTTGCCCACGTTCGGCCGACCGATCAATGCGATTACCGGCAGCACGACGCTACGGCGTCGGCGGAGTCATCGGCGGCGCCGCGGGCGTGGACTCGGCGGGCGCCGCGGGCGCAGGTTCGGCGGGCGCCGCGGGCGCAGGTTCGGCAGGGATTGCGGGCGCGGCCGCGGCAGGCGCCCGCTCAGGAGCCGAGGCGGGCGATGCTCGATATGCGCCCAACTTGCCGCCGTCGGTGAGCACGACGATGGTATCGCCGACCGCCGCCGGCGAGTTGGTAACGCGTTCCTTCGCGATGCGTTCTCGGGCGACCAGCTCCCCCGTGGTCTTGTCGAGCCAGTGCACGTAGCCCTGGAAATCAGCGACAACGACCGCGGTGCTGGTCAACACCGGGGTGCTCAAGCGGCGCATTTTCAATTTCTGATTGCGCCACAACTCTGAGCCGTCACGCTGGCGCAGCGCCACCACGATGCCGTCGGACTGCGTCACGTAAAGATTGTCCGCATCGACTGCCAGGCCGCGATAGCTCGACATGTCGTGCGCCCACCAGATTTGTCCGGAATCGAGCGCGAGCATCGCGGTGCGTCCTTGAAATCCCGTTGCGAACACGTTATCGCCCACCGTGTGCACTTCCGAATCGATGTCGACCAGCCGGTCGAGCTCGGTGCGGCCGTGCGGCGACGCCAGCGCCGTATCCCAGACCGTATCGCCGTTATTGAGTGAGACCGCCATGACCTTGCCGTTGTCGAAGCCGCTGATCGCCACTTCCTTGGCAATGATGGGTGTCGCCGTGCCGCGCAGGCTGAGCCGCGGCACCTGTTGTTCGACCGACCAGAGCTCCTTGCCGCTGTGTGCGTCCAACCCATGCAGGCGCCCGTCAACTGAACGCACCACGATGATTTTTTCACTGATCGCCGGAGCGGACAGCAGTTCGGAATTCATTTTCGAGCGCCACAGCTCGCGGCCGGTGGCCCCGTCCAACGCTACGACGGTGCCCTTGCTGCTGCCCAAAACCACCAATCCCGCGCCGGCGCCCGGGCCCGCTGAAATCGGAATTTTGAGCTTCTTGACCCAGACGTGATGGCCCGTGTCGAGCGACGCAGCGAGCACCTCGCCTTTGTGCGACGCGGCGAAGACCAAGCCGTTGTCGATCGCCGGCCCCAACCCCAAGCGCAGCACCATCTGTTTATTGCCGCCGCCGACGCCCTCGCTCCAAAGTTTTTTCACCGGCAGCTTGGTCGGGAAATTCACCAATTTCGCGGGCGGTTCGACGTCCTTGTCCTTGCTGCAACCGGCCATGATCAACAGCGCCGCGAGACCCGTGCAAAGCAATGAACGCATCAGGGTTTTGCTCCGAGATCCTGAATCTTGAGTTCGAGCAACGCGGAATTGATGCCGGCCGAATCGGCGGTGCCGAGAGCCGCCTGATACTCGCTGAGCGCGTGAGCATTGTCCTTCTTCGCGAGATAGGCGTCGCCGCGCACCGCATGAATCGGTGCCGCGAAAGCAGGCGCGATCGGGTCGGGCAGAGTCTTGATTGCATCGTCCGGCCGGCCTTGATCGATCAACACCCGCGCCAGGCGCAGTCGCGCCACCTGCCGCAGCTCCGCGTCCTTCGAGTTGTTCATCACTTGTGTCAGGGGTGCGACGGCTTGGTCGAGGTGGCCGTCATCGACGTCGAGGCGGGCCAGCGCCAGCTGCGCCTGGTCTGCATACGGCGAACTTGCGTAGTCCTTGAGGAGGCCCGCGGCGATTTGCCGCGATTTGCTCTCATCGTTCGCCTGGATGGCGAGCGCCAAGGCGTTGAACTGGGTTGCCGCCTGCAGGGCCCGATCGTTGGTGTAACTCTGGTAATAGCGGATGCCGAAAAATGCGATGGCGCCCGCGACCACACCGCCGATCAACCACGGGGCGTACTCCGTCGCCGCACGTTTGACGGCCTCCAATTGTTCGTCGTCGGTCAAATATTCTTCTGTCATGTCTTCTCCGCTACCCGCCCTTAAGACCCAACAAGACCCCCAAGCGTTCACTGATTTGCGCGATCGGCCATTCTTCTTGTGCCGCTTCCCGGCGCAAAGCCTTTACCGCCACCACACCCCGGGCCATTTCGTCCTCCCCGAAGACGATCGCAAACTGCGCGCCGCTCTTGTCGGCGCGCTTGAATTGCGTCTTGAAACTGCCGCCGCCGAGATTTATTTGCAGTGCGAGAGCCGGCCAGGCGTCGCGCAATTGCTCCGCCAGTTTGAAACCCTCGATCTCCGTGCGTTCACCGGCAAGCACCATGTACACGTGCGGCGGCTCGCGCTGCCCGCTCAGCGCCTGCTTTTCGAGGAGCATCACGATCCGCTCCTGCCCCATCGCCCAGCCGATCCCCGGCGTGGCGGTGCCGCCCAACTGCGCCACCAACCCATCGTAGCGTCCTCCGGCGCAAACCGTGCTCTGCGAGCCGAGCGCGTCGGTCGTCCACTCGAACACCGTTCTGGTGTAGTAATCGAGACCCCGGACCAGGTGCGGCTCGATATGATACTCGATGCCGGCACTGCCGAGGTGGGCGCACAGCGACTCGAAATGCGTGCGCGACTCCGCATCCAGGGAATCGAGCAACCGCGGCGCTGCCGCGACGAGTCGCTGCATGTCCGGATTCTTGCTGTCGAGTATCCGCAGCGGATTGCCTTGCAGCCGCCGTTTACTGTCCTCATCGAGCGCCGCCTCGTGCGCGCCGAAGTAGGCGCTCAGCCGCTCGCGATAGGCGGCGCGCGATTCGGGCGTCCCCAGGGAATTGAGCAGCAGCTTGATGCGGGTGAGGCCCAGGCGGCGCAGCAGGCGGGCGGACAGGAGAATCATCTCGGCATCGACGTCCGGCCCGGGAAATCCGAATGCCTCCGCGTCGATCTGATGGAATTGGCGAAAACGTCCCGCCTGCGGTCGTTCGCGCCGGAACATCGGTCCCATGCACCATACGCGCAGCCGGCCCTCGCGCAGCATGCCATTCGAAATGACCGCGCGCACGATACCGGCGGTGGCTTCGGGGCGCAGCGTGATGTGGTCCTCGCCCTGATCGACGAAGCTGAACATCTCCTTTTCGACGATATCCGTGAAGTCGCCGATCGAGCGCTTGAACAATTGCGTCTGCTCGATTACCGGAACGCGAAATTCCTCGTATCCGTAGGCTGCGAAAACCTCCCGTGTGACGCGCTCCAGGTGCTGCCAGGCCGGGATTTGCGCGGGCAACACGTCATGCACGCCGCGCAGAGGCTCGATAGTCTTGCTCATCGCGCTCCGCTCAGCCGATGGGGCGCGCGTTGCGCGTTTGCGCGGTGGGCGTCGCCAGACCGTGCGTCTCGCGCCGCAAGACGCCGTCGGCGCCCGCCTCGAAGCGCGCCTCATCGCCGGCGACGAATTGCGGCCCGATGGCGACCGCACGGTTGTTGATCTCGAGCTGCACGCCGCTCGCGAAGCCCAGATAGACGCGCATGGGACCGTCACCGGCGACCGTCTTGACGCTGTTGGCGCGGCCATTGCCGGCGAATGCGCGCCGGCCCGATGCATCGTGAATGTCCACCCAGGAGTCGGCGGAAAAGCTCAAACGCAATCGCGCGCGGCCGCTGCCCGCCGCCGCATCGGCGGACTCCGCCGCGGCCCTGGCGACCGGCGCGCCACGTGCCCTTCCAGCCGCAGGCGCGGGCGCTGCCGCCGTTGCCGAGACCGCCGGCGGCGCGGGAGTTCCTTTCGGCTGCGGCTGCGATACGGCCGGCGGCAGCGCCGGCTCGGCAGAGCCGGTGGGCGCCGGTACGCTCGCCGGCGCAGGCGATCTGAGCGCCGCCCGGGCGCCGCGTTGCCATGGCTTCCACCACAGCACCGCCGCCAGCAGCAAAAGAGCCGCGGCAATGCCGATCATCTGGGATTGGGATAGATTGGGCACCGTCGGCGCTTCGCTCAGCGTCCGAACACTGACCGTATCCGCCGAGGGCCGTGGCACCCGTGTGCCGGACGACTCGTAGGCCGCCAGCATGGCTTCTGCGGGCAATCCGAGGAAAGCCGCGTATCGCTTCAGATGGCCCTTGGCGAACACCGGCGCCCCCACCCGCTGATAATCGTCGGCCTCGAGTGCCGCGATGACCCACTCATCGAGCAATAGTTCATCGGCCGCTTTCTGCGCACTCAATCCGCGACGTTCGCGCTCAGCCTTGAGCAGCTGTCCGGCGGATGCCGTGAGATCGGTCATCGCTCGACGCCGGAACGCAGCATCTGCGCCTGCTCGGAATTCGGAAACTCAGCCTGCACGCGCCGCGCGTACGCCGCCGCCGCGGCAGCATCTCCGAGCTTGCGCTCGGCGCGAAAACCGAGCCACAGGACCTCGGAGGACGGCGGGTTCGCCGCCAAGTAGCGCACCACCGCATCGCGCGCCTGCGCGGCATCGCCGCGATCCAATTCGATATTCCCGAGTTGCAGCAGCGCCTCGGGCAGGTTCGGACGTATCGTCAATGCTTGGTTGAAATAGCGTTCCGCGTCCACCAAATCGCCGGTGCTGCGCACGCACACCCCGGCGTTGACCAATGCCACTTCCGGTGTTTGATACAAGGGACTGCGGGCAACCTGGTCGAACAGCTTCTCGCCCTCGACCGCTTTGCCGGTCCGGCAGAGGAATCCCGCATAGGTATTTTGAATGTTGGGGTCGCCCTTGCCCAACCGGTACATGGTCGAATAGGCATGCTCTGCGCGCTTCATGTCGGTCATGCGCTCGTACACGAGTCCCGCCGTCATCTGCACGTCGGGGTTGCCCGGATCTTCCTTCAGTGCCTGCTCGATGAAATCGCGCGCCGCCGCCAATTTGCCGAGGCGCAAGTACTCGATCGCGAGTTGCATATTGGTCGCCGCGGTCACGGCCGGCGACGCCTTTTTGAAGCCGGTATTGTTCGCGCAGGCCGCCAGGCAGCAGCCAAGTATCATCGCGAGCATTTTCGCGGCATTGGATTTCATCGAATCTCCGCCGGGGTGCGTGTTGCAGGAGCCAGTTTGGTGCCGAGCCTCACCAGCGTGCGATCCGTGACGCGCCCGGCCAGTTGGCCGCACGCCGCATCGATGTCGTCGCCGCGCGTCCTGCGAATAGTGGCGATGACGCCCCGCTCGTTGAGTATGTCGCGAAACTTGACGATGGCCTCCGCCGGCGAGCGGCTGTAGCGGGTGCCCGGAAACGCATTGAAGGGAATCAGATTGAGCTTGGCCGGCTTGCCGCCGAGCAGCCGCGCGAGCTCGCGCGCGTGCTCCGGTTTGTCGTTGACGCCGGCGAGCATGACGTATTCGAAAGTGACGCTGCGGCCGTTTTGCTTGTCGATGTAATGCCAGCAGGCGGCGAGCAGTTCGCCGATCGGATGCTTGCGGTTGATGGGCACGAGCTCGTTGCGCAACTTGTCGTTCGGGGCATGCAGCGACACCGCGAGCGCAACGTTGCATTCTTCCGCCAGCTTATAGATCTGCGGCACCAAACCGGACGTGCTCAGGGTCACGCGCCGACGCGACAAGTCATAGCCCAGATCGTCCAAGAATATGCGCATCGCCGGTACGACATTGCGGTAATTGGCGAGCGGCTCGCCCATTCCCATGAAGACGATATTGGTGATGTTGGCGCGCGCGTCGCCGCTGCGCCCGGCGCCGTGGCCGGGCCGCGATTCGAGCAGCTCCCGATGCGCCAGCCAGACCTGGCCGACGATTTCCGCGGCGCTCAAGTTACGGTTGAATCCTTGTTGGGCGGTCGAGCAAAACGTGCAATCCATGGCGCAGCCGACCTGGCTCGAAATGCACAAGGTGCCGCGATCGGGCTCCGGAATGTAGACCGTCTCGATTCCCTGCACTTCGTCCATGCGCAACATCCATTTGCGCGTGCCATCGCTCGACACCTGTTCGGCGACGATCTCCGGCACTTTGAGCGTCGCGGCCTCACTCAGCTGTGCGCGAAAATCCCGAGCAAGGTCGGTCATCCTCGAGAAGTCCGCCGCCCCGCGCCGATAGATCCATTTCATCAGTTGCCGGGCGCGAAACGGCTTGG
>Ga0181537_10001293_pt1 | contig 23192 bp, 20 predicted proteins | sample PEATcosm2014_Bin_39_FD_119765 | JGI IMG/M metagenome (GOLD analysis project Ga0181537, IMG submission 119765) | Peatland microbial communities from MTU Mesocosm Facility, Houghton, MI, USA - PEATcosm2014_Bin23_10_metaG | ecosystem: Environmental > Terrestrial > Soil > Wetlands > Peat | place... | reverse complement strand
GACAACATCAAGATGATCGTGACCTTGATCAACCCGATCGCCATGGACCAGGGCCTGCGCTTTGCCGTGCGCGAGGGTGGCAAAACCGTCGGCGCCGGTGTCGTGGCAAAGATCATTCAGTAGTCCGGAGGGGTATAGCTCAACTGGCAGAGCGTCGGTCTCCAAAACCGAAGGTTGGGGGTTCGATTCCCTCTGCCCCTGCCAGCCGGTTGCGTTAGGCGCCGGCGGGACTTGAATGGAACGAATGAAGATGAGCGGAGTGCAATGCCGATGAACAAGGCCGAAGTCGAAACCGTCGGCAGCCCAATGGACACGATCCTGGTCGCGCTCGCGGTGTTTATCGCGCTCGCGGGCCTGGTCGGTTTCAGCTTCTGGTCGGAACTGCCCCTGGCTGCGCGCTTCGGCATCCTGGTGGGCGGCGTTGTGGTCGGCGCTGCGGTCGGCTGGTTCTCGCAGCCGGGCAAGCGCTTCCTCGCCTTCGCGCAGGATGCGTGGGAAGAAACCAAGAAGGTCACCTGGCCCTCGCGCAAGGAAACCGGGCAGCAGGCGCTGGCGGTGTTCGTGTTCGTGATCGTGATGTCGATCTTCCTGTTCGTCGTCGACAAGGTGATCGAGTGGGGCCTGTACGACGTGATCCTGGGATGGAAGCGATGAACGAAACGCCGACGACGGATAGTGCGGCTGCGGACGCAGCCGCGGCGAGCGCGGCGTCGAACAAGCGCTGGTACGTGGTGCACGCCTATTCCGGCATGGAGAAGAGCGTGGCGCGTCACTTGCAGGAGCGCATCGATCGCGGCGGCCTGCAGTCGCATTTCGGGCGCATCCTGGTTCCGACCGAAGAAGTGGTCGAGATCAAGGGCGGCAAGAAGTCGATCAGCGAGCGGCGCCTGTATTCGGGCTATGTGCTGGTCGAGATGGAAATGGCGGACATCGCCTGGCACCTCGTGAAGACGACGCCGAAGGTCACCGGCTTCCTGGGCGGGACGGCCAACAAGCCTTCGCCGCTGTCGCAGAAGGAAGTCGACGAGATCCTGTTGCGCATGCAGGAAGGTTTCGAGAAGCCGCGCCCGAAGGTGCTCTTCGAGGTGGGCGAGATGGTGCGGATCAAGGAGCCGCCGTTCACGGACTTCAACGGCAACGTCGAGGAAGTGAACTACGAGAAGAACAAGCTCCGTGTATCGGTCACGATTTTCGGGCGTTCGACTCCGGTCGAGCTCGATTTCGGGCAGGTGGAGAAGGTTTGATTCGCGCGTAGCGCGAATCAAACCCTGCGTAGCCGCGCGTAGCGTGGCGAAGCAGGGTGGTTGGCAAGAGGAACCCCGCGCAAGCGGGGCCCGGATATGAGCGGGGAGGTCCTCCGCGGGGCAAGGAAACCTTGCCCGGGCAGTGGGCCGCTGGAACCCGATAGGAGCCATCGTGGCAAAGAAGATCGTCGGATACGTCAAGTTGCAGGTTCCGGCGGGCAAGGCCAATCCTTCGCCCCCCATCGGACCGGCCCTGGGCCAGCGCGGCCTCAACATCATGGAATTCTGCAAGGCGTTCAATGCCCAGACCCAGGGCGTGGAACCGGGCCTGCCGATTCCCGTGGTGATCACCGCATTCGCGGACAAGAGCTTCACGTTCGTGATGAAGACACCGCCCGCGACGGTGCTCATCAAGAAGGCTGCCAAGATTGAAAAAGGCTCGGCCCGCCCCCATACAGACAAGATCGGCAAGATCTCACGCGCGCAGGCCGAGGAGATTGCCAAGACCAAGATGCCGGACCTGACGGCTGCCGACATGGATGCCGCTGTGCGCACGATCGCCGGCTCCGCCCGCAGCATGGGCATCACCGTGGAGGGCATCTAAATGACGCACCTCTCCAAGCGGGTCAAGGCCATTCGTGGCAAGACCGAGATCAACAAGACCTACGCCCTCGGCGACGCGCTGAAGCTGGTGAAGGAAACGGCGACGGCCAAGTTTGATGAATCCGTCGACATCGCCGTCGTGCTGGGCATCGACGCGAAGAAGTCCGACCAGTCGGTTCGTGGTTCGGTTGTTTTGCCGGGCGGCACGGGCAAGACGGTGCGTGTCGCCGTGTTCACCCAGGGCGCGAAGGCCGACGAGGCGCGCGCCGCGGGCGCCGATATCGTCGGTTTCGAGGACTTGGCGGCCAAAGTCAAGGAGGGTTTCCTTGATTTCGACATTGTTATTGCTTCTCCGGACGCGATGCGCGTCGTCGGTACGCTGGGCCAGGTCCTGGGCCCGCGCGGTTTGATGCCCAACCCGAAGGTTGGAACGGTATCGGCGGACGTGGCGGGCGCCGTGAAGAACGCCAAGTCGGGCCAGGTGCAGTACCGGGCGGACAAGGCGGGCATCGTGCACTGCTCGATCGGCCGCGCGTCGTTCGAACTCGACCGTCTGCGCACGAACTTGATGGCGCTGATCGATGCACTGAACAAGTCGAAGCCTCAGGCAGTCAAAGGGATATACCTGAAGAAGATCGCGATCTCGTCGACCATGGGCATCGGTGTCCGGGTCGACCCGGCGAGCTTGTCGTCTCAGGCTTGATATCGCAGGCGTGATGTTTTGCCGGCCGGCATGACCGGCCGGGTAAGAAGGAACTTTGGGCAGCCGCACCGGAACAGTGGTGCGGCCGCTGTCAAAGACCGTAGGGACCCGAAAGTCCTCCGTAGCCGCATAGCAGCGAAGGAGGAGTCGAAGGCTTAAACGGGTAGCAGTATCGCCCGCCCAACGCAGACGGCGTTGCCGAAGAGAGCAAGTGACGTGTGTTTCGAAGTTCGAACATGCGATCGGGTGCTTCTCAGCGGTCGCCGGTTTTTGAACCGGTGCAAAGCGTGAGCGAAGCACCATTTCGTGGAGCCAGTACCGTGGGTATGAGTCGGCAAGACAAGGCGGCCATGATCGAAGAGGTAAGTGCCCTTGTGGCGACTGCCAAGGCGATCGTTGTTGCCGAATACCGTGGTCTGGATGTGGAATCGGTCACCAAGTTGCGCAAGCAGGCGCGCAGCCAGGGTGTCCAGTTGCGGGTGTTCAAGAACACCCTTGCGCGTCGTGCGGTGGATGGAACCCCGTTCGCGGGCCTGTCGGACAAGCTGGTCGGTCCGCTGGTCTACGGCATGGGTCCTGACCCCGTATCGGTTGCCAAGGTTCTCTCGACCTTTGCCAAGGACAACGAGAAGCTCGTCATCAAGGCTGGCGCGATGGCCAATTTCGTCATGGACGAAAAGGCCGTCAAGGCGCTGGCGACGATGCCGAGCCGCGAGGAGTTGCTGGCCAAGTTGATGGGAACCATGCAGGCGCCGATTGCGACGTTCGTGCGGACCTTGAACGAAGTTCCTTCGCGCCTGGTTCGAACGCTCGCCGCAGTTCGCGACGCCAAGCAGGCGGCCTGAGTCCACGCCCATATCGCAGAAACCTCACACAGTTCGAATCAGGAGCAGTCACAAATGGCATTGTCCAACCAGGAAATCCTCGACGCGATCGCCGCCAAGTCGGTGCTCGAAGTCAGTGAATTGATCAAGTTGATGGAAGAGAAGTTCGGCGTCTCTGCGGCTGCTGCGGCGGTTGCGGTGGCGGCGCCGGCAGGTGGTGGCGGCGCGGCCGCTGCTCCGGCCGAGGAACAAACCGAGTTCAACGTCATCCTCCTCGAGGCCGGCGCGAACAAGGTAAACGTCATCAAGGCCGTGCGCGAACTGACCAGCCTGGGCTTGAAGGAAGCCAAGGATCTGGTCGATGGCGCGCCCAAGCCCATCAAGGAAGGTGTCAACAAGGCCGACGCGGCCGCCGCCAAGAAGAAGTTGGAAGAGGCGGGCGCGAAGGTCGACGTCAAGTAGCAAGGACTGCGCCACGGCGCAGCCCGCCGAAACCTCCTTTGCCCGCGCTCCGGCGCGGGCTTCGGAGGTGAAGGCGGGAGGTTTTCGATCTGTGCTCGGCGGCATCACGGCCTTCGAGTCCAGATCAAAAACTTCCCCGATGATCGAACTGTCAGTACTGCCGGCGCAACACGGATCTGCCGTCCGTGTAGACCGGCTCATGCGTCTTTGCGAAGCAGCGACGCACACCGGGCAAGTCGAGATTGACCACCGATTCCTCTGAGCGGAGCTTCCATGCCGTACTCCTTCACCGAAAAGAAGCGCATTCGAAAGAGTTTTGCCAAGCGTCCTGCGACGCAGTCCGTGCCGTTCCTGCTGGCGACCCAGCTGGAGTCCTACGCGCACTTTCTGCAAGCGGAACGCGCGGCAGGCCAACGCCTGCCGCAAGGTCTGCAAGCCGCGTTCGAATCCATCTTTCCGATTTCCAGCCACAACGGCATGGCGCGCCTGGAGTTCGCGGGCTATGCGCTGGGCGTGCCGCCGTTCGACGTCAAGGAATGCCAGCAGCGCGGCCTGACCTTCGCCTCGCCGCTGCGCGCCAAGGTGCGTCTCGTGATCATGGATCGCGAGGCCTCCAAGCCGACGATCAAGGAAGTCAAGGAGCAAGAGGTGTACATGGGCGAGATCCCGCTCATGACCAATACCGGCTCCTTCGTCATCAATGGCACCGAGCGCGTGATCGTCTCCCAGTTGCACCGTTCGCCGGGCGTGTTCTTCGAGCACGACCGCGGCAAGACGCATTCCTCGGGCAAGCTGCTGTTCTCGGCGCGCGTGATTCCCTACCGCGGTTCCTGGCTCGATTTCGAGTTCGATGCCAAGGACGTTCTCTTCTTCCGCGTCGACCGCCGCCGCAAGATGCCCGCGACCATCCTGCTCAAGGCCTTGGGCCTGAACGTCGAGCAGATCCTCGCGCACTTCTTCGCCTTTGACGCCTTTACGCTCGCGTCGACCACGGGTGGCTTCATGCAACTCGTGCCCGAGCGCCTGCGCGGGGAAATCGCGCGCTTCGACATCGCCGACCCGAGCGGCAAGGTTGTCGTCGCCAAGGACAAGCGCATCAATGCGCGCCACATCCGCGAGATGGAAGCGGCGGGCATGACGCGCATCGCGGTCAACGAGGACTACCTGCTGGGCCGTGTACTTGCCACCAATGTGGTCGATCCGCAGACGGGCGAAGTGCTCGCCAGCGCGAACGACGAAATCACCGAAGACCTGCTGGGCAAGCTGCGCCAGGGCGCCGTCGGCGAGATCCGTACGATCTACGTGAATGACCTCGACCAGGGCGCGTTCATTTCCAGCACCCTGCGCATCGACGAGACCGCCGACCAGCTCTCCGCGCGGATCGCCATCTACCGCATGATGCGCCCCGGCGAACCGCCGACCGAGGACGCGGTCGAGACCCTGTTCCGCCGTCTCTTCTTCGACGAAGAGACCTACGACCTGTCGCGCGTGGGCCGCATGAAGGTCAACAGCCGCCTGGGCGGCAACGAAATCACGGGCCCGCTCACGCTGACGCACGAGGACATCATCAACACGATGAAAGTCCTGGTCGACCTGCGCAATGGTCACGGCGAAATCGACGATATCGACCACCTGGGCAACCGCCGCGTGCGCTGCGTCGGTGAGTTGGCGGAGAACCAGTTCCGCGCCGGCCTCGTGCGCGTCGAGCGTGCGGTGCGCGAGCGCCTGGGCCAGGCCGAAACCGAAAACCTGATGCCCCACGACCTGATCAACAGCAAGCCGATCTCGGCTTCGATCCGCGAATTCTTCGGATCCTCGCAGTTGAGCCAGTTCATGGACCAGACCAACCCGCTGTCCGAGATCACGCACAAGCGGCGCGTTTCGGCCCTTGGACCGGGCGGCCTGACGCGCGAGCGTGCCGGCTTCGAGGTGCGCGACGTGCACCCGACGCACTACGGCCGTGTCTGCCCGATCGAGACGCCGGAAGGCCCGAACATCGGCCTGATCAACTCGATGGCGCTGTATGCGCGGCTCAACGAGTACGGTTTCCTCGAGACGCCGTACTGGCGCGTGGACGCCGGCCATTGCACCGAGGAGATCCTGTTCCTGTCGGCCATCGACGAAGGCAGGTACGTCATCGCCCAGGCCAATGCGCCGCTGGACAAGACGGGCAAGTTCACCGACGAACTGGTGTCCTGCCGCCAGAACGGCGAGTTCGTGCTCATGTCGCCCGAGCGTGTCGAGTTCATGGATATCGCACCGAGTCAGATCGTCTCGGTGGCGGCCTCGCTCATCCCGTTCCTGGAGCATGACGATGCCAACCGCGCCTTGATGGGCTCGAACATGCAGCGTCAGGCGGTTCCCTGCCTGCGTCCGGAGAAGCCTTTGGTCGGCACCGGCATCGAGCGTACCGTCGCCGTCGACTCCGGCACGACGGTCCAGGCGCTGCGCGGCGGCGTGGTCGATTTCATCGACGCCAACCGCATCGTCGTACGCGTCAACGAGGAAGAGAACGTCTCCGGCGAAGTCGGCGTGGACATCTACAACCTCGTGAAGTACACGCGCTCGAACCAGAACACGAACATCAACCAGCGCCCGATCGTCATCAAGGGCGACGTGATCGGCAAGGGCGACGTCATCGCCGACGGCGCCTCGACCGACCTGGGCGAGCTCGCACTCGGCCAGAACATGCTGGTCGCGTTCATGCCCTGGAACGGCTACAACTTCGAGGACTCGATCCTCATCTCCGAGCGCGTGGTCGCGGACGACCGCTACACCTCGATCCACATCGAGGAACTCAACGTCGTCGCCCGTGACACCAAGCTTGGACCCGAGGAAATCACGCGCGATATCTCGAATCTTTCGGAATCGCAGCTCGCGCGCCTGGATGACTCGGGCATCGTCTACATCGGCGCCGAAGTGGCGGCGGGCGACACGCTCGTGGGCAAGGTCACGCCCAAGGGCGAAACCCAGCTCACCCCGGAAGAGAAGCTCCTGCGCGCGATCTTCGGCGAGAAGGCCTCGGACGTGAAGGACACCTCGCTGCGCGTGCCCTCGGGCATGAACGGCACGGTGATCGATGTCCAGGTGTTCACGCGCGAAGGCATCCAGCGCGACAAGCGCGCCCAGCAGATCATCGATGACGCCCTCAAGCGCTACCGCCAGGACCTGAACGACCAGCTGCGCATCGTCGAGGAGGATGCGTTCGCGCGCATCGAGCGCCTGATGCTGCGCAAGGAAGCCACGGGCGGCCCGCGCAAGATCGCCAAGGGCACGGTCATCACCAAGGACTACCTCGAGTCGCTCGAGCGCTACCACTGGTTCGACGTGCGCCTGGCCGACGAGGCCGCAGCCGCACAACTCGAGGCCCTGAAGGAGTCGATCGAAGCCAAGCGCCTGCAGTTCGACCAGGCGTTCGAGGACAAGCGCAAGAAGCTCACGCAAGGCGACGAGCTGCCCCCCGGCGTGCTCAAGATGGTCAAGGTCTACCTGGCCGTCAAGCGCCGCCTGCAGCCCGGCGACAAGATGGCGGGCCGGCACGGCAACAAGGGCGTCGTCTCGCGCATCGTCCCGGTCGAGGACATGCCGTACATGGCGGATGGCACGCCGGTCGATATCGTGCTCAACCCGCTGGGCGTGCCTTCGCGCATGAACGTGGGCCAGATCCTCGAAACCCACCTCGGCTGGGCCGCGAAGGGCCTGGGCGCGCGCATCGGCGAACTGGCACGCGCGTCCTCGGCTACCGAACTGCGCAGCTACCTGCGCGACGTCTACAACCAGTCGGGCAAGCCCGAGCAGATCGAGACCCTGAGCGACGATGAAGTGCAGGAGCTCGCCCAGCACCTGTCCAAGGGCGTGCCCTTCGCGACGCCGGTGTTCGACGGTGCATCGGAGGCGGACATCCACGCCATGTTGCGCCTGGCGTATCCCGATGACGTGGCCAAGCGCCTGGCGCTCGCGTCGAGCTGCACCCAGGCGACCTTGCACGACGGTCGTACGGGCGAAGCCTTCGGCCGCAACGTGACGGTGGGCTACATGCACATGCTCAAGCTGCACCACCTGGTCGATGACAAGATGCACGCGCGCTCGACCGGCCCGTACTCGCTCGTCACCCAGCAGCCGCTGGGCGGCAAGGCGCAGTTCGGCGGCCAGCGCTTCGGCGAGATGGAAGTCTGGGCGCTGGAGGCCTATGGCGCGGCATACACCCTGCAGGAGATGCTGACCGTGAAATCCGACGACGTGAATGGCCGTACCAAGGTCTACGAAAACATCGTCAAGGGCGAGCACTCGATCGACGCGGGCATGCCCGAATCCTTCAACGTGCTGGTCAAGGAAATCCGATCGCTGGGAATAGATATCGATTTGGAGCGGGATTAGCCCTGCGTCGCTCCGGGCGCTCGCGCGCCCGGAGCTAGGCAGGGCGTGCCCTCCGAAGCGCGCAGCGCGAAGGAGGGTGGCCGGATGGGCCCCTTTCCACGAATTCAGGTTTGGAGAAAACGATGAAAGCCCTATTAGACCTGTTCAAGCAAGTCCAGCAAGACGAACAGTTCGACGTCATCAAGATCGGCATTGCCTCGCCCGAGAAGATCCGTTCGTGGTCCTTCGGCGAAGTGAAAAAGCCGGAGACCATCAACTACCGCACGTTCAAGCCCGAGCGTGACGGCCTGTTTTGCGCCAAGATCTTCGGGCCGATCAAGGACTACGAGTGCCTGTGCGGCAAGTACAAGCGCCTGAAGCACCGCGGCGTCATCTGCGAGAAGTGCGGCGTCGAAGTCACGCTGGCCAAGGTGCGCCGCGAGCGCATGGGCCACATCGAGCTCGCCTCGCCGGTCGCGCACATCTGGTTCCTCAAGTCCCTGCCCAGCCGCATGGGCATGGTGCTGGACATGACCCTGCGCGACATCGAGCGCGTGCTGTATTTCGAGGCCTATGTCGTGGTCGACCCGGGCTTCACGCCGCTCAAGCGCGCCCAGCTCATGACCGAGGACGACTTCATCGCCAAGACCGAGGAGTTCGGCGACGAATTCCGCGCGCTGATGGGCGCCGAAGCGATCCGCGAACTGCTGCGCTCGATCGACGTCGACAAGGAAATCGAGACCCTGCGCAAGGAGCTCTCCGAGACCGGTTCCGAAGCCAAGATCAAGAAGTACGCCAAGCGCCTGAAGACCCTCGAAGGCTTCCAGCGCTCGGGCATCAAGCCCGAGTGGATGATCCTCGAGGTGCTGCCCGTGCTGCCGCCCGAGCTGCGTCCGCTCGTGCCGCTGGACGGCGGCCGCTTCGCGACCTCGGACTTGAACGACCTGTATCGCCGGGTGATCAACCGCAACAACCGCCTGAAGCGCCTGCTCGAGTTGAAGGCGCCGGAAATCATCGTGCGCAACGAGAAGCGCATGCTGCAGGAGGCCGTCGATTCGCTGCTCGACAACGGCCGCCGCGGCAAGGCCATGACCGGCGCCAACAAGCGTCCGCTCAAGTCGCTCGCCGACATGATCAAGGGCAAGGGCGGCCGCTTCCGCCAGAACCTGCTGGGCAAGCGCGTCGACTACTCGGGCCGTTCGGTCATCGTGGTCGGCCCGCAACTCAAGCTGCATCAGTGCGGCCTGCCCAAGCTGATGGCGCTCGAACTCTTCAAGCCCTTCATCTTCAACAAGCTCGAACTCATGGGCCTGGCGACCACGATCAAGGCCGCCAAGAAGATGGTCGAAGCGCAAGAGCCCATCGTGTGGGACATTCTCGAGGAAGTCATCCGCGAGCACCCGGTGCTGCTCAACCGCGCACCGACCCTGCACCGCCTGGGCATCCAGGCCTTCGAGCCGGTCCTGATCGAAGGCAAGGCAATCCAGCTGCACCCGCTCGTTTGCGCGGCGTTCAACGCCGACTTCGACGGCGACCAGATGGCCGTGCACGTGCCCCTCTCGCTGGAGGCCCAGCTCGAGGCGCGCGCGCTCATGCTTTCGTCGAACAACATCCTGTTCCCGTCCAACGGCGATCCCTCGATTGTTCCGAGCCAGGACGTCGTGCTGGGCCTGTACTTCGCCACCCGTGAGAAGACCAACGGCAAGGGCGAAGGCATGTTCCTGACGGACGTCAGCGAAGCGCATCGCGCGCTCGAATCGGGCCTCGTCGAGCTGCAGACGCGCGTCACCGTGCGCATCGTCGAGCACGACGTCGACCGCGAGTCGGGTGCCATTACCGAGCGCGTGACCCGCTACGAAACGACGGTGGGCCGCGCGATCCTGTCGGAGATCCTGCCCCCGGGGCTGCCCTTCCCGCTGATCAACAAGCCGCTGAAGAAGAAGGAGATCAGCCGCCTGATCAACGCGGCATTCCGCCGCTGCGGCCTGCGCGAAACGGTGATCTTCGCCGACCGCCTGCTGCAGTCGGGCTTCCGCCTGGCCACCCGTGCCGGCCTGTCGATCGCGATCGGCGACATGCGCGTGCCGGAACAGAAGGAAGAGATCATCCGCGCCGCGGAAAAGGAAGTGAAGGAAATCGAGGCCCAGTACACCTCGGGCCTGGTCACGCAAGGCGAGCGCTACAACAAGGTGGTCGACATCTGGGGCCGCGCCGGCGACCAGGTCGGCAAGGTCATGATGGAGCAGCTGGCCACCGAGAAGACCATCAACCGCCACGGCAAGGAAGTGAACCAGGAGTCGTTCAACTCCATCTTCATGATGGCCGACTCCGGTGCGCGCGGCTCGGTTGCGCAGATTCGCCAGTTGGCGGGCATGCGCGGCCTGATGGCCAAGCCCGACGGCTCGATCATCGAGACGCCGATCACGGCGAACTTCCGCGAAGGGCTGAACGTCCTGCAGTACTTCATCTCGACGCACGGCGCCCGCAAGGGCCTGGCCGATACGGCGCTCAAGACCGCCAACTCGGGCTACCTGACGCGCCGCCTGGTCGACGTGACGCAGGATCTCGTGGTCACGGAAGACGACTGCGGCACGGGCAACGGCGTTGCCATGCGCGCCCTGGTCGAAGGTGGCGAAGTCATCGAAGCGCTGCGCGACCGCATTCTCGGCCGCGTGGTGACGCTCGATGTCATCAACCCCGAAACGCAGGACGTCCTGTACGCGTCGGGTGACCTGCTCGACGAGGACGCGGTCGATCGCATCGAAGAGCTGGGCATCGACGAAGTCAAGGTGCGCACCCCGCTGTCCTGCGACACGCGCTACGGCATCTGCGCCAAGTGCTATGGCCGCGACCTGGGCCGTGGTGTGCTCGTCAACGCCGGCGAGGCGGTCGGCGTCATTGCCGCCCAGTCGATCGGCGAGCCGGGCACGCAGCTCACGATGCGGACCTTCCACATCGGCGGCGCCGCGTCGCGCGCAGCGGTGCAAAGCTCGATCGAGGCCAAGAGCAACGGCACGGTGCGCTTCACCAGCACGATGCGCTACGTCACCAGCGCCAAGAACGAGCAGGTCGTGATCTCCCGTTCCGGCGAAGTGATGGTCGTCGACGACAATGGCCGCGAACGCGAGCGCCACAAGGTTCCGTACGGCGCCACGCTCAATGCGGTCGACGGCAAGGCGGTCAAGGCGGGCACCCAGCTCGCGCAGTGGGATCCGCTGACCCGACCGATCATCACCGAGTACGCGGGCACGGTGCGCTTCGAGAACGTCGAGGAAGGCGTCACGGTCGCCAAGCAGATCGACGACGTGACGGGTCTGTCCACCCTCGTGGTCATCGATGCCAAGCGCCGCGCGACCTCCACCAAGGGTCTGCGCCCGCAGGTGAAGCTCATCGCCGAAAACGGCGAGGAAGTGAAGATCCACGGCACCGATCACGCCGTGACCATCTCCTTCCCCGTCGGCGCGCTGATCGTGGTGCGCGACGGCCAGCAGACCGCCGTCGGCGAGGTGCTCGCGCGGATTCCGCAGGAGTCGCAGAAGACCCGCGACATCACCGGCGGCCTGCCGCGCGTGGCCGAACTGTTCGAAGCCCGTTCACCCAAGGACGCCGGCATGCTGGCGGAAGTCACGGGCACGGTCTCGTTCGGCAAGGACACCAAGGGCAAGCAGCGCCTGATCATCACCGACCTCGACGGCAAGGAGCACGAGTTCCTGATCCCGAAGGACAAGCACGTGCTCGTGCACGACGGCCAGGTGGTGAACAAGGGCGAGTCGATCGTCGACGGTCCTGCGGATCCGCACGACATCCTGCGCCTGCTCGGCGTCGAAGCGCTCGCGCGCTACATCGTCGACGAAGTGCAGGACGTCTACCGTCTGCAGGGCGTGAAGATCAACGACAAGCACATCGAGGTGATCGTGCGCCAGATGCTCCGGCGCGTGCAGATCACCGAGGCGGGCGACACTGCCTTCATTCCGGGCGAACAGGTCGAGCGTTCCGAGCTGCTGGACGAGAACGACAAGGCCGTCGCGAAGGAAGGCGGACGCCCCGCGCTGTACGAAAACGTGCTGCTCGGGATCACGAAGGCTTCGCTGTCGACCGACTCGTTCATCTCGGCCGCATCCTTCCAGGAAACCACACGCGTGCTCACCGAGGCTGCCATCATGGGCAAGCGCGACGACCTGCGTGGCCTGAAGGAGAACGTCATCGTCGGCCGCCTCATCCCGGCGGGCTCCGGCCTGGCGTTCCACCGCGCGCGCAAGGAGAAGGAAGAGATCGAAGCGGCCGAACGCGAGGCCCTCGCCGCCCTCGAGGCGAACGAGGCACGCGCCATGGCCGAGACGGCCGAAGCCGCCGCCGCGCCCGTGGACGGCGATCAACCGTCGCCCGAGGTCTCCGAGTCGTAAGAACCGCCACCCCCCTCTCCCTCTCCCACGAAGTGGGAGAGGGCCGGGGTGAGGGCGGCGGTTCGGGCGAACTATCCCCTCTCCCGCGACGCGGGGCGGAGGCGGGAATTTGCGAAGCATGCTTCGCGCCGCCGGAGCGACCGCGCCCTACCAGGCGCGGGCTCCAGGGCTAGGGTGAGGGTGAGCGCGCAGCGCCGCGTTTCACTTCAGCGGCAGACGAGTCGGCGGACTCTCCTCGGTTTTCGGCACGATCACCGTGACGACACCGTTCAGGTACGAGACTTCGGCCTTCGCGGCATCGATGTTGCCCGGCAAGGGGATGCTGCGCTCGAAGCGACCGAAGGCGCGCTCCATCAGGCGGTAGGACCGCGCCTGATCGTCCCCGCCCGAGCGCTTTTCGCCGCGAATCCAAAGGCTCCCCTTGTGGATCGAGACGTCGATGTCCTCCTTGGTCATGCCCGGCATCTCAAGCCGGACGATCACCGACTGCGCCGTTTCCCACGACTCGCTCGCCAGTAGGCCCCAGCGCGGAAAGTCTTGTTCGGCGGCGTTGCCCCGCTCTTCTTTCGCGGCCCGAACGAAATGAGTCAGGGCGCCACTGCTGCGGCTGAGCACTTCGCGCCAACCTTCGGCGAGGCCTCTCCACGCGCGCAAGAACCCCCGCTCCATTTCGGACCGCAGTTGCCGGAAGGGATCCATCGTGGCTCCTTGTTATCGTTCCCGGTCACTCTCGGCAAACTGCGGCCCGCTCGCGACTAAACCGCCCGCACGTCGATTCGACGCGGCCTGAGCTCGGAGCGCTTCGGTACCCGAAGCGTGAGGATCCCGTCCTTCAGATTCGCTTCCGTCTTGTCGGGCTCCAGTTCGCCGCTCAGCGTAAAGCTGCGCCGAAAGTGCGTCGAGTGCACTTCGGCGTACAGCGCGTCCATGCCCTGCTGCATCGCGATCTGAATATCGCCCTCGACGGTCAGCGTGTTGTTGTCCGTCTGCACACTCAGGTGCTCCTTCGAGACACCGGGCATGTCGAGCAACAGTGTGATGCCGTTGACGTCCTCGAATACGTCCGCGGGCGGCCGCAGCGCCAGACCGGCGGTGCGCCCCGAGGCAGCCTCTTTGGATTGCGTTTCATTCGCCGCGCGGGTGGCGATTTCCTGTCTTTCGCTCATGACTCACCTCCTGACTAATGGACCTGGATCTGGCGCGGCCGCGCCGACTCATTGCGCTGCAGCGTTATCTGCAGGATGCCATCGCGATACTTGGCCTCGACGCGATTGGCATCGACATCTTCCGGCAGCGTGATCACGCGGCGGAATTCACCGCCGAATCTCTCCTGGCGGTAGTACGTTGCCTTTTCTTGAATTGGCAGACGGCGCACTCCCGAAACCACGAGAAGGTTCTGCTGGACAGAAACTTCAATGCCCTTTGGATCTACCCCGGGAGCGAACAAGTACACGTCGACCGTGCTGTCGGTGGCGCCGACATTGGTCGGAGGAAACGTGCCTCGCGACACCGACCGGATTCCTGCCGGGGCCGCCCAGCGCCCAAAGAGTTCGTCCATGCCCTGCTCCATGCGCCGAAGCTCATCGAACAGGCTCTCGAAGTTGGTCAGACTGCCGAACATTTCCGTACCTCCTTTCCGATAAGTGGGTCCCCGTTGCGGTGGATTTTCGCGGCGCAGCGGGAACGACCGACTCACTGCGCGGAGCCTCAACACCCAACTTGCGACGAGATGTGGGGTTTGCGCGTCCGAGTTCAAGCGCTCCGACACCGGGATCGAGGTCGTTTCGATCCCAATTTCTTGTTATCGGGCGCGCTTGAACCAGGTGCACGGACGCCCGGTGGCGCATTCCTGGCCAACGCCCTGCCTCAATTTGTAAACGGCATCTCAGGCAGTGCCTTCCAGAGCCCCTTCGCTTTGCCGCCGGGCGAAGGCTTGTCCTCGTCGACCATCAACGTCCTCTGGGGTCTGCTGAATCTTGCCGTCGCGTACCTGCTGGTCTGTTGTGCTAGGCAATCCCTAGGCCTGGCGCTACGCTCGACTTCGGAAAAGCCAATCAGCGAATTTCGGACGTTGGATATTCGCGAGAGAGATCTGATGCGAGGAAAACGATTCATCGGGTTCGCGCTTGGTATTGCAGCGATCGTTGGAGGAGCCGCGTCCTCGTTCTTAAGGCCACCGTTCAATTCTTCCGACATCGTCGGGGCGGCTGTCTTTTGCGCAATCGCGATTCCCTTCTTTGTTGTCGTCCTAAACCGCTCCTATAAGGAGATGGACGAAAACGAAAAGCGAATCGCTGATTCTGGCCTAAGGGATGCATCCTCCAGCGCCCCTGGTGTTCTCAAGATTGGAACCCGTCAACTCACTTTCAATCAACGTCGTGCGGTGATCGGCGTCGCACTCATCCCGGCATTCGTTTGTGCGACGGACTATTTTCTTCGTTTGGGTCTTTTTGGATCATTCGGAAAGATCGCATTCACAATTAGCATTCTTGTCTTGGTACTCACAATCAAGGTCATCGCACCGACCGTCGCGGACGTCCGGGAGTATCGGGCCTGGAAGCGGGCACGTTGATGCAAATGTTCGCGCAATTGTTGCCATCGGTTGCGTGCTGACCAAACGAGGGGAACAGGAGACGACATGTCCATGCGCTGGTATCACTACATCGCCTATTTCTTCGGGGGTGCATTTCTGGCCAATGCCGTACCCCACTACGCGAACGGCGTCTCCGGCAACCCCTTCCAGAGCCCCTTCGCGTCGCCACCGGGCGAAGGCTTGTCCTCGTCGACCATCAACGTCCTTTGGGGCCTCTTGAATCTTGCGATCGCGTACCTGCTCGTCTGCCGCGTCGGAAACTTCGACCTGCGCAAATGGGCACATGTGTTACCGATGGGCACCGGCATCCTGGTCATGTCGCTGATGGCGGCGTATTCCTTCGGACGGTTCCACGGCGGACTGTAAGACGATAACTTTGCCGTCGGTCGGTGGAAAAATGATTTCCGGTCACATGCGCCGGATCTAAAGCAGGATATCGAATACATCAAAACGCTGGCGAACGAAGAGGTGGGTAGCGACGAAGAGGGTTATCGGCGTCGGGGGAATCTTCTTTCAGGCGAAAGAGCCGGTCGCTCTGCGCGCGTGGTACCAAAAGCACCTTGGCATCGACGTCCAGGCTTGGGGCGGGGCGGAGATTTCGCTGACTGACCACGAAGGCCAGCCGATGGAGGGAACGACCATCTGGATGGTGAGCGACGCAGCCAGCAACAACTACGCTCCTGGCAAGGCGACATTCATGGTGAATTATCGGGTCGCCGACGTGCGCGCCCTTGTCGCGGCACTGAAGGAGGAAGGCTGCAACGTGCTTGAGAAGATCGACGAGTCGGATTTCGGCACGTTTGCCTGGGTGATCGATCCGGAAGGAAACAAAGTCGAGCTTTGGGAGCCTCCGGTCGAGAAGTGAAGGTCCGCGCCTAAGCGCTCGCGCAGCTTCGGCTGCGTTCACTACGCCGGAGAGCGCACATTGCGATCCAGCGTGGTTTATGAGCCGACAAAGCCGCGACCCAAGCTCAACGCTTTCGCCGTTTCTCCCTGACAACATTGCGTTCGAGAAATTGGATGGTTCCGGCTTCATCGAGATTGCCCGAAGCCAGATCAATGACCGCTTGCGCAGCGTGTTCCTCGGACGCGACGAATTGATACCCGTTCAGTTCGAGAAAAAGTACTCCGACAACAAAGCCGACTCGCTTGTTGCCATCGACGAATGGATGGTTCTTGACTATGCCGGCCGTGTAGGCGGCGGCCATCGCGACCAAGTCCGGCCGTTCAGCGTTTGCGAATTGCTGCTTCGGAAGGGCAATTGCCGAAGCCAATAGGGCTTCATCCCGAACTCCATCCGCACCGCCATGAACAGCCACCAGCTTTGCATGGAGCGTCCTGGCGTCGCGTTCGTCGATCCAAGCCGGTTCCTTCACTTCGCCAGCACGTGCAGGGCGTTCCGGTAGCGATGAAGGATGTCGTCGGCCTTTGCCATTTTCGTTTCGAACGCTGGATCGTAGGGCGTGATTTGGTACGTCCCGTGCGGTCCCTCGACAAGGAAGAGCGGTTCGCCGTCGCCCGTGTTCAGGCGGTTGATCACTTCCTTGGGAAGCACGACACCGAGTGAATTCCCAAATTTCCGAACCTTGACTTCGATCACGACAGGCACTCCTGGTTGTTATTACAACTGTAATAACGGCGCGTATTGTCGTCAATAAGCCTGCCTCGCCAAAAAGGGATCGCTTGACGGCGTCGCGCGCGGGAAGTGGACCTTTCCTTTTTGCTGCTCGAGCGATTACCCTGGGCGGCTTATTCTTCGCTTAACTTTGGAAATGGCGCCACCTTTGGAAACCCCCACATCCCAGTCGCCGGTCGACCAGGCGACGCGCCACTCACTCCGAAGCGCCGTCGACGATCTCGGCGCGCGGCTTGTCGAAGTCTGCGTCGCCGACTTCTCCTCCAACGCGCGTGGCAAGACCGTCAGCCGCGATGATTTCCTCGACATGGGCGGTTGCCGGCTGGCGTCCGTCGTGCTCGGCTTGGCGATCACCGGCGCCAATCCGGAGAACCTTTATGGCATGGTCCTTCCGGAATCCTTTCGCGATGTCGATCTTGTCCCCGACCCCGAGACGCTCGTACCGCTGATCGGCCGCGATCACGTCGCGAGCGTGTTGGCGGAGCCTTACGGGGCTTTGCGCGCCGAAAAATCCGGTCGCGAGTTCGATGCGAACGAGATTTCGCCGCGCGGTGCGCTGCGTCGCGTTTTAGAGAAACTCGACCAGAAAGGATTGCGCGCGACCGTTGCCCCGGAGATGGAGTTCTATCTTGTCCAACGTCGCCCAGGCGGCGCAGCACACGAACTCATTGCGCCGACTCCCGACGCGCATTCGCCAGCCCGTGAAATCGCGTGCGAACCAGACTCGGTGGAGCGCGCCGGATACTTTGGCGAGTACTTCGATGATCTGTTCGCGGCTTGCGAGAAGTGGCGCATTCCCGTAACGGGCTATGCGCACGAGTCGGCACTCTCGCAATACGAGGTCAACTTCCATCACGGCGAACCGCTTGCGCTCGCCGATGCGGTCTTTCGTTTCAAACGCCTTGCGCGCATGGTCGCCGCGCGCCACGGCTACCTGGCGAGTTTCCTCGCCAAGCCCTATCTGAATGAGCCCGGCGCCGGCACGCATTGGCACTTCAGCCTGCAGACGGCAAAGGGACACAACGCGTTCCTGGAGGAAACCAGCGAGCGCGACAGCCCCGAGCTGGTCCACTTCATCGCCGGGTTGGTTGCGCATGCGCCCGCTGCGACGGCGATCTTCGCGCCCTACGACATCTCCTACGATCGCCTGCGCCATTCGGATTCCTCGCCGACGCACGCCAACTGGGGCTACGACGATCGCACCTCGGCGTTTCGCGTGCCCAATTCCTCTCCCGCCAATCGGCGCGTCGAAAACCGACTCCCCGGCGGCGACGCGAGTCCCTACCTCACCGTTGCCACGACGCTGGGTCTGGGTCTGCACGGCATGGACCAGCGCCTGCAACCGTCCCGACTGGCAGCCGAGTTGCCGGGAAGCCTTGGGAGCGCGCTCGATGCATTGCAAGGCGACGAGGTCCTGCGCGAAGTGCTGGGACCGCACCTCGTGGATTTGTTTTGCGCGGTCAAACGCTGCGAGACATCGCTGCGCAATGCGGTGGCGGATCCACGCAATGCCTGGGACCTGCCGGTGCTCACCGAACAGGCCTAGACGCCGGCTCTTTCAGGCAAGGGCTGACGTGGCGGGGAGCGCGGCGGCGCCGATCGTTTGCGCGGCCACGCGAACGCAATTGCGCCCGGCGTTCTTGGCCGTGTACAGGGCCTGGTCGGCCTCACGGGCCGCCGCATCCCAGTCTTCGCGCTGGCGGAAGGCGCGCGACACGCCCACGCTGATCGTGCACGTAATCGGATCGCCGTCGGGTGTGAGCAGCGAAAGCTGCTCCACGCGCCCGCGCAGGCGCTCGGCCAGGGCTGCGCCGTCCGCCTGATCGTTCATCACGCAACCGATCAGGAATTCTTCACCACCGACCCGGGCCACGAAATCATTCGTGCGCAGGTCCACGTGCAAGGCATCTGAAACGGCGCGCAGCACCCGGTCGCCCGTCTCGTGCCCCCAGGTGTCGTTGATGCGCTTGAAATGGTCGACGTCCACCTGCAGCAGGACGAGCGACGGATCCGGGCGGTCGCGGTAGTGGCGCCGCAGGACTTCGTCCAGGCCGTTGCGATTGAGCGAATTCGTGAGCGAGTCCCTTCCCGCGACGCGCTCGAGTTCCGAATGCGTGCGGGCGAAGAACATCCACAGCAGCCCCAGTGGCAGCAACATGATCGTCGCGGACAGGTAGATGTAGTAGACGAGCGCGATCGAGTCGGCATACGGCTTGTCCGACTGCTGGACGGCCACATGGATACAGCGTGCCCAGGTACCCGCGCCCAGTCCGATCATGAGGCAGGCCAGAAGCACCAGCGGACGGCGCGCCGGCGTAAGGCAGCGCCGTGCCTGGCCCGCCAGCCCCGCGCCGGCCAGGAGAAAAATGACACCGTTCGTGCCGGACATCAGGAAGATCCGGCCCGTCTGGCCATACCGGGGGACGACGTAGACGTGAAGCGCCGAAAATGCGGCCAGTGCGATGGCGATCGACGCAAGCTTCAGTCCTCTGCGCTGCGCCGCCTTGCGCAGACCCTTCAGCAGGAGCAAGCCAGCCAGCACCGTGGCGGCGTCGACCCAAACCGTCTGGACGTCGACACGATTTGGCCCCATGGCGATGCGCCAGAGGATCGCCGCGCCGAATCCGGTAAGCGCCGCCGCCATCCAGTAAATGCCGCGCCCCATATTCCGGCCAAAGACAAAACCCATCGCACCAAACGCGAGCATCTGGTAGGCGCTGACTAAAACAACGGTGGCGGCATCGATTGAAGGCATAGGTATCGCAGCCTACGGTCTTGCCGCCCGCACCAATCCCGCAAAAAGTCCGGGATTTTCTGCAAGCCACCGACCTCCCGCGGCAGGTTGTCCGGGACGCCGGTGTGGCGGGCCTGCCGAGAGCGAGCGGGTCGGTAGGGCCGGCACCACTGGCGGCGCCCGAAGAATCGGGCACGCAAGGGAGCCTGAAACAGGGCCTTAAACGCGGTCCGCCAAGATAGCCACCGCCCAAAGGAGATGCTAGAATCGCGGGCTCTGCGAAGTGGAATGGCCACCGAAGAATCAAGCGAGACCCGACAAGATGCCCACAATCAACCAGCTCGTTAGACAGTCGCGCGAAAGTGCGACCACGAAGAGCAAAAGCCCGGCCTTGAAAGGCAGCCCGCAAAAGCGCGGCGTCTGCACCAAGGTCTATACGACCACGCCCAAGAAGCCGAACTCGGCTTTGCGCAAGGTCGCGAAGGTTCGTTTGACCAACGGCTTCGAAGTGATCTCGTACATCGGCGGGGAAGGCCACAACCTGCAGGAGCACTCGGTTGTCCTGATCCGCGGGGGCCGGGTAAAGGACCTGCCGGGCGTGCGCTACCACATCGTGCGTGGTTCGCTCGATACGCAGGGCGTCAAGGACCGCAAGCAATCGCGCTCGAAGTACGGCGCCAAGCGGCCCAAGGCGAGTTGAACAGGCGGGGTCGCCGCTTAAGCTTTATCAAGTAAGTCGCGACCCGTCACGATGGGGTCGCTCGGTGGCGGAGAGTCCGCCACGACTGGACTGAAACAGAAGGAAGGTTTGCTATGCCGCGTCGTCGCGAAGTACCCAAGCGGGAGATCCTCCCGGACCCGAAGTTCTCGAATTCGGACGTCACCAAATTCATCAATGTGATCATGCTCGACGGCAAGAAAGCCGTCGCCGAGCGGATCGTCTATGGCGCGCTTGCGCAGATTGAATCCAAGAGCGGCAAGAATGCGCTCGAGGTGTTCAACCAGGCCATCTCCAACGTCAAGCCGATGGTCGAGGTCAAGAGCCGTCGCGTCGGCGGTGCGAACTATCAGGTTCCCGTCGAAGTCCGTCCCGTGCGGCGCATGGCCCTGTCGATGCGCTGGCTGCGCGAGGCGGCCAAGAAGCGCGGCGAGAAGTCCATGCCGCTGCGCCTTGCCGGCGAACTCATGGAAGCCGCGGAAGGCCGCGGCGGCGCCATGAAGAAGCGCGAGGAAGTGCACCGCATGGCTGACGCGAACAAGGCGTTCGCGCACTTCCGCTTCTAACAGGGCACGAACCCGGCACGACGCGCAGCAGGCGCGCGCCGCGCCGCTCGCCCGGGCACGACGGCAAAACCCCGTCTGACGGGCATCCAGCAAGAAATTAGGTGAGCATCATGGCACGCAAGACACCCATCGATCGGTATCGAAACATCGGCATCTCGGCCCACATCGACGCGGGCAAGACGACGACGACCGAGCGCATCCTTTTCTATACCGGGGTGAACCACAAGATCGGCGAAGTCCACGACGGCGCAGCGACGATGGACTGGATGGAGCAGGAGCAAGAGCGCGGCATCACGATCACGTCCGCGGCGACGACCTGCTTCTGGAAGGGCATGGACCTGTCCAAGCCCGAGCACCGTGTCAACATCATCGACACGCCGGGCCACGTCGACTTCACGATCGAGGTCGAGCGCAGCATGCGCGTGCTCGACGGCGCGTGCATGGTGTACTGCGCCGTGGGCGGCGTGCAGCCGCAATCGGAAACCGTCTGGCGGCAGGCCAACAAGTACCACGTGCCGCGGCTGGCCTTCGTCAACAAGATGGACCGCACGGGCGCGAACTTCTTCAAGGTCTACGAGCAGATGCGCGCGCGCCTGAAGGCCAATCCCGTGCCCATCCAGGTGCCCATCGGCGCCGAAGACGGCTTCAAGGGCGTGGTCGACCTGGTCAAGATGAAAGCCATCTACTGGGACGAGGCCAGCCAGGGCATGAAGTTCGAGTACGCGGAGATTCCCGCGGAACTTGCGGACACGGCCAAGGAATGGCACGAAAAGATGGTCGAGGCCGCCGCCGAAGCCAACGAGGAACTGATGAACAAGTACCTCGAAGGCCATGCGCTCTCCGAAGACGAGATCAAGGGCGCACTGCGTGCGCGCACGATTTCGCACGAGATCACGCCGATGCTGTGCGGGTCGGCATTCAAGAACAAGGGCGTCCAGGCCATGCTCGACGCCGTGCTCGACTATTTGCCTTCGCCCGTGGATATCCCGCCGGTCAAGGGCATGGACGACCGCGACAAGCCGGTGGAACGCAAGGCGTCGGACAGCGAGCCGTTCTCGGCGCTCGCCTTCAAGATCATGACCGACCCCTACGTCGGCCAGCTGACCTTCCTGCGCGTGTATTCGGGCGTGCTGCGCTCGGGCGACACGGTGCTCAACGCCATCAAGGACAAGCGCGATCGCGTGGGCCGCATCCTGCAGATGCATGCCAACCAGCGCGAAGAAATCAAGGAAGTTCTCGCGGGTGATATCGCGGCCGCAGTCGGCCTGAAGGATGTCACGACCGGCGACACGCTGTGCGACCCGGAGAAGGTGGTCATCCTCGAGCGGATGATCTTCCCGGAGCCCGTGATCTCGCAGGCGGTGGAACCCAAGACCAAGGCCGACCAGGAAAAGATGGGCATCGCCCTGAACCGGCTGGCGCAGGAAGACCCGTCGTTCCGTGTGCATACCGACGAGGAATCGGGCCAGACCATCATCTCGGGCATGGGCGAGCTGCACCTGGAAATCATTGTCGACCGCATGCGGCGCGAGTTCAGCGTCGAGGCGTCGGTCGGCAAGCCCCAGGTCGCCTATCGCGAGACGATCCGCAAGACCGTCGAGAACGCCGAGGGCAAGTTCATCAAGCAATCGGGCGGTCGCGGCCAGTACGGCCACGTCGTCCTGAAGGTCGAGCCGCAGAAACCCGGCGTGGGCTTCGAATTCGTCGACGCCATCAAGGGCGGCGTGGTGCCGCGCGAGTACATCCCCGCGGTCGAGAAGGGTGTGGTCGATACGCTCAAGGCCGGCGTGCTCGCCGGCTACCCGGTGGTCGACGTCAAGGTCACCTTGCACTTCGGTTCGTACCACGAAGTCGACTCGAACGAAAACGCGTTCAAGATGGCCGCGTCGATGGGCTTCAAGGACGGCATGCGCGCGGCGTCCCCGGCGCTGCTCGAGCCGATCATGGCGGTCGAGGTGGAGACGCCCGAAGAGAAGATGGGCGACGTCATGGGCGACCTCTCGTCGCGGCGCGGCGTCATCCAGGGCATGGACGACATCTCGGGCGGTGGTGGCAAGGTCATCCGCGCCGAGGTCCCGCTCGCCGAAATGTTCGGCTACTCGACGACGCTGCGTTCATTGACGCAGGGACGAGCCACGTACACGATGGAATTCAAGCATTACGCCGAGGCGCCCAAGAACGTCGCCGAGGCTGTCATCAACGCCAAGACCAAATAGGGATACGGAGAAATGGCAAAGGGCAAATTTGAGCGGACCAAGCCGCACGTGAACGTGGGGACGATTGGGCACGTGGACCATGGCAAGACGACGCTGACGGCGGCGATCACGACGGTGTTGTCGAGCAAGTTTGG
>Ga0181537_10001292_pt1 | contig 23206 bp, 16 predicted proteins | sample PEATcosm2014_Bin_39_FD_119765 | JGI IMG/M metagenome (GOLD analysis project Ga0181537, IMG submission 119765) | Peatland microbial communities from MTU Mesocosm Facility, Houghton, MI, USA - PEATcosm2014_Bin23_10_metaG | ecosystem: Environmental > Terrestrial > Soil > Wetlands > Peat | place... | reverse complement strand
GGAGAGGTTCTGCCAGCCCTCTTGTGTGCCTCGGGTTGTTGCGAGCTGCGGGCCGGAATTCGCGGACGTGCTGCGCGAAGTCGTTTCGAGCCAATAGAGCCGCTGACCCGATAACTCGGATAGATACTTTCGCGTCGTCACATCCTGCGGCGCGAAAGTTTGCAGCACGCCCGCGTTGCTGATGAAGCTTTCCCATCGCGTCTTGTAAATGGCCTCCGCCTGCGCGAGGTCCTGAAACACCGGCCACAACTTGACGCCATACTCGCGCATCAGGGCGAGGTTGTTCTCGATGACTGGCAAGTGACCGAGTTGCGCGAATTCGTCGAGCATGAAGAGAACCGGCACCGTCGCGGGGCGCACGCTGCGCATCAACGGCTGGAGCACCGCCGTCACCATCAAGCGCAGCCATGTGCTGTGGGTCGCGAGGTAACGCGGCGGCAGGATCAGATAAATCGTCATAGGCGAATATTTCATCCGCCCGAAATCCATCGCCCCTTTGCTGAGGTCGCGCCGTATGAGCAGGCTGTCGAGCCATCCGGTTTGGGTTTGCGCCGTCGATAGGATGCTGAACAGCTCCCGGTTCTCGCTCGACATTTTGGTGAAGCGGTTGAGCTTTGCCGGGATCGCGTCGTGCTTGCCGTTGGCAAGCGGGATAAGGTTCTCCTTTATCTCGCGCGCAAGCGTCCCCGCTTCTGCGCCGACCCAATCGCGCACGGCGACGAGAGAACTCTCGGGGCCGTTTTCGATGCGGTCGCACATCATCAGGCCCGATACGAGGTCCTGCGCCGAGCGTTCCCAATGCGGCTGGTTTTTGTCCTCGACGCGGATGATCGCTTCCGCGAGCCCGCGCGCGTCATCCGGGAAATCGTCGCTCTCGGGATCGAGAGCGGCGACCGGGTTGAACCCGGCGCTCTTGAGAAACGGATACCGTTTCACGAGCGCGGGGTATTCGCACTCCAGCACACCGAACGGATCAATCACCATGACGGAATTCGGGTACTGGAACTCCCGGTAAGGCCCGGTCAACGCCGCGAGCGTCCCCTTCGGATCGACGACGAGAACGGACCAATTTTTCAGAAAAACCAAATTCGGGATAAGGAGGCGCCGGGTCTTGCCGGACCCGTTCGGGCCGACCGTAACGAGGTGCCGATCCCCCGTGTAATGGTGGAACTTGTCGCCGACAACCTGCCAATCCTCGTCGAGCAAGGAGCGGTCGTGCCCCGCCTTGTCGGGCATAATCCGGTGCCCGAAATACACCCCACCGTCGGTCGCCCACAGATTGTCGGACACCGCGCGCGCCTAAATCGTTTCCGACACGCTTCGTGCGCCTAAATCGTCTCGGGCTCTCCGTTCGGGCCGCGTTCCTCGCGCGGCGTGCCGTGAGGTTGCTGGGGCGGCGGTTTCACCGGCTGCGATCGGTTACGCCGCACATGGGCGAAGATGCCGATAGTGCCAAGTGCGGCTTCAATTGCCGCGCTCCACGCCATGAAGAGCAGGATGCCGTAGGTAATGACCTGCCAGCCATTCCCGTCGAATGGCCATACCGTCCTTAGCCACGCGGTAAGCCCGATCACCATTGCGGTGAGGACGTACATGAGGATCGTGTTCGAGGCCTTGATCTCTTGTTCGCGAAAGGCAATCCACGCGAGCGGCAAGGCGGCGAGGGCGAAGACAACCATCCCGACCGTGACCCAAACGTTGGTCTTAGCGTAGTCGATGGCGAGGTTTGCCAGATACGCCCAGAGCGAGAACTCCGGCAGGTGGAACACGAAGGCCAGAAGGTAGGAGACCCCGCAGAGTGTTATAGCGAGTATCGGAAATGTGAGGCTGAAGACCACATGGATGATAAGAGCGAGCGCGCTGCCGACGGCCTCGCCTAAGCCCTCGTTGCCGGTAGCCATACCCGCTTCTCCTTTAGTTCGGGATCGCGACCTGTGCCACCTGAAGTGGTGCGCGTATCCTGAAAGATCGCCTGCCGCGTTGGCAAGAATCTTTCGCAGCGAGCAATGATGGAGGTGCCCCCAAGATTGGTAACAAGTTTCCGTATATGGGAAACTCACGTTCAGGCTAGTGGGATTTTTCCCACGCAGCCGATCTTTGCGCGAATCTGAAAGTATTTTTCGCGTGGTAAAATCAGCGCTGACCGAGCGTTACGCCGGGCGGGAAGGTAGCTGCCCTACCTTCCCAACGAATTTGAGCAGCCGATATTGACGGCAGCGATAACAACAAGAAGAATAATGAAAGGGCAGTTACGTGAAGTGGCAAGCCATGCGCGGTAGTGCGCTGCGCGCCCCGGCGGGGCCGGTCCCGCGCGGCTTGGCAGGGGCTTTCAGCCCCGTGCACCCCGACCAAGAGGGAGGCCTTGCCCCCTCGTTGGATCACCCCGCGTCAGGGCTTCCGCGCCCCGACACCAGCGGCCAAAGGGTACGCCCCTTTGGCATCCGCGCTCAAGGAGCCTTGCTCCCCGAGACCCCAGCGCGGACAGGGGATGCCGTTCCCTTTCCGCCCTTACCCCGGCGCTGCGTGTCGCCATGAGCCACGGCAGCGAAACCCGCGTGCGCAGCATGCACCTGACGATCCGGCTCTCGCCCGATGAGCGAGGCTCGATCGATCAGGCCGCCGATCGCTCGGGTCTCACTCCGGGCAGCTATGCCCGGCAGGTGCTGCTTGGCGCACCCGCGCCCCGTCAAGTTCGCCGACCGCCAATCGAGCGGCGGGAGCTGGCGCGGCTTCTGGGCGAGCTTGGCCATGTCGGCAGCAACCTCAACCAGATCGCCCGCCTCGGTAACGTCGGCGAGGACATTGACGCGGCGGAGCTTACCAGCGTGCTCGCGGACCTCGCGGTGGTGCGCGAGGCGATCCTGAAGGCGCTCGGGCGGGACGCATGATTATCAAGGGCAAGTCCCGCGCCGGGCCGCAGCAGCTCGCAACGCACCTCGGCAATGCCGAGAAGAACGAGCGCGTAAGCGTCGTCGAGACGCGCGGCACCCTCGCGCAAGATTTGCGCGGCGCGCTTGTCGAGATGGACGCCTACGCAGTCGGCACGAAGTGCGAGTTGCCGCTCTATCATGCCGCCATCAGCCCGGAACCACCGCATGTGCTGTCGCCGGAGCAGCGCACCGAGGCGATTGACGCGCTAGAGAAGAAGCTTGGGCTCGACGGGCATGCGCGCGTCGTCGTGATGCACGAGAAGCTCGGCCGCCAGCATATCCACGTCGTGTGGTCGCGGATCGACCTCACGAAGATGCGCTCAGTGAGCGACAGCCATAACTACCGCAAGCACGAAGAAGTCGCCCGCGATCTCGAACGGCGGTTCGGCCATGATCGCGTGCAAGGTGCACATCACGAGAGGGACGGGGTAGACCGGCCCGACCGCACCCCGTCGCGCGCCGAGCTACAGCAGCAGGAGCGTACTGGCATCACGGGGGCGCGCGTGAAGGAAGAGGTGACAGCGGCATTCCGGGCGAGCGACGGCGCAGAGGCGTTTCGCGCCGCGCTTCAGGAGCGCGGCTATACGCTCGCGCGCGGCGACCGGCGCGATTACGTGATCCTCGACGAGAAAGGCGGCATTCACAGCCTCGCGCGCCGCATCGATAGCATGAAGGCCGCTGAGCTGCGGGAATTCATGGCGGCGGTAAATCCTGAGAGCGTGCCGAGCATCGAGCAAGCACGGGATATCATCGAGGAACGCCGCGAACGCGAACGCACGAAGTCGCGCGACGAGGCTCGGATCGAGGCGGGCTACTCGCACGGCGACGGTTATGTGAGCCAGTCGCGCGCGGCGCTGCGGGATCACGGGCGGCGACAACGCGCCGCCGAAGAGGCCGCAGCTTCCGGCAAGGTCGAAATGACCGACGCGAGGCGGCGGCGGCTCGATCGCCTCGCCGCCGCGAGCGAGGCCAACGACCGTGTGCGGGATCACACGGAGGATGACCCCAGCCGACAAAACAAGGCTCCCGGTGGAGGCCACACCCGGAGCCGATAAGGGCAGCTTGGGGCCGCTGCATTGAGTTGACTCGCCGTCTGGTCCGAGCCGTCGCATCCCTGTGGGTAGGACCCATATTTCGGGAAACTGCCCGACATCTCACTTGGCGTCCCAAAGGACGACCATCGCGCCCGACTTCTCTGCTCCCGCCGCGCTTTGGCGGTCCCCGCGAGCACTGACATACGACCGCACCTTGCCGACGGTCGCCTCCCTATAGAGGGTAGAGCGACCCCTTGCCTTCGCTTTCACTTCTGCTAAGACAGAAACCAAGCAAGCGCCAGCTTCGTGGCTGGCGCGGCTCGCGAGAGCCGGAATTTGGGAAAACCGTTTCACATTACTTACACATATTGAAATATGACGGTAAATATCTCAAATATTTCAATATCATAATGGTAGACGCGGCAGACTCAAAATCTGCTTTCCGTAAGGAAGTGGGGGTTCAAGTCCCTTCACCCGCACCAATCACCCAAGCGTTATCGTACAGGAGGGCGTGCAAGTGATGTTTGCGTGCGCGTCCCGGCGGGCATTAGGAGGCTATGATGGGCGAGGAGTGCACGCACGCTGACGCTATTCGCGAGGTGACGCCGAGCGCGCTTGGCTGCGAGGAATGTCTAAAGATGGGCTCAGTCTGGGTGCATCTGCGCCTCTGCCGGACTTGCGGACATGTCGGTTGCTGCGACGACTCGCCAAACCGTCATGCCACCAAGCATTTTCACCAGACGCGCCATCCGATCATTGAGGGCTATGACCCGCCCGAAGGGTGGGGATGGTGTTTTGTCGACGAGGTGATGCTCGATCTCAGCGATCGCGCCACGCCGCATAACGGTCCCATCCCCCGCTATTATTAGCTCTAGGCGCCAAGCCGATCCGCGAGCGCGGTGAAATCATCGACGATGATGTCGGTCGCCGGGTTCGGGGTGGGGTCGGGCGGCCCTGCCGGGCCCCATTCGTCCGGCCGGCGGACAAAGGCGGTGCGGAAGCCTTCGCCGCAACGCCCGGCCCCGGTACTCGTTGGTCATCCGCGCCCAGTCATGACTGGCCCCGTGGCGCTGGCCGCATTCGGCGAGAGCGGCGGCGATGCCGCCATGCTAGTCGAGGATTGTGCCGCCCGTGTCGAATGCCAGCACCTTTATCTTATCCATCGCTTTCTTTGGCCTCGCTTTTGCTCGACACTGGCGCATGCCGGTTCTGCCGCAATTGGGTAGCGCCCTGGCTGCGGCATTCGTAAGATGGCGCTACGGTCTCGAATTCCACTCAGCCAGATGCTGGTCAAGCGTTAGAGGGGAGCCCTGCATGGATCACAAGCTCATTTCCGGTGACAATCACATCGACCTGACTTACTGCCCAGCCGACCTGTGGTCGTCCCAGGCGCCGCAGAAATGGAAGAAGCTGGCGCCGCGGGTCGAGGAGCGCAACGACGGTCAGCATTGGTTTCTCGACGATATCGACCGCGGCATGTGGAACGGCGTCGGCCCGGGCTTCCTGCCCTACACCAAGGGCGCGTTTGACCATATCGACGAAATGCAGGAACTCGGCTTCGAGTGGAATTCGTATCCCGGCGGGGTGCCGCGGCCGACCACGCCGGAACTGCGTCTCGCTGACCTCGATCGCGACGGGCTCGAAAAGGAGATCGTCTACGGCTGCCTGATGGTCAACGATCTGATCGACAGCGCCGAGCTGCGCGGCTGGGTGGATGCGCGCTACAACGATTGGGTGGCCGATTTCGCCAAGCGCTCGGATCCAAACCGGGTATTCCCGCTGGCGATCATTCCCAACACCGACCCGAAAGCCGCCGCGGCCGAGGTACGACGCTGTGCCAAGATGGGGCTCAAGGGCGGCGACCTCGCTTTTAAACGCATGACTCCGCCGCTATATCACCCCGACTGGTTCGTGCTGTGGGAAGCCTCCGCCGAGTGCAAATTCCCGATCTCGTTCCACTCGACCGGGTTCAAGGCGGTTCGCGCGCCCGATACGCCGGAGATGGAAAAGGAAGTCTTTACCCAGTGGCGGCTAGTGCGCTCGTCGCTGTTCCAGCTCGACACGATGGAAGTGCTGGTGTCGATCCTGGCGTCCGGTGCTTGCGAGAAATACCCGGAATTCAACTTCATCCTCGGCGAGTCGGGTGTCACCTGGCTGCCCTATGTGTTCGATCGGCTCGATACCGAATATCACGACCGGGCACGGAGCCTCGGCTTCAAGATGAAGCCGAGCGATTACTTCAAGCGTCAGGGCTTTGTGACCTATCAGCAGGACAAATTTCTAGAGCCAATCGTTCCGCTGATCGGCGAGGACAACATCATCTGGGGTGCCGATTACCCGCACCCGGATTGCATCTGGCCGAATTCGCGCGAAACCTTGACGCAGAACCTCGCCGGGTTCTCGTCGAGCGTGCAGAAGAAAATCGTCCATGACAATGTTGTGCGCCTTTACGGACTGAATTGACGAAAGCGGGCGTTACCACGAGCCGCGGGGCAACCCGCGGCTCGTGATCCTTTACGCTGCATGATCCTGCGTCAGCTGCTCTCGCGTGGCTGGCCGCTTGCGGCACATGCGCGGCACCGAGCCCGGCGTATCGCGGCCAAAAAATTGATTACGCGCAAAATCCGAACGTTTCTAGCAATGACCTACTCGGGTATGCTACGAAGCGATCTTCGCGCAGTAGTAGCGACGATATTCGGGAACGGAGATGGCGCGCGCACCTTACAACCTGATCGTCAGTCTTGGCGATTGGTGTGCCCCGGCGGCTAATATCCGGCGGCACTTCGGTGTTACACAAGCCATGCCGTTCGATTGGTGGATTACGCCTTACAATGCGCTCATAAAGATGTTGGAGGAGGACTTCGCGAACATTCTTCGTCTCAAGAATTTAGAAGTGATCGATTGGGAAGGAATTGAGCGCCATTCTGTACGATGCAATTATTATGAAATGTTACATCACCATGATTTTAAAAGAGACGGTCATGATTTTATCATGCGTAATCTACGTTCTCAGATAAAAGATGTGAGATCTAAAACGAAGTTTATCATTGATCGATTTTGTTCTGAGGTTCGAGGAAAGCGCGTGCTATTTGTCCGAAACGGCCTCTATGGCGATTTATGGTGTGCCGAGAGCGGCATCCCTTTTCAGCCGCCGACCGTGGCAGAACAAATCAATCGCGCGAAAACGCTACATTCGCTGCTTTTGAGAAAAACCAAACCTGCTCAGCTTGATCTACTTATCCTAAGCGATATCGCCTCATGCCCAAAAATTCCGGTTGACGCTGGAAATATAGAGTTTGATAGGCTGGGCGATAAGATTGGAGATTGGTTTTTTTGGGAAGAGAACTACAGACGTCTCTTCGAAAGATATGAAATAAATCTTGTTGGAGAAAGCGTAGACGCCGCTTAGTGGCCGCGGTGATCGAAGCCGCGCAGCGCCCTAGCGATCCACCCAGGCAATCCGCAGGATGTTGGTCGCGCCGGGGGTGCCAAACGGTACGCCGGCGGTGATGACGATGCGCTGGCCCGGTTGGGCGATATCTTCGCGGTGCGCGGCGCGGATTGCTTTTTGTACCATGTCACCGAAATTTTTGACGTCGGCGTGGTGGACGCAATGCGCGCCCCAGAGCAACGCAAGCCGGCGCGCGGTGCCCTGGCTCGACGTCATCACCAGGATCGGCACGCCCGGCCGCTCGCGCGCGGCGCGCAGCGCGGTCGCGCCTGACGTCGTATAGGAAACGATCGCCGCCGCGCCAACGGTCGCCGCGACCTGACATGCCGCAGCACTGATCGCGTCCGGGTCGGTGTGCTCGTGCTCCATGACCTGCGTCTGCAGGCTGCCGAAGTACAGCGGGTCTTCCTGCACGCGTCGGGCGATGCGGTCCATCATAGTCACCGCCTCGATCGGGTATTCGCCGACCGCGGTCTCCGCCGACAGCATCACCGCGTCGGCACCCTCATAGACCGCAGTCGCGACATCCGAGGCTTCGGCACGTGTCGGGGTTGGGGCGTTAATCATCGATTCGAGCATCTGGGTCGCGACAATGACCGGCTTGCCGGCCAGGCGGCAGGCGTGGATCACCTGTTTTTGCACAGTGGGCACGTCTTCGGGCGGCATCTCGACGCCGAGGTCGCCGCGCGCCACCATCAGCGCGTCGGCAAGGTCGATGATCTCGCCGAGCCGGCGGATGGCCGATGGCTTTTCGAGTTTGACCAGTAGCCCCGCGGCATTGCCAACGAGCTTGCGGCCTTCGGCGACGTCTTCCGGGCGCTGGACAAAGGACAGCGCGACCCAGTCCGCGCCGTTTTCCAGCGCGAAGGACAGGTCGGATCGGTCCTTCTCGGTGACCGCCGAGATCGGCAGCACACAATGCGGGACGTTGACGCCCTTGTGGTTTGACAGCGTGCCGCCGACGAGGCATTCGGTTTCGGCGAAATCGGGTCCGCAATTGATCACCTTGAGACGGACCTTGCCGTCATCGACTAGCAACTCGTTGCCCGGCTGCAGCGCCCGGAACACTTCCGGATGCGGCAATGGCGCGCGGTCGTCGTCACCCAGGCGATTGTCGAGGTCGAGGCGAAATTTGGCTCCGGCCGCCAGCTTGATCCGGCCATCGATGAAATCGCCGAGCCGCAGCTTCGGTCCTTGCAGATCGGCGAGAATGCCAATTGGTCGGCCGGTCTCGGTCTCAATCTGGCGAATCGCGGTAAACAGCTGGCGGTGATCGTCGTGCGTGCCGTGACTGAAATTGCAGCGGAAAACGTCGACGCCGGCGTCGAATAGGGCGCGCAACATCGCGGGGCTGCCACTCGCGGGCCCCAGCGTCGCGACGATCTTGGCGCTGCGCTGCCGCCGCATCGGGCCTTTCCGGGCGCGAGAAATTCGCTCAGCCGGCAGGCTGAGGGACAACGAGGATGGCGCGAAAGTCGTTGACATTGGTTAGCGTCGGTCCGGTGACGACGAGATCGCCAAGCGCATCAAAGAACCCCCAGGCATCATTGTGCGCCAGCGCAGCTTTGATGGCGACGCCTTTCGCCGCGGCGCGGGCAATGCTGTCTGGCAATAGTATCGCTCCGGCATTGTCCTCGGTTCCGTCGATGCCGTCCGTGTCGCAGGCAATGGCCGAAATTCCCGGCGCACCGTCCAGCGCCGCCGCGAGCGACAGCAGGAACTCGCTGTTCCGACCGCCGCGCCCTTGGCCGCGCACCGTCACCGTCGTCTCGCCGCCCGACAGCAGCACCGCGGGCAGGGGTACTGGGACGGCGCCGACGCGCAACCCGTCGCGAAGCTGCAGGGCAATTGCGGCATGCATGAGGCCGATATCGCGCGCTTCGCCTTCGATGCGGTCGCTTAGCACGATCGGCGTGATACCGGCTTGCTGCGCCGCGTCCGCGGCCGCGGTCAGCGCCTGCGACGGGCTGGCGATCATCGTGTATCGCGCATTCGCGAAGATCGGATCGCCAGGCTTGGGTGTCTCGTTTTCGCCGGCCGTGAGATGGGCGATGACCGATCCCGGTTCGCTGATGCCGTATTTTGCGAGCACCGCCAGCGCGTCGGCAAAGCGCGACGGGTCCGGCACGGTCGGCCCTGAGGCGATGACCGCTGGATCGTCGCCCGGCACGTCCGAGATCGCTAGCGTCACGACGCGCGCCGGCGCGGCGGCAGCGGCGAGCCGGCCGCCCTTGATCGCCGACAAATGCTTCCGAACCGTGTTGATCTCGCCGATCGTCGCACCGGAACGCAACAGCGCCCGCGTCACCGCCTGTTTGTCTTCGAGCGTCAAACCCTGCGCTGGTAGCGCGAGCAGCGCCGAACCTCCGCCCGAGACGAGAAAGACGAGTTGGTCGTCCGCGCCAAGCTCGCCCGCGAGTTCGAGGATACGCCGTGCCGCAAGCTGTCCGGCGGCGTCGGGAACCGGGTGGCTCGCCTCGACGATCTCTATGCGCTCGCAGGGAACGGCGTGACCGTGGCGGGTCACGACAAGCCCTTCGAGCGGACCCGGCCATAGTGTCTCGAAGGCGCGTGCCATCGCCGCCGAGGCCTTGCCGGCGCCAACGACCACGGTGCGCCCGGCCACAGCGGTCGGCATCGCCGGCGCGATCGCTCGGTAAGGATCGGCGGCGGCCAGCGCGACGTCGAACAGCGCGCGCAGGAAATCGCGGGACGCGACTTGATCACGCGGGTTCACATCTCGATTCCGTCTTGCCAATCTCGACGCCATTTCATATCGAGCGCGACGGAAAGACCAGCGCTAGATCGACGCTCGCGCCAAAGTGCGGCGGCAGGCCGTTGCGATGTGGCACCGCAGTTGCCTTGCTAGCGTTCGAGGAATGTCTGCGCAGATGATCGGAGGGCCGCGAGTGAGAAAATTCCGCCGGCGCGGAACGACGATCGCAGCGATTGTGATGGTCCTCGGTATGGCGCCGGCGCGGTTGACCCTGGCCCAAGCGCCAGCGCCTGCTTCGCCGGCTCCCGCGCCAGTCGAATCCGAGCCGGCCCCCACACCCGCGACCGCGCCTGCCGTGGCACCGGCGGCGCCGAGCCCGGCGCCCACGGAGGCGGCGGCCGCTCCGCCGGACACACCGTTCGCGGAAATCTTCTCGCATCTGGCCGGGCATCTGCTCGGCGTCGTCGTCAATATATCGACCACGCAAACGGCGCAGCAGCCGACAAAGACCGCCCAGGATGCCCCGCCACCTCCTTCGCCAGGCTCCTCGCTTGACGATCTGTTCCGCGATTTCTTTGGCGACAAGGGGGCGCCGGGGCAACCCGGGCCGCGCGCGGCTTCGCTCGGCTCCGGCTTTATCATCGATCCCTCGGGGCTCGTCGTCACCAACGCCCATGTGATCGCCAATGCCGACCAGATCACCGTGACGCTCAGCGATGACACCGTGCTCCAAGCCAAAGTCATCGGGCGCGACGCAGTGACCGATCTGGCGCTGCTCAAGGTCGATGCGAAAACGCCGCTGCCGGCCGCGACCTGGGGCGATTCGAGCAGGGCCAAGGTCGGCGACTGGGTGCTGGCCATCGGCAATCCGTTCGGTCTCGGCGGCACGGTCACCGCCGGTATCATCTCCGCGACCGCGCGCGACATCCATTCCGGCCCGTACGACGACTATCTGCAGACCGATGCCTCGATCAATCGCGGCAATTCGGGTGGCCCGATGTTCAACCTGCAGGGCGAGGTCATCGGCATCAATACCGCGATCTATTCGCCCACAGGCGGCTCGATCGGCATCGGCTTCGCGGTTCCGACGGCGCTGGCGCAGCCGATCATCGATCAGCTCAGGACGACCGGAAAGGTCGAGCGGGGCTGGATCGGCGCGCGCATTCAGCCGGTCACCGACGAGATCGCCGAAAGCCTCGGCCTCGACAAGGCGCGCGGCGCGCTGATCGCGGCGATCGACCCGGCGAGCCCGGCGACGCAGGGCGGGCTGCGGCCGGGCGATGTGATCCTGTCCTATGACGGAAAACCGGTCGATCGCAGCCGCCAATTGCCGCGCATGGTGGCCGATTCAGCACCGGACAAGCCGGTTAAGGTCACGATCTGGCGCGATGGCAAGGAGTCCGACGTGACGATGACGGTCGTCGCCTACGATCCCAACCGGCCACAGCCGCAACCGCCGGCGCCGGAGCAGCCGAAACCGCCGCCAAGCGTCGATGTGCTCGGTCTCAAGATCGCCAAACTGACGCCGGAATGGCGCAAGTATTTCGGATTGACGGAGGCGGCGCGCGGTGTCGTCGTCGTCGAGGTGCCGCAAAACAGCGCCGGCGCGGCACAAGGGCTACACGCCGGCGATCTGGTCGTCGCCGCCGGCGCCACGCCCGTCACGAGCCCCGAGGATGTGCTTCAGCATGTCGCAGCGTCACGGAAGGCGGGCCACAAAAACATCCTGATCCGCGTCGAGCGTGAGGGGAATTTTCGCTTTATCACGATGCCGATCGCCGAGAGCTGAGCGGGCGCGCGGACCCGCGAAGTCAAGTTCAGTACAAAGCGACGCGGGTAAACGTCCAGCTTGTGCCTTTGGGACCGCTCTCGGCGTAGACGCCCGGTGAACCGCCACCAGCCGGGGGCCGGCCGGTGATGTTGGTGATCAGCGAGCCATTGACATAAAACGCCGCAGCGTTGCCGCTCGTCACGATTTCGAGCTCGTTGATCGCGCCGGGGCCCGTCTTGATCGCCGGCGAGGCGGCTGGCGCGACGACAGTCTGCCAGATCCCGCGGTTCAGGCGATCGACAGCGGCCTTGCCGTCGAGCGTGATCGTCGCGGTGTAGAAATTCTGCAAATCCTTGCCCCAAAACCACACCCCGACCGATCCGGTCGTCTGTTCGTCGGCCGGATCAGGCAAGTTGGTCGGATTGGTGATGCTAACGCACCAATCGCCCTGTGCCATCGTCAGGTTCGCGTTCCACCGCCAACCGCTGCCGCTGACCGGCGGCGTCAGCACCAGCCCGTGCTCGGTAAAGGCGGCGACATTATCGGGGTGTCCCCAGCCGGGGTCGGCGTTTTTGAAATTGTCTTCGAACACTGGGGTGGTTTGCCGCTGGCAGGCCGAGGCCGTGCCGGCAGCGCCGCAAAGGGTTACCGTCAAGCCAATAAGGACGAGTTTTACTGCCACTGCCTTCCCCTTATTGCGGGAGCGAATAAAGCTGGACCCGTGAAAAAACCCAGGTCGTCACGCTGGGACCGCTCTCGGCGTAGACGCCGGGTGGTCCGCCGTCCGGCGGCGCCTGCCCGCGGAAATCGGCGATTTTCTTGTCGTTGACGTAAAAACTTCCGGCATTGCCGCGGCACGTGATCTCGATCTCGTTGACCGCGCCGGCCCCGGTCTTGATCGCATCGCTATGGGCCGGCTTGACGATCGTCTGCCATTCGCTGTTGAGGTATCTGCTGACCACCGCCATCCCGTCTGGCGAGATAGCGGCCATGTAGTAATTGTCGTTGTCGCGCTTCCAGAACACGACCCCGACATCGCCGACCGTATCCTCGTTGGCCGGGGAGGGCAGTGGCGTCGGCATCGCGACCGTGACGCATAGATCCGAACCGTCCATCGTGTAGTTGCTGTTGACGGCCCAGGTTGACCCGTTGACCGGCGGCTTGATGACAAGACCTTGCGGCGTCGTCGAGACATTGTCGCCGTTCGGCCAGCCGGGGTCGGGTTTGGAGAAATTGTCGTCAAGCGCCGGATCGCTTTTGCCGAGGCAGGCGAGCGCCGTACCGCTGGTCACGACGAGGACAGCCATGGCGCCGCGAAGGGCTCTCCCCAGGGCTCTTGCTGTCACGCTAATCTCCATCGTGGGCGCGGCGACCCCCATACGGCGCTTTGGCGGCGCCGTCAAATTCCGGCCAAGCATGACCCCGCGGTGTTCCGCTGGTTGGCGGGGCGCGGCGGATTTCCTACTCTGCGGCGAGCGCGCGCGGCCCAGGCGGCGTACGGAAGCGGGTGATGAGACTTTCCGCCTTGGCCGCGGCACGCTGCCGATTCGCTTCCTTCACATGGCCGAAGCCGCGAATTTCGAGCGGCAACGCCGCGAGTTCGACCGCCGTCGGGTGATTGGCCGCGGTGAGCCCGACGACGATCTCGTTGAGCTGCGCTTCGTAATCGACGATCGCCTGGCGCTCCGCGCGGCGTTCTTCGGTGCGGCCGAAAATATCGAAGGAAGTGCCGCGCAATCCCTTTAGTCGCGCCAACACGCGAAACGCGCCGAGCATCCATTTCCCATATTCGCGCTTCTGCAGATGCCCGGTCGCCGGATCGCGGTCGGCGAGGAGCGGCGGCGCGAGGTGGAATTTTAGCGTGTAGTCACCCTCGAACTGCTCGGCGACGCGCCGCACGAAATCGCCGTCGGTGTACAGTCGCGCGACTTCGTATTCATCCTTGTAGGCCATCACCTTGAACAGTCCGCGCGAAGCGGCTTCGGTAACCGCGGTGCTGTTCGGAACAGCGGCGGTCTCGGCGCCGCGGACGCGCGCGATCAAGCGCGCGTAACGGGCGGCGTAAGCGGCGTTCTGATAGCCCGTCAGGAACGCGATCCGGCGGGCGATCACTTCGTCCAGCGTCTCCGAGGGGCGATGGCTCTCCGGCACCGCGGCCGCCGGTGTGGCGCGCGCGGCGACCAGATCCTGGTCCATCGCGGCGCGGCGACCCCAGCGGAACGCACGGCGATTGAACTCAATCGCGGCGCCATTGAGCTCGATCGCCCGATCGATCGCCTCGGCCGACACCGGCACCAGGCCGCGCTGATAGGCAAAGCCCAGCATGAACAAATTGGTCGCCAGCGAGTCGCCGAGCAGCCCGGTGGCAAGTCCGGTCGCGTCGAGGAATTCGGCGCCGCCCTGGCCGACCGCATTGCCCACCGCGCGGCGCAATTCGCGCTCCGGAAAGGCCAGGTCGGGGTTGCGGGTGAAATCGCCGGTCATCGTCTGATGGCTGTTGACGATCGCCCGGCTGTGACCGGGCCGCAGCTTCGAGATCGCTTCACCGCTCGCCGAGACGACGAGATCGCAGCCGACCAACAGCCGCGCCTCGCCGTTGGCGATACGCACCGCGCTGATCGCCTCCGGGCTCGCGGCGATCCGCACATGGCTCAACACCGCGCCGCCTTTTTGCGCGAGCCCAGTCATGTCGAGCACCGTGACGCCTTTGCCCTCGAGATGCGCGGCCATGCCGATCAGGGCGCCGATCGTCACGACGCCGGTGCCGCCGACCCCGGTGACGAGAATGCCGTAAGGCTCGTCAAGCGCTGGAAGGGTAGGGTCGGGGAGGGCGGGCAACCCGTCCTCGCCGACATCGCCCGCGCCACGCTTCTTGAGACTGCCGCCTTCGACCGTCACAAAGCTCGGGCAGAACCCTTTAAGACACGAGAAATCCTTGTTGCAGCTCGACTGATCGATCGCCCGCTTGCGGCCGAATTCGGTCTCGACCGGGACCACCGACACGCAATTCGACGCGGTCGAACAATCGCCGCAACCCTCGCAAACAAGATCGTTGATGACGACGCGCTTTGGCGGGTCGGGGAAACGGCCGCGCTTGCGTCGGCGGCGCTTTTCGGCGGCACAAGTCTGGTCGTAGACGATCGCGCTGACGCCCTTGAAATCGCGGATGTCGCGCTGGATCTGGTCGAGGTCGTCACGGTGGCGGACCGTCGCGCCGTGCGGAAAATCGGTACCGGGTGCGTATTTTTCCGGCTCGTCGCTGACCACGACAATCGGCGCGACCCTTTCGGCGGCCAGCTGGCGCGCGACCATCGGCACGGTCAGGCCGCCATCGATCGGCTGGCCACCGGTCATCGCCACCGCGTCGTTAAACAGCACCTTATAGGTCATGTTGACCTTGGCGGCGACCGCGGCGCGGATCGCCAGAATCCCCGAATGCGTGTAAGTGCCGTCGCCGATATTTGCGAAGACGTGCGGCGTTTTGACAAACGGCGACTGGCCGATCCAGGCGGCGCCTTCGCCGCCCATCTGGCTAAAGGTCGCAGTCGAGCGATCCATGAATTGCGACAAATAATGGCAACCGATGCCGGCCAGTGCGCGGCTGCCTTCGGGCACCTTGGTCGAGGTGTTGTGCGGGCAGCCCGAGCAGAAATAGGGCGTCCGCAAAAACGGGACGACGCTGCCCGAGAGCTGCGCCTCGCTTGCTTCGAGACGCGCCAAACGCTCGGCGATGCGCGGCGACGCGTGAAAGCGCGCGAGGCGTTGGGCAATCACCCGTGCGATCTGCGCCGGCGATAGTTCACCCGGTGAGGGGAGGATCCACTCGCCCGCCTCATCGTGCTTGCCGATGATGCGGGGTCGCGAACTTGCCGGCCAGTTGTAGAGCTGTTCCTTGAGCTGCGTCTCGATAACTGCCCGCTTTTCCTCGACAACGAGCACTTCGTCGAGCCCTTCGGCGAAATGGCGGACACCCTGCGGTTCGAGCGGCCAGGCCATCGCCACCTTGTAGACGCGCAAGCCGATTGCCTCGGCTTCGCGTTCGCCGATGCCGAGATCGTCGAGCGCCTGGCGTAAATCGAGATAGGATTTTCCGGTCGTGACGATGCCGAACCGCGGTTTAGTGCTGTCGATGACGATGCGGTCGAGCCGGTTGGCGCGGGCAAAGGCGCGCGCGGCATCGAGTTTGTAGCGGTGCAACCGCATTTCCTGGTCGAGCGGGGTATCCGGCCAGCGGATAGAAAGACCTCCCGCCGGCATCGCGAAATCCTCGGGGATGGCGAGCCGCACGCGATCGGGATGCAGGATCACCGAGGCCGAACTATCCATCGTCTCTGCGACGGTCTTGAACCCGACCCAGCACCCCGAATAACGCGACATCGCCCAACCGTAGAGGCCGAGATCGAGGATGTCCTCGACCCCGGCCGGGTTGAGGATCGGAATCGACGCATCGATAAACGCGAGCTCGGATTGATGTGCGAGCGTCGAAGATTTGCAGGTGTGGTCGTCGCCGGCGATCGCCAGCACGCCGCCATGGGGTGCGGTCCCGGCCGAATTCCCATGTTTCAGCGGATCGCCGCTGCGGTCGACCCCGGGTCCCTTACCGTACCAAATGGCGAAGACGCCGTCATAATTCGCGCCGGGAAACAGGCCGATCTGCTGACTGCCCCACACCGAAGTCGCGCCGAGTTCCTCATTGATCGCCGGCTGGAACTTGATGTGATTATTGTCGAGAAAGCGCCGGGCGCTCCACAGCGCCTGGTCGAACCCGCCGAGCGGCGAGCCGCGGTAGCCGGCGATAAAGCAGCCGGTGTTAAGCCCGGCGGCGACGTCACGCTGGCGCTGCATGATCGGCAGCCGCACGAGCGCTTGCGTGCCGGTCAGATAGACCCGGCCCTCATCGAGCGCGTATTTATCGTCGAGTGTGACCGCCGCTAGCGGCATTGCCGCCTCCAACGTCCGTGAAAAGCCAACCTAGCGCAGGTTCTGCTTCGATTGAACCATCCTTCCTTTTGACGGTCTTCCCAACGGGTTCGAAGCGCGGCGCATTGGCGAGTTGACTCGAATAGTTGTCGCGCCGCTCGCGCGATACATCCGCCGTGATCAAAACTCGCTGCATTCGACCGCATAACAGTCATCTTCAGGGATGTATGACGTTGCAGTGCGCGTAACGCAGGAGTAAGGCTCAACTAACCGACCTCCAACAATTAAAAAGGCTGCCTGATGAGTGCGCCGGTTCTCGTCCGCGAGACAATAAAGCCCGAGCTGCTCGCCGCCTTGCGTCAGCGTCTTGGCGATCGCTTGTCGACCTCGGCGGCGGTATGCGCGCAGCATGGCAAAGACGAATCTTATCATCAGCCGCACGCGCCCGATGCTGTCGCCTTTGCCCAGAGCACCGATGAGGTCGCGGAAATCGTGCGCCTCTGCGCGCGATACAACACGCCGATCATCCCGTTTGGCACCGGCACATCGCTGGAAGGGCATGTCGCCGCGTTAAAGGGCGGCATCTGCATCGACATGTCGCAGATGAACCGGATTCTGCGGCTCGGCGCTGAGGACCTCGACGCCACCGTCGAGGCCGGGGTCACCCGCAAGCAACTGAATGAATATCTGCGCGATACCGGGTTGTTCTTCGCGGTCGATCCCGGCGCCGACGCGTCGTTGGGCGGGATGGCGGCGACGCGTGCCTCGGGCACCAACGCGGTGCGTTACGGCACGATGCGCGAGAATGTGCTGACGCTGACCGTTGTGCTGCCCGATGGGCGCGTGATTCGTACGGCGAGCCGCTCGCGCAAATCGGCGGCGGGGTACGATCTGACGCGGCTTTTTGTCGGCTCGGAAGGGACGCTCGGCGTCATCACCGAGGTGACAGTGCGGCTCTACGGCATTCCCGAGGCGATCTCCGCCGCGGTTTGCGCCTTTCCGACAATCGCGGCGGCAGTCGACACGGTCATTCTGACCATTCAGAGCGGTATCCCCGTCGCGCGGATCGAGCTCTTGGACGAGCCGCAGATGGACGCGATCAACAAATATTCGAAGCTTGATCACAAAGTCGCGCCGACTCTGTTCTTCGAATTTCACGGTACGAGCGCGGGGGTCGCCGAGCAGGTAGAACTCGTCAAGGATATCGCGGCCGACAATGGCGGCGAGGATTTCCGCTGGGCGAGTTCGCAAGAAGAGCGCTCGAAATTGTGGCAGGCACGGCACGACGCTTATTATGCGGCGCTGGCGCTGCGCCCTGGCTCAAAGGGCTGGGCGACCGATGTGTGCGTGCCGATTTCGCGTCTCGCCGAATGCATCGCCGAGACAAAAATCGATCTTGCCCAGTCATCGATCCCATCCGCGCTGGCTGGTCATGTTGGCGACGGGAATTTTCACCTCATCTTCATGATCGATCCCAATCAGCCGGAAGAAATCGCCGAAGCAAGTCGGCTCAATGACAGAATGGTTACACGCGCGTTGGCGATGGATGGGACTTGTACCGGTGAACACGGCATTGGCTATGGAAAAATCGATTTCCTATTCGCCGAACATGGCGAAGCGGTCGACGTCATCGCTTCAATCAAACGCGCGATCGACCCCGACAACCTGATGAACCCCGGTAAGATCATCCGCATTTGAGGTCGTCTGATTGACGGCGAAGCGCGATGACGACGAACTTCTCGGTTGAAATTTCCTGTGTTGGAACGAATAAAACGCTTCACTGGTCACTTTGTTGGCGGTATTGTATGTTCTCAGAAATCAATACCGGTTGACCTTGTTCGAACAAGGCTGTTATCAGAAACCGGCTGGTTCACGCCGTTAAACCCGATGTTGTGTTTGGTGGTAGCTTTTTAGGCCCTCTCAGCGTTTCCATGATTCAACAATAGATCGCGAGAGTTTTCGCCGGGAACCCTCTATGAAGACGGATGGGTAAGGTTCGGGATGGAAAAATCAGGTAAACGGGGTAAGATTCCCCAATCGGATTGGCCGCTTATCATGGCCCGTTACGAGGGGGGAGAAACCCTTTCGAGTATTGCTCGAACCTACGACTGTTCGCCACCGGCGATCTCCTACATCGTAAGTCGAAGTCGAGGAAAACCGGCAAGTGATGCCACGACGCAACCAGCAACAGAACCGCAATTGCTGAAGACCAATGGGAGTGGCGATACACCAAACGGTTCGGCTGTCATCGAACCAACGGTTGTGCCGCCGCCGGTCGCGGTAATTCGTCGGGAACCTTCCGTCGAGCCGCGTCCGGCCGCACCGGAGACGGGCGAACAGCGACGCCGGCTTCACCTGTCGCTGGGCAATGGCAACGGTAGCGCCAATGGCAGCGGCAACCACGCGCCCGGAAACGGGAACGGCAACGGCCACAGCCACGAACCGCCGGCGCGACCGAACTTCGCCGCGCCGCGTCCGTCACAGCCGCAAGGCGTCGGCGAACGCAATGACCAGCGCCCGTTCCAGGCGCCACCGCGCAACACGCCGCCGTTTGATCCGGGTCGCAACGGCCGCGATCTTTTTGCCTTGCCGGAAGGACGACCGGTCGCCCAGCAGCCACGCGACGCCGAGGCGGTGCGCAAGGACAATGTTGCGTTTATCGACCAGCAGTTGCGCACGCGGGTCGACGGCGATATCGCTGCTTTCCTGGCGGCGTTCGATGCGGCGCTTGCCGCGGACACGCAGGAGAGCCGTTTTGGTCTGCGTGAGGCGACGGATCGCCTGCTGCGGGCTGGTGCGCGCACGCGTATCGAACTCGAGCGCTTGGAGGCGCGGGTGCCGTTGCCGCCACGCGAGGGCGCTGTGGAACCCGGCCCAGCCGCCTGGCGCCATCGCTGATCTTTTCCTGCGGGTTACATCAAAAAGGGCGCCCATCGGGGCGCCCTTTTCGCATTGTCGGAACCCGTCCTCCTTCTCCCGGCAAGCGGGAAGAAGGAGGACGAAGAGCGCGCTAATAACTAAGCCTGCTACCCTTGGTTCTTGGTGAGTTCGACGCCGAGATATTGCGTCACCCCATGCCGGTTCAGCAGCAGGAGCGCGCTTTTGTTCGGCGAGTTGGCGATTTCGCGCAGCCGATCCGCGGCCTCTTTGGGCGAATTCAGCGGCTGCTGGTTGATCGACATGATCACGTCACCGCGGCTGAGGCCGAGATTGTCCGCTATGCTGCCGCTGTCGACGCCGGTGATCACCACGCCATGCGAGTCGCGACCGAGATGCAGTTCGCTGCGCATATCGCGGCTCAACGGGGCGAGATGCAGACCCATCGCGTCGGCATGGTCTTCGCCCGGCTGCGTCTGATCGCCGCCCGCGGCCGAGGCAACCTGCGGGTTCGCCGGCATTTCACCGAGCTTCAGCTCGACCTGCGATTCCTTGCCGTCGCGCCATAGGGTCAGGTTGGCTTTGGTCCCGGGCGCGCTGGCGGAGACAAAATGCGGCAGATCGCGCAATTTGGTGATGTCACTGCCGTTGAACCCGAGGATCACGTCACCCTGTTTGAGCCCAGCTGCGGCGCCCGGGCTGTCCGGCGTCACCATCGCGACAAGCGCGCCATGGTCGTTCTTTAAGCCGAGGCTGGCGGCGATCGCCGGGGTCACTTCCTGAATCTGCACGCCAAGCCAGCCGCGTTCGACCTTGCCGTGCTCTTCGAGCGCCGTGACCACCGTCTTCGCGACATTTGACGGCACTGCGAAGCCGATGCCGACACTGCCGCCGTTTGGCGAATAGATCGCAGTGTTGATGCCGACGACCTGGCCGCTCAGATTAAAGGTCGGTCCGCCGGAATTGCCGCGGTTGATCGGCGCGTCGATCTGCAGGAAATCGTCGAATTGACCGGTATGGATATCACGGCCGCGCGCCGAGATGATGCCCGTCGTGACCGAACCGCCAAGACCGAACGGATTGCCGACCGCGACCACCCAGTCGCCGATCTGCGCCGCGTCGCTATCGCCAAAGCTGACATAGGGCAGCTTCTTGCCGGCATCGATCTTGAGCACCGCGAGGTCGGTGCGCAGATCGCGGCCGACGATCTTTGCGGTGTACTTGTCGCCGTCTTGCAGGGTGACCTCGACCTTGCTTGCATCGCCGACGACATGGTTGTTGGTCACGATGTGACCATCGGCATCGATGATAAAGCCGGAGCCGAGCGCGATACGCTTGACCGCGCCGCCACCCTCTTGCGGGTTCTCTTGCGAGAACGGATTGGCCTGGCCTTGCCGGCCCTGCTGCTGATCAAAGAACCGGCGCAGCATCTCGTCGAACGGCGACTGGCGGAAATCCTGTCCTTGATCCTGGTCTTCTTCGTCCGCCATCGGCGAGGCTTTGCCATTCTCGGTCACCGAGATGTTGACGACCGCGGGCAGCACCCGCTTGACGAGCGGGGCGAAGCTCTCCTGTTGCAAGATGGCGCCCGGCGCCGGTACCGCGGGCGTCGTCGCGTTGGCATCCGGGGTGGTCGCCGAGGTCTGTGCCCAAATCTCCGGGGAAATCGCCAGAACCGAGGCGAGCCCCACGCCCGCCAGCAGCGCTCGGCGCCGATTTTTACGATCCATGTTCGTCGTCTCCTGACCCGAGCCGGTTCGCACAAGCGCGATCCCGCCGCTCCAAGCCCGTGACGCTAAGATGCCTGCTCCGCCTAACAGCCGGCTTTCGGCAGAATTAATTCGGCGTAATCTGGTTCGGGTTCTGCCTGCGAAGGCGCCGCCGCATTTCATCAAGAGGAGATCTCGATGGCCCGTTACACTCAACTCTCTCCCGCCGCGATGTCGCCGGAGCAAAAGGTGGTGGTCGACGAGATCGTCGCCGGTAAGCGCGGCCGGTTTGGCGGCCCGTTCGAACTGCTGATACGGTCGCCGGAAGTCTGCAAGCACCTGTCGCGCCTGGGCGAATATCTGCGGTGGGGCAGCTCGCTGTCGCCGGCGCTGTCAGAGCTGGCGATTTGCCTGACCGCCCGCCACATTCGTGCGCAATATGAATGGTTTGCGCATGCGCCGCTTGCGGTCGAGGGCGGCGTACCGGCTGCGGCGATTGAGGCGATTCGCACCGGCGCAGCCCCACATTTCGAAGCCAAGGACCAGGTTTTGGTCCACAAACTGGTCACCGAACTGATCGACACGAAACGCCTGTCGGACGCGAGTTTCGCCGAAGGAATAGCCGCGTTTGGCGAGCAGGGCATCGTCGAGCTCGGCACGATCATCGGCTACTACACCGCGATCGGCAACGCGCTTAATGTCTTCCAGGTTTCGCTGCCGGCCGGTGTCGCGCAGCCGTTTCCGGAGGGATAGCCCCCTCTCGCAGACAAAAAGCGTCCGGCGTTCTGCCGGAACCGCCTCGACCCCGCTTCGTAGCTGATATCGGACAACAGGTATCATAGCGGAGGGCCGGGCGGTGGCGACCTTTACCTATTCGTCGATCGACGTTCCCAAACCTCTCGATCCCTACGTCTATATCTCCGTCACCGGGGTCGATGCCGCCGGCGAGGCGGTCGGCACTTACGGCGACGTGGACCTCGACTATCACGGGTTTGTCGTGCAGGGCGCCAGTGGCACACCCTTTGACCCTCCGGGAGCGAGCACCACCGGCTTTGTCGGCATTACCGCTTCCGGCGAAATCTTTGGCGACTATGTCGACGAGTTCAACAAACAGCACGGCTTTGTCGACAACAATGGGGTCGTCACTCAGATCAACGCGATCTTGGCTTCGAGCACGACGGTTATCGGCGTTACCGGCACTGGTGAGGCTTACGGCGGATACACGGATATTTTCGGCGATTCTCAGGGGTTCGTCGAAAATAACGGCGTCTATACGGCCATCAACGTTCCCGGCGCCGTCTCCACCACGGTTTACGGCGTCAGCGCCACGGGCCTGATCGCCGGTGTGATCATCGACAAAGCCGATCAGCTCCACGGGTTCATTGACAATAACGGGGCGATAGCGACCTTCGATCCGGCCGGATCGACCGCCACCTATGTGGTAGGCGTCAATGCATCAAACGAAGTCGTCGGAAATTACATCGACGCTGCCGGCAACCAGCATGGCTATGTCTATGCCAATGGTACCATCACACCAATAAACGTACCGGGCGCTGGGACCACCGGCATCTCGGGGATCAACGATGCCGGCGAGATCGTCGGGTATTATTCGGATTCGCTCGGGAACATTCACGGATTTACTGACGACAACGGGCTTCTCGCCTCGATCGAAGTACCCGGGGCCACTCAGACCGACATTCTCGGCATCAATGATGCTGGAGATATCTACGGCTACTACAACGACAGCGCCGGCGAACAGCATGGTTTTGTCGGCTCGGTGGCGCCGCCGACGGTCGCG
>Ga0181537_10001291_pt1 | contig 23226 bp, 16 predicted proteins | sample PEATcosm2014_Bin_39_FD_119765 | JGI IMG/M metagenome (GOLD analysis project Ga0181537, IMG submission 119765) | Peatland microbial communities from MTU Mesocosm Facility, Houghton, MI, USA - PEATcosm2014_Bin23_10_metaG | ecosystem: Environmental > Terrestrial > Soil > Wetlands > Peat | place... | reverse complement strand
TTCTTGCAGTGTAAACCCACAGGCTCACTGCCAATGTGCGTCCCGCGTATTAGCGAGGGATGATTTCCCGCACCTCTTGTCGATGCGGAAGATAGGGCCTTGATCATTCCGGGCACTTCCACTTGGTTGCGCATATTCCATCAGGCCGTTGCTGCCACGGTGCGGGGAAGGAAAACATCAGCCCCAAGTTTGAAGCGGGCGCAGAGTTCTTGCACTTGCTCCAAGGTGAGTTTCCGTTGGCCCCTGGCCAAACCGGCAAAAATGATCGCCAAAGGAGCATTCCACGTCTTCACGAAATGTGAAGTTACCAAACGCTTAGATCTTGGGTTATTTGTCCAGTGGATGTCCAGTGAATTTGGGAAATAGCGGAAGATAGCCGAAATCGGAGAAAACCAAAGTAACCCCTATTATCAGCAAGTTCCATAGTATCAACACGCCGGAGTTACCTTCATATTGTCCTAAAGTTACTGGTAAGGTAACGCGGTTGCGTTGACAATTTATGTCAACGCGAGTGTGCTGCGTTTTCTTTCCCCGCGAACAGCAGCGGTTTGCGTGAAAGCCTGCGGAATTTGTCAGGCGTCGTTTCCTTACATGCATAGGAGATCGCCGTATGTCTCAACGGCTGGGTGACCTTCTCGTCAAAGAGAAGATCATAACCCCAGAGCAGTTGGAACAAGCGAATAAGGTTCAGAAGGAGCAGAGCTGCCGCCTGGGGTCCGCCCTGGTGAAGCTCGGGTTCCTGACGGACGAGGACGTCACGAATTTTCTCTCCCGTCAGTACGGCGTTCCTGCCATCAATCTTTCGTATTTTGAAATTGATTCCGCGGTGGTCAAGCTGATTCCGTTCGAGACCGCGAAGCGTTACCAGATTCTGCCGCTGAGCCGAGTGGGCGCGTCGCTCACCATTGCGATGGTGGACCCCACCAATGTGTTCGCCATGGACGATATCAAGTTCATGACCGGCTTCAACATTGAGCCGGTGGTGGCGTCGGAAAGTTCCATCCAGTCGGGAATCGAAAAGGCATACGGAGCTACCGAGGGAAATGACCTTGAAACCGTCATGCAGTCGATGACGGACGATGCCGATGTGGAACTGCAGGCAGAAGAAGAGCAAATCGGTCTGGCCGATCTGGAAAAAGCGGCCGATGAAGCCCCGGTAGTCAAGCTGGTAAACCTGGTGCTGACGGACGCGGTAAAGCGGGGCGCAAGCGACATTCACATTGAACCTTACGAAAAAGAGTTCCGCGTGCGCTTCCGTATTGACGGCGTGTTGCAGGCGATTATGTCGCCGCCAGTCAAGCTGAAGGACGCGATCACGTCCCGCCTGAAGATCATGGCCAAGCTCGACATCAGCGAGAAGCGACTGCCGCAGGACGGCCGCATCATGCTGAAGATGCAACTCGGCGGGCGCAAGAAGCAGCTCGATTTCCGCGTGAGCACGCTGCCCACTCTGTGGGGCGAGAAGATCGTGCTCCGGCTGCTGGACAAAGAAAACCTGCGCCTCGATATGACCAAGCTCGGTTTCGAAGCCGAGTCGCTGGTGAAATTTGAGAAGGCGATCCTGAAGCCTTACGGCATGGTGCTGGTGACCGGGCCGACGGGCTCAGGCAAGACCAACACGTTGTATTCGGCAATCTCGCGACTGAACCAGCCCGATACCAACATTATGACGGCCGAAGATCCGGTCGAATTCCAGTTGGGCGGCGTTAACCAGGTACAGATGAAGGAACAGATTGGGTTGAACTTTGCGGCTGCCCTGCGTTCGTTCCTACGGCAAGATCCGAACATCATTCTGGTGGGCGAAATTCGAGACTTTGAAACGGCAGAAATCGCGATCAAAGCCGCGCTTACGGGCCACCTTGTGCTCTCTACGCTGCACACCAACGGCGCGCCGGAAACCATTACCCGTCTCATGAACATGGGCATTGAGCCCTTCCTGGTAGCGACTTCTGTGCACATGATCGTTGCCCAGCGTCTGATTCGTCGCATCTGCAAAGACTGCTCCGAACCGTTCGAGGTGCCGGTGCAGACCCTGATCGAAGAGGGCTTCTCGCCGGAAGAGGCCAAGACGATCAAACCCCACAAGGGCAAAGGTTGCGGAACTTGCAACAACACGGGATACAAGGGCCGCGCGGGTTTGTACGAAGTGATGGAAGTGGACGACGAGATCCGGGAACTGGTGTTGGTAGGTGCGTCGGCCGTGGAACTTAAAAAGAAGGCGATTGAACGCGGCATGATTACGCTGCGGAAGAGCGGCCTGATCAAGGTCGCCGCTGGTATGACCACGCTTGAGGAAGTAGCACGCGAAACAATTCACTAGTTTGAAGCCGAAAGGGAACACATATGGGTTTGTCGCTTAGCGATTTGCTGAAGAGAATGCTGGAGATGAGTGGCAGCGATCTTCACATCACCACGAACTCGCCGCCGCAGATTCGCGTGCACGGGCATCTGGTGCCGCTCGACCTGCCGCAGATGACGCCGGCTGAAACCAAACAGCTGGCGTACAGCGTCATGACCGATTCCCAGAAGCATCGCTTCGAAGAAAGCCTCGAGCTCGACTTTTCGTTCGGCTTGAAGGGACTGGCTCGCTTCCGCGCCAACGTGTTCAACCAGCGGGGCGCCACGGCGGCCGTCTTCCGTGTGATTCCATTTGAGATCAAGTCGTTCCATCAGCTCAACCTGGCGCCGGTGGTCAGCAAGTTCTGCGACAAGCCCCGCGGGCTGATCCTGGTGACAGGTCCTACGGGATCCGGAAAGTCGACCACGCTGGCTGCCATGATCGACAAGATCAACACCGAGCGTCATGATCACATTCTCACCATTGAGGATCCGATCGAATTCGTCCACATGAACAAGAACTGCCTGGTGAACCAGCGCGAGCTGCACGCCGATACGAAAAGTTTTACCGACGCATTGCGCGCCGCTCTTCGCGAGGATCCGGACGTGGTGCTGATCGGCGAAATGCGAGATCTGGAAACCATCGAGTCGGCGCTGCGAATTGCGGAAACCGGCCACTTGACTTTCGGCACCTTGCACACCAACTCGGCAACCTCCACGATCAACCGTATCATCGACGTGTTTCCTGCCCACCAGCAGCCCCAGATTCGTGCCCAGCTTTCGCTGGTGCTGGAAGGCATCATGTGCCAAAGCCTGCTGCCGAAAATTGACGGCAAAGGCCGCGCTATGATCATGGAGATTCTGGTGCCGAATTCGGCGGTTCGCAACCTGATCCGCGAAGACAAGATTCACCAGGTGTATTCGTCCATGCAATCGGGGCAGGAGAAATTCGGGATGCAGACTTTTAACCAGGCGCTGGCCACGGCGTATTTCCAGAAACAGATTTCTCTGGAAGTGGCGCTGCAGCGCTCGAGCAACGTGGATGAGTTGCAGGAAATGATCAACCGCGGAGCCAGTCTGACCAACCGAGGAGCCGCGGGCGGAGCGGCAGCCAAGGGAGCTGCTTCGTCGAAGCATTAAATTCAGCAGGCCGGGGAATAGTCCTTTCGGCGGTGCAAAAGAGTAAAGAGATTTTCGAATGCCTACAGCAAGATTTTCGAAGCAGAGTACAGACGGAATAACGGACGACATGAGGAGAGGCTAAAACCATGCCAGTTTTTACATTCTCAGGCAAGGACGCCTCCGGGCAGAAAATTTCCGGAGAACGAGTAGCGCCGAACAAGCAGAGTCTGGCGTCAGCACTGCGTCGCGAGCGCATTACACCCGGCGCCATCCGCGAAAAGGGCAAGGAATTCGTGATGCCCACGTTTGGTTCGGGCAAGGTCGGGACCAAGGACATTGCGATCTTCTTCCGCCAGTTTTCGGTCATGATCGATGCTGGTTTGCCGCTGGTGCAGTGTCTGGAAATCCTGGCGTCGAACCAGGAGAACCCAGCTTTTCAGAAGACTCTGAACGGCGTGCGCACCACGGTCGAAGGCGGCGCAACCCTGGCCAACGCCATGCGCTCGTTTCCGGTCGTGTTCGATGACCTGACCACCAACATGATCGAGGCCGGTGAAACCGGAGGTATTCTCGACATCATCTTGCAACGCCTGGCCGTCTACGTGGAAAAGGCAGTACGCCTGCGGGCTGCGGTGAAGTCGGCGTTGATTTATCCGATTGCCGTGGTTTCGATGGCCTTCCTGATCGTCGGCGCGCTGTTGAAGTGGGTGGTGCCCATCTTCGCCAACTTGTTCAACGGTCTGGGTGTGACCCTGCCACTCCCCACGCGAATTGTGTTGGGTCTGAGCAACTTCGTGCAAGGATTCTGGTGGGTTTTCTTTGCCGGAGGCTTCGGCCTCGTCGTCGGCATCAAGCAAATCAAGAAGCACCGGCGGGGACGCTACTACTTCGACAAGATGATGCTCCACCTGCCGGTGTTGGGACAACTGCTGCGAAAAATTGCCGTAGGCCGCTTTACCCGTACGCTGGGCACTCTGATTACTTCCGGCGTGCCGATTCTGGAAGGTCTGAGCATCACGGCGAAAACTTCCGGCAATGCGGTTCTGGAAGAAGCGCTGATGAAGGTACGCAAGGCCATCGAAGAAGGGCGCACCATCATTGATCCACTGAAGGAATGCGGCGTGTTTCCCAACATGGTGACGCAGATGATCGGCGTCGGCGAAGCCACGGGCGCCATGGATTCAATGCTGCAGAAGATTGCCGACTTCTACGAGGAAGAGGTGGACGCGGCGACCAAAGACATGCTGGCCATGCTCGAGCCGGTCATCATCGGCCTGCTCGGCGTCATGATCGGCGGCATCGTTATTTCGCTCTATATGCCGCTGTTCGCTATGATCGCCAAACTGGCTGGCTAAGGACAAGTTTCAAGGTTTCATTACTAGGGACCAAGGTTTCAAAGTTTCAGGGTGAAAGCTTCACGAGTTAGAAGCCTTGAAACTTTGAAAACTTTGAAACCTGGTTTTTTGAACCTGGTTTTTCTCGACCACTGGGATTGCAATGCAATCAACCTTTGATGAGCGGAATTGGCTGGCATGGCTGGTCAAGGTGCGCGTTCTCATCCTGACTTTTCTGCTCGGGATTCAGCTCGCGGTCGCTCAGTTCACGCCCACCACCCTGCCGGTTCGTCTCTTTATCAGCACCATCCTGTTCTGGTTTACGGTTTCGCTGCTTTACATGCTGCTGCTTTCCTTCTGGAAAGAACATCGCCTGCAGGCGGCGTTGCAGGTGCTGACGGACCTGGTTCTCGTGAGCCTGGTGGTGCACGAAACTGGAGGCTGGGACAGTTCTTTCAATTTTCTCTACCCGCTGGTCATCATCGTGGCCGCAGTGTTGTTGCCGCGGGTGTGGGCGCACCTGGTGGCGGCGCTCGCATTTCTGCTTTATGGTACGGTCCTCGACCTGAATTATTACGGTGTGGTGCCTTCGTATTGCACGACGCATCCCGCCCTGAAAGCTCTGCAGGCCATCATCTTCGTGAACTTGTTCGCGTTTCTGGCTGTGGCGTATCTGGCGGGGCTGCTCACCGGCAAGCTGCGACAAGCGCGAGTACAGTTGAAAGATGCCAGCGGCGCTCTGGAAGATTTGCAGGCTCTGCAAGAGAACATTATTCATTCGATCAGCAGCGGGCTGATCACCACCGCGCTGGATGGACGGATTACGCTGGTGAACCCGGCCGCGCAAAAGCTCCTGGAACGTTCCGCGGCAGAGTTGGTAGGGACTCCGGTGCAAGATTTATTTCTGGATCCGTTGCCGAACATGGAATCGCCGCAGCCGCACGCGGAGATTCGCTTTGAACTGCAAAAAAATTTCCGCAAAACATTTCGCGTGCGGGTCGCTACCATGACCGTGCCGGAACGCGGAGTGCTGGGCTTTGTTTATGCGTTTGACGATTTGACCGAAATCCGGCGCCTGGAACGCGAAGTGCGCATGCAGGACCGCCTCGCCGCCGTGGGCAGGCTGGCCGCCGCCATCGCGCATGAGATTCGCAATCCGCTGACTTCGATTGCAGGGTCCGTGAGCATGCTCTCCGGCATTCCCGAAATGAACGACGAGCACCGGCACTTGCTCGAGATTGTCACGCGCGAGTCGCAACGCCTGAACGGCATTATCACCGATTTTCTGGCGTACTCCCGCACCAAGCAATACCACTTCGGTAGAGCGGATCTGGTCCAGCTCGTCGAAGACACGCTCACGCTGATCGACCATCGCATGGAGGCGGAGAAAACCGGGATCACCATCGAGCGCCGGTTTGCCGTGACCCAAGCTCTCACCATCGCCGACGGCGACAAGATCAAACAAGTCTTCTGGAATTTCTGCGAAAACGCGGTTCGCGCCATGCCAGATGGCGGGAAGCTCACGGTCAGCCTCGAACCCCTGGGTGACGACTGGCAGGTGGGATTCACCGATACCGGGGCGGGCATGAGTCTGCAGCAGACGGAAAAAATCTTCGAGCCCTTCCAATCGAATTTTGAAGGGGGCACCGGGCTGGGGCTAGCTATCGTTTATCAGATTGTGCAGGCGCATGAGGGCAGAGTGTGGGCCCGCTCGAAACCCGGGCAGGGCGCGACTTTCATCCTGAGGCTGCGGCGTTTGGATGCCGAGAAAACTATTTCCTCATCTCCGCATTCTGCGGATGCTGCCAGTGAGATTCCGGCCGCCGTGCTCGCGCACCAGGCCGCGGTCGCAGCGGGAGGAGGGGTTCGTGGCTAACATTCTGGTTTGCGACGACGAACGCTCCATCTGCGAAATGCTGGATATTGCCCTGCGCCGCGAAGGCTATCGCGTAGAAACCGTGCAGTCTGGGCAGGCGGCGAAAAATAAAATTGATGGTGCTCTATACGATGTGATCGTCACCGACATCAAGATGCCCAATATTGATGGCATCGAAGTGCTGCGTCATGCGCATCGCGTTTCGCCGGATTCCGCGGTCATCCTCATTACGGCGGTCGACGACTACGAAGCTGCGGTGGAGGCCGTGAAGGCGGGTGGAGCATCCGACTACATTCGCAAGAATCCCGGACTCGTCGACGAAATCAAGCTAGCCATCAAACGCGTGCTCGAGAAGCTGGTGTTGAGCAAGCAGAATTTTGCGCTGCGCCGCGACGCTGCCACGCGTAACTCGCTGGACAACATCATCGGCTCGAGCCGCGCCATGGAAACACTGAAGCAGACGGTTCGCATCGTGGCCTCTACCGCCAGCACCGTGCTGATTCATGGCGAGAGTGGAACCGGTAAAGAGCTGGTGGCGCGCGCCGTGCACGTTTGCTCGCCCCGGGTTACGGATTCGTTCGTGTCGGTGAATTGCGGCGCGTTTCCGGAAACGTTGCTGGAGAGCGAGTTGTTCGGCTATGTAAAAGGCGCGTTTACCGGAGCCAATCAGAACAAGCGTGGACTGTTTGAAGTGGCGGACGGGGGCACGATCTTCCTCGACGAAATCAGTGAAATGAGCCTGAGCATGCAGGTCAAACTGCTGCGCGTGCTGCAGGAGCGTACGGTGCGCCCGGTCGGCGGCACCAGCGAGATTTCGATTGATGTGCGGGTCATCGCTGCCACGAACCGCGATCTTGACAAGGCCGTCGCCGAAAATCTGTTTCGCGAAGATCTCTACTACCGGCTTAACGTGATTCCCGTCCGGGTGCCTCCGCTGCGCGAGCGTCCGGAAGATATTTCTCTGCTGGTGAATCATTTCCTTAAGAAATATGCAGCCGCGGCCGGACGCAGCATTCTGCGGATTCATAAAGACTCGCTCAACACGCTGTGCGGTTACGAGTGGCCGGGCAACGTGCGCCAGCTGGAAAATACCGTGGAGCGCGCCGTCGCCCTCGAAACCACCGACGAATTACACGTGGAACTTCCGGTGGAACGTTCCAAAGCGCGCGCCGCTGCCGCTGCCGCCGGGGGCGCCGGGGGATTGCAGGACATCCCCGCGGGTTCGGTTTTGCCCGAGGGCGTTGGCATGGAAGTCTACGTCGCGGGCATCGAGCGCTCGCTCTTGCAGAATGCGCTCGACCAAAGCAACGGCGTGCAAACCAAAGCCGCCGATCTGCTCGGAATTTCTTATCGCTCGTTCCGGCATTTGATGAAAAAATACGAATTGTAGAAAGCGCAGATCTCAGCTCTTAGCCTTTCGCTTGAAACTCAAGATATGAAAACTTGTTCCCACTCCCGGGGGGCGCTTTGAGCCTGCTTCCGAGGGTTTGGTCTTCGAGCCGAGAGGTTAAGAGCTTTTAAGAGCTAAAAGCTCGAGGCTGTTCCGTACGGCATCCAGCTGTGGTAAACCTATCCCGTGCGCCATACACTCCGTTTTCTCTGGAACGCGACGAAAGGGCACCGCGTGGCTCCGTGGCGGAGTCCCTACCTTCTGTGGCGGATCGAGACTTATACCGGGGTCAAGATGACGCAGATCAGATTTCTGGAGTTTTGGGAATTCGTGTGGCGCGAGCGGACCCATCTGTGGCGGTTTCTGAAATGGACTGGCGAGATGGAGCGGTATGTCCACCCCAAGCCTAAGAGTTCCTGATTAGCCGGGGTCAAACCATTCCGCCACGGGGAGTCACAGAGCCACGGAGAAAACAAGTCTTTGCCCTCTCCGTGCCTCTGCGACGTGGTGAAGAATTGATCGGGGCTTACGCGCTTTTTCCTGCGGCTGCGCCCTCGCCCAGGATGATGCTCACTTCGTTGCCTTTGCCGGCTCCGGTGATCTGCGCGGCGTTGCCGCGGCTGGCGGCGATCTCGAGGAAGCCCATGCTGCCCATGATGCCGAACACTTCTCCGGCCGCGCCTTCGGCGTAGATCGTCCTGATTTCCGTAATCTCGCGGTTGCCCACCACCAGCTTGAAGGGCGCTGGATCCACGCCGAACAACATCGGTGCATCCTTCGGAGTGATGTTGGTGATCAGGTTGCCGAAGCGGTCCACTTTCAGGATCACGGCGCGCATGCGGTTCCCGTCCACGACTTTGGGTTTGGGTGCCGCGAAGCGGGTGAAATCCTGAATCTCGTCCCCGAATTTGTGTGAATCCACCTGCTTGGCGAGATAGGCTGCCACGGGAGCGAAAATATCGCGCGCATGGAAGGTGTTGCTCACGGGCTGCAGAAAATAATGGTCGGAACTGATGTGGCGTACGTGCATGCGTTCTTCCTGCGCATAAACCAGCGAGAGCACGCCGTTATCAGGCGCCACAAAATAGTATTTATCGCTGACCGCGATAATCGGCCGCCGCGCCGAGCCCACTCCGGGATCCACCACCACCAGGTGCACGGTGGAGGAAGGGAAGTAGGAATAGGCCTGCGAAATCATCAGCGCGCCATCGAGCACGTCAAAAGGCTGCACGGCGTGCGAGATATCGACGATCTGAGCCTCAGGCACAATCTCGAGAATCACGCCCTTCAAGGCGCCCACGAAATGGTCGTTGGTCCCGAAATCAGTGGTCAAAGTTACGGTCGGACGTGAAGGCACTTTCCCTCGCTGAATCGATGGTCAAAAAAGGCAGAATAGTCCCTTATTGAAGCTAATTTGTTGTCGGCTGGGCGTCAAGGCACATAGGTACTAGGCGGCGGACGGTCTTGTTTGCTTATATCCCTGAGGCGTGCGCCTGCGCCAGCTCTGCTCGTTCTTCTTGGAATAATTGCGACCCTGCCCAAGTCCCTAAGTAACAGAAAAAGCCGGCCGAGTTGGTCATCAGACGATACGAAGAATTCATCGCGGATGGATCGCTCCTGACGCCTGAGGGTTGGAAAGGTGCTTCTAAACTCTTCGCAGAGTCGGATGCATACTCTCCGAGCGGTGAGATCTGGGTCGTATCCACCGGCGGCCTGGTCGGGAAGGATTGGGTAAAAGGGGATCGAGCACAGGGCGAAACTAAATGGAACGACTCCTTTGACACCATCGATTCGTCTCTCGGACTCAAACCTCCTGATCCCGAGCGGCAACATCACGATGGTTGAAATATTTTCTCTTGTGTTCGTTCGTCAAAAAGCGGGAACCAAAGGAACAGGCGAAGCGCCGGACTCAGCCGGCCACGGGGATGGGAAGATCGAGGGCCCACAGCGCGTGCGCACCGCCACAATTCCCGTGGTGATTCGATACCTGACGGAAATGCGCGACCAGTTAGACGTTCCGGTGGTTCGGAGAAACACCGACAAGACGATCGCCGCTCGGAAACGACTGGGCCGCGGGGCGGTTCCGCAAGCGCTTGTTGGAGGCATTCCTTAGGGCACGTTTCCGAGACCGGCGCGCCCCTTACTCGTACCGCAGCGCTTCAATCGGATTCATCCGCGAAGCCTTCAGCGCCGGGAAAAATCCGGAGATAATGCCGACCGCCGACAAAATAATGAACGACGCCATCATCACGCCGAACGACGCGTGCAAAAATATCGCGCCCTCATGGTCGGTGGTCTTGTAGAACTCGTCATACAACGGCATGGGCGGAATGGCCCAGGTGAGCACCTCGGCGAGAGCGATCCCAATCAGTCCGCCGATAAAAGTCAGCACCAGGGCTTCCAGCAGGAACTGCACCAGGATGTGCCGGGGCCGCGCGCCAATGGCCTTGCGCAGGCCGATCTCGCGCGTGCGCTCCGTGACTGACACTAGCATGATGTTCATCACGCCGATGCCGCCCACCGCCAGCGTGACCACCCCAATCAGTCCCAGCACGGCCTGCAGGCCCATGGAAAACGCGTTGATCATGGCGCGGTCCTCGATGGTGTCCCACACCGGCGTGGCCTTGTCGTCTTTAGGATCGAAATGATGGCGCCGCGCGACCACTTCGCGCACCGCCGCCAGCGCTTTCTTGTTCAACTCAGCCGCAGTGGGCTGGATGATGATTTCGTCGGGATCGCGAATGTTTTTCAGGTCCCGCATCAGGCCGAACGGAATAAACGCATTCTCGTTGTCGGGACCGTTGTACATGGAGTCCTGAATCTTGTTGCGCATAGTCCCGATCACTTCGAAATCGAGTCCACCGACCTCCACGTGCTGGCCCGCGCCGGGCGCGCCCTGGAACACTTTCTTCGCGGCGCTATAGCCCAGGATGACCACGCGCCGGTGGTCGCCAAAATCGCTTTCGTTGAAATAACGGCCGTCATCGAGGGTGAGCTTGCGCATCTGTCCGTATGGCATTTCGACGCCGCGCACTTGCAGCGACACTACGCGCGTGCCGATCTTAAAGGGGAGATCGCGGTCGATCTCGCCGCTCACCGCCCGCACAATTGGAACTTCGTCGCGGATGGCTTCCACGTCCGCGTATTCGTAGTTCACCTTCTTGCCGGCGCGCTGGCCTCCGGCCTGCAGGCTGGTTTGTCCGGGCCACAGAACCATCACGTTGTTGCCCATGTTCAAAAAAGCGTTGAGCACACATCCGCCCAGACCCTGACCGTAGGCCAGCAGCAACACCACCGACGCCAGTCCCCATACGATGCCCAGCATGGTGAGCCCGGAGCGCATACGGTCGCGCATCAGCGCCTGCCAGCCTTGCGAGATGAGTTCTTTTAAGAACATGGCAAACCAGGGCTTAGGGGTCAGGGGTCAGGGTCTTTCTCTTCCCTAGCCCCTGATCCCCGGCCCACTGCTTTTACTGAATGTGTATGTCACCGGATCCCGTGCGCACGGCCAGCAGCGGGCCTCCGCCGCGAACTTTGCCGTTGATCGACTTGCGGGGCTCCTGTACTCGTCCCTGCACCGTCATCTCGACCGGAGCATCGATATCCACCGTGCCCGAACTGGTTGAGATTCTCGCTTCGAAGGCCGCGTTGTTCGGCAGGCGAACGTGCACGTTGCCCGAGCCGGTTCTTATGTCCCACGATCCGCTCTGCGTGCCTTCGGCGGTAATATCGCCGCTGCCCGCTTCGGCGCGGAAAGCTCCCTGCACTCCGCGCGCGGTGATGTTGCCGGAACCGGTGTGCAGGTCGATGTCGCCCGCTCCGATTTCTTCCACTTCTACGTTGCCGCTGCCCGTGCCGCCGCGCACCGCGCCAGCAATCTCCCGTGCCCGCACGTCGCCGGAGCCGGTTTGCAAGTGAATCTCGCCGGTGAGCCGCGCTAATTTCAAATCGCCCGATCCGGTCTGCAAATCAGCATTGCCGTGCAGCCCGTCGATAATCTGGTCGCCGGAGCCGGTGTGGGAACGCAGCGCCGTGTCCGCGGGCACCGTGATTTCGTAGTCCACGGAAATGTCACGCGCCTCCACGTAGTCGATGTGGATGCTGTTGCCTTCCTGCCGCACCGGCGGGTTTTGCTCGATCGCGCTCACGTCGGTCTTGCGCTCTCCGCGCAGCCAGCGATCGCTGACGAAAATCTTGCCGCGAATCGAGACCGATCCCGCGGGGCCGCTTCGCACGGTGACATCGCCGGAGCGAGTGAGCACCTCTAGGTCCACCGGGCCGGATACCGACAGCGTGCGCTCGAACGTACCTTGCGGTGTGGATGCGAAGACGGCGGTGGAGAATACGGCCAGAGCGATCGCCAGACCCAGGGTGCGGGCCGGCGCAGAGGACAAAATGCGAACGCAGCGATGTTTATTCATATCGGAGTGACTCCACAGGTGTCATTTCCGCGGCGCGCTGGGCGGGATACATGCCCGCGGTCACGGTGATCAAAGAAAGCGTCAGAATCGAAGCGACAATCGAAATCCAAGAAACAATCGGATGAGGAACGAAATCGGGCAGGGGCAGCGCTTCCATGGCGGCGCACATTCCCACGCCGAAAGAGAGTCCGAGAATTCCGCTGACAATGGTCAGCATGGCCGACTCCGCAAAAAACTGCCGCAGGATATCGCGCTTGGTAGCGCCCATGGCTTTGCGTGTGCCAATCTCGCGGGTGCGCTCCGTCACCGAAACCAGCATGATGTTCATTACCCCGATGCCGCCCAGACACAGCGTGACGATGGCGACGCAGCCGAAGAAAATTGTCACCACGCCGAAAATCTTGTCGAGGAGCTTGGCGCCTTCCATGGTGTCCCAAATGAACAGCGCGTCTTTGTCGAGCGGATCGAAATGGTGCGTGCGGGCCAGCGTTCGCCGCACCTGCAATACAGACGCTTCATGCTCCTCGGGGTCACCAACTTCGAGAACAATATCGTCGAGATAGCCGCGCGAGATTCCGGCGCCCTTTTTCTCGGGAGGAGGAAAATCCCGCGAAACCGCCGAGTAGGGAGCAAAAAGATAGTCGTTGTCGGGGCCGCTGTAGTTCGAGTTCTGATTTTTCTCTTTTAATACACCGACCACGGTATAAGGCACGCTCTTAATGAGCAGGGCGGCGCCAATCGCCGGTTGGCCAGGGAACAACTGCCGGTAGGCTTTCGATCCCAGCACAACCACGCGCCGGCCGTCGCGTTCGTCGTCGTCGGTGATGAGGCGGCCTTCGCTGATCAGCAGCGAGCGGAAATCCTGGTACGACGGCCACATGCCGACCACACCGCGGCTGGCGGAATTGTATTGGCTGACTTCGGGAATGGTGCGGCGCAACTCCGGGCTAACGTTTTTGACGAGGTAGCAGTCGTCGCGGATCAGTTCGGCGTCATCCACATTGAGTTGAATCTCGCGCCCCGCGGCGCGTCCGCCGACCTGAGCGCTGGTGCGTCCGCCCCACATAATGACCAGATCCTTGCCCAGAGTCTGCATGTGCTTTTTCTGGTCGACGCTGAAGCCGCGCCCCAGACCCACCAGGATAATCACCGAGGCGATTCCCCATACGATGCCAAACATCGTGAGGAAAGTTCGCATCTTGTGAGCCCGGAATGTGGCAAGCGCCTGGCGCAGGATTTCGGAGAGAGTCATCGAGAACCGGCTTTCGGCCTGCAGCGATCGGGCTTCGGCAATCCTGTCTCAATTGATCAGGTTTCCCGTCAGAATTAGGCCGTCGAGCCTTGCCTGTCGGTTTCCCCCACTGGTTTAAGAGCCGAAGCCCGCAAGCCGAAGCCCGCTCTTTACTGCAGCACCACCTGATCGCCTTCCTTCAACCCGCTGAGCACTTCGGTCTTGGCGCCGTTCGAGATTCCGATGTTGACGGCAATTTTGTTTTTGCCCTCTTTGCCCTTTGGGTCAGGAATTTCGACCGAGGCTTTCTTGTCTTTGTCGTAGAGAATTGCGCCTTCGGGAATCTGCAGCACGTTCTTGTGTTCTTCCAGGATGATTTCCGCGTTCGCGGTCATTTCGGCTTTCAGCTCGCCGCCCGGATTCTGGATGGAAACGCGCACTTCGAAAGTCGTAACGTTGTCTTTCTCTACTCCCATGGGAGAAATCTTCGTGACCTTGCCGCTGAAGGTCTTGTCCTTGAACGACTCCACCTTGATGCGCGCGGGCTGGCCCAGGTAGACCTTGCCGATGTCGCTCTCGTCCACTTTGCCCTTCACGTAAACTTCGCTGGTATCGCCGAGCGTCATGACCAGAGTCGCCGAAGAACCCAACACCAGAATCGAGCTGACCGCGTCGCCCATTTCTACGTCGCGCGAGAGCACAATGCCGTCAATCGGCGAAATGATGTCGGTGTAGCTGAGCTGTTCGTTGAGCTGCGTGAGGTTCGCCTGGTCCTGCACCACTTGCGCCTGGGCCTGGGCGATCTTTGCTTTCAGCACCGTCACCTGCGCCTTAGAAACGTTCTGCTTGTTCAGCGCCATCTCGTAATTCTTCTCCGCATCGTCCAGCGCGGAAGCGGAAACCACTCCATCCTTGGCCATTCCCGTGGCGCGGTCATAGGCGCGTTTCAACACCGGAACGTCCGGACCTTCCGCGTCCACCTTGGCTCGCTCGAAATCGGCCTGCGAACTCTTCAGGTTGGCCTGCGCCGCTTCGAGGGCGGCGCTCGACTGCGCGACCTGCGCCTCGATCTCGAGCTTGTCGAGCTGCGCCAGCAGTTGCCCTTTCTTGACGTGATCGCCATAGTCCACCAGCAGTTTCTTCACGATGCCGCTGGCCTTCGACTTCACTTCAACTTTGGTGATCGGAGTGACCTTACCCGTGGCTACCACGCTTTTGGCCAAGTCTCCCTTTTCCACTTTCGCCAGTTTCGAGGGGTCAATCTTGGTGCCACCACGCGTGGCCGCGAACACGCCCCCCGTGATCAGCAGGACGATTCCCAAGGCTATGCCGCCATAAATGAATAACTTGCGGCGCTTCTTCTTATTATTTCCGTTTCCGTTCACAACGCCTCCTAAGGGGATGGTTCCACTCTGCTGGTCCGGCGATTTCGGTTCGGTGATTCGATGCTTTCTGCTCGATAGGAGCCGTACGGCGCTCTCAGTCCTTAATACGGGGCCTAACCGGCTTTTGTTCCAGAAAGTTAAGAAGCTCTTCGGAAAGATTCGAAGGCTATCGGTGACGACGGTAAAGACCAATGCCACCTGTTAGTTAGACCAGTAACCTTCTAAAAGGATAGCGCACTGTCGGAATCGAATTTGTGCTGCCGCAAGGCCTGCGCCTACGCTCGATTTATCGGCGGGCCGCCCAGCTGCAAACACTGAGGAACTTGCAACTGGACACTAGCAACTGCCTTTGAATGTTAGAATTAGCGTTCCATGATCGCCTTTGTGCTGCTCCGGGTCCTTCTGATCCTGCTCCTGGTCGCAGCCAACGCCTTCTTCGCGGCCGCCGAGTTCTCGCTGGTCAGCGTGCGCGATACCCGCATCCAGCAACTCATTGAATCCGGACGCATTGGCGCCCGCATCGTGCAACGACTTCACCAGCATCTCGATGAGGTGGTGAACGGCGTGCAGCTTGGAATCACCATCGTCAGCCTCACTCTGGGCTGGATCGGTGAGCCCATGGTCGCTCGCCTGGTGGAGGGTATGGAGTTTGTCCATCGCGTGCCCCACGCCCAGATTTATGCGCACACCATTGCCATCATCATCGCGTTCAGCCTGATTACTTATATGCACGTGCTACTGGGAGAGCTCGTGCCCAAGACCCTTGCCCTGCAGCGCGCCGAGCACATCGCCCTCGCCGTGGCTGCGCCGATGGAGGCTTTTCTTACGATTACGCGGCCCGTTCTTTTTGTCATGCGCCGGTCGGGCGGCCTGGTACTTCGTCTCTTCGGCGCTCAGGACACCAGGCGGCGGGGCGCCATCCACTCGCCGGACGAACTCAAGCTCATCGTCACTGCCAGCCGCCAGTTTGGCCAGATTCCTGAATTTCAGGAAGAGATGATTCACAACGCCATCGAACTCGACAACGTCACCGTCAAAGAAGTGATGGTGGCGCGGCCGGATATTTTTTCGCTGCCAACTGACCTTCTGCTCGACGACGCTCTGGCTCGCGTGGTAGAAGGACAGCACTCGCGTATCCCGGTGTTCGACCCGCAGCGCGGTCCGGAACACATCGTCGGCGTGCTTTATTACAAAGACCTGATGCGCTGGATGCGCCTGCGCCTCAGCAACCTTGGCCAGAGCACGGCCACGCGCATTTCCCGCATGCAGATCGGCCAGATCATCCACGACGTGCTGGTGGTGCCCGAAACTAAGGTGCTCGCGGAACTGCTTGCGGAGTTCAAAGATCGGCGCCGCCACCTCGCCGTGGTGGTCGACGAGTACGGCTCAACTGCCGGAGTGATCACGGTCGAAGACATCCTCGAGCAGCTGGTGGGAAATATCGAAGACGAATTCGACCACTCGCCGAACGAGCCGGCGCTGGAGGACGAATCCGTCTTGGTGCTCGAAGGCTCGGTAAACATTCGTGACCTGGAAACGCAGCACGGCCTGAGTCTGCCGCGCGACGCCGGTTTCGAAACCCTGGCCGGATTCATCCTCGCCCGCCTGCAGAAAATTCCCAGCCTGCGCGAATCTTTCGAATACGAAGGCTGGCGCTACACGGTAGAAGAGCTGGAAGGCCACCGCATCGCGAAAGTGAGGATCGAGAAAACCGCCAAAGGCGAAGAAGAAGCGGAAGCCGCCGGGCAGGGAGGCTAGAATGCGGGCTTCGGGCTTCAGCTCTCGAGTTTCGGTCACCCCGCGCCTATTCGAGGATCAATTGGCTAAAGTCCAAGGTCAGCTTCACACGTCAGATTTCAGCCAATGGCATTGACGCCGGAGTCGCAAGCCCGAAGCCCGATGTTCACCCGCCTCCTCCAACGCGTCCTCTACACGCTGCCGGTAATCTGGCTGGTGGTGAGCCTGGTTTTCCTGCTCATCCATCTGGTACCCGGAGACCCCATCCAGCAGATGCTTGGGGAGGGCGCGCCGTCCGCCGACATTGCGGCCACGCGCCACGCCTACGGCCTCGATGCGCCGCTCGGCGAGCAGTACGTCCATTACTGGAAAGGCGTGCTGCACGGCGACCTCGGCCCCTCGTTCCGCTACAACCAGAGCGTAACGCGGCTGGTCCTGCAGCGTTATCCGTACACGCTGAAGCTCACGCTGGCGTCCCTGTTCATCGCGATTATTCTTTCCATTCCCGCCGGCGTGCGTTCCGCGCAGCGCCGCAATCGCTGGGACGACCGGCTGCTCTCGGTGGTCAGCCTGTTCGGCTTGTCGTTCCCCAACTTCGCGCTCGGGCCGATTCTCATTCTTCTTTTCGCCATCAAGCTGGGATGGCTCCCCGTTTCCGGCGCCGACTCGTTCGCCAATCTCATCTTGCCTGCCGTCACCATGGGCAGCGCGCTGGCCGCCATCCTCACCCGCATGGTGCGCACCTCGATGCTCGAAGAGTTGAGCCAGGACTACATCCGCACCGCCCGCGCCAAAGGATTGCCCGAGCGCACCGTCGTCTACCGCCACGCGCTCCGCAACGCCATGATCCCGATCATCACCGTGTTGGGCCTGCAGTTCGGCGCGTTGCTGGCCGGCGCCATCGTCACCGAAAAAATCTTCTCCTGGCCCGGCATCGGCCGCCTCACCATCGACGCCATCTCCAGCCGCGATTACTACCTGGTGCAAGGCTGCATCCTCGCGATCGGCTTGACCTATGTCGCCGTGAACTTCCTCACGGACGTGCTGTATTCGGTGGTGAATCCGAGGATTCGGCAGTAGAGAGGGCCGTGGTAATTATTTTCTTAGGGGGCGTCCGGTAAGAGTCCTCACACCAACTCAATTACCACCCGCTGCCCCACCAAAGCCGCCGCCCGCTGCAAACTCGACAGCGTGATGTCGCGTTTCGGGTCGAGAATGCGATCCAGTTGCGACCGGCTCGTCTTCAGCAAGACCGCCATGCGCGTCTTGGAAATCTTTTTCTTCTTCATGGCCTTGGCCAGTTGCCAGGCCACGACCTCCTTGACGGCCTGCGCCCGCGCTTCCTCGAAGATGCTTTCCTTCTTGAGGAATTCGTCAATGCTCGATCCCAGGTTCTTCTCACTCACTGCTCCAACTCCTTCTGGCGTTTTCGCGCCAGCTTCAGCCATTCTCGGACCGGTTCCGCGCCCACGCGTCATTGCGGAAGAATACGAGGTCGATCTTCCGCGGCGTTTCCACCGTCCTGTCCTGACGCTCCAATATCAGTGGACCATAAAAGGTACGTTTAGATTCCCAGCCCAATCGCACAGCTTTACGGCCCTGGCACCGCTTGAATCGTCTCCAGCCACGTCTCCACCAGCTTCGGCCAGGCGGTAACGGGAAGCTCTGTCCTGCGCAGGCCGTAGCCATGGCCGCCGCTCGCGTAGAGGTGCATTTCCGCCGGAACTTTGGCGTTCTTCAGCGCCAGAAAATACACGGTCGAGTTCTCGACGTGAACGGGATCATCCTCGGCCTGCACCAGAAACGTGGGCGGAGTTTTTTCCGTGACGTGAATGTCGGCATTGGGCGCGAAGTTTTGCTCCGACAAGGCCAGGTAGCCGGGATAGACGATCACGGCGAAGTCAGGACGGCAGCTGACCTGGTCGGCGGAATCCACGGGGTCGTACAGGCGCTGCTCGAAATGCGTGCTGAGCGCCGCGGAAAGATGTGCTCCAGCAGAAAATCCGAGCACGCCGATGCGCTTGGGATCGATGCGCCACTCCGCCGCGCGCGCGCGGACAATGCCGAGCGCCCGCTGTGCGTCCTGCAATGCGGCGGATGACTTGGGATACGGCCCGGAGTCGGGCACGCGATATTTGACCAGCACGCACGTGATGGCCGCCGCGTTGAGCCAGTCGCACACTTCCGTGCCTTCGAGGTCGATTGCCAGAATGTGATAGCCACCACCTGGGAAGACCACCACGGCGGCTCCCGAGTTCTTTCCCGCTGGCGAGTAAACCGTGAGCGTTGGTACAGAAACATTGCCTAGACGAATCACCGGTTTACCTGCGATCAGATCATCTTTGGCGGTTGTCATGTCGGCCTCAGCGCTGGCATTGGGCTGAGCTCCCGGTGCTCCGTGTGACCATAAGTTTAGCGTCGGATGACCGGGCGAAGGCTGCCACGCGGGTTTTTGGGCGACAGCACCGGTCGACAAAGCGATCACTGCGGCAAGGAAACGAAAACGACAGCGCATGGGAAATACCTTCCTGGTGAAAGTGGATTCGTGGCGCAACGATAATCTCAGCCCCGCCCCCCGGGGCGCAACTGTGGAGTGGGTTGAATAGGAGTGGTTTGAACAGGATTGAGCCGTGTAAGATTCACGGCATCGCTACCGCTGCCATCTCGATCCGCCGCCGGGTTGCTGGGAATGCCCGGCACAATCCGCTGGCCGCGGCGGGCGTGGTGCTGATTGTCGTCTTCGTGATTCTTGCTCTGTTCGCGCCTTGGATCGCGCCCCAGGATCCCGCTGCCATCGATCTTCCCACGCGCCTCGATACTCCATCCTCCGCGCACTGGTTCGGGACCGACGAGCTCGGCCGCGACATTCTCTCTCGCGTCGTTTACGGCGCGCGCATCTCCATGCTGGTCGGCACGTGCGTGGTGCTGACCTCGCTTGGGCTCGGCCTCGTCATCGGCTCTGTCGCCGGCTACCACGGTGGGGGCATCGACCGCTTCGTCAACATTGTATTGATGAATGCGTTTCTTTCGTTCCCTGGAATTCTGCTGGCCATCGCCTTCGTGGCTTTCCGCGGCCCGGGAATTTTCAATCTCGTGGTCGCGCTCTCGCTTGGGGGATGGGTGGGCTACGCGCGCCTGGTCCGCGGTCAAGTGCTGGCGGCACGCGAGCGCGAATTTGTCGAGGCCGCCCGAGCACTCGGCGCCAGCGATCTGCGCATCATCGTGCGCCATATTCTGCCGAATATTATTCAACCGGTCATCGTGCAGGCTGCGATTGGCATGGCCGGAGCGATTCTCGCTGAAGCTACGATGAGTTTTCTCGGGCTCGGCGTGCCTCCGCCGACCGCCAGTTGGGGAGCCATGCTGAACGACGGCCGCGCGCATCTTTTCGACGCGCCGCACCTCGTGCTGTTTCCGGCGCTGGCTGTGATGCTGGCCGTCTTGTCGTTTAATTTTATCGGCGACGCGTTGCGCGACTATCTAGATCCCCGTTCCCGCATCGAAGCCGGATTGTGAGATCGGTCTCAATCCGCGCGCAGGGCCTTCATGGGGTCGATGGAAGCGGCACGCCGCGCGGGCAGCAAAGAGGCCGCCATCGCCAATATCAGTACGAAGAGCGCAGCCAGCATTAACACCAGCGGGTCAAACGGACTCACACCAAACAGAAGCGACCGCAGCAGCTTCGAAGCTGCCGCGGCGCCCAGCAATCCCAACGCACAACCTGCGAGGGCGAGCTTAGCCGCCGACGTGAATATCAAGCTCAGAATTCCCGCCCGTTGCGAGCCCAGCGCAAGCCGGATGGCCATCTCCTGTTCGCGAAGAGCGGCTGAAAACGCGATCACGCTGTAGATGCCGAGCAGCGACAGCAGGACTGCCGCGAGAGCAAAGGCGGTAATGATTGCGGTGTTGAAGCGGCGTGGGGCTTCGCTATCGGAAACTGCGTGCTCCATGCTTTGGATCTGGGTAAGGGGCAGCTGGGGATCAATGGCGCCAACGGTGACGCGGAGAATGCTTTCCATCTGCTCCGGCTCCATCGCGGTGCGCAGCGCGACAAAGCCTCCGTTGCCTCTGAGTTCCGTGGGCGAGCCCAGCGAGCCTAAGGATTTTTCAAACTGTTCAACCGGCTGGTACCACTGTTCCTTGTCGGAAGCGTCCGGCGACTTCTCTTTCACGTCGGCGACTTCCCCGACAACGGTTACCCAGGGCGTCGGCGTCTCCGGTGTGCCCAGGCGCATGCGTTTGCCAATCGGGTCCGCGCCGGGCCAGAAATGCTCGGCGAATTTGTGGTTCACGATGGCAACTAATTGCGTGTTCTCGGTGTCCGCCGGCGTGAAGAAACGGCCGGCCAGCAACGGAATTCCCATCGCTTGCAGGTAATCGCCTTGAACGGTCACGGCAGTGGCAAGGTTCATGCCTGCGTCAGGGGGCGGCACGTAGCCTTCTGCGACGAACGTGCTGTTGCTGGTTCTTCTCGTCGCCGGCAGAAATGAGGTGACACCCGCGGACTTCACTCCGGGAAGCTGTTGCAAACGACGAATCAACTCGTGATTGAATGCATTGACCGCCGGCTGCGTTGCGTATTGCTTCTGCGGCAGCGAATAAGAGGCAACAAGAACGTGGTCGGGGCGGAAACCCAGATCGACGGCACGCATCTTCTCGAAACTGCGCAACAGCAAACCGGAAGCCACGAGCAGCATCAGAGCGATGGCGATTTCACCAACCACCAGAGTGGAGCGTAGCCGAGCGTGGCCGCTGCCGGCGCTACCGGTTCGTCCCCCTTCCTTGAGAGTGTCATTCACGCTGGTCCTTAGCGCAGCGAAAGCCGGAGCCAGCCCGCAGACCAAGCCAGTGAGCACGGCGAGGATGACTGCGAACAAGGCGACCTGCCAGTCGAGTCCGATTTCATCAATGCGAGGCAGCGTCTCCGGTAACCGGCTGATGCCCACCCGCAACGCGACCGCCGCCAGAGCCAGACCGAGCAGGCCTCCGCTCACGCTCAAGACCAAGCTCTCCAGAATCGCCTGCCGCAGCAGCGCCCCGGCGCGCGCTCCGAGCGCCAGCCGAACCGCGATTTCGCGGCGGCGGCGAATGGCGCGGACCAGCAGCAATCCCGCAAGATTGGCGCAGGCGATCAGCAGCACCACCACGATAGCCAGAAACAAAGTACGCACCAGTTGACGAGCCTGCTCAACGGTCTCCTCATGCAGCGAGCGCACCACGGCGCGTATGTGCAGACTCGCCATAAATGCGGGATAGTTGCGCATGGTCTCCTGGGCCACGCGCTGCGCATCGCTTTCCGCCTGAGCCGCGGTGATTCCCGGCTTCAGCTTTCCGATCATGTCGTAGTTCCAATTCGCTACTCCGCCCGTGCCCAGTTCCCCGGGCGCGAAGCTCATGGGAACCCAGAGCTCGATGCTGTTCAGGTGTCCCGGAACCAGCGGGAACTCAAAGTTACGCGGCATCACGCCGATTACCACATAGGGCTCGCGGTCGAGCAGGATTTTGGTTCCCAGCGCGTGTGGATCGCCGTGCAGGCGGTTTTGCCACAGCGCGTAGCTGATTACTGTTACTTGTTCTTTTTGGTCGTCTTCCTGCTGCGTAAAGATTCGGCCCATGAGCGGCTCGACCCCCAGGGCCGGAAGTACCCCGCCCGAAAGCCGCGCTCCTTTTATCTGCGCTGGGTCACCGATCCCGGAGAGTTCGTAAGCGCTTGCCGTATAGCCACCCAGACTTTCGAAGCTGTGCGTATCGCGGGTGTAGGCCTGAATGTCCGGAGCGGTCACCCCAGCCTCGCCATTGCCTCCCACATCGGCGCCTTGCACAATATCCGAGACCTGCACCAGTCTCTCGGGATGCGGAAACGGCAGGGGCCGCAGCAACACACCTTCGACAATGGAGAAGATGGCTGTCGTTGCTCCGATGCCCAGCGCGAGCATGAGCACGGCCGTCGCGGCAAAGCCGGGAGACTTCAGCACATGGCGGATAGCGATCCGAAGGTTCGGTAAGGACATGGGCGGCTCCTCGCGAGATGGGTTGAGGATGGATGCAGCATTTGCTGGACCAAATGTGGTTTGGACTAAGTGGTTGTCCTGTCAGCATCCAGGGAAACGCGTTTGGGACCGGTGACGGCGGAAGCCGTCCGGATTTCGAAACTACTGTCCGAGAACGGACACGAACCTTAGGCCCATCCTTTCAGTCTTCGGGTTCGGGCGCGGGCCCTGAGGCCGGGGCGGATTTCGCGTTGGCCGCAATGATCGCCTGCCAGTTCAGAATCGCATTCCACAACAGACGCTGATCGCCTCGATTCAAATCGCGATGCATCGGGTTGAAATTGAAACTGACGACGTGTCCTTTGCCCACGGGCATATCCAGAATTGCCGGCCGTCCAATCAG
>Ga0181537_10001290_pt1 | contig 23240 bp, 19 predicted proteins | sample PEATcosm2014_Bin_39_FD_119765 | JGI IMG/M metagenome (GOLD analysis project Ga0181537, IMG submission 119765) | Peatland microbial communities from MTU Mesocosm Facility, Houghton, MI, USA - PEATcosm2014_Bin23_10_metaG | ecosystem: Environmental > Terrestrial > Soil > Wetlands > Peat | place... | reverse complement strand
TACTCCCTTTTCATCACCGAAATTGGGCAGCACCACCAAAACGCCTTCCAGTTCATCGGCATGCGTGCGAAAAAGCTCGGCGCATTGCCGCGCCTCAGCGTGGGTTTCCACGCCGCCGCATTTGGTTTGCCCCGGGTCGACCATCACCGCCCGAATGCCCGATTGGGCAAATGTTTTCAAAATATCTTCCCGCGCCTCGGCCACGAGTTGGTCGGGAAAAAAATCCCGGTTGCCAATGATCACGCCGAGTGAAGCGGGCTTTTTTGGATTGGGCAGATTCATGTTTCAGACGCAATAATACCGTTAGTTCGCGAGAAATCTTCCTTGATCTTTGGGCATTACTTACTGTTTTCTAAGGTCATGGTCAGTTTTAACTCATCGCGGCCCGACTTCGCTCCTTACGGATTTACCTGTCAACGCTGGACGCCGGTTCCCATGAAGCGACCAGACCGGCACAATGAGATCGAATTAAATCTGCTCCGGCAGGGTTCGCTCACTTACCTCTTCGGCGGGAACTCGGTAACCATTGAAGCGGGCCGTTTGGCCGTATTCTGGGCGGCCATCCCACATCAGATCATCGGATCGTCGGATAAGGCCGAATATTTCGTTGCGACAATCCCACTTGTCTGGTTTTTACAATTTCCGTTCCCCGAACACTTTGTTCATTCCATCCTTCACGCTCAGGTCGTGCTCGATCCCCAACATGGGGTGCGCAATGACCTTGAACTCTTTGCCCAATGGGTTCAGGACTTTCGATCTCCCCGTCCGGTCATGAAACGCATTATCCTCTTGGAAATGGAAGCGCGATTATTGCGGGTTGCCCTGACGTTGCCACGCTGCAAATCCTCTTTTCGCCGGACCAAAAAGCCGCAGTTACTGCTTGAAACCGGCGCATTAACCCGGGTCGAACAGATGGCATGTTTTATTGCCCGGCATTACACGGAGCCCCTCACGGCTGAACAGATTACTAAATCAACCGGGCTGCACCCCAACTATACCATGAGTCTTTTCAAAAAGACTTTTGGCATGACTTTGATTGATTGCGTCACCCAGCACCGCGTCTCACATGCCCAGCGACTCCTAGCTACAACCACTGAGAAAATAGTGGATGTAGCCTTGGCTTCCGGTTTTAATACGATTAGCCGATTTAATGAGGCATTCAAAAAAATATGTGGCTGTTCGCCACGAGAATACAGGGATAAACACCGCCCTTGAGAATTCTAATTCGTTGAACTTGCGTCTTCTAACCCACTCGATCCCTCCGGCTCTTAAGCGACATGAGATGCGTGGCCCTCGCTGGATTACTAGAATCCCGTCAAAAGCAGCAGGGTATTTCGGAATCCGTATCAGGAAAGAGCGACAGGTATCCTTTGTCATGCACGCCTTCGAGGTAAATATTGGCGAGGCCGAATGTCCGTGGGCGTTTTATCCACCACCACATCGCAAAGATCAGTACGGGGAGCAGGGCTAATAGCAGTAAATTCATGTTGAGCTTCCTTTGGTAGTGCCGTGGTTTAGACCACGACTTTTTTGTTTTTTAATTCCGAATCCGCACTTTCAGCCAGCCGGGCGTCGTGTTCGAGTTGGGAGCGAATGACTGTCCCCGTTTTTCTCTGCACTTCCTTCGTTGGGACGTTTACAGCAAAGAGGGGGATTTATTGGAAGGCAACACCGATCAAGTTTCATCCAGGATCGCCCGAATGGTCCGCAATAAAGTCCCGGCCGTGTAGGGTTTTGTCAGGAAGTGTTTCACGCCCACACCCGACACCTTGGCCACGCTGCCGTTCGCATTGAGGCCGCTTGCTGCAACGATTTTGATGGCTGGATTCATTCGCATCAAGGCATGAATCATGGCCGGTCCGTCCATGACCGGCATCATCATATCTGTAAGGACGACGGCGATTTCGTCCATATGCCTGGCATAAACACCGACTGCGTCGGCTCCATCCGTTGCGGTCAACACACGGTAACCGAACGCCTGCAAAGTCTGCCCGGTGATCGTGAGGATGGAGGCTTCATCGTCGACCACGAGAACCGTCTCACCGTTTCCTCGCGGTAAATCAGCATGTGCTGACTGCTCTTTCCGCCCTCCGGGAGAAAGCTCCATGGCTGGGAGATAAACCTTAAAGGTCGTGCCTCTGCCGGGCTCGCTATACACATTAATGATTCCGTCATGACTCTTCACAATGGCCATGACTGTGGACAGGCCGAGGCCGGTCCCTTTGTTAAGTTCCTTGGTGGTAAAGAACGGCTCGAAAATCTTATCAAGAATGTCTGCCGGTATGCCCGTTCCCAAATCGGTCACGCTGATGTTAACGTAACGTCCGGCTTTGGCCTGAATGTTCATCGCGGCGTAGTGTTCATCCAGCACGCAATTCTCGACACCAATGGTCAGGGTGCCGCCATTTGGCATGGCATCCCGGGCGTTGACAGAAAGATTGAGGAGAATCTGATGAACTTGCGTGGCATCGCCCAAAATCGTCCAGATGTCGTTGGGGATGGAAAACTGCAACTGAATGCTTTTCGGGAAGGTGTCCTTGATAATGGTCTCCAGGTCCCTCAACAGATGCTTGGGCTGAATTTCCACGCGTTCCCCCTCCATGCCTCGCGCGAACGAGAGCACCTGCCGGACAATATCCGCGCCCCGTTTGGAGCTTATCTCGATGGTTTCGAGAATGCTCCTGGCCTGGGGATCGTCTGATAGTGTCTTGAGGATGTCGATGGACATCATGATTGGGGCCAGGATGTTATTCAGGTCATGCGCGATGCCGCCGGCCAACGTGCCTATACTTTCCATTCGTTGTGCCCGCATGAACTGGGCTTCGATCTTTTTCTTCTCGGTGATGTCGGTGATAATGACGAGCACCGCCCGGGGCTTTCCTTCCCCGTCGCGAATCAGTGTCGTGCTCGCCTCGACGGCGAGCTGTCGGAGGTCTTTGGTGAGATGCTGGCGTTCACCGCGCCATTCGCCCTGATTGATCGTCGCCTCCTCTATTTTTTTAATTTGTTCCTGATCGGAGCCGAAAAGCAGGCTGATATTCCGACCCAAAACCTCCTCTCGCGTCCAGCCATACATCCGCTCGGCCCCCTTGTTCCAAAACACGGTTTTTCCTTCAAGATCGCGAACCAGGATGGCATCATTTGCCTGGTCGAGAAATGCAGCTTGTTCAGCGATTTTTTCCTCGGCGCGTTTTCGTTCCGAGATATCACGAGCCACTTTGGACACACCGATTGGCATACCGGCTGCATTTTTGATCGGCGATGCCGTGATGGATACGTTGATGAGACGGCCATCTTTTGTCTGGCGCAAGGTCTCAAAGTGCTTGACGCTTCTACCGTTTTTGATTTTTCCAAGGATCAGTTCCTCTTCCTCCCGTCGATCCGCTGGGATGAGCCGCATGATCGAAGTCCCCACCATCTCTTCAGCCGTAAATCCGAAAATCTTTTCCGCGCCTCTATTCCAACTCGTGATGATACCATCCAAATCCTTGCCAATGATGGCGTCGTCCGAGTATTCGACAATTGCACCCAGACGGAGCGAAGCTAATTCCGTCGTCTTGCGATCTGTAATATCCGAGGCGATGCCGCTGAGTCTGACCAGGAGACCTCTGTCGTCCCGCACTTGAAAGCCCCGGTCATGAATCCAGCGGATGGTGCCGTCGAGACGGCCGATCCGGTACTCGACACTTACCCCCGGCACATCTTTCATCAGGGTGGCAAAGGCCTCAAAAACGTGTTTGCGGTCTTCAAGCAAGATGGAGTCGAACCACTGATGAGGATGGGTATAGAGATCCTTTGTCGTACGGCCCCAAATTTGCTCGTAGGCGGCACTGACGTAGTGGACTTGGTTCAAATCGGGCGAAGTGACCCAGAGGACATCGGTGATATTTTCCGCCACCTGGCGAAACTTACGCTCACTTTCGATCAACTCGCGCGATTGCCGATGCAACTCAAAATGAGTCATCACCTGTCGGCTCAACACGCGCAAAGCCTGTTCCTGCGCCGGTGTCAGAATGCGCGGCACATGGTCGATCACGCATAGTGCGCCGAGTGTCGCGTCTTCCGGATTGATGAGCGGTGCGCCCGCATAGAAGCGAATGTTGGGATTGCCCGTCACCAAAGGATTATCGACGAAGCGTTCATCGAGAGTAGCGTCCGGGACAATGAACAAATCCTGCTGGTGCACGGCGTGACCGCAAAAAGAAATGTCGCGCGCCGTCTCCGTCACATCCAAACCGACTTTAGACTTGAACCATTGCCGATGCTCATCGACAAGGGAGATCATGGCTATTGGAGTGCCGCAAATCTGCGCCGCCAGGGCGGTCAGGTCATCCAGCGCCTGTTCCGGAAGGGTATCCAGTATGGCATATTTTTCGAGCGAGGCGAGGCGACGGGGCTCATCAAGGGTTGGTAGCGCTGGGATCATTCAGCATGTCCGTTCTTGAGATCGGCACTGATATCCATGCGAACTACGCATGCCTAGCTCTCAGCGATCATAGTCTCTTTTGATTCTTTCCCTAAGCATCGTTTCGAAATGCGCACATTGTAATGTTCACGTCGTACATGTTTAATCGATGAACGCTTGCGCTCGATGCAGTCTGCGCGAGAAAACGGAGACAGGTACCGGCGGTTTAGCGCGAAATGGAATTTCGCGGGAAGCAGGGGAGGGTTTCGCACGGAGGGCCGAAGAGGACTGAAGAGGGGAAAGGGCGCATGGGACTGATGGGGGATCGTCGCCCGGAGGTCGACGGCTACCGACGGAGGGCAGTGTTCTCAAGTGCAACGTGGGAACGAGGGGAAGGCTACCGTTGCACCGGCGCAAGGGCCTGCGCCGGCTACCTTAGGAGGCGCGGCGGCAACCAAGCTCAAGATGACGGAGTCTAAACCTTGATCTTCAATCCACGGCGGCGGAAGGTGGGCTGGTCGAGATTTTCGCCGCGATACATGGTTTCGTGCGTTTTCTCGAAGCGGCCACGCGGAGGGCCCTCGAAAGACATTTCCTCCTGCTTGGCCACGTAGCGCCGGGGCGATTCCAGCGGCGCGGGTGTCGCATCGGAAAGAGGGGTTTCCGCTTCCATCTCGGAAATCGGCATCAATTCCTCGTCAGCGATGGTGTGGGTTTCCACGGTAACCGGCGCGGGTGGCGGAACAGGCGCAGCTTTCCTGGGCGGAGCGGGTTTTTTCGGCGGCGCTTCCGCAATGACCGGCTCCGGCTCCGGTTCCGGTTCCGGTTGCGGCTTGGCTTTCGCTTTGACGTGAGGCAACGGCACCGTGTCCGCCTTGGGACGCGACTTCTTTTTCGGAGCGGGATTCTCCATCACGGCTGCGATTTCGGGCACGCTCATTCGCGCCGGGGCGGTGGTGGCGAGCAGGACGGTCATGCGGACGTTCTCGTTGCTTTCCTCATCGAGGCTGGCGCTGGTCGCGATGGGGACGTTGACCGGCAGACGCTCCTTGAGCAGGCTAACCATCTCCTGCACGTCGGCCAGGCCGAGATCGCAGGTGCCGCTGACCGCAACGATGGCGTGGTCGACCCGCTTCCAGATTGATTCGTCACTCAGCAGCGGCGTGTTGAGCAGCTCCGTCACCAACTCCTCCGCGCGGTCGTGCAGGTCGCCCTCGACGTGCGCCGCCCAGCAATTCTCGAGCACTTCGGAACCGGCGTAGCGGCCATAGAGACTGCGCACATCGGCGAAGGAAAGCTGGATCAGTCCGCGCTTGCAGACGATTTGCGACAGGGCCTGCGCCGTCTGGGACATCAACTGGTGCATGAGGTGAAAACCGTGGCGGATATTTTTGATCGTGGCGGGATTGTCCGCGATGCGGTCATGGGCGAGGACGAGAACGCTGTCGGCTTCCGCGCGCAGGTCGGCGATGGCCTGAATGGAGCGTTCCCGGCGCGACGGGCCTTCAAAGGCGAAGGGCTGAACGCCGATCACGATGACCTTGGCGCCCGATTCGTGACCCAGTTCGACGAGCCGTTCCGCGAGCGCCACTCCCGTGGAACCGGCGAGACCGAGCACGAGGATGAGAAAATCGCAGCCCTTCGCGACCGGGGCGAGCCGGGCCTCTTCCAGCGCGACGATTTCGCGGGCGAGGTCGATATCGCCGCTGCAACCGAGCCCGTGCACGAGGCTGCGGCCCAGCAAATGGCGGTTCGGCACGACCGAGCCTTCAATCGTGAGTTGATCGGAATCGAAAACCCAAAGGTCCTGGTTCGGCCGACCATGCAACACCAGTTGATCGCACACCGCCGCGCCGGTCTGGCCGAGGCCGAGGACGCGAACGCGTCCGGGAAAAAGTTGGTCGGCCTTCTCAGCAAACGGTCCGTCAGGCGTGAATTCGATCATGTTTCGTGTCTCCGGGTTGGTTTAAGTTTAGATAAGTCTCATGCTGGCGAGCGCGCGCCTCAGCGACTGGCTGACGCGGGCAAGACCGCGCGCGGGGGGAAGCTCCATCTCGGCCTGCCGCGCGTATTGCAGCAAACCGAGCACCGTGCTGAGGTCCGGGCGGCGTCCGTAATTTTGATCGCCGTCGAAAGGGGACTGGTGGGCGAGTTCCACCGGGCAGGGAAAAACCTGCGAGGCCAGCTCGACCAGGCCCTTGACCTGCGAGGCGCCGCCGGTGATGTAAACCGTCCCGGCAAAGTCGGGCCAGAACGGCGCGTTTTGCAGGTCTTCCAGGATGATCTCGAAAATCTCCGCCTGGCGCGCCTGCATGATCGTGTTGAGCGACGCGCGATGGATCAGCCGCTCCTCGAAATTATAGGCGCCCGGCAGCGTCAGGGTCGCTTCGCTCTCGGCCGGATCGAGGATGACGGAACCCTCGGTTTTTTTCAACTGCTCGGCCTTCGCATAGGGAATCTTGAGGCCGGAAACAATGTCGTTGGTGAGGTGGTCGCCGCCGACGCCGAGGACGCCGGTATGCACGACCGCGCCTTTTTGGTACGCGATGTAATCGGAGATGCCGCCTCCGAGATTGATGACGATCGCGCCGAGCTGTTTCTGGTTGCGGCTCAGGACAGCCTGCGCCGTGGCGTAGGAACTGAGCGCGTAATTCTTCACGTCGATGCTGAGTTCCTTCACGCAACGGATCGTCGTCTGGAGCCGCGTCGCCAGTCCGTAGACCTGGTGAAAATGGGCGGTGAGCTGCTTCGAGGCGAGGCCGATCGGGTTGTCCGTGGTCGACCCGTCGTCGAGGACGTAATGTTGCAGCAAATGGTGGACGATGGCGTGGTCGGCGGGCAGCGGCTGCGCGGTCGCCATGTCGTGCAACTCCAGCACATTTTCCTGCGTGATCTCGTCGCCGTCGTTTGAGATCAGCGTGGTGACGCGCGTATTGGTGGAGCGGACATGCGCCCCCGAGATGGCCAGGTAAACCTCGGCCACCACGACATCGGTCTTCAATTCCGCCTCGGCCAGCGCATCGCGCACGCAACCCTGGGCCACTTCAAAATCGACGATCTCGCACTTGCGCACCTGGCCCGAACCGGCCTCGCCGATGCCGAGCAGCGCCAGCGTGCCGTCGGGGCGGATTTCCCCCACGGCGGCGGCAACCTTGGTGCTGCCTACTTCAAGTGCGACGACGATATTGCGTGATTTTCCCCAGAACATAGTTTTTTTATTTGGTTGGTTGGCTGGCTTATTGGTATTGGGCGAAGGTTACCGGCACGTTGCAGTCGGGTGTAAGATCGACGGTGTGTATCTGGCGCTGCTGAAAGTCGGGCCAATTGACAATCTGCACGAGGCGCTGCAGTTGCTGGTCGATGCAATCGAGGCGGAAGGTGATGGCCATGTCCTGCCGCGTCACCATGGAGATGGAAAGCGGATCGCTGAGGTCGATCCTCTGGATGTCAATGGTGGTGTGGAGCTGGCTGTGATCAATCGCATCGAGAATTTCCATCGCGCGCATCAGGCGCGGCTGCTCCAGCTTCCTCCCCGGCTCCAGCTCGGCATCGGTCAGGCCGATGACCTCGGGCAGGAGCGGAACCGCTTCGTCCTCGCGCGGCTTGAGCACCACGCATTGACGGTCGAGGTAAAAGGTCTCGCGCGTGCCGAGATCAATGTTCAAGCCGACAATTTTCACCACGGGCACGCGCTCGGTGATGTGAATCGTGACCGTGTCCGGGAAATGCCGCTCGACCTTGGCGCTGGAAACGTAAGGCAGTTTTTCCAGGTCGTGCGCGATTTGCGGCAGATTGAGGGACCAAAGATTTTGATTCAATTCGAGACCGGCGGCCTCACGAATGTTGTGCTCCGAAAAATGGCCGCGCGGCTCGATCTCAATTTTATTCAGGACATAGCGCGGGTTGTTGTAGAGGACGCGGTCGAGCGCGAACTCGATGCCAAAATGGAGACCCGCGCCCACGGCCACGATCATCGCCAGGACCAGGCTGCACCAGACCGCCATCTGCGCGATCTGCTTCTGCGAATGGCGCCTGGTCGTGGTCGTGTGCAGGATGTTGATCTGCTTCTGGCGATTGCGGGTGCGCGTGCGGCGGCTCATGCGGTCCTTTCTTTTTGCCGGGCCGCCCAGGACAATTCGACGATGCGGCGGCAGAGCTGCGGGAAGGTGATGCCCACGGCGGCGGCGGCCTTGGGCAGCAGGCTGGTCGCCGTCATGCCCGGAATGGTGTTGATTTCAAGGCAATAGGGAAACACGTCTTCCTCGAGGAGAAAATCGATGCGCGAGTAAACCGCCTGGCCGACCGACTGGTGCGCAATCAGCGCGTATTTCTGGATCAGGGCGGTGATGCTCTCCGGCAAGGAGGCCGGGCAAAAATATTCGGTGCGCCCCTTGGTATATTTGTTCGTGTAATCGTAAAAGCCTTCGAGGGGATGAATCTCGACAATAGGCAGGACCTCGTCGCCAAGCACGCCGACGGTCAGTTCGCGGCCCGTGATCAGTTGCTCCACCAGCACCTCCGCGTCGAACCTGAGCGCATCGGCCAGGGCCGGGGCCAGTTCTTCCCGCGTCGCAACCGAACGCGACCCGACGCTCGATCCCTGCGTGTTGGGCTTGATGAAAACCGGCAGCGGCACGGTGATCTCCTCCAGGCTCCGCACGAGTTGTCCTTCGGGCGTCGGCACGCCTTTCTGCCGAAATTTCTCCTTCGTCTTTTCCTTGTCGATGGTGATGCGGCTCGTGGCCGCGTCGGCTCCGGTGTAGGGAATGCCGCGCGCCTCGAGAATACCCTGGACCTGGCCGTCCTCCCCAAACGGCCCGTGCATCGCCAGGAAAGCGAGGTCGGTTCCATCGGGCACAACGAAATTCGCGTCGTCGACCACCACTTCGGCGACCTCATAGCCGGCTTTGCGCAAGGCGTCGGCGCAAGCCGCACCGCTGCGAAGGGAGACTTCGCGCTCGGCGGACGGCCCGCCTTTCAGCACGGCTATTTTATGCGGCTTGTCGCTCATTTTAATTTTCTTCCCCCAGCACGATGACTTCGGTGTTCAGGTCGATCTGCCGCGATTCACGGGCGCGGCTTTGAATCAGCGCGATTAGTTGCAGCACGTCTTCCGCCGTGGCGCCGCCGTCGTTCACGATGAAATTCCCATGCACTTCCGAGACGCGGGCCGGCCCGACGGAAAGATTTTTCAGGCCCAGCTCGTCGATCAGTTTGCCGGCCGGGATCGGTCCGGGATTCTTGAAAATGCAGCCGGCGCTCGGCGCGGCGGGCTGCGAGGTCCACCGCTTGTTCGAGTAGGCCTTCAACTTTTCACCGATTTCCTCCCTGGAACTCGGCGTGCCCTTGAGCCGCGCGGAGACCGCGATGTGCGTCTGGAAATGAGGCACGCTGCGATAGTGGATTTCCATGTCGGTTTTTTTCACCTCGTGGACATGCCCGTGGAGATCGATGCTGCGCACGCTCTCGACCACTTCCATCGTCCAGCCCTGCATCGCGCCGGCGTTCATGCGCAGCGCCCCGCCCATGTTGCCGGGAATGCCCTCCATGAATTCAAACCCGCCCAGGTTGTGCTTGCGGGCCTCGGCCACGATTTGCTTGAGCCGCGCGCCCGCCCCGACCGTGACATATTCGCCGTCGACCTCGATGCGGCTGAAGTAAGGCCGGCCCAGGTGAACACAGAGACCGAGAATGCCGCCGTCGCGCACGAGCAGATTGCTGCCCCGGCCGATGAACGTCACGGGGATGCCGCGGTCGTGCGCGAAGCGAAGGCCCAGCTTGAGATCGTCCTCGTCGACCGGCTCGAACCAGAGCTGCGCCGGGCCGCCGATGCGCATGGTCGTGTGTTTGTGGAGCGGCTCGTCGCGCTTGAGAATGCTTTCGGTTTTCAACTGCCCAATCAATTCGGCGTACCAGGCGAGGCCCTGCGCGAGATGCTGCGCGACGCGGTGAATATCGCCCGCGCCCAGCGTGATGACCAAGTCCCCCGGCTCAAGCACCGCGTTCACCGCCGCGCGCAAACGCCCCAGCGTCGATTCGTAGCGGACCTGCGGATGCCCATCCGCGCGCACGCCGTCCGCGACCGCCTCGCCCGTGACGCCCGCCATGGCCGCTTCGCTCGCGGCATAAATCTCGGTGATGAAAACCTGCGAGGCATCGTGGAAGGCGCCCGCAAATTCGCCCAGGAGCGCCTTGGTGCGCGAATAGCGGTGCGGCTGAAAGAGCGCCAGCACCCGTTTCCAGCCGCTGTTTTTCGCCGCCGCCAGCGTCGCCTTGATCTCGGTGGGATGATGCGCGTAGTCGTCAACCACCATGTAATCGGCGGAGCGATATTTCACTTCAAAACGGCGGGCCGCGCCCCGGAATTCCGCCAGCGCGCTGACGATCTGGTTCCACGGAATGCCCATTTCGGTGGCGAGCGCGACCACGCCGAGCGCGTTGCTCACGTTCTGCGCGCCGGGCACTTCCAGCACCACCTCGCCGAGCAACTGGCCATGGCGCAGGACGGTGAAGCGCGATGAAAAATTTTGCAGGCGAACATCGAGCGCGCGGTAGGCGGCGAGTTCCGAAAGACCGTAGCCGACCGCCTGCCCGGCATGCGAGCAAAGCAACATCGCGTTTTTGTCGTCCGCGCAATAAACGATCGGGCCGCGCGTCCGCTCGCACAACGCGGCGAAGACCTGCACGATCTCCTCGATATTGTGATAGTAGTCGAGGTGCTCCTCCTCGATGTTCAGGATCAGGCTCGCCTGCGGCGCGAAGAGCGCCAGCGTTCCGTCGCTTTCATCCGCCTCCACGACGAAAGGCTTGCCGGTCGTCCACGACGCATTGGCGCCGAGAAGCGGCACCTGCGCGCCGATGTAATGCGAGGGATTCAGGTCGGCCTGGCGCAGGACATGGGTCAGCATCGACGAGGTGGTCGTCTTGCCATGGCTGCCGGCAATCACGCAGGTGCTCTTGGCATCGGCGAGAACGACCAGGCATTCCGCCCGGCGCACGCAAAGAATCCCGCGCCCGGACGCCGCCACGCGTTCGCGATTTTCCGCCGCGATGGCGGAGGAGAAAACGACCAGATTGACGCCCTCCACATTCGACGCTGCATGGCCCTCGAAATAACGGACGCCGGCCGGAACGTAATCGGAGGCATCGGCCGCCGGAACCAAATCGGAACCGGAAAGCTCGTGGCCCTGCGCGAGAAGCAGGCGGGCCAGCCCGCTCATGCCGCTGCCGCAAACGCCGATAAGGTGGATCCTCTGAGGTCCACTCTTCAGCAAATGCTCGAGACGTTGTTTTATTTCCGGTTGCATGAAGCTTCTATTTCCTCGGCCACCCGTTTCGCCGCATCGACGCCGGCCAGACTCCGCGCCGCCTCGGCCATGAGGTTTCGCATCGGGGCATTCGTCAAAATTTCCGAGACCACCTGATGCAGCGTTTCCGGCGTCGTCTTGCTTTCGATCAGGATTCGGGCCGCACCCGCCTGCTCGAAAATCCGCGCATTGTAAGTCTGGTGATCATCTGCCGCCGCCGGATACGGCACGAGAACCGAGGGCAGTCCGTAGTGACTCAATTCCGTTAGCGAAGCAGCTCCTGAGCGACTGATAACCACATCGGCGAGACTATAGAAATGTTCCATCTCCGTCGAGAACGCTTGCACCACGGCGGTGAGTCTTTGGCGGCGAAAATTGATCTCCGCAATGTTGGCGTCGGCCTGGCCGGCCAGATGGATGAACTGCACCTCCTCGCGGTTGCCGTGCCACATCGGCAGCGTCTTCAGGACGAGTTGGTTGATGCCGTGCGCGCCCTGGCTTCCGCCCATGATGAGGACGATGGGCAGCGCGGGATTCAACCCGAATCTTTCCGCCGCGACCGCGCGATCGATCCGGGCCAGGCCGCGCCGCACCGGCGTTCCGGTCACGACGCAATGGGCCTGGCGCAGATAATTCGCGCAGCCCTCGAATCCGAGCATCGTCTTGTTCACCCACGGTGCGATCAACTTCGTCACCCGTCCCGGAATCGCGTTCGATTCGTGAATGAGGGTCGGCAAATGGAGACGACGCCCGAGCAGAAGCGGAATCGCGCTGGTGAAGCCGCCCATGCCGACCACCGCGGTCGGCTGAAATTCGCGATAGACCTCGCCGCACTCGCGCCAGCTCCTCAGCAGGCTCAGGCCAAACGTAAACACACGCGGCGATAGAACGCCCGGCCAGCCGATTCCCGGCAACGCATGAGACTGCTGCTCCTTCGCGCCTTCGAGGGCGATGGTGTCGATCTGCTTGGGCGAAACCAGCAGCAGCGTGTCGTGCCCGCGCTGGCGCAGTTCCTCCGCGACGGCCAATCCCGGAAAGAGATGGCCGCCCGTTCCCCCGCAGGCAATGGCAATTTTCATCGGTGTTGTCATGGAAGCTGGTTACATTCGCACACTATACGACTTCTGTGTCAAAGGCTTCGTCGGCTGCGTCTCCTGATAGATGCCCTGCCGGTGCATGTTGAAAAGAATGCCGACCGCAGCCATGCACGTCAGCAAATTCGAGCCGCCGTAGCTGATAAAGGGAAGCGAGATGCCTTTGCAGGGCATGAGCGAGGTCACCACCGCGAGGTTCATTAGCGCCTGCAACCCGACCATCACCGTGATTCCCGTGCCTAAAAAAACTCCGCCGGGATCGGGCGCGTGGATCGTGATCCAGCCGCTGCAAAGCATGAGGACAAGAAAAGCCAGGACGACCGAGAGCGTCACCCACATGCCCAGTTCCTCGCCGATGATCGGAAAAACAAAGTCGGTGTTGACCTCCGGCAGATAATACATTTTCTGGATGCTGTTGCCGAGGCCGAGACCGGAAAGACCGCCCGAGCCGAGGGCGATGAGGGCCTGTTTCTGCTGCCATAACTTCTCCAGCAATTTCGGGTCGGTGGTATGCTCGGAATACCAAAAGGCGGTCATGCGCGCCCACCGTTCGGCGTTGAACGAGGCGATGGCCAGGATTCCGGCGACGCCGATGATCGGCAGCGGGATCAGATAGAGCAGCCTCGCGCCCGCGCAGAACAAAATCGCCACCAGGATCGCGAGCATGATGGCGGTCGTCCCAAAATCCTGCTGCCGGATCATGAGATAAAGCAACGGCGACACGCAGACAATCGGCCAGAAAAGGCCCTTCATGAAATCGCGGACGTGGCGCTGATATTTCCCCATCCACCACGAAAGGAAAAGAATCAGCGCCAGCTTGGCGAATTCCGAAGGCTGGTAAGTGTATGTTTTCACCTCCAGCCAGCGAGGCGACCCGTTGACCTTGTGACCGAAAGGCGGGATCAGGCACAGAAGCAGCATCAGGCAGGCAACGCCGGCCAGCCCGGGCGCGCAACGCAGCAGCTTTTGGTAGTCGAAGCGCGAGAAAAAAACGCAGGCGACCCCGCCAAGAGCAAGCCACGCGAACTGCTTGCGCAGGTTGCTGTAGACATTGGTCATGTTGTCCTGCGGCGCAAGCACGGCGCTGGTGCTGGAGAGCATGACCAGGCCCAGGGCGATCAGCCCGAGCATGACGATGAGCAGCAGGTAAGCGACGTTTCTTTGCATGAACATGACTGAGTCTCCTTAAGAATTCTCAATGCATCGAATGCTTAATGCATTCGCCTAAAAAATTCAGAACAACGATGGCGACGACGCTGACCAGTGCGATGGCAATACTCCACACGTAGATTGTCACTACGGCGATCACCACCGCGCTAATGGCTCGACTAACACCGTTGATCATTTTGGTAATCATGATGGCCGAATTCCCTTACGGCGTGAAGTTGGCCAGTTCGCCGGAAGGCGCGGCCGGCTTCGCTTGCACCTGGCTCGGCTGCGTCGAGGAAGGCACGCTGTTTCCGGCGCTGCGCGATTCGCGCGAGGGAATCCTCAGCTTTTTCCCGATGGCCAGCTTGGTCGGATCGGTGATGTTATTCTCGGTCATGATCGCCGAGGCGGTCGTCTTGAACCTGTGGGCGATCTTGATCAGCGTATCGCCCTTCACCACTGTATAAAGATGATGCGTCGAGCTCATCGCGGGCGTGGGGCCAGAGGCCAGACTCGCGGTGGAAGTCGAAGCGGAGTCCGCCAGAATCGGCTCTGAGGAAGTCGAGTCGAGTGACGTAGTTGTCGCCGTGGTCGCCACGAGCGTCTTCGCCGAAGGGATGATCAGCTTCTGGCCGGTGTGCAGCACGTTACCCTTGATATGATTGGCCTCTTTCAATTCGGCCACGGTGATGTGATGCGCGCGCGCGATCTTCGGATAGGAATCGGTGATCTTCACCACATAGGTCTGCTGGCTGGCAGGCTCAGGCGCGGTCATTGCCGGAGGCATGTGCACCGGCCCGGACGGCGTCGATGACGAAAGCGCCGGTTCGGAAATCATCGGGGCGGGTTCCGCAGGAGGGGCCAGTTCCGGGGGAATCGGCGTCGACGCGCCGTTGTCGGTCACGCTCGTCGAGGGCGTCAGCGGCTGGGTCGTGAGCGCGGGAGGAAGTGGTGATGTCGTGGTTAAGGCGGGCGCAGGTCCGGACGTCGGCGTGACCGGTTCGCTCGGGGCGGTCGCATCCGGCGCAGGCGTCGCCCCAGCCGTTGTCGTGCTCGCGACATCGGTGGAAGGCGTCGTGGCTGGCGCACTGGACGCGCTCTTTGGAGCCTGGCTCGCATCGGGCATGGAGCCATCGACCACGGTGTTGCCATCGACCACGGCAGTGCCCTCGGTGTTCTTCAAGTCCTTGTGGGTTTTGTCGAGCGTGGCTATATCCGCGTCGGTGTTTCCGCTGCTCATCAGGTGGTAGACGGCAAACCCGCCGATGACCAGGACGTGCAGCCCCAGTACTGCGATGAAGACCGTCATTAGTTTTAAGCCGCCGGTCTCTAGCGACTTGATGTTGCTATCGTTGTTTTCCATGGTTTTTTCTCTCTTTCGTTTGGTGGTGGATGTGGTGTCTTGAAATCAGGTTTGCCGCGCCCTGGCCTGCGCCAGCGCGCGGAATTGGTTGCCGCGGTCCTCGAAATCCTTGAACATGTCGAAGCTCGAGCAGCCCGGCGAAAAGAGGACGATGTCGCCCGCCTTCGCCAGTTGATGCGCCTGCCCCACCGCGTCGGCCAGCGTGACGGCCCGGACGCAGGGCACGGCGGAATTCCAGGCGGCGAAAAGCTTTTCCGTCATCTGGCCGATCAGAACAATCGCCTTCACCTTTTCCCGCAGCAGGGGACGCAGCCCGTCGAAGTTGAGTCCCTTGTCCTTCCCGCCCGCCAGCAGCACGACCGGCGAACGCATGGCCAGAAGCGCCTTTTCCAGCGCATCGATGTTCGTCGCCTTCGAGTCGTTCAGGAAAGTCACGCCGCCGATCTCCGCCACTTTTTCCAACCGGTGCGGCAGCGGTTTGTAAACGCACAGCGCTTCGATCGCGGCTTCGCGCGGAACCTGGTAGAGATCGGCCACGGCCAGCGCGGCGAGCATGTTCTCGGCATTGTGCGGCCCGATCAGGTTCGTCCGGCTTTGCTCCAGCACCTGCTCGCCATGGGCCACGAGCCAGCCGTCGATCAACTGATAATCCGCCGGCATCCCCGCCGCGCTCAGCGTGATCTTGCGCGCCGCCATTTCGGGCAGGCGAAGGTTCGTGTTGACGATGGCGTAATCATCCGAAGTCTGGTTGCGAAAGATCTGCCACTTCGCCGCCTCGTATTCTTCCATCGAAGCGTACCGGTCGAGGTGATCGGGCGTGAGATTCAGGTGCACGCTGATGCGCGGGCGGAACTCGACAATGTGCTCCAGTTGAAACGAGCTGACTTCCACCACCATCACGTCGAGATTCGCGCTCTCCTGCACGGCCGAGGAAAAAGCCGTGCCGATATTGCCGGAAGCCTTCGTCCGCTTGCCCCCGGCGGCCAGAACGGCGGCGGCCAGCTCGGTCGTCGTCGTCTTGCCGTTCGTCCCGGTGATGGCGATGATCGGGCATTCGCAAAAACGGTAGGCGACTTCCAGTTCGCCCAGCATCGGCAGGCCCGCCTGGCGCAGCCGCTGCACCAGCGGCGCGTTCGGATTGATGCCGGGGCTGAGCACGCAAAAATCAAAGCGGTCGCGCGCCAGGATGGCCTCGCCCAATTCGACGTTGACCCCGAGCCGGCGCAGCGCCTCGGCGCGCTGGCTGACCGTGGCGTTATTCGACGCGTTGTCCCGCACCGTGACGCGCGCGCCTTTGCCTTGAAGTAGTTTTGCCGCTTCCATGCCGCTAATTCCCAATCCCAGCACCACGACCTGTTTTCCGTTGACGTCCATAAATTTTCATCGCGTTCTTACCTCAATTTCAGCGTGGCCAGCGCCGCCATCGCGCCAATCAGGCTCATGATCCAGAACCGCACCGTCACGGTCGATTCGTCCCAGCCCTTGAGTTCAAAGTGGTGATGCAGCGGCGACATGGCGAAAATCCGTTTGCCCGTCAGCTTGAACGAGGCGACCTGCAGCAGCACCGAGCCCGCCTCCAGCACAAAGACGCCGCCCGCGATGACCAGCAGGAGTTCCTGGTGCACGCAAATCGCGATGACCCCCAGCACGCCGCCGAGGGCCAGCGAGCCGGTGTCGCCCATGAAGACGCGCGCGGGATGGCAGTTGAACCAGAGAAAGCCGAGGCCGCTGCCGACCAGCGCCGCGCAAAACACCGCCAGCTCGCCCGCGCCGCTGACCAGCGGCAAAATGAGATAAGTCGCCAGCTTGGCGTTGCCGCCCACGTAGCAAAAAATCGCGTAGGTGAGCGCCACGCTGATCGAGCAGCCGATGGCCAGGCCGTCCAGCCCGTCCGTCAGGTTCACCGCGTTCGACGAACCCATGATGACGAGGCCGAAGAAAATGACCGTCACGAACAGGCCCATGTTGACGACCACGGCCGATTTAAAAAAGGGAATGTAGAGGCGGCTCCATTCACTGTCGTCGCCGTCGCTGGAGGAAATATATTTCAGGTAAAGAAAAACGAAGAGGGCCAGGAGCGCCTGCGCCGCCAGCTTCTGCCAGCCGCGAATGCCCTTGGAATTTTTCTTGGCCACCTTCTCGTAATCGTCGGCAAAACCAATGAACCCGAGAAAGAGCATCGAGCCGAGCACCAGCCAGAAAAGCCGGTTCGCCGGGTCGCACCACAAAAGGGAGCTTATCGCCACGCTGAATAAAATGAGAATGCCGCCCATCGTCGGCGTCCCCTTCTTGCTGCTGTGAAGATCGGCCAGCTCGCGCACTTCCGATTTCAAGCGCAGCGGTTGTCCCAGCTTCAGCCGCGTCAAAAGCACAATGGTCTGCGGCCCCATCGCCAGCGAAAGCATCAGCGAAGTCAACGCCGCCGCCATCGCGCGGAACGTCTCGTAGCGAAAGACGTTGAGCGGCCCCCAGTGCGCCGATAAAAAGTACAAATAATAAAGCATTAGATTGCTTCCTTTCCCGTCAAGGCGGCCACGAGCCGTTCGAGGCCCATGAAGTGCGAGCCCTTGACCAAAACGACATCGCCCTCGCGCAAAAGCGGCTTCAACGCCACCGTGGCCTCCTCTGCGTCGAGCGCCGAGACAATCTGGTTGTGACCGAGTCCGGCTGCCATCGCGCCCTTGGCGTAGGCTTCGGCGTGCGGGCCCGCCACAATCAAAAACGCGAGGTCCTGTTGGGCGGCGAATTCACCCACCGCGCGATGCAACTCCGTCGCGTGCTGCCCCAGTTCGCCCATCGAACCCAGCACCGCCAGGCGCCGGCCCGCGCCCGGAAATTCACTCAGGGCCAGCAAGGCCGCCTTCATCGAATCGGGATTCGCATTATACGCATCGTTGATGATCGACGCGCCGTGGGCCTTCACCACCTGCATCCGCGCGCCGGGAAGCTGCACCGCCTCCAACCCGCGCGCGATCTCGTCCATCGTCAGCCCGCATTCACGGCCCACGGCGGCGGCGAGCAGCGCGTTGTTAATCATCACCCGGTTGACCACCGGCAACCGGACCGTCGCCGCGCTGCCGTTATGCCGGAGGAGAAAGGAAAGACCGTCGGCGGCAACCCGCACATCTTGCGCGCGCCAGGTCGAATTGAAACGGCTGCCGACCCACACCACGCGCGCGCGCGTGCGCTGGGCCACGCGCAGGCTCCATTCGTCGTCGCTGTTCAGCACCGCCAGGCCCTCCGGCGGCAGCGCGGCGATCAATTCCGATTTCTCCATGGCGATGGCGGCCTGGTTCTCAAAAAATTCGATGTGGGCCGGCCCGATGCTGCTGATCACGCCGATTTCCGGCGCGGTCATCCGGGCCAGCGGCGCGATTTCACCGGGATGATTCATCCCCATTTCCACGACGCCGTATTCGTCGTCCGTGTCGAGCCGGATCAGCGTCAGCGGCACGCCGATATGATTGTTGAGATTGCCCTCGGTCGCTTTCGTCTTGAAGCGCGTCCGCAGAACGGAAGCAATCAGCTCCTTCGTGCTCGTCTTGCCGCTGCTGCCCGTCACGCCGATGGTCCGCACGGAAAGCAATTGGCGGTAATTGGCGGCAAAGCGCTGCAACGCCTCGAGCGTGTCGGGCACTTCCACCAAGCCCAGGCCGTCGGGCAGATCGGAGGGATTGATCGGATGAGAGACCAGCGCGGCCACCGCGCCGTGATTCTTCGCCTGCGGAACAAACGCGTGGCCGTCAAAGCGGTCCCCCTGCAGGGCGACAAAGCAATCGCCCGCCAGCAGCGTGCGCGTATCGGTGTGGAGACGATCCACCGGCAGATCGGGATCGCCCTTGACCAGGCGACCGCCGCTGTAGAGCGCCACTTCCGCCAGGGTGCAACGGCGCATCACGCGGCCCTCCTTTGCAAAAATTCCTGCACGACAAGGCGGTCGTCGAAGGGATGAAATTGACCGGCGATTTCCTGCGTCGTCTCGTGGCCCTTGCCGGCCACGCACACGATGTCGCCCGGTTGCGCCAGCGCCAGGGCGCGGGCGATGGCCTGGCGGCGATCCGGCAGCCGCTCATATTTGGTCTCCGAATATTTTCCCGCCACGCCCGCTTCCATGTGACCGAGAATGGACTCGACGCTTTCCTGTCGCGGATTGTCCGCGGTAAAGATCGACCAGTCGGCGCACTCGACGGCCGCGGCGGCCATCAACGGACGCTTGACCGCATCGCGATTTCCTCCGCAACCGAGCACGCAGATGAGTCGGCCTTCCGTAATGCCGCGCAGAACCGTCAACACCTTGCGCACGGCATCGTCGGTATGCGCGTAATCGACCACCGCCGTCACCCCGTCCGCCGAGACAAATTTCTCCAGGCGGCCCGGCACCTGCGGCGTCTGGCGCAGGCGCTCGATGATGACCCTCGGCGCAATGCCCAGCGCCAGCGCGCCGCCCGCCGCCGCCAGCGCGTTGGACACATTGTACGATCCAATCAAGGGCAGCGCGAAAGGAGCGGTCTCGTCGCCGATGCGCAGCGCGCCCGTCGTGCCCTCCGCCGTGGAAACCACCTCGCGCGCCTCGATTTCGCATCCGGTTTCGCCCTGGAGCGTGTAGGCGATCACGCGGAGGCGCCCCTGCAGAAGCTTGACCAAGCGCCTGCCGTAGGGATCGTCGGCGTTGATGACCGCCACGCCGGGATTTTCCGCGCGATCAAGATTCGCAAAAAGCAGCACCTTGGCCGCGAAATAGTTTTCCATCGTCTGGTGATAATCGAGATGGTCCTGGGTCAAATTCGTAAAGATGCCGACTTGAAATTCAATCGGCGCGACCCTCCCCTGCTCCAGCGCGTGGGACGAAACTTCCATCACCACCGCGCGGCACCCCGCCGCCTTCATCTGGGCGAGCAGGCCGTGCAGGTCGAGCGATTCCGGCGTGGTGCGCGACGCGGGCAAGATGCGCTCGCCGATTTCATAGCGCACCGTGCCGATCAAACCGACCGGCACCTTCGGCTCGGAAAGGAGATGCTTGAGAATAAAGGTCGTCGTCGTCTTGCCGTTGGTCCCGGTCACGCCGACAATCTTGAGCGCGCGGTCGGGCCGTCCAAAAAAGTTGGCCGACATGTCCGCCATGCTCCGCCGCGCGCTTTTTACCTCGATGAAAGTCGGTCCGTGATGGCCCGCAAAATGGGAATTCTCCAGCACGACGGCGGCCGCTCCCTTGTCGCAAACCTCGGCGATGTAGTGATGGCCGTCGGTCTTCTCGCCCTTCCAGGCGAAGAAAACATCGTTCACCTCGACCCGCCGCGAATCATAGCGAAGCGCGTGGATTTCGCGCTCCACCGGCCCGTCGATGGATTTCGTCTCAACCTCCTTGAGAATTTCAGAAAGTTTCACAGCGTGGTGGGGGTGGGGTTGGAGCTCAGGGCCGGCGCGGGCGCCTGCGGGGCGGGCGCGGGCAAATCCGGCGGGATGTTCAGGATTTGCGCCACCTGGCTGGCGATGGTGGCGAAGACCGGCGCGGAAACTTCGGCGCCGTAATAATTCCTGGTCTTGGGATCGTCCACCATGACCAGGCAGACAAAAGCGGGGTCTTCCGCCGGCGCAAACCCGATGAAGGAGGAGACGAACTGCTTGTGCGAATAGGCGCCATCCACAAAGATTTGCGCCGTGCCGGTTTTTCCGCCGCAGGACAGGTCCCCGTTTCCGTCCGGGATATGCAGGTTTTTGGCCGTCCCGTCGACCGTCACCTGGTGCAGGGCTTGCGCAACCTGGCTGGCCACGCTGGCGCTGATCACCTGGCGCACGAACTTCGGCTGGTAAATCTGCAGCACGCGCCCCGTCTCATCCGATACCTGCCTGGCCAGTCGCGGAACGACCAGATGCCCGCCATTGGCAATCACGCTCATGGCCGTGACCAGTTGGATCGGCGTCGCCGATACTTCCTGACCCATCGGAATGCGCGTGATCGAAAGCGCGCTCCACTTGCTGACGGGCCGCAGAAAGCCCGGCGATTCGCCCTGGTCGCTGAAAATTCCCGTGCGCTGGCCGATGCCAAACGCCGTGGCATAACGGTAGAGCTTCTCCTCGCCCAGGTTGATGCCGATCTTCGCAAAACCGATATTGCTCGATTGCGCCATGACTTCCTCCACCGGAAGCCAGCCGTTCGGCTCGTCGTCCCTCAATTCCTTGCCGCCATAATAAAAAGTGCCGTTCTCGCAATAGACCTGCGTGTTGAGATTCACCAGTCCCTCGTTCAGCGCCCCGGCCAGCGTGATGATTTTGAAAATCGATCCCGGCTCGACCGGGTCGGTGATGCACCGGTCCCTCACGTTTTCCGGCTGGAACGTGGCGCGGTCGTTCGGGTCGTAATTGGGCCGCGAACCCATGGCCATAATCTCCCCGGTCTGCGGGTCCATCACGATGATATAGGCGGCGCTGGGTTGGTAGGTCTGGGCGATCTGATCCAATTGATCCTCCACCACATGCTGAATCGCCATTTTGATCGTCAATGTTACATCGTCGCCGTTGATCGCGGGCGTTTCGGCGAGCTGATAAGCCGCGATCTCATGCTTCTTCCCGTCACGCTCCACCCGGCGCTCGCCCGGCGTGCCGCTCAGCAGCTTGTCCATCTCCTTCTCCATCCCCGCCATGCCGCGCCCGTTCTCATCGACATAGCCGAGCACATGCGCGGCAAACTCATTGTTCGGATAGAAACGCTGGTTGTGACCCTCGATAATCAGGCTGTCCAATTTGAGCGCGCGCAACTTCGCCGCCATGCCCTCATCCAGATTCTGGGCGAGAAGCTGATCGCGGTTGCGCGGATTGAACGCACGGACGAGCGACTCCTCCGGCACCTGAAGCGCCTCGGCGATCTTCGGCAGGTTGATTTCGGGATGGTCCGCGCTCATCAACAGGCCATCCAGCCGAAGGTCGTAAACCTGCCGCGTTTGCGCCAGGATATTGCCGTCGATGTCGAACAACGTTCCCCGCTTGGGAGGAATCGACTCGAGATGCGTATGGTTCTCGATTGCCATCCGCCAGAACTTGTCATGTTCGACGAGCTGAATCTGGATCAGGTTGAACGAAATGAGCGTGAACCCGCAGGCCAGGAAAACCAGGATCCAGATGGCGCGGGTGCGGTGTTGCATGATGTTAATGTCCCGATTGCTGCGCGGCCGCATTGGCCGCCATGACCGAGGAATCGAGATTGAGCGTCGCCTGCGGCACGGTCCCGATCCGTGCCAGCCGCGCGCGGGTGTTTTGATCCAGCCGCACCCAGCTCGCACTCGGGTCGCCCCAGAGAACCAGCGACGAATGCATTTGCGCGAGCCTGCGCTCCAGAAGCTTCGGCGACTTCATGCTCTGTAAATCGGCGAGCAATTCCGCATTGCGCGCTTCGATGGCATCGAGATTCTTTTGCGCCAGGTGCGTCTCCTCCGCCAGGTGCAGATTCTGGTTTTTGCACAGCATGTAGCAGAGGCCGAGGCCCGCCAGCAGGCTGGCGATCAAAGTCCACTTGACCACGCCCATCCAGTGCAGCGACTGGCTGTTTCTCATGCGATTGCGGCTCATCGAATCATCTCCTCGTTGCGAATGGCCACGCGCAGGCGGGCGCTGCGCGCGCGCGGGTTTCTCTCGATTTCTTCCCCGCTCGGCAAATAGCGCTTAACGTCGCGCAACTGGTGTTTCGGGTTCGGCACGGTGTTGGGATGTTTCGGCGTGTCGAGCCACTCGGAACCGCGCTCGCGCAGAAATTGCTTCACCACCCGGTCTTCGCCCGAATGGAAACTGATCACGGCCAGGACGGCTCCAGGTTTCATGATTTCCACCGCTTGCGGCAGGGCCGCTAGAAGTGCCTCCTCTTCTCGGTTGACGGCGATTCGTAGAGCTTGGAAAACCTTCGTTGCCGGATGTATTCCCCCAGCTCGTCG
>Ga0181537_10001289_pt1 | contig 23251 bp, 15 predicted proteins | sample PEATcosm2014_Bin_39_FD_119765 | JGI IMG/M metagenome (GOLD analysis project Ga0181537, IMG submission 119765) | Peatland microbial communities from MTU Mesocosm Facility, Houghton, MI, USA - PEATcosm2014_Bin23_10_metaG | ecosystem: Environmental > Terrestrial > Soil > Wetlands > Peat | place... | reverse complement strand
GGGCCGGATTCCGATGCAGCGCAACACCTTTTACCAGCGGATCGGCGAGCGGAAAGTCGAGGGCGAGATTTTGCCGGATGGGCCCGAACAGAAAGGTGCCTTCGTATGAGCGACGATTCATTCTCCTGGCACGACATTCTCGACCGGATCGTATTTTTCCGCGAGCCGATCCTTTGGCGAAAGCTACCACCCTTGGAATCGAAGGACGGTCAGGAACCCGCGGTTGAATCTCTCCGAGAAGAAGCACGGCAAGCCGATGCGAAACTAAAGACTGAAAAGCCCAGGAAACTTACGTCACAAGATGCCAAATCACTCGACAAGGAATTCTGGGATACGATGTGATTCCTAAAAAGCAAAATACGAAATGACTGAAATGACTTCCGAGCCGAACCGCTCCCTTTTCACCACGACGCAGCTTGCGCTGACGAAAATTCAGCCGCGCCTCGGCTCGGTCCCCTATCTCAACGCCCGCCCGCTGCACTGGACGATTCGCGAACCGGTCACGTTCCTCGAACCGAACGTGCTCGCCTCGGAGTTGGCCGAGGGCCGCCTCGACGCCGGTCTCGTCCCGATTTTTTCCATCCTCGAAAACGCGGACGCCTACCACATCGTCGATGGCTATGCCATCGGCTCGCTGAACATCGTCTACAGCGTTGTGCTCTGCCATGCCCTGCCGGTCGTGCGCCTCAAGACGATTGCGCTCGATCCGGCGTCGCGGACTTCCAATCACCTCATCCGCGTGCTGCTGGAAAAATATTATCGCATCAAGCCCGCCTACGTTTCGCCCGACGAACCGGCCGACGCGCAGGTGATGATCGGCGACCCGGCCATCGCCTATCGCCAGTCCCATTCCAACGAGCGGTTCCTCGATCTTTCGCAAGCGTGGCATTCGCATACCGGCCTGCCCTTCGTTTTCGCCGCGTGGGCCGTCCGCCGCGATGCGCGCGACACCAAAGGCATTGCGAGTGAGTTGCGCGCCGCCGCCGCCAAGGGCCTCAACGAGCGGCCCGCCATGGCGCGCTCCCATTTTGAGTTTCGCTACCTCAACGAATACCTCTATTACCACCTCGGCGCGCCGCAGAAGCGCGCCATCGAAAAATTCGCCGCCGACCTGGTCGAAATCGGACTGCTGGCCCGGACGCCCGAATTGAGCTATATCTAAGGCACGCATGATCCAATCCCTCCTCGATACGGAAATCAAAGACAAGGTGCTCGACGGCGGACGCATCACGCCGGAGGAGGCGAAGCAGCTTTATTTCGCGCCGCTGACCGAGCTTGGCGAACTGGCCGACGCGCGCCGCCGCCAGCGCAAGGGCGCGGCCTACGACGGCCGCGGCAACGAGATCGTCACCTACATCATCGACCGGAACATCAACTACACGAACGTCTGCAACGTCTACTGCAAATTCTGCGCCTTCATGCGCACCGAGCGCGACGACGACCACTATGTCCTTTCGCCCGAGCAGATCGGCGAAAAAATCAAGGAGCTCGAAGCGATCGGCGGCACGCAGATTCTCATGCAGGGAGGCCATCACCCGAAGCTCGGCATTGATTACTATCTCAACCTGCTCCACTACATCCGCACGAACCATCCGACGATCAACATCCACGGGTTCTCACCGCCCGAGTTCAACCACTTCGCGGAAGTTTTCGGCATGTCGCTCGAAGAAGTCATCACGCGCTTCAAGGAGGCGGGCCTCGGCTCGATCCCCGGCGGCGGCGGCGAAATTCTCGTCGATAAAATCCGCAACGCCATCGCGCCGCTCAAGTGCGATTCGGATCACTGGCTCGAAGTGATGCGGATCGCGCACCGGCTCGGACTGAGCAGCTCGGCCACGATGATGTTCGGCCATGTCGAGAGCGTGGACGACCGGATCGAGCACCTGCGCCGCCTGCGCGAGGTGCAGGACGAAACGCACGGCTTCACCGCGTTCATCTGCTGGACCTTCCAGAGCGACGGCACGAAGATGCGTTACATCCCCCCCACTGGCTCGCACGAATATCTGCGGATGCAGGCACTCAGCCGCGTCTTCCTCGACAACTTCGACAATGTCCAGTCGTCATGGGTGACCCAGGGGCCGAAGATCGGCCAGGTCGCGCTGCAATACGGCGCGAACGATTACGGCAGCGTGATGATGGAGGAAAACGTTGTCTCCGCCGCGGGCACGAGCTTCCGCCTGACCGTGGACGAGATCAAGAAGGCCATCACCGAGCTCGGCTACGAGGCCCGGCAGCGGGATAATTGGTATCAGTTGCTGAATTAAGCCCCACCGTCGATATGGTATTTAGAGTTGATAGCGATGAATGGTCTAAGGACGGACGATCCATTCTTTCACCCGAGGCACTCCAGCTAATCAAAAGCACGCTCGAAAGGACTCATATCATCGTTGAACACTGGTTCTTTTATGGAAGCCGCGCTCCGGATCGATTGATTTTTGAGGATTTCGCTGATTTTGAAGAATATCTGAGCAAGAAAGCACAACCAGGCGATGCGTTTCATGTGTGGGATTACGGCGCGCTCTGCCGTGATGATAATGTTCTGACCCATGGCAAATACCCAGATTCCGATGGAGCAGTCCCCAGAAAGGGGGCTTATTAAAGAAACCGCGACCAAGCTTTTGCGACTTTCTCGGCAGCGGGACAACTGGTATCGGCTACTTTAGAATATTTTCGGTTTAAGTTGAAGCGAGCTATCCGCCATCCCGCAGGGATGGAAGAACCATAGCCGGTGGTAAGACCGCGAAGCGGTCGCCACCACCGGTTTATCGCCGAACGGAGTCCGACCCCGTCAGGGGTCGCAGAGTTGTGGCACCCCTCCAGGGTGCAGTCGTCTGGGAACCTTTTCCGGTGGTGTCGCGCACTTCGTGCGCTCAACCACCGGCTACGGTTCTGGCAAGCCTCCGGCTTGCACGGACTTTTTCTTTGCGCCTATCTCAATCAAACATGCTTTGGAGCAGGTCCGAAAAGATTCTCGCGGCGGATCGTGACCAGGATCCAGATCAGGATTGGCACGGAAAAACTGGCGCCCAACTGGGTCAGGAGCGCGTACTCCATCTCGTCCAGAATCCTTTGCCACCAGGGAGAAAAAGTGATGAGCAACACGTCTGAAGATTCATCCCAAATCCACACCTGGATCGAAAAGAGGATAAAGGCGTGGACGAGGAGCAATCCCCACAGCAGCGCCCAGCCGCGTTGCCGCCAGGGAACGGGCGTGGCCAGGATCAGCGCCAGCGTCAGGGCGGTTGGCAGCCAGCCGATCGAGCGCGTGTCCAGGCTGACCTCCACGACCTTTCCCTGGCCGCTGCTGTCGACCAGGGCGCGGTTGCTCAGCGACAATTGCGTGTCGAGGCTCGAAAAGCCGTGCTGCACGCGCTGAGGCTGAAACTTGACAATCCGCTGCTCATTCTGGCCGCTGAAAACCGCCTGGCCAAGCGCGCGGAAATAGCCGCTGTAAATATGATTCAACCCCGGCCACGGAAAAATCAGCAGCCCAAAGATGACGGCGAATCGGATGGCCGGTCCAATGATTTTCTTAAGCGGCAACATGCGGTTCAGGGCCTTGCGATCTCTCTTTCCAGCCGATAAAAAGACCGATCGCGACGATGATGAAAACCGTCGGCCAAATCTCCATGTGGGCCGAGTTGAAAAAGGCGGGCAGATGAATGCCGATCCAGTAAAGCGTGACGATTCGGACCAGGTTCAAGGCCTGCAAAAGAACGATGCCCACCAGCATGCCCTTCAATTTATGCACAAGAGGCGCCGGAAAGGAGATCATCGCCGCGCAGAGCAGCCAGGTCGGTTCCACCGCATCGCAACCCCGGCGGATCGCCATGGCAAACTGCGGCGATTGGATTGTGACTTCGGAGACGTGCGTGGGCTGGCCCAATCCGCGCAGGATCACGTTGGCCAGCCATGCGTTGGCTTCGAGATAGCCGTAAAGGGCGCGGTCGAAAAACGGTATCGCCAGCAGAACGTAAAGCAAAACCAGGAGCAGGCCGAATTTCAGGCCGAAGCGGAAGACCGGGCTTCTGTTCTCGTACCAGAAAAGCCACCGCGCTTTCAGCGAAAGCTCCGATTTTTGGGACCGATTTTTTTTACTGCGGTTCACGGCTTAGCTTATGGACACCTTATGCCGTGTCGCCACGAAAAAAAGCAGGGAAACCAGTACGATGAGCGCCACCGGCGGCATGGTCGGAGTGTCACTTGCGACGGCGGGACTCACCGTCAGGCTGACCGGGCTGGTCGTGACGATGCCATTTCCGTCGCTCACCACGACCGAATAATTGCCCGCGTTGCCGGATGCAGCGCTGGCAATCGTATAGGAGGAGCCGGTCGCCCCGCTGATCGCCGTGCCGTTAAACAACCACTGATAAGTCAGCGGGCCGGGCCCCGCCACGCTAATGGAGAAAGTCACCGACTGCCCGGCGCTGACGTTCTGCGCCACGGGCTGCGAATTGACCGGGATGAGCGTGGCTGCGGCGGAGGTGACATTGCCAAACGAGTTGGTGACCGTGACCGCATAATTCCCCGCGTCGGTGGACGCGACACTCGAGATGGTATAAGTCGAACCGGTCGCGCCGGAAATGGCCGTGCCATTCTTGAGCCATTGATAACTCAACGAAGCCGTGCCGGAGGCCGTCACCGCAAAAGTCACCGGCTGCCCGATCGTGATGACCTGGCCCACCGGCGGGGTGACCATGGCCGGAATGATTCCACCGGCGCGAATCAAGTGGTTATAGGTATCGGCCAGGTAAACTTCACCGGTGCTGGTGGGCGTCACCGATTGCAGGCTGTAAAATTGCGCAGTCGTCCCAGTGCCAGTGGCGCTGCCGGCCGTTCCGGGCTGACCGGCGATGGTGCTGACCACCCCTGCGGTCGAAATGCGCCGCAAAAGATCGTTGCCGCCTGCTGTAGAGGTATAAGTACCAGATACAGTGGGAACAAGACTGTCAGCGACAAAGAGATTGTTCAAGCCATCGACCGCGACCCCAATGGGCCTGCTGAAGGCCGACTTGCTGGCCACGCCATCGAGATAATAGGCCGTTCCGGGCTGTCCGGCAAAGAGGGAAACGACCCCCGCTGATGTGATCTTGCGAATGACATCGTTGTTGAAGTCCGCCACATAAACATTTCCTGAGCTATCAACTGCCACGCTGGTCGGGCTGTTGAACTCGGCCAGCGTGCCTGTGGCGTTGACATAACCGGCCGTTCCCTTTTGGCCGGCCAGGGTGCTGACCGTGCCGCCAGAGGAAATTTTCTCGATGACATCATTATTGGTGTCCGCGACATAGACATTCCCCGAGCCATCGACCGCCACGCCATTCGGCGCGTTAAGACCCGAAGCGAAGGTCGTGACCACTTGCGTTGAAAGAACGATTTTTTGGATGCGATTGTTGTCGGTATCGGCGACATACATGTCGCCCGCTCCATCCGAGGCGATGGCGTTTGGTTCATAGAAATGCGCGTTGTTGCCCGTGGCGTTTGTGGCGGAGCCGTGATGACCGTTCAGGTTGCCATACGGCGTCGTCACCACCCCTGCAGGCGTTATTTCACGTATGCAATTATTATTGGTATCGGCGATGTAGAGATCGCCCGAGCTATCGAGGGCGACTCCGCTGGGGTAGGAGAATTCGGCGGAGGAGGGATTGGTGCTGTTGACGTTACCCGAGGTGCCGGCTACTCCGGCTGTGTTGATGATGGTGTAAGGCGTGTCGACAACCAGCGACGAAGAGGGACTGGTCACACTGGTTGACGCATAGGTGACGACACATTGAAACTGGTCGCCGCTCATCGAGGTGGTCGCGCCGGTGACGGTCAGGGAAGCGGTGGCGGAACCGCTGTAGGTTCCATTGTCGGAGAGATTGCTCCATGTCGTCGTGCCGATCGGCATGCGCTGCCACTGATAGCTGACGGGACTTCCCGTGGGTAGGGCGGTAATCGTGGCGCTTTGTCCGGGAACGACGTCCTGAAATGCCAATTGGATTTGCACCCGGGGCTGGGTGGATGTTCCCACCAGGGTCTGGCTCAAGGTTTGCACCAACGGCACGCCAATACCGGTGCACTCGTCATAGCCTGTTCCGGCAGTATAGTTGGGGATGCCATTCGTTGACCCGCTGGTGGCGGTGGCGTTGTTCCCGCTGGTGATATCTCTAAAGTTGGTCGTGCCGATCAGGGAATAAATCTGCGGGCCCAGCAAGCCAAGCGAGGAGAGGCCGGCGTTCGCGCGGGCTTGGTTAATGAGCGCGCAGTAGCCCGCCCAAGTCGGGCTGCTCCAGCTCGTCCCGCCGACCCCATTTGGTAGCAACGCGCCGTTGTAATATAGCTCCGCTGCAGCGAAGGGATCCGCCGGGCAGGCCACGTCAGGCACCAGCCGCATCGTACCCGACGGTACTCCGGTTCCGGTCTGCCAAGTGGGGCGGGAAAAGTAAATGCTCGTGCCGCCGCCGGTGGCGCCATAGTTGGAACTACTGTCATTCCAGACCGTCTCGCTACTCACATTGTAGTTCGAGTCAAGTGTCAACGAAGTGCCGCCTACTCCGGTGACATTCGGGTCGCTCGCCGGGTATTCCACTTGGAGGGGCCCGGTCTCATCTGTGGATGAAGCAGTTCCCGGCGTGGCACCACCGTCGCCCGAGGAGGCAAAGCAGGTCACGCCCGCGCTGGCCAACTGCGCAAAAAGCTGGTCATCAGTCTGAATCTGGCTGCTTGAGTTATCGGTTTCACCCCCGCCATAGCTCATCGACATTTGGTGCAGCCCGTAACTCGGATTATTGATCGCATCGCTGTAAACCCGCTGGTAGGCCGTGTCGAGATCAGCCGAATTCAATGAGGTGGTCGCATAGACCCGCACTTTTGCTCCCGGCGCCATTGAACTGCTCCACTCCGTATCGAGTGTTTCCTCCTCGGAGGTCGCAGGCAGCGTGCCCGAAACCACCTGGATGAAGCTGATGTTGTTCAGGGATTGGTTGATCCCGCAGGTCGTCCAGAAAGAGGTCAAGTCGCTCTTGAGCGGAAACGTATCGATCACAATGGCAATCGTCTGCCCGGCACCGGTGATCCCGGAACTATACAGGCCGTTGGCATTGTCCGCCTGCGCAATCTGGCCGGGGGTAAAGGGAGGATTCGGGCTGCCCACCGAATTGGGCCTCATAATAATATGCTTGCGGGCCTGGATGTGCGGTTGCAGGCCGTTGATCCCCAGCACCGCGCCGGATAAATTGGCCGGAATGCTCGGCGCCGTCACCGCCGAGGTGTAGCCCTTCCCCTCATAGCTCACCTTGCCAAAACTCACCTGCATCGCCTTCTGGATCTGGCTCACCGTTCCGCGCGCGAAGACGGCCAGATGATTGGCGTCCCGTCGCGTGATGGTAAATCCCTGGCTGGTGAGCCAGTCCGCCACGGCCTGTTCATCCGACGCCAACGGATCATATTTGGCCTGCATTTCCTGAAGGGGAATCTGCTCTCCCCGGGCGACCCGCGCCTGGAGCTCGGCAAAATTGCGCATCTTCAAGGCCACCTCGAAGTCCATCGGCGCGGCCACCTCATCCGAGGTCAGCGTGCTCCGCGTGACGTAGGGATGATGCGGTTCTGGCGTCCCGGCCTGCGTCCAAACCGGCACCGACTTGACGCTATTTTGGAGCACGAAGGAGGCGGTGCCTCCCGTAGACGCCAACGAAAGCGATGCCGCCAATAACGATGCCGCGATGGCGAGGCAAAATCGGGAAAATGGTTTCTGCAAAGACATGGGTACCTTGAGAGCGGGCAGGCTTTACTTTAGAGAAATTAATGGAAACCAAGTCTTATGATCTTATCTGAACGCGCGGCAAAAGCAATCGGGCATCTTTCCGGCCACCGAAATGTAACGAGGTGAGACGCATCCACCCCCTTGCCTCGCGCCAGCCGCGAAAAATTTTTTGGAAATTGTCGCCCCACCCGCTTTCGTGCAGGCTCAGCCCTTGTCGCCCGAGTGATGGAATGGCAGACATACGGGACTTAAAATCCCGGGGGGAGAAATCCCCGTGCGGGTTCGACTCCCGCCTCGGGCACCTCTGAAAAAAGCGTTTTGTCTTTCCTGCACACGCTTTTACACACAACTTTTTCAGTCATGACCATCGCGGCCATCTCTTCTTCTCCAGCCGAACGGTCGCTGCGCTGGAAAATGGCCTTTCTCGTGAGCTCGGCCATAGCCATCAGTTATCTGGACCGGCAAACGCTTCCGGTCGCGATCAAGGCGATCGAGCAGGACATCCCGCTTTCCGCGCAGGGTTTCGCGTTTTTGCAATCGGCTTTCCTCGTGGCTTACGCGGTGATGTATGCCGGCGGCGGCTGGCTGCTCGATTTTTTGGGCACGCGCGTGGGCTTCATCCTCATCATGGTTTTCTGGTCTCTGGCCTGCGCGAGTCACAGCCTGGCGATGAGTTTCGCCATGCTGCTGGCCAGCCGGCTTTTGCTTGGAATGGGAGAAGGAGGCGCTTTCCCGGCGGCCACCCGCGTCGTGTCGGAATGGTTCCCGGCGAAGGAAAGCTCGACGGCGATGGGCATCATTAACGCGGGCACAGCGGTGGGGGCGGTCGCAGCTCCCCCTTTGATTGCACTGGTGCTTATTTATGCCAACTGGCGTTGGATTTTTATCCTGACGGGTTTATTGGGCTTGTTATGGACGCTATGGTGGCGCGCCACTTATTACCCGCCGGGAGAGGCTCCCAGCCGGAAATCACCCGGAGGACAACCCTTTGTCGTGGCGCATCTGCAGCCCGGGGAAATTCCGGCGGCCAAGCCGGATTGGCTGAGCCTGCTCCGTTTTCCGCAGGTCTGGGGCATGTTGACGGCAAAATTTCTCAGCGACGCGGCCTGGTATTTCTATCTCTTCTGGCTGCCGAAATATCTTTATGATGCGCGCGGTTTTGACATCAAGGCGGTTGGTTCCTTTGCGTGGATTCCCTACGCGGCCTCGGGGGTCGGGTGCCTTTGCGGCGGTTGGTTCTCCAGTTGGCTGCTGCAACGCCAATTCTCGCTGAATCTTTCCCGCAAGCTGGCGCTCGGGGCGAGCGCGATCGTCATGCCCTGCGTCCTGCTGATTCAACACGTGCCGGTCGGCTGGGCGCTGGCGCTCTTCAGCGTGGCCTATTTCGGCCAGCAGTCGTGGTCTACCCTGGTCATGATTCTCCCGACGGATCTTTTTCCAGTCAGCGCCGTCGGCTCGGTGGCAGGGCTGGTCGGTTTTGGAGGCGCGATGGGGGGCGTTGTTTTCGGCCAGGTGGCCGGTTATCTTCTCGATCACGGGTTTGGTTACGGGCCGGTTTTCATGCTGGCCGGCTCGTTTCATCTCATCGCCTTCGTGATCCTCCTGATTGCGATTCCCACCGTCAAACGACTCACTTGGGACACGATTTAAATCAACCGGAAAGAAACCAGCTTATGAAAATCAAAGAAATTCGCACGCGCACGGTACAGTGGAGAGGCAAGACGGTCCCGCTTCCACCCCATTTTTGCACGAACCCGATGGACCTGCTTTCCCTCCCGGAGGCGTCGATGCAGACCTTCACGTTCCACGGCTGGTTGATCGTGGAAATTTTCACCGACAACGGCCTGGTGGGAATCGGCAACGCCGCGCTCAGCCCGCAGGTGACCAAGCAGGTGATCGATCTTTATCTCAAGCCGCTGTTGATCGGGATGGACCCGTGGGACACGGAATTTCTCTGGCAACTGATGTACCGCAAAACGATGGCCTTCGGACGAAAAGGCATCGGCATGACGGCGATCAGCGCCATCGACATTGCGCTGTGGGACCTCCTGGGCAAGGACGCGAAGCAGCCGGTCTATCGTCTTCTCGGCGGGCGAACCAAGAGCAAGATTCCCGTTTACGCCAGCCGCCTTTACAGCCTGCCGCTCGACGAACTGGCCGTCGAAGCCAGGCGCTACAAGGATGAAGGCTACAAGGCGATGAAGCTGCGCTTTGGCTGGGGGCCGACCGACGGAGCGGAGGGCATGCAGCGCAATCTCGACCTGGTGCGGACGGTCCGCGCCACCGTGGGCGACGGCGTCGACATCATGGCCGACGCCTACATGGGGTGGACGCTCGATTATGCGAAACGGATGCTTCCGCTGCTCGAGCCTTTTCATCTGCGCTGGCTGGAGGAGGCGGTCATCCCGGACGACATCCACGGCTATGCCGAGCTCAAGTCCCATGGCCGCATTCCGATTGCGGGCGGCGAACATGAATTTACCATCTATGGGTTTCGCGAGTTGCTGGAAGCCCGCGCGGTCGATTACATCCAGTTCGATACCAACCGGGTCGGCGGCATCAGCCAGGCGCGAAAAATCAGCGCCCTGGCGGAATCGTATTCCGTGCCGGTCATCCCCCACGCGGGGCAGATGCATAATTATCATGTCGTGATGGCCAGCCTGAATTCACCCATGGCCGAATATTTCCCGATTGTGGATGTCGAAGTGGGCAACGAACTTTTCTGGTATATCTTCAAGGGAGAACCGCAGGCCAAAGATGGCTTCATCGACCTGGACGAAAATGTGCCGGGTCTGGGCTTGACCGTGGACGAAGCGGCGTTGAAGCAATTTGAAGTGGTTGAATAACATGGCGCAACCGAGACTTGTCCAGATCAGAAACGGCGCGGACCGCCGGGTGGCCCTGGTCGAGGAGCCGCACCTGCGCGTGCTGACGCTCTGCTCGACGATTTACGAATTGGCCGTGGCGGCGATGGCGTCGGGCAAAACGCTCTCGGCCTTTGCGCTGGAGCAAGCCACCCCGGAGTTGCTCGATTACGAGGCGATTTATCAGGGCGCGTCCGACTGGAAATTAATGACGCCGATCGACCATCCTTCGGAGCCGAGCCGCTGCCTGGTCACAGGCACGGGACTGACCCATTTGGGCAGCGCGAAAGATCGCCAGGCGATGCACACCCGGAAGGAGGAAGAACTCACCGACAGCATGAAGATGTTTCGTCTCGGCTTGGAAGGCGGACGTCCGGCGCCGGGAAAGATCGGGGCCGCGCCCGAGTGGTTTTATAAGGGCACGGGATCGATTCTGCGTGCCATGGGGGAGCCGCTGGAACGGCCTTCCTACGCGGAAGATGGCGGAGAGGAAGCGGAAGTCGCCGGCATTTACCTGATCGATGCATCGGGACGGCCCTGCCGTCTCGGGCTGGCGGCGGGAAACGAATTTTCCGACCACCGTTTTGAAAAGAAGAATTATCTCAACCTGGCCGGATCAAAGCTCCGCACCTGCGCGTTGGGGCCCGAGTTGGCGCTCGACGCGCCCTTTGAGACCGTTCACGGCCAGGTAAAAATCGAGCGCGCCGGGACCGTGATCTGGTCGAAGGAAATTGCCACCGGAGAAAGCGAGATGTGCCACAGCCTGCAAAATATCGAGCATCATCACTTCAAGTTTGAAGGCCATCGGCGTCCGGGCGATGTGCACGTCCATTTTTTTGGCGCGCACAGTTTGAGTTTTGGCGCAGGCCTGGAACTTGCCGAGGGCGATGTCATGGCCCTACAATTTGAAGGCATGGGGCGCGGGCTGCGCAATCCCCTCAAGGATGCCGCGCGACCGGGGCAAATCGTCACGGCGCTCAATCTTGGTTGAATCTTATGGAAAAAAAATCTATCGCCTTTCTTGGCCTTGGACTCATGGGTTCCGGCATGGCGGCCCGGTTGCTCTCCCATGGGTTTCACGTCACGGTTTACAATCGCAATCCGCAAAAAGCGGCCGCACTCGCACAAGCGGGAGCGGGCGTGGCCAACTCCCCGCGCGAAGCCACGCAGGGAGCGGGAATCATCATCAGCATGCTGGCCGACGATGTTGCCGCCCGTTCGGTTTGGCTGGGAGAAAACGGCGCGCTCGCTGGTGCGGCCTCGGGTGCGGTGTTGGTGGAATCGAGCACGGTCTCCGTCGGCTGGGTCTCCGAGCTTGCCGCCGCTGCGGCGCAAAAAAAGTGCGATCTGCTCGACGCTCCCGTAACGGGAAGCAAAAATCAGGCTGCCGCCGGAGAGTTGAATTTTCTCGTCGGCGGTTCGGCCTCGGCGCTGGAAGCCGCCCGCTCCGCACTGGCCGCGATGAGCCGCAGCATCGTCCATCTCGGACCGAGCGGCAGCGGCGCGTTGCTCAAGCTGATCAATAATTTCCTTTGCGGCGTGCAAGTCGCTGCGCTGGCGGAAGGCATGGCCTTGATCGAAAAAGGCGGATTGGACCGCGCCAAAGCGCTGGAAATCCTGGCCAACGGCGCGCCCGGCAGCCCGCTCGTGAAAATGCTTTCCGCGCGCATGACGGCGCAGGATTACAATCCTCATTTCCTTTTGCGGCTGATGGCCAAGGACCTCGCCTATGCCGTGGCGGAAGGCAATAAACTTTCCCTTAACCTCGCGACTGCATCGGCCGCTCTTGAACTCTTCAAGCAAGGGGTGGCATCGGGACAGGGCGACAAGGACATCGCCGCCGTCGTCGAACAGTTCCGGTCCGGCCCAAATCCATAATTAAAATCATGCCTGCTCATCCCGTTCTCATCCATGGCCTCTGGCGCGCGTCTTCGGCCACGGCAACGTTTCGCGCCGAAAATCCCGCCACCGGCGAGACTTTTCCAGACGAATTCCCGACGAGTAATTGGGCCGATTGTGATGAAGCCCTGAATGCCGCAGTCGGCGCGGCGGAGTCTCTTCGGGCCATGCCTCGAACCCAACTCGCGCAATTCCTGTCCCGCTATGCCGAGCGCCTCGAATTGCGGGCGGGTGAGATTGTTGAACGCGCCCATCTCGAAACCGCGCTGCCGAAAGCGCCTCGTCTCACCGACGTCGAATTGCCGCGCACCACCGGTCAGTTGCGGCAGGCGGCCGCCGCGGTTTTGGAAGGTTCGTGGGCTCTGCCCGCCATCGACTCAAAAATCAATCTCCGCTCGTGTCTCGGCCCGATCGGGCCGGTGGCGATTTTTGGACCAAACAATTTTCCGTTTGCCTTCAACGGCGTGGCCGGCGGCGACTTTGCGGCGGCCATCGCGGCGGGAAATCCTGTCATCGCCAAGGCGCATCCGTCTCATCCCGGGACGACCCGCCTGCTGGCGCAAGAGGCCCTGGCGGCCCTGGGCGAAAGTGGTTTGCCTCCCGCCACGGTGCAAATGATTTACAACCTCGCGCCCGAAGACGGGTTGCGCTTGGTGGCCGATCCCCGTTTGGGCGCGGTCGGATTCACCGGCAGCCGCGCGTCGGGCATGAAACTAAAAGCGGCAGCCGACGCCGTGGGCAAACCGATCTACCTCGAGATGTCGAGCCTCAACCCGGTCGTGATTCTGCCCGGCGCGCTCGCGGAACGGGGGGCGAAGATCGTGGACGAACTTGTCGGCAGTTGTCTCGCCGCAAGCGGGCAAATGTGCACGAGTCCCGGCCTGGTCTTTTTAGTGGCGGGCGAGCCAACCGAACAATTCATTGCCGCGGTCAAAGGGAAATTGGAAAGCGTCGCTCCGTCGAGCCTGCTTTCTTCCGGCGTCGCCCGCTCCCTCGAGACAAGTGTCAAGATATTGCAGGAAGCCGGCGCCAAACTGGTCACGGGCGGGGCGCCCTTGCCGTCTCCTGGTTACCGTTTCGCCAACACGCTCCTGCGGGTTTCCGGCGCCGCGTTTCTGGCCCAATCGGAGAAGCTGCAGACCGAAGCCTTTGGCAACGCCTCGCTCCTGGTCGTGGTCGATCATGCCGGGCAACTGGCCGATGCGCTGAAGCGATTGGAAGGCAATCTCACCGGCTCAGTCTACTCGGAAACGAACGGTGCCGACGATGCCCTCTATGATGCGGTCGCTCCGGTTCTGCGCCACCATGCGGGCCGCTTCCTCAACGATAAAATGCCGACGGGCGTAGCCGTCAGCGCGGCAATGAACCACGGTGGGCCGTTTCCAGCCACGGGACATCCCGGGTTCACGGCCGTCGGCATTCCCGCGTCCCTCCGCCGCTTCGCGATGCTTCAGAGTTACGACAATGTCCGGCCCGGTCGCCTGCCCGAACTCTTGCGCGACAAAAATCCCACCGGACAAACCTGGCGCCTCATCGACGGTGCTTGGACCCAGGGCGACATCACGCCGAAAGTGTAATCCTGCGACCCCGCCTTGCGCCGGTAATTGGGCGGAATTCACGAGGCCCGCAATGGGGTAAACACCCCATAGGATTCGCGGGATTGCTGCTTACGCTTTGATGAGTGAATAACAAGGATCCGTTATTAACCGGGGGGCTTTCACCGCCGAATGGGGCTTCGGGCCATGCCGCAAGGAGCGAGCCAGGCGAGGGTGTGAATGAAAATCTAGACGGGCATGTGTCCGGTGTCGAAGCGCGGACGAAATCCGGGACCGGCGGTTATCGTGGGCTGATATTAGCAGCGATGTGGCTGCCCTTAATTTTCACGCTGGCAGTCGTCTATCTGGCATTTGCGGGCCAGCATGCCCGCGACCTCAATGCTCAGTGGGTCTTACATACCGTCGAGGTGAAGGATCAAGTTGAACACCTCAATTCCCTGGTCAGGGACATCGGGGCGGGCGAGCGCGGGTATTTGTTGACCGGGGACGCAAGCCTTCTGCCCCTCTATGAAAACGCGCTAAAAGAAATTCCGACTCAAAGCGACCAGCTTGCCCATCTTATCGAAGATAATCCACGGCAGGTCGCGGCCTTCGCGAATTTGCAGACCCTGATCGCTGAAAAATTGTCGATAGCGGCGCAAGCGTTGTCACGGGCCCAAAGGGAGAAACTCCCTGAGACCATCGAGATGTACCGGGACACCCAGGACAAGCCGCTGAACGACGAAATCCGCGCGCAGGTGGATGCGATGACGGCGGAAGAGGACCGGTTGCTTTCCGAGCGTGAAAACGTTTTCACCGCTCAGGTGAAGTCCGAAAGAAATGAAATGATCGGACTCGTGGCGGTGGAAATCGCCCTCATCATCGGACTGACCCTTCTCATGCACCGCTTGCGAAAATTGCAGCTAACGGCGGATGCGAGGATCGGCGAAGCCCATGCCATGACCGATCAAGCGCAGGCGAGCACCATGAAAGCCATGGCAAGGACCGAACAGGCGGAAGTGCGGGCGGAAGAGGCGGAGATACGCGAGGAAGAGGCCATACGCGCCTCTGAACTCAGGTATAGGCGGCTGTTTGAAACGGCCCAGGACGGCATCATCGTTCTCGACGCCGGCTCCGGCCAGGTTGTGGACGCGAATCCGTTTATGCAAAAATTGCTCGGCTATTCGCAAGAGGAAATGTCGGGCCAAAAACTTTGGGACATGGCTCCCTTCAAAGGAACCGCCGCTACCAAAATCGCTTTTGCGAATTTGGTTCAATCGGGTCGTATTCAGAACGAAAATCTGACCCTGGAAACGAAGGATGGCCGGCAAATTCAGGTCGAGTTCATGAGCAACGCCTATCGCATGGACGGAAACCTTCTCGTCCAATGCAATATCCGGGACATCACCGAGCGGAAGCAAGCAGAACAAGATCTAACCTTGCTCCACACCTGCATCTCCCATCTGAACGACATTGTTATGATCACAGAGGCCGATTTGCTGGAGGAGCCCGGGCCGAAAATTGTCTTTGTGAATGAAGCGTTCGAGCGAATGACAGGTTTTACCTCTGCTGAAACGCTCGGACAAAGTCCCCGCTTTCTCCAAGGACCAAAGACCGACCGGCGTATTCTGGACGAGCTTCACCAGGCCGTGGCGCAGCAGAAGCCGATCCGAAGGCAGATCATCAATTACCGAAAGGATGGCACCGAATTCTGGCTCGATATCGACATCGTTCCCATCTTTGACGCCGCGGGTAAATGCACGCATTTTGTCGGCATCGAACGCGATGTAACGCTGGAGAAGAAAACCGAAGAGCAGCTTCGCTGGCAAGCCGCGTTCTTCGAAGCCCAGGTTAATTCAGCTCTCGATGGAATCCTGATCGTCAATCGGGAAGGAAATAAAATACTTCAAAACCAACGCATGGTGGATTTATGGAATATCCCTGGGGACATTGCCGACCAAATTGACGACCAGGCACAACTCGACTGGATTACCGACCAGGTCAGGAATCCAGGGCAATTTGCCGGGAATGTCGCCTATCTCTATGCCCATCCTGACGAAATCGGTCGAGAAGAGCTGCAACTCCTTAATGGAACATTTTTCGAACGGTACACGGCGCCCGTTCTGGACAAGGAAGGGAAATATTACGGAAGAATCTGGACTTATCGCGACATCACCGAGCGCAGGCGGATGGAAAGCGAATTAGTCGAAAGCGAAAGCAAGTTCCGCCTTTTGGCGGAAAACATCTCCGATGTTTTCTGGATCGCTTCGCCTGATCTGGAAAAAATGTACTACGTCAGTCCCGCCTATCATTTGATTTGGGGCCGTTCGGCGGAGAGTCTCTACGCGCATCCGCGTGAGTGGATCGAGGCCATCCTGCCCGAGGATCGTGAACGCGTTAAGGTAGTTTTTGCCAAGCTCAAGCAAAACGAGCCGAGTGTTAGCGTCGAGTATCGAATCGTGCGGTCCGATGGCGGCGTCCGCTGGATTCACGACCGGGGCTTTCAAGTCCTGGACGCCAAAGGTGCACTGACCCACCTTACGGGCATCGCCACCGACATTACCGAGCGGGAACGGGAAGAGAATGTGCGGCGAGAGACGGAGAAGCGCTATCGCACGCTCTTCGATTACGCGCCGGACGGCATCCTCATCGTCAGTCCCGAAAACATCTATATCGATGCCAATGCGAGCATGAACAAGATGCTCGGATACGCTCGCGACGAACTGATTGGGCTGACCGCTCAGGACATCGTGGCCGAGACAGATCACCCGCGCATCGATTCGGCCTTGAGCATGATCCGGGCCAAAACCGATCACCACCGCGAATGGAAGTTCCGGCGCAAGGACGGCTCGATCTTGGAAGTGGATGCTTTTTCGACCTTGATGCCCGATGGAAATGTGCTGGCGATGATCCGCGACATCACCGAGCGGAAGCGGAACGAGGCACGCTTCCGCCGTTTGGTCGATTCCAATGCCCAGGGCGTGATATTTTGGAACTCGAAGGGAGATATCACCGGGGCCAATGATGCCTTTCTGCATTTGGTGCGCTATACCCGTGAGGATTTGGAGGCTGGGCGCATCGACTGGACGGCGATGACTCCGCCGGAATATGCCCACCTCGATCTTCACAGCATGGCGCAAATCGCCGTCGGAGGCGTGGGCACCCCCTATGAGAAGGAATTCATCCGTAAGGATGGCGTGCGCGTGTCCGTCCTCATCGGGGGAGCGAATTTCGAGGACAGCCCCGAGGAGGGCGTGGCCTTCGTACTGGACCTCACCGAGCGCAAATGTGCGGCGGAACAAATTGCGGAGCAGGCGGCGTTGCTGGACGAGGCGCAGGACGCGATCATCGTTCGAGATCTCGAAGGAAAAGTTATATTTTGGAACAAGGGGGCCGAGCGGATGTACGGTTGGACGCGCCAGGAAGTCCTTGGCTTGAATATGAGCGGAATTCTTTTCGCGAAGACCAAAAAGTTTGCGGAAGTCAACGCATTGACGATCAGCCAGGGCAAATGGTCCGGCGACCTCCAGCACTTCACCAAGGATAAGCGCGAGATAACCATCGAGGCGCGATGGACGCTCATTCGAGATACGCAAGGAAACCCCAAATCGGTTCTGGCCATCAATACGGATGTTACGGAAAAGAAGAAGACCGAGGCGCAATTTATGCGGGCGCAACGGATGGAAAGCATTGGCACCCTGGCGGGCGGCATCGCGCACGACCTGAACAACATCCTCGCCCCGATCATGATGTCCATCGACATCCTGAAGATGTCGGCAACCGATCCCCAGGCGATCAGCATCCTCGATACCATCGAGGTGAGCTCCAAGCGCGGCTCGGACATCGTGCGGCAAGTCCTCTCGTTTGCGCGCGGTCTCGAAGGCGAACGAGTTGAAATCCAGCCCGCGCATCTCGTGAGGGAGCTTGAAAGCATCATCAAGAATACCTTCCCGAAAAACATTCGGTTGAAGTTCGCGATCCCCAAACATACCTGGATGATTTTGGGCGATCCCACGCAAGTCCACCAGATCCTGCTCAACCTGTGCGTCAATGCCCGGGATGCGATGCCGAACGGCGGCAATCTGACCATTGGGGTTGAAAATTGCGAGCTCGATGAACAATACGTCGCGATGAATCTCCAAGCCAAAGTCGGACGTTACGTGAATATCCGCGTAACCGACTCGGGCACGGGCATTCCGCAGGACATCCTCGACAAGATTTTCGACCCCTTCTTCACGACCAAGGAAGTCAACGAAGGCACGGGATTGGGCCTGTCGACGGTCATGGCCATCGTCAAAAGTCACGGGGGAACCATCAATGTTTACAGTGAACCCGGCAGAGGTACGACGTTCAAAGTCTACCTGCCGGCGGTGGAACTTTCCTCCGCAGCACAACAACTGCTTACCCAGGAAATTAGCGTGCCACGGGGAAAGGGCGAGACGGTTTTGGTGGTCGACGACGAAGCTTCCATCCTGACCATCACAAGTCAGACTTTGGAGGCATTCGGCTACCGGGTCCTGGCGGCCACCGACGGAGCGGAGGCCGTGGCCGTTTACGCAAAGCACGAGGATGAAATCGCTCTCGTTCTTACCGATATGTCGATGCCGATTATGGACGGGGCGGCGGTCATTCGCGCCCTGATGAAAATCAATCCGGCGATCAAAATCATCGCGGTGAGCGGTCTGACGGCAAACGGCGAAGTAGCCAAGGTCTCCGGTCTCGCCGTCAAATACTTTCTGACGAAACCCTACACGTCGGAGACCCTGCTCAAGTTGATGCGGAAAATCCTGGACGAAACCTGATCAAGCTTCCATCTCGTCATTAGTGCTTAAAAATCTGACAACCATCTGACACATTTTCCCCGATTCGGGACGACTCCCGCCTCGGGCGCGCCTGCGCCAGGCTTTGGGCTTGCCAACGAAGGCCTGGCTTTCATGCTGTTGGGGTGATTCGCTGCCTTTTTGCCGCACTCGCTCTGTCTTTGTTGGGTACGGGATTACGAGGCGAGACTTACGAGCAATGGGAAACGTCCGCTCCCAACCAGCTATCGGTTCCGTTTAAGAACTGGCTTCCTCCCGGCACCAATATTTCCAATGATAATGGCGATCAATTTTCCGTGTTCGAATCTCCTCTGGGACACTTGTTCGGGTACCTCGATCTGTCCGCTTTTCCACCTTCCGAGTTTCCCTTGAAAGTCGGTTTTCACTACTCCCACATCGAAGCGTCAGCGGTTAACTCGACCCCCAACGGAGATAGAGAACGAGTTCCGAGCTGGGACACACCCATTGGCTACCTGGCGCATGACGCCCCTTTGGGTAAAAGGATCGAGGATCGTGAGATTGAGGTCAAGAATGCCGACGAGGCGCGCGCGGTGCCGGTCTGGAGCGTCTTCGCGCAAGACAATCGAGAAGTGGATGACGGTCCCTTCAACGCCTATTCGGTCCTGCTCGAAGTAAAAGGACAGGATGGAATTCCTTTGGTCCGCAAGCGCTTGATCGAAGCGGTGGCCGGCGCCACAACGCGCAATGCCGGCCTGGCAAGAAACAATTCGGGCGCGGAGGACTATTTCAAGTCCTTCGTGGATGTGACGATGGCGTACGACCTGCCCGTGGAAGAGAGCGTCTATCGCGACGTTAAGGTGCTTTGGCTCGATGATGATTCCCTTCGGGATGCCCGATATACCGACAGTTTTTGGAGAAAGGTCTTTCTCGGCGGCACCATGGTCCTTGGACACACCGCCGAGGTTGAGGAGCTTGCGCAACGCCTGGAAATCTTACCAAACGAGCGCATCCTCGAGGGAGGACTTTGGTCGGTTGACTATCCCGCAGTCGATTTCTCCGACCTGGTGAAGGGAGCGCAGGGACAATACGACCTGCATTTGAAAAAGGGGGAGAATCCATTCCAAAGGCAATTTGTTCTCGGAAGAAAACGAACCAACGAACTCCGGCGCTTTTCCATCTGGTTTCTGGTGACTTTCACCCTCTTTGAAATTGCCGTCATCGTGGGCAGCTTGTTCTGGCTTCGCGGATATCGCCGCGTCTTTCGCTGGCTGCTCATCCCTTTGTCGGCGATTGCTTACACCGCGCTGGGATTGATCATCGTCCATGGTGTGGTCGACTTCCGTCCCGAGGTGCAAATGATTCAGGAGGTTGATTCGGTGGAGGGCTGGCCCGAAAGTCTCGTCAGCACAGATGTGACGAGACTCAGCTTCGAGGATGGCCGCGCTTCCTTCAACTCGCCCGCCCCAGCCGAATTGAGCTGGTTTGCCATCGATGCCAACACATCCCCCGTCCAAAGCGAGCCCGCAGACGACAAAACGCTCTTTTCCATGCATCAGCGCTACGGGAGATTCTCGAGCATGAGCGTCCAGTACTGGGTGCCGGGCAACAGTCCCTGCGAAATGACCGCGAACCGTGGCATCGTCGCCACGCGCCCTTTGCGAGGCGCCTGGATTTGGGACGGGAGGGTCTGGCGGAATTTGGGACCGATGAGACCCGGCCAACCTGTGTCGATCGACCAGGCTCGCATCGTCGTCAATCCGTCGGATGTTTCCGGGGACGGGGTGCCTTCCGATTCGCAGTATCCCTACCAGAATCAGGGCTTTTTACCTGATACGGTCAGCCAAATGTGCGTCCTGAAGTACATGAAAAGCCTTGAGAACACCGATGTCGGCATCCTGCTGGCCATTGATGAGCAGGCCGCGCCGGATCAAGTGCTGGACGCCGCCGTTTCGGAAGTTCACACGCAGACGCTGCTCGTCCATCAATTCAAGCTTTCCTCCCTCAAGCCATGAGCGCCTTTACGCCCCATAACCTTTCCCTGCGGGGGATAACCATTCGTTATCCCAACAAGGCCATTGCCGTCAGCGATTTGACTTTGGAGGTGGTTCCGGGCGAGGTCTTTGGTTTGGTTGGACCCAATGGCGCGGGGAAATCCTCGCTGCTCAAATGCGCGGCGGGCCTCCTAAAACCCACCCATGGATCGGTGTGGTGCGGCGATGCGCAGGTGACCAACAACCCGCGGGTGACGGCCGCCTACCTGACGCTCATGCCCGATCCGCTCGGCGTTTACAATGACATCACGGCGGCTGAATATCTGGAATTTTTCGCCATGGCCTTCGGCCTTTCCCAAGACCTTTCCCGCGTCCGGCGGCAATTGGCCATAGATCGCCTTGGGCTGGCCCCATGGCTCGATCATGAGGTCGAAACCCTCTCCGCCGGATGGCAGCGACGATTGGCCTTGACCCGGGTGCTCCTTGCCAATACGCCCATCGTCCTATTGGACGAACCGGCCGCCGGTCTCGACGTATCCGCGCGCAGCGACCTGTTGAAAATCGTGCGCGGTTTCGCGGCGGAGGGGCGCTCGGTTGTGGTCACCTCGCATATTCTGCCGGAACTCGAAGAATTGGCGGACCGGTTCGGGATCATTCAAAAAGGAAAGTGGATTCCGGTCAGCAAGGACCAGATTTTCTTCAACCGGAACGACCTCACCGGCTCCTTCCAGAAGGGCGCATGGAAGCTGGAGTGCTCGGATTCTGCGGCGGTTCGCGCGCTGTTGGGAGAGGATAAAATCCAGCTTTTGCCGGGTTCAAATCGAGTTCGGCTTCTGGCCCAAAACCGCGAGGAGGCCGCCGAGCAGGTCGCAAGAATTGTCAGGGCCGGACATAAAGTCTACCATTTTGAAGCTGAGACGCTGACGCTGGCGGAAGTGACCCGCGAAGCCCTGGACCCCAAGACATGAAAAATCCCCTGCTTTGGCTGGAACTGCGCATTCGTATCCGGGAGAGAAAACTCTGGGTCGTTTCCTTTCTCTACCTGCTTTGTTTGCTGGGCATGAGCTTTGTGCCTCTGCTGAGCACGATTGACCAGCCTTATGCCGCGCCGTCTCAGCCGGCGGACATTGGGATCGCCATTTTCTCGACCAGCATTTTTACCTTGCTGGCCCTTTTGCTGATCATCAGTCCTCTCTCGTCAGCCGGCGCCATTTCCCAGGAGCGCGAGCAGCGAACCCTCCCCGGATTGCTCAATACGCCGCTTTCGTCGGCCCGCATCGCGTTCGGAAAATTACTGGCCACCTGGGTCTTCATTCTCTGGCTCATCGCCCTGAGCTGTCCCTTTCTTTTCCTGGGCATGATCTGGTGCGGGATCGCCTGGTGGGAAGTTTTGACCGCCCTTGGAATCATTTTTGCGGCGGGGATGCTCACCTCAACCGTTGCCCTGGGATTATCCGGCTATTTTAAGCGAACGATCACCAGTTACCTGGGCACCGGCACCATTTTCTTTCTCTGGTTCGTCGTCTGGCCCATCATCGGCGGGCTGACCAGCAGCCTTGAACCGCAAAACGACAAAGCCGCCCAGGACAGATTCCTAATTTTTCAATTCTACACCTTCTGGGCCCATCACCCGGTCGCCCCGCTGATCCTTGCCTTCCAAAAAGAACTCTTCGAGGGATCGTCGCCATCTCCCATCAATGCCACGACGGCTTTGTTCTTTGCCCTCTTCATCTGGCTGGTGGTTGGGATCATCTTCTTTCTGATCGCGTGCCGGGGTATTCGCAGGGCGCTCACGGACAAGTGACGTTCATCTCATCGGCTGCGCCTGTTTCTCCGCCACCCGGCGGTGCCAGTCGGGATCGGGCATGGCGTAGGGCCGGAACGTTTCCAGGTGTCCCTCCTGCTCGTGGTAAAACAAGGCGCGATGCAGCCCCAGGTTGCTCGCCTTCGGGGAATCGATCAGGCTGGCCGAGTCGTTCGCGCTCATCTGGAAGATCACGCGCATGGCAAATTCGCCCAGCGCCTTGCGGTTCATGAAGCGGTTCACGCTGCTCAGCGTGTCCACCGTGGTCACGATATGAATCCCGTATCCGCTGCCTTCGGTGATGATTTGGTTGAATTGCGCGCCGGTGTCGGGACCGCTCTCGCTGCTGCTCGCGGAAAAGCTGAAATCATCCTCGTGCCGGAGCTTCTTGAATTTCTGCAAGCCTTGGATCAAAAGGAAAATGGCCGGGGCCTCGCTGGCGGCGGTTTCGCTGGCGCTGCGGGCTTTCAATTCCGCGGCGAGGTCGTTGATCGCCGGGCCGACCTCCTGCCCGCGAACGACGACGATCTCCTGCCGGACCAACGCGACGATCTGGTCGATGAACCCGGCTTCGGATGAGCCGGGGCCGGCCTGGTGAAAGAGGACGAATTTCGCGGCGCCCGGCGGATACTG
>Ga0181537_10001288_pt1 | contig 23277 bp, 18 predicted proteins | sample PEATcosm2014_Bin_39_FD_119765 | JGI IMG/M metagenome (GOLD analysis project Ga0181537, IMG submission 119765) | Peatland microbial communities from MTU Mesocosm Facility, Houghton, MI, USA - PEATcosm2014_Bin23_10_metaG | ecosystem: Environmental > Terrestrial > Soil > Wetlands > Peat | place... | reverse complement strand
CGCGAGGATGAACGAAAGGAACATGGCGACGCCCGCCGTGAACGGCCCCGTCTCGGCGGTCTCGCCCTTCGCTTCATATTCTTCCGCCGACTGCTCCGAGAGGAAGCTTCCCACCGCCATAGAAAATGCCTCCACGAACGCGTAGACGATTCCCGTAAGGAGTATCGCCTGCCGCGGCGTGCCGGCTGCGTCGATGCCGGCGAGGAGGCCGACGGTGGAGACCAAGCTGTCCGAAATGCCAAAGATAATATTGCGGAGATAAAGTTCCGTCGTTTTGACCATGAGAGTAATTTTCTCTATAATTGTAATACATTAATTAACTTTCTCCACGCACCCATGTCCAACCTCACCAAGAACATCATCTGGGCGGTCATCACGCTGATCATCATCTCGCTCATCTTTTCATATTTTGTGGGACCAACTGCGACGCCCACCTCGCTTAACCTGGACCAGCTCGTGAGCGACATCAACGCCGGGACCATCAAGCAAATCAAGGTAAACGGCGACGAACTCGACATCACGATGACGAACGGCAGCGCGGCCGTTTCGCAGAAGGAAGACGGCGTCAGCATCACGGACACATTGAAGAATCTTGGTGTGGATCAAACAGCGATGCAGGCCGTGGACCTCGAGATCGTGAATCAGACGGGCTGGGAGTTCTGGTTGAACCTGCTCCTCCAGCCGGCGCTCTTCCTGCTCGCGATCGGATTCCTTTTCTGGCTGATGTTCCGTCAGGCAAAGACGGGCGTCAACCAGGCGTTCAACTTCGGCCGCTCGAACCTCAAACTCTCCAACGTAAAAGATAAAGTGATGTTCAAAGACGTCGCGGGCCTTAAAGAAGCAAAAGAAGAATTGATTGAGGTCGTGGACTTCTTAAAAAATCCCCAAAAGTTTCTTGATCTCGGCGCGCGCATCCCACGCGGCATTCTCTTGATGGGGCCGCCGGGCACGGGCAAGACGCTCGTCGCGCGCGCGGTCGCAGGCGAGAGCAACGTCCCCTTCTTCTATATCTCGGCGTCAGAATTTGTGGAGATGTTCGTCGGCGTCGGCGCCTCGCGCACGCGCGACGCATTCATGCAGGCCAAGCGCGCTTCGCCTGCCATCCTATTCATCGACGAGATCGACGCCGTCGGCCGCCAGCGCGGCTCCGGCATGGGCGGCGGCAGCGACGAGCGCGAACAGACATTGAACCAGATCCTCGTGGAAATGGATGGCTTCGACCGCGACACGCGCGTGATCGTCCTCGCAGCCACGAACCGCCCGGACATCCTTGACCCGGCGCTCCTCCGGCCCGGCCGCTTCGACCGCCGTGTCATCCTCGACCTCCCCGATATGAACGATCGCGAGGCGATCCTGCGCATCCACTCCGAAGGCAAGACGCTCGAGAAAGGCGTCGATCTCCACCGCGTCGCGGCGCGCACGCCCGGCTTCTCCGGCGCCGACCTTGCGAACTTAATGAACGAGGCCGCCATCGCCTCCGCGCGGCACAACAAAAAATCCATCGGCCAGCCGGAGCTCTTCGAGGCCGCCGAAAAAGTGATCATGGGCCCGGAGCGCAAGAGTCGTGTCATCTCGCAAAAAGAAAAAGAGATCACCGCGTATCACGAAGGCGGTCACGCGCTCGTTGCGGCATCGGTCAAAGATGCCGATCCGGTGCAGAAGGTCTCCATCATCTCGCGCGGCTTCGCCGGCGGCTACACGATGAAGTTACCGAATGAGGACCAGCATCTCAAGACGCGCTCGCAGTTCATGGCGGATCTCGCCATGATGATGGGCGGCCACGTTTCTGAGAAGCTCACGTTCGGCGATGTTTCGACGGGTGCATCGAGCGACCTCAAGGAAGCATCCGAACTCGCGCGGCGCATGGTCACCCGATACGGCATGAGCGAGCTCGGTCCGATCGTCTTCGGCAAGAGCGAACAGATGATGTTCCTCGGCCAGGAGATCTCGAACGACAAAAATTATTCCGAACGCGTCGCGTCGGAGATCGACGAGCAGATCCGCAAGCTCCTCATCCACGCCCAGGATGTCGCGGAAAAGATATTGAAGACGCACAAGAACGCGCTCAAGAAGATCGCGGACACGCTGATCGAAAAAGAGGTGTTGGAACAGGATGACTTCAACGCGGTACTGAAACCGTTCAAGATCAAGCCGATCGCGGCATAGCTTGGCACAAAATAAAAATGCCTCCTTTGGGGAGGCATTTTTATTTTGTGGGCGCACTAGGATTCGAACCCAGGACCGGACGTGTAGGCAAATAAATAAGAATTTATTTGCCCGCTGGTTCGCTCGTCGAACATTTACAAAGGTGGGCATGCCAGGACTCGAACCTGGAACCGGACGTGTATAAGACGTCTGCTCTGCCATTGAGCTACATGCCCATAATGCCCACCTTTGTAAATGTCCTCCTCGCTGCCAGCGGTAAGACGTCTGCTCTACCGCTGAGCTATACGCCCGCTGTTCTTTTTTCCCAAAGAAATATTTTGTGATGTTTTGAGGGGCGTCGCGGAGCCGCGAAGGTGGCAAGCGCCGAGGCGGCCGGTCAACAGACCGGAACGCCGTACCCGAAAAGCATCACAAAATATTTCCCTTACTTCTCTATACTATCAAATTTATCCATCGCCTGCCCGGCCTGCGCGTTGAAGGTGTTGATCAGGTTCACGTCGGCGTTGATCTGGGTCACGATATTCTCCACCGCCGCGTTCGATTCCGGCGTCCCGCTGAACCGCGCCTGGAGCACGGCGAGGAGTTTGTCGAGATCGTTGCTGTACGAGATCAGCTCGTTGATGACGGCGAGCCGGACGGTGATAGATTGTAGCGCCGCCTGCTGCGCATCCGCGTTCTTAATCTGCGGAAGGTCATTCGTCATCTGCGTCACCTCCGTGGAAAGCTGAACGGCTTCGTCGCGGAGCGACGCGCTCTGATTGATGAGGTCGGTCGTGGAAGCGAGTGCTTCCGCATAATTTCCCTCCTGGTCGTATTGGCTGATCGCGTTCAACTCGGCCGTGGACTGGTTGGCGTTATTGACGATCGTCTGCGCGATGATGGCTCCCTGCAGCCGTGCAGCACTGAAGCTCGCGGGCACGCCGTTTTCCGCCTGCCAAAACAGGGCCAGGCCGTATCCCACTGCCACAATGACGATGAAAGCCGCGATGATCTTGGTGCGACGTGAGAATCTGGACATGTTCGGATTCCCTATTTTTAGCAAAAATCGTTGAAAAAAGCAAGCAAGAATGGTAGATTAAATCACGCGGACGCGTAGCGCGCATGGCGCTCGCCGCAGCGCGGGTATTGTATAACGGTATTACGTCACCCTTCCAAGGTGAAGTCAGGGGTTCGACTCCCCTTACCCGCTCATTCAGGAGATCTTTGGCGGTTGTGGCGCTGGGACAGCGGACGTGCCGCCGGCAGGCGCATCTTTTTTAAAATTCAGATTCGAGAACGCGAGGAGCAGCGTCGGTACCATGAGGTCTTTACGGGTGAGCATCCCATCCGAGAAATAGATGATCGGATCATCCTCCCCCGCCAGGCTCTGCGTCAGCGAATCGATCTTGATGTTGTTCTTCTGGATATCTTCCATCATCCACAGCGGCACCTTGATGCCGGGCGTGAAACTCTCGGTATGCCTGCCGTCCTGCGTCTGCATGGAGATGCCAATCACGTAATACCATTGTTCGGTGCTGTAGATGAACGTCAACGAGTTCTCGATGCCGATGCCGATCTCCGCGCCATCAAGCCGGAGCGCCGCGGTGGAACATTCCGTTGCGCGCTTGAACATCTCCTCGAATCCGAACGTCTGCGTCGGTAGCGACGGCCGGAAAGAATTCGCAATGGCGAGATTGTTCCCCGGGGAGACCCGCTTGAACGCCTCTTCCACCGCTGCTTTTTTTGCGTCGTAATAATGCACCGACGTGTAAATGCCGATCGTCATACTGTAATTATAGCACCGTGCTAGAATATACCTATGGCAATTATCCGTAAGAAGGTCTGGCCGGAGAGCTTTGATCTTGTGGTGTCGGGGAAGAAGCGCTTCGACCTACGCCTCGCGGATTTTGAGATCGCGGAGGGCGACACGCTCGTTCTCGAAGAATGGGATCCGGAGACCAAGGCGTACACCGGCAGAAGCGTGGAAAAGAAAGTGGATTATGTTTTCAATTTTGACCTGGATAAATATGGGCAGAAAAAGGAGATCGAAGAAAAGGGGCTGCGCGTGATACAAATCGTCTAAACTTCGCCTGGTCCCGATATATAAAATGGGCGAAGCGTTTTCGCCTCGCCCGTCTTTCCTCGTAAACATTACACCGGCGGCGGGTAGAGAAGGGGGCCATGCTTTTCTTGCCAGGGAATTCGAATGCCGTGCGCCTTGCGCGGGGCGGGCTTCCCTCCGGCTTTGGCTTTCTTGTTTGCCTCCGCACGAACTTTGGCCCTTGTACGATATTCCGCCTCTTTGACTTCTCGTTCTTCCGGCGTCAGGGCAAAGTTCCAATCCATCCGGGCATATTTGCCATCGACATGATGCTTGGTTCGATAGCAAGCCCAGAAGTTGCCGTGATCTGGTCTTTCTATGATCTCCATGTCCACTCCGCATTTCGGGCATGAAGGCCAGTTTGCGACCCGCTTCCATGTGATATGCGCATTCCAAAGAAAGTTCTCCTGGAAGTTTTTCGTCTTATTGCAGGGAGTCGCGTAATAAAGCGCGCGGCCCCAGGAATCAACGATGAGTGCCCATCCCATACCGACTCCCGGAGGGAAGCTTACCGGGACGTCGAGAAAAAGCGGCATCTTCTTTCTATACTCCACCGCCAGGTCATAATCACAGGGCAACCGCAATCTTACGGCGTGTTCCTTGTTATCTTTCCGCTTGAAAGCAATGCCCCTTGGCTGATCGCGGTGATGTTTGAGATTATATCTACGAACAGCGACCGTGATCTCTTTTCTGCTCATGAGCTCCCAACCGTCTGCGATGAGCTTTTTTGCAATTTCAATGAGAACCCTGCGCGTTATCGAAACCTCTTCCGGCACTGATACCACCTCCTCCGCCCCTATTCAGAGCTTTGTATGTTATACAAAAATCGAACCGTAATTGCAATATGCCTTATAAAAACAACAAAAGCGCTCAACCCGAAGGTATATTGCGCTTTATAATTTAGGACTGCGGCACACGAATGTGCAGATGAACTTGTAGTAATTACTACGATATAGGTCGCTTTTTATGGCGATTTATAGATATACTTCCCTGCTGTTGTTAACGACCTGCATTAACTATACCAAGATTCTCCTCTCCGGCAAACCCGTCTTGTGGATAACTACAGAATAACCTTGAAAAAGCGCTTTTTGCCTACCTTTATCACCTCTCCGCCACGGAGAACGAGCGGCGACTGCAGGTCGCGGCACGGACGGTTATCCACATCGAATCCCCCTTGCTGGACCAGGCGTCGCGCCTCGCTTTTGCTCTTGAAGACGCCCGAGGCGACGATGAGATCCACCGGCAGTATCGTGCCGCTCGCTATCTTGAGCGTGGGGATCGCGTCCGGAATTTCGTGCTTTGAAAATGTTTTCGTGAAGTTTTCCGCCGCGGCGCGCGCTTTTTTCTCTCCGTGATAGCGTTTGACCACTTCGAACGCCAAAATCTCCTTTACCTTCTTCGGGTTATCGCCTCCCTTGATGCCGTCAACGTACTTTTTGATGTCTTTCTCTGGCACATCCGTCGCAAGATGGAAATAGTTCGGGATCTGATCATCGCGCACGGACATCACTTTGCCGAACTGGTCATTCGGCGCGTCCACTATATTGATGACGTTTCCCCAGCTCGTGGACATCTTGCGGCCGTCGGTGCCGAGCAGCATCTTATTGGTGAGAATGTCCTGCGGTTTCTGTTTATAGCGCTCCTGGATCTTCCGCCCCGCGAGCAGATTAAAAAGTTGATCCGTGCCACCAAGCTCAACGTCGGCTTTTACCGCCACGGAGTCGTATCCCTGCATCAGCGGATATAAAAATTCGCGCAAGCTGATCTCCTTATGCGCTTCCCACCGATCCTTGAAGTTCCTGCGCTCCACCATCTGCTGTACGGTGAACGCTTCCGCGAGCTCCGAGATCTCCTGAAAGTTCAGTTTCTCGAGCCACTCGCTGTTGTAGCGGATTTCCGCCTTTTTGAGATCTAAAATTTTTCCGATCTGAGCCAAATAGGTTTTAAGGTTTTTCTTGACCTGCGCGGCCGTAAGAAATGGACGCTTCTCCAGCTTGTCCGACGGATCTCCCACCTGCGCGGTAAAGTCGCCGATGACAAGCACGATCGTATGCCCGAGAGCTTGGAACTCTTCGAGCTTCCAAAAAGGCACCGCGCGGCCAATATGGATCTTATCCCCCGTCGGATCAATGCCGAACTTCACCCGGAGCTTCTTGCCCGAAAGCAGCGCCGCGCGAAGGTGCTTTTCGTCGATCGCCTCTTCCACGTTGCGCGAGAGCAACGCTTCGATCTTTTCTTTATCTATTTCTTTAGGAACCGCCATGTACTCTCATTTTAGCACGAAAATGGTGTTATGATAATGACAGACAGACGCCAAACGGCGCAGGGGTTTACCATGGCGACACCATCGCAGTTGGAACATCCTTTCGTCGAAGAGTTATTGAAAGAGGTCGAGGAATACATCCCGGAGATGGACCCGGGCACAGTTTACCTTCTCAAGGATCAGGCGAGATTGGGAGATTCCCAAAATCCATTCGTCGCAGTAATGACCTGTCCGAGATGCGGGACCCCCGGACTTATCACGCGCCGTCAACTGTACGCCGGCGAGAGAATGATTTGCGGCGGCGATGCATGCTCCGCAGAGTATTTTCTGGATGGCAATACGATCAATTACCGTCCCGCCCAATAACTGGCGGCCACAAAGCCAAAAGCCCGACGCTTCATGCGACGGGCCTTTTTCTTCCTGCCAATAATTTCTTTTTCTATGACTTCTTGACGATCTCATCCACGACGCCGTAGGCCTTCGCCTCTTCCGCGGAGAGCCAGAAGTCGCGCTCGGTGTCTTTCTCTACTTTTGCAAGCGCCTGGCCCGTGCTCTTCGCGAGAATCTGGTTGAGGCGCGCCTTCGTCTTTAATATCTGCCGCGCCGAGATCTCGATCTCCGTTGCCTGGCCGCCGATCGAATCCACCGAAACCTGGTGAAGCAAAATCTCCGAGTTAGGCAGTGTCAGGCGCTTGCCTTTCTTGCCGGCGGCGAGGAGGAAAGAGCCCATGGACGCCGCGATGCCAACGCACATCGTCGCCACATCCGGCTTCACGAACTGCATCGTGTCGTAGATCGCCATACCAGCCGTGACCGAGCCGCCAGGGCTGTTGATGTAAAGCTGGATATCCTTCTTGGAATCCTCGTGCGCAAGGAAAAGCAGCTGTGCGATCACCGTGTTCGCAACGGCGTCATTGATCGGACCACCCAAAAAGATGATGCGCTCCTTGAGTAACCGCGAATAGATGTCGTACGCACGCTCGCCGTTCGATGTCTTCTCGATGACGGTCGGGATCAGGTACTGCGAGACCTCATCCTCGCCGCGCAATGATCGGTTCTTGTTCATGATTGATTATACGAGTGATTTAGTGGATAAATTTCACGATGAGCAATGCGATGATGTTTACCACTTTGATGAGCGGATTGATCGCCGGACCGGTCGTGTCCTTGTACGGATCGCCCACCGTGTCGCCCGTGACCGCCGCTTTGTGTGCTTCCGAGCCCTTGCCGCCGAAGTTGCCGTCCTCTATATATTTCTTTGCGTTGTCCCATGCCGCGCCGCCCGCGGTCATTGAAAGAGCCATAAAGAGTCCGCCCACGATCGTTCCGATCAAGAGTCCGCCGAGCGCTGCGGCGCCCAACCAGAATCCCACAACGAGCACGCCCACGATCGGCACGAGCGCCGGGATGATCATCTCTTTGATCGCGGCCTTCGTCACGATATCAACTGCTTTGCCGTACTCTGGTTTTGCGGTGCCTTCCATCAAGCCCTTGATCTCGCGGAACTGGCGGCGGATCTCATCCACCACCGCGCCCGCGGCGCGGCCAACCGAGCGGAGCGTCAGCGAAGCGAAGAAGTAGACCATCGCCGCGCCGAGCAAAAGCCCGACGAGCACCGCCGGATTGCTCAAGCTGAAAACGACATTCTTCACTTCATTCGCGTAGCTCGAGAACAGCACGAGCGCCGCGAGTCCTGCGGACGCTATCGCGTATCCTTTTGTGATCGCCTTCGTGGTGTTCCCTACCGCGTCGAGCGAATCCGTGATCTTGCGCACGCTCTCCGGCTGCTTAGTCATCTCCGCAATGCCACCGGCGTTGTCGGTGATCGGACCGAACGAATCGATCGAGACGATGATGCCCGCTACGGAGAGCATCGCGACGGACGCGATCGCCACGCCGTAGATTCCAGAAAGTGCGTAAGACGCCAAAATGCCGAGCGCGATCACGAATGCCGGAAGGAGTGTCGATTCCATTCCCACCGAAAGACCGATGATGATGTTCGTACCATGTCCGGACTTTGATGCCTCCGCAACTGACTGCACTGGGCGAAACTGCTTCGCCGTGTAGTAATCAGTGATGATCACCATGAGCGCCGTGACGGCAAGGCCCGTGAGCGACGAAAGATAGATGTTTAAATACGCTGCGCCGAACACATATGTCGACACGAAGTAGAATCCGATCGCCGCAAACACGAGCGATGCGATCAATCCTTTATAGAGGGCGCCCATGATCGAGTTGTTCTTGCTCAAGCGCACAAAGAACGTCCCTAATATAGAGGCGATGATCGAGATGCCGCCAAGGAGCAACGGGAATTCGATCGTGCCCGACACGAGCGTCGTGAGCGAGCCGAGCAGGATACCCGCGGTGAGCGTCACGGCATAGGTCTCGAAAAGATCCGCAGCCATGCCGGCGCAATCGCCGACGTTGTCGCCCACGTTGTCCGCAATGACGCCCGGGTTGCGCGGATCATCTTCCGGGATTCCCGCTTCCACTTTTCCAACCAAGTCGGTGCCGACATCGGCAGCCTTCGTATAAATGCCGCCACCCAAACGCGCAAAGATCGAGATCAAGCTCGCGCCGAATCCAAGGCCGATGAGCGCTTCAATGTTTCCGCCGGACACAAAGTACGTTCCCGCGACGGCCAAAAGCCCGAGCGCCGTCACGAGAAGCCCCGTAACTGATCCCGCTTTGAACGCAAGCGAGAGCGCCGGGAACAATCCTTTCTTCGCCGCTTCGGCGGTCTTGGCATTCGCGCGCACCGCCACGTTCATCCCGATGTAACCGGTCAGTGCCGATGCGATACCGCCGACGAGGAACGCAAGCGCGACCGGAGCGCCAAGCGCGAACCAGATCACCACAGCGAGTATCACGGCCACGACTGCGACCGTCTTATACTGGCGATTCAAATACGCCATCGATCCCTCCTGAATCGCTTTTGATATTTCTACCATCCCCTTATCCCCCGCCGCCTGCTTCTTGAGCCACAACGCGAGCCACGCGCTGTAAATTATTGCTATCGCGACCGGAACAAAAATGAGTGTGTACGACATAGATTTATTATAGGACTTTTATTTGAGATGTTATATCGCGATATCCTCTTTGTCATCCTCTTCCGGCGCTGCGATCTGATCGCCTCCGGCGGAACCGCCCGCGTCAACGAGCCCCGCGACGCCGCCCTCCACCTCTTCCTCCGGCCGGGTCTGCGAGCGCACGTCGATCTTCCAGCCCGTCAGCTTCGCCGCGAGCCGCACATTCTGACCGCCCTTTCCGATCGCAAGCGAGAGCTGGCTCTCCGGCACGTATGCGCGCGCTTCGCGCCGCGGCAGGATCTCCACGCGTTCAACCTTCGCCGGCGAAAGCGCGTTCGCGATGAACTTCTCGGGGTCGTCGGACCACTCCGCGATATCGATCTTCTCGTTGCCAAGCTCGTTGTTCACCGCCATCACGCGCGTGCCGCGCTGGCCGACGAGCGCGCCCACCGGGTCAACGCCATCCGCCTTGGAAGCCGCCGCGATCTTTGTGCGATTGCCCGGCTCGCGTGCAATCGCCTTGATCTCGATCGCGTCTTCCACGAGCTCCGGCACCTCCATGCGGAACAGCTCCGCAACGAAGCGCGGATGCGAGCGCGAAAGGATGATGCCCGGAAGCCGCGTGTCTTCCTGCACCGCCACCACGAGGAACCGCAAGCGCTCCCCCGCTCTATAATGTTCTCCCGGAATCGATTCGTTGCCGAACATCACGCCGATCGTGCGGCCAAGATCCACAAAAATATTTCCGCGTTCAAAGCGTTGAATAACGCCACTCACGATCTGCCCTTCACGTCCGCGCCACTCGTTCAAAATAGAATCGCGCTCGGACTCGCGCAGCTTCTGCAGGATCACTTGCTTTGCGGTCTGCGCCGCGATACGTCCGAAGTCCTCGTGCGTCTCCAATGGGAACATCACTTCTTCACCGAGCGCGGCATCCTTTTTCACCTTCTTAGCATCGGCCAACGTAATGTGCCGCTCGGGATTGAAGCGCGGAAGTTTTTCTTCGTCGTCCTCTATTATCACTTCCTTCTCTTTCTTTCCTTCGTCAGCAGCAGCTTCGGCCGCTTGCGCCTCTTCGTCTTCGTCAACGAAACGCACCATCGTGTCATCCACGACAGTTTTGGTCTGCCAGAAATTCAGCTCGCCGGTCTTTTGGTCCATCTTACACTTAACGACCTCACCGCGCTCGCCATATTCTTTTTTGTACGCCGCCGCGATTGAGGATTCGATCACTTCCATAACCTTATCCGGATCCAATCCTTTTTCTTCCGCGACCTGCTTCAGCGCCTTTGATAACTCTTTAATATTTAACATTTACTTAATTGTTATTTAGTTGTACCTCTTTAAAAAAGGCCGCTTCAAAGCGGACTTACATCGTCCTTTTATTGTATTTGAAATCTGACCACTCTGTCAAGGGGGAAAGGATGGGGGCCTCAGATATTTTCATAATGCCGCAGATCGGCAAGCTTCCCATTTTTTAGAACAATGGCGATGAGGTCTATTTGCCATCCCTTGTCTCCTGATGCCAATTTCGGATGTCTTAGCAAAAAAATCTGACCCGCCCGGATCATCTTTCGACGCTTTTGCCGACTGAGATTGTCTTCCGGCATAAATCCGCCCCAAAATGACCCCCTGTCACCATTAAGTGTCTTTACCTCACAAAATATCAACGTACCATCAGGATGTCGGGCAATTATATCTATTTCATCAAATCGTTCTTTATGATTCCTATATAATATTAAATATTTATTATTTAATAGATATTTATGCGCTATATCTTCGCCAATTTTGCCTGTTTTAGAGTTTTCCATAGTATTTTTTAATTAATAGCCCAGTTTTTGGTCTCGGAATTTTAAATGTGTTTTACGGAAAACACATTTAAAATGTTTTACATTTTTTTATCCTCAAAAACGCCTATTTTGAATTAAAATTGTGTTTTCCGTAAAACAATTTTGAATAACATTTTTGTTTAACGCTAGGTTTTATGGGCTTATCGGGTTTTGCCGGATTATTTCGATTTAATCCGGCAATCCGGCAAAATTTAATTAAATTTTAATGTAATCCGGCAATTGCATACCGGAATGGTGAACTTATTAAATTTTGTCATTTTGTCGCATTGGAGTTTATCCACAAATATCCACTTGCTCCGTATCCTGAACCTCGTATCCCGAACCCCGTTTCTTTGTATTACGTATTGCCTTCAGGAACATCACGCCTTATCCTTATAGAACTATGAACCAAGACCAATTAAAAGAATATAAAACTGCCTTAGAAAAAGAACGGACGATGATCACGGCGGAAATCGCAAAGGATGAAAAGCCCGTTGATTTTGGGAGCGACATCGATCATGGCGACGAAGAGAGCGATAAATCAGAACAAGTGGGAGACCAGCTCGCAGCGGCGCAGGAACTAAAAGATCGCTTGAGTGAGATTGAGATCGCACTGGGGAAGATACGAGATGGCACGTATGGGATCTGTGAAAAATGTGGAACACCCATTGAACACGAAATCCTCGCAATCGATCCAGAATCTCGTTTCTGTAAAGCTTGCAAATTGCGCAGCTAACTTCTTCCGTCCCCGAATATCTAAAAGAGTGATCCCTCTCCGGTATCGCTTTTTTAGATTCTTTTAATGCGCGCCATGTCATAGTGCATGTATGAGCAAAAAATTGGGGCGATTGTATTCCGCGGCGCTGGAGGGGATCGACGCGAAGATCATCGAGGTGGAAGCCGACATCAATGTCGGACTGCATTCTTTCAATATCGTCGGGCTAGGCGACCGGTCGCTCAACGAGGCGAAGGAGCGCGTCAACTCCGCGCTAAAAAATGCGGGAATCAAACCGCCAAATCGCGAGAACAAGAAGATCACCATCAATCTCGCGCCGGCGGACATCAAGAAGACCGGATCGCACTATGACCTTGCGATCGCGCTCGGATATCTTTTCGCTACGAAGCAAATAAAAGAATTTGATTGCTCGGATAAAATATTTCTTGGAGAGCTTGCGCTTGACGGGCGGCTTCGTCCCATAAGCGGGGCATTGAATATCGCACAGAAAGCTGCAAGCAATGGATTTAAATATCTATTTCTCCCGCGCCGGAATGCGAACGAGGCGGCGGCGATCGGGGATATCAAAGTTATTCCCGTGGATGACCTCCGCGAGATGATCGGCATTCTCGAAGGCACGGTCCATCGCGCACCCGCGCTGTTCCTTGAGGGGAAGGGCCGGCGTGCGGTTGCTGTTGCAGATTTTTCAGAGATCAAGGGGCAGGAAAATGCGAAGCGGGCTCTCACGATCGCCGCGGCAGGGGCGCACAACGTGCTTCTTTTTGGTCCGCCTGGCGTGGGGAAGACATTTCTTTCGCATGCGCTCGTGGGCATCATGCCGGACCTTACAATGCCGGAAGCAATTGAGACGACAAAAGTGTGGAGCGCCGCGGGGCTAAGCAATGACGGCCTTATCCGCGAACGGCCGTTCCGCGCGCCACACCATACCGCATCTATCACGGCGCTCGTCGGCGGGGGACAGGACCCGCGCCCGGGAGAGATCAGCTTGGCCCATCGTGGAATACTTTTTCTCGATGAATTGCCCGAGTTTCAGAAGAACGCGCTCGAGGCGTTGCGGCAGCCGCTCGAATCCGGGGTAGTGCATCTCGCGCGAACGAAACAAAGCGTTACGTTTCCGGCAAAATTCATCCTTATAGCAGCGATGAATCCATGCCCCTGCGGATTCTATGGCGACACGGAAAAAGAATGTAAGTGTTCCGCATATGAGATAATAAAATACCAGAAGAAAATCTCCGGGCCATTGCTCGACCGTATCGACATACAAGTGAAAGTGGGCAGGGTTGCAATCGAGAAATTAAGAAAGGGCGGCGCGGAAGACGCTCGTGGGGAAAGCGCGGCGATAAAGGAGCGCGTCACCCGCGCGCGCGGCTCGCAGATCGCGCGGTACGCAAAGCTGAATAGCGAACTCAGTTCGCGGGAAGCGCAGGAACTGATCGGTATGGATCCCGAGGCGCGATCGTTTTTAGAAACACTGGACCATAGCCATCTTTCTCCACGAGGATATTACCGGCTACTAAAAATCGCGCGCACGATCGCGGATCTGGAGGGAAAAGTGGCGGTCGCTCCGGAACACCTCGCAGAGGCGTTCAGCTACCGGCTAAAGGAGATATTCTAAATGTCGTTCGCGCCCGGGATGACGATCGAAACGCCCGCGCTAAGCGGGGAAAAATTTACAGATGGGTTGAATTGGACTATCGTATTCATAGGAACACCGAACTGGATCGAGATGGATCGCAAGGTATCATTCGCGGCTGCCGTGTAGATGACGCCCATTGCCAACCCCTTAGTGCTACCACCTCCTAAACTGTTTGTCGTGGCCTTAATGACCGGCTCAGAATCCTTGATAGCGCCTTCTCCGTAGAGCAAATCGACGTTCTCGGCCAGCTGAGCACCATCCGCGCCGGCGTTGGCAGAGGCAAGGAAGGGGGCGCTCTGCGGGGTAAGTGCTGCGCTGTCTATCTCAGCACCTTCGGCCTGGGGGATTAATAAAGGGCTGCCCGGAGTCCTATGCACCTGGGCCATTCCCGCTGGTCCGGAAACAAAAACGGAGCTCCAAATGAGTCCGGACAGTAAGCCACCGATCGCCAAAAAAACGGCCACTCCTAATGGCTTATAATCACTTTTGAGCTTTTGGATAGTCGTACTTATGAGTTCTATGATACCACAATGACCCCAAAACCTCAACCCAGTCCTAAAAAAGCCCCCCAAATCCCTTTGAATTCCGCGCAAAATGCGGCCGTTCATGCCGCCCTTGCCCCTCTATTAATAGTGGCGGGTGCCGGGACGGGCAAAACCAAGACCCTCACCAGCCGGATCATCCATTTAATAGAGGCGGGCATGCCGCCGGAGCGGATCTGTGCCATCACTTTTACCAATAAAGCCGCCAAGGAGATGGCCAGGCGGGTCAATAGAACCGGTCCGTTCATCGGGACATTCCACTCCCTGGGGGCAAAGATCCTCCGGAAGGAGTGCCGTCTCGCCGGCCGGGATCCCAACTTTGCCATTTTCGATGATCACGATTCTTTCGATCTGGTTAAAAAAGCGGTCAAGGCCGTCCTGCCGCCGAAGAAAGACGAGGAGGAGGACGGTATTCTCGCGAAGAAAAACAAAAAAGATACGCCGGTTTATTTTGCTAAGAAGATATCCGAGCTGAAAAATCTTGGGAAGCTCTTGCCCGAGACGCGGCCGTCGCCGCCGGAGAAGGAAGCGCAGGTTCGCCGCGTGTTCGAAAAATATGAGGCAGCGCTCGAGCGCAACAATGCATTCGACTTTGACGACCTCATTGAAAAAACCGTCGCGATATTAAAAAATAATCCTGCGGCGCTGAAAAAATATCAGCGTATGTTCGACGCGATCCTCGTAGACGAATACCAGGACATCAACCCCAAGCAGTATGAGCTTGTGTCGTTGTTGGCAGGCGAGCATCGCAACCTGAGCGTGGTAGGGGATGACGAACAAACGATTTACAGTTGGCGCTACGCGGATATAAAAACATTTTTGAATTTTGATAAAGAGTGGAAAGGTGCGAGTGTCCATTTCCTTGAAGAGAACTACCGCTCGACCGGGATCATCATCCGCGCGGCGGCGGCGGTTGCGAAGAACAACCGGTTCCGCACGCCGAAAAATCTTTGGACGCAAAATCCGGACGGAGATCCTATCGTGCTCTTTGAGGCGTGGGGCGAGAACGAGGAAGCCGAATGGATCGCGCAACAAATATATTCTTTGCGCGCGCGCGATAAAAATGCCGACGTCGGGATCTTGTACCGCACGAACGCGCAGTCGCGCGCGATCGAACAGGCGCTCATCCGGAATAATATTCCATATCGGATCTTCGGTGGTCTGAAATTCTATGAACGGCGCGAGATAAAGGACGCGGTCTCGGCATTGCGCTATATCTCGAACGCCAAGGACGAGCCGGCGCGGGAGCGATTGGAAAAAAATCTCACGAAGCGCCGCTTTGCGGAATTCAAAGACAGAGTGGCGGCACTCCAGGATCCCGCGAAGCTGACGCTCGGGAAGATCGCACCGCTTGCCGCGCTGAAATTATTCCTGGAAACGTTCGGCTATTTCGAGTATCTCGAATCGAACTTCGTGAACTCCGACGAGCGTGAGGAGAACATCGCGGAGCTCATCACGTTTGCAACCGACTTTACAAGTCTCGACGAACTGCTTGAGCGGTTAAGCCTGCTCCAGGCGGCGGATGAGGTAGGAAATAAGCCCGTTGACGGGCGCGAGGTCAATCTGATGACCATCCACCTGGCAAAGGGGCTGGAGTTCGATTCGGTCTTCATCGCGGGCGTGGCGGAAGGACTTTTGCCGCACGGCCGTTCGCTGGATGACGAGAACGCGCTCGAAGAAGAGCGGCGGCTGATGTATGTGGCTATGACCCGCGCGCGGAAAAATCTCTATCTCAGTTTCTACGGGATCCCGTCGCGGTTCGTGAACGAGATCCCGGAAGATTGTATCGTGATGGCGGCTGGAGCGGATAATGATGCGGAGAGCGAGCCGCGCGGAGAAGCAAATCATTCGCAATGGCGCGACTACGGCGACGATGGCGGATATGAAGAAAATAATATCTCGATCGACTAATATGCAGAAACTCGGCCAACATTTTTTACGCAGCGGGACGGTCAACCAAAAGATCGTGGATGCGCTTGCGCTCATGAACGGCGATCACGTGATCGAGATCGGGCCCGGCCATGGCGAGCTCACCGTGCCGCTCGCACGAGCGGCGGGGGACAAGCACTGCACGATCACGTGCATTGAAAAAGACCACGCGCTGATAGAAGGGCTGGAGCTTCTGGCGGCAAAAGAAAATTTGTCGGCAGAAATAAAAATAGTGGAGGGCGATGCCCTCAAATTATTGCCGGAGCTCATCACGGCAAAAAGCAAAATCGTCGGCAACATTCCCTATTACATTACCGGAAAATTATTCCGCGTCATGAGCGAGGCCGAGCATCGGCCGGAGCGCGCGGTGCTTCTTATACAAAAGGAGGTGGCAGAGCGGCTTTGCGCCGCGCCTCCGGCGATGAACCGGCTTGCCGCGAGCGTCCAGTTCTGGGCGGAACCGGCACTCCTCACCATTGTTCCGCGAAAGGATTTTTCTCCGCCGCCGGACGTGGATTCCGCGGTCATCATCCTGAAAAACAGGAGGGCGGCGGCCCCGTCCATCGACCCGGTGCTCTATTATAGAGCAGTGCGCGCCATTTTTGCCCAACCGCGGAAAACGCTCCTGAACAACCTCTCGGCGATCGCAGGAAATAGCGCCGCGAAAAAAGATATTACGAAAATCATCAGTGCGATCGGCGCCGATCCCGGCGCGCGCCCGCAAGACCTTGGCGTTGACGCGATCATTGCCATTGCAAAGGCCCCTTTGTGGGGATAACTCTCGTAGCAGGCGTTTTCTTTTGGAGCTATAATCTATATTAATGATAGATGTCAAGAAGCTGATCACGGGGTTCCTCGTTCTGGCTACCGCTGCCACCTGCTCCGGCATCATCTTTTCTTTTGTTAACTTTGCGCCCGCCACGACGGCAAACGCAACTCCGCAGGCGACGATCGGTGGCGGCACCGGGAGCGCGGTTGCGGACGAAAACGCATTCCTTCCGACCGAAGATCAAGTGCAACAGGCCGCCGCGGACCTCGAACCCGAACTTGCATCGTCCTCGATGATGGTGACCTCCACCGACCCGAGCAATCTCACCGAGGACCTCGCGACCGGGTTCGTCAATGGCATCGTTAGCGCGAATCCCACGGGTCCTACCGGCACCGATTCTGACGGGAACCCCACCTTTACTTCACCCGACATGACTGCCGTCGGATTGAACGTAGCGGAGGAAGCCCAAAACATTTCAATCCCGGACTGGAACGTGGAAGCAGCTGCCATCCCCGTGGCGACGATCAGCACTTCCAGCGCGGCGGCGCTCACCAATTATGGCAACGATGTTTACAACGCCCTGAATGACCATCTCGCCAACAATGACCAGGTGCAATCCGTCGTGACCGAGGATCCGACGAGCGGGGTGAGCGCGGAGGAATTGTCCTATGTGCAATCACAGATGCAGGGAACGTTGCAGGATATTTCTTCACTGAAAGTCCCCGCACCGGCGGTGGCATACCACAAAAGCCTTTTGACCTATCTGGTGTATGAAAAAAATTTGCTACAGCTCAACACCCTCGCGCAAACCGATCCGGTAAGGGCCTCCCTCATCTTCCAAGGGGAGCAACAGGGCTTCAACGCCGCGCAGCAAGATCTCCTGGCCAAAGCGCAAGCGCTTCAACAGAACAGTTTATCGCTTGAACAACCACCGCAGGCGCAGCGCGGGAATATAGTGATCTCCTTCCTCACCGATACATTCGGGATGCCGAAAGCTCAAGCCCTCCTCCCCGTGTTCGATCCGGTCACGTGGGGATTGATAACATCCAACCAACTACAGAACATCGGCCAGCAACTTCTCGCGATCCTTAAGAATACGCTTCTGCAAATCCTTAAAAACACACTCGTCGCCATCATCCAACGGAAAGTCCTGGCATGGGTGCAAGGGAGCGGCGCGCCGCGATTCATCACCAATTGGGGGACCACGCTCATAAACGCGGCGCAGACAAACGCGCTCAACGCTATTAACAAGGATATTACCAGTGGTTGTGTATATTCCGCTTTCGGTCCACAAATAACAGTCACCTTAAAGGCGTTTTATACGCCATCGAACGGTGCTGCGTGCGCAAATGCGTTCGCCGCAGCCCTCGGAGCAAACAGCTTTCAACAGTTTTATAATAAGTTTTCAAATGGGGGATTCCTGGCTTTTGGAGCAAGCACCCTCCCCAGCGGCAACCCTTACGGATCCCAATTTTTTGAGGCCCAAAAAAGCGATCTCTCCTATCACAACCAGCAGGCAGCAAGCAATCTCCAGACCCAGACCGGCCAAGGATTCACCGGCGACCAGTACTGTACTGACGGGAGCACTCCCGGCGGCAGCACGCTTGTCTGCAAGGGTTCCGATGGCGCTTATGGTGCGCCCAATGCCGATGGAAGCTGTAATGCGGGAGACACACCGGTCCATATTGCAAACGGCGGGCTGTGCGCGAATGGAGCGCAACCGCTCGTTCAGACCCCCGCTGCCGTTACCGCTTTCACGCTTAATACTGCGGGAGGGGCAACCACCCAGCAGGTCACTGCCGCAAACGATATCGCAGGGCTTCTTAATTCTGTGCTCAGTTCCCTTATGCTCGGCTTGGCGAATGCCGCGGTTAACGCTGCGGGGCAGGTCGTGAACCAGACACTTTCTGGCATAACCCCCGCGAGCATCACTGCGGGCACAAACATCTCCGGCGTTTCCGCCTCCAGCGTCACCGCGCTAGCCGCTTCCAATGCCCCCGCCTCGTCAACAATCCCTCTCGCATGTAATCCTATCTCTCAAACCCTCGCATCCCCGACGGCCGGCGCTACCACGCCGACGGCAACCAGTACTTCTATCGGAGGTCCGGCGAGTTTATCGGCGACAGGAGGGACGCTCGACGTGAATGATAACCCTCCGGTCTATTACTGGTCCGACACGAATGGCGCCACAAGCACCGGCGCATTCTTCTCCGACACGTTCGCCACTCCGGGAATATATACCGTGACTCTGACCGACTCTACGGGCGATGCTCCGGCAACCTGCACCGTCACCCAACAATAACGCTCTGCCATGACACACAAAAAACACTATAAGAAAGTACTCGTCATCGCGGCGGCGTTGTTTGTGCTTTTTGGATTAATGGGGACAAATATGGTTTTTGCGCAAACCACAACCGGTGTCGGAGCTGGTTCTGCGACGGTCCAAAACCCAAACGTTTTTAGCTGTCTTACATCGCCGGCAACCTGCGGCGTGTTCTACGTGGCGCTCACGGTAAACGGTTTTATGGGGGTATTGGTCAGCGTGGGAGCATTCCTGGTCCGCTTGGGCCTTCAGTTCAATGATAATATTTTCAACTCTCCTGCGGTTCTAACGGGCTTTTCAGTTTCTCTCGCAATTGCGAACTTGGGCTTTATCCTTGGCATCATCATTATTGCTATTGCAACAATCATAAGGAACCAGACCTATGGGATAAAACAGCTTTTGTGGAAATTGGTCTTCATGGCGATACTGGTGAATTTCGGCCTCGTCATCACGGCGCCGATCGTCGGATTTGCGAGCGATATGAGCAATTATTTCATCAACGCCACTAGTCCGGGATCTGTGAGTGTTGCCGGCTACGAGGGATATGCCACCGCCATCACAGCCGCCTTCGCTCCCCAACTTTTTGTGCCAGGGGAGTCACAGGCACAGGCAGTCCAAGCGGGACAGGCGGCAATGGCAGCGTGTTCATATCCTGCCGGGCAACCTGTGAGCCAAGGCCAGGTAGCGTTATGTGCCCAAGCGGTGCAAAACGCCCAACAAGCGGCCCAAAACACATCACCTCAACAGTCAAATGACACGTTTTGGCAAGAAACCATGGCAATGTTCTTTGATGTTATCTTCACCTCTCTTATCGCATTTGTCTTCATTACCCTGGCTATTCTTCTTCTTGTCCGCTACCTCATGCTTGGCGGACTACTCATCGTACTTCCACTCGCATGGCTCACGTTCGTATTCCCTAAATTTGATAGTAGCTACAGCAAGTGGTGGGATGCTTTTATTAAGTGGGTTTTCTTCCCGCCGCTCGCGCTCTTCTTTATATATCTTGCGATTATCACCGCTACGACCGCTGGCGGCGGTGCTGTTACGGCGGGAGCGGGGAATACGCCTGCCAGTTCATATCTTACACAAGCGGCTGGGCTTCCTTCTGGTACCACCACGGGCGTGGAGGAAGCTGTTTACCAACAAACCGGCCTGAGCGGCATTCTTCAGCAGGCCGCCGACGAAATACTTTTGGTGGGGCTCACTATTATGGGGCTTATGTTTGCAAACTCACTCGCCGGGAAGGCGGGCTCGACCGTGGTCAACGGAGCGTCGGCGGTAACTAAAGCCGCGGCGGGATACGTGGGCAAACGGGGCAGATATCATGCGACGAAGGCCTATCAAAAAGCCGGCGGAGATAAGCTTAACAAATGGATGCAGAGCAATAGGAAAATACCATTTGCCTCAATTGTCGGCAGGGGGATGACCAACCTGACCGAGGGCGGGACCAAAGACCTCGTCGCGGAACGAAGCAAGAGCTTGGATTTTGCCAGCATGGATGATGATCGGCTCATTTCCGTGACCAAGGGATTAAACGGGTTGGCGGCGGGGGCGGACCAGATCGGCGCGGTACAGGAGTGGCAGAAGCGCGGCAAGCTGGATAAGATAGACGAAGTCGGAGGGATGAGCTTTGAGAAATGGCTTACTAAAAATCAAGGAAATCTTGGTTATATGGCCCAAGGGAAACTTCGGAGTGATATCGATAAGCAATTGATGAGCGACGAGGAGATGCGAAGGATCGCTCGCGTGCAGGGCGAGGCATCAAGCAAGGCGCAGGTGGTTGATAAGACCGGGATCATGGGAACAGCGGGGGCGACGGTCCTCGCGAGCGCTCTCCAAAAAGAGGCAGACGCTCTTTCTGAAAGCGCGAAAAAGAGTGCGGATGCCGGAATTAACACGGTTGTCCATAAGGGAAGGAGGGTAAACTCCACCGATCTCTTTAATGAATCTCGGGCGGCAGTCAAGGAAGCTCGCGAGGCGCAAGAAAACGCGGCGGCAGACGCAGAAATATCTAATGGGTCCGGACAGAAAGTAAAGGCCGGTGAACTCATGGAGGCTGCATCGGAGAAGTTCTGGAAAGGGAAAGACAAGGGGGACGTCACAAAAATGCGGCCCGACTGGATGTTCACCGACAAGCCCAAGTTTGGTCTTGATGATGCAACGCTCAAAGCCCTACAGAAAGGCACAGCCCATGGCATAGCGGTAGAAACCCCCAGCCATTTCGGGGCGGTTGCCGGCAAGGTTGCTAACAGCCACGCGCGTGACGAGCTTGTGAGGTCTTATATAGAAAGCGCCCAAAAGGGATTTGAGTCCGGCAAAATATCTCCTGATGAGAAAAAGAATATAGATAACAGCCTGCGTAAAATTCTTAACCGGCTGTACTCACAAGTTGGCGGAGGTGATGGCGGCGACCCGACCGATGGCGACGGTGGAGGTGGCGGAGGAGGAGGGGCACCAGCGCCGCATTAAAAATATCACGCTTAAGAAATGTTCACCGTCTCAAAACAAAAAGCAGATCAACGATGGGAGGTCCTTACCCCTTCACTTCGTGAAGCCCTATTTTCTGATGTGAACGGGGATTTCGTTTGGAATCTTTGCCAGGACAATCATCTCACGGAAGAAAAATCCTATCGGGTTGCCGAGTTTGCGGGATTCGTTCTCTACGGTTTTCTGCATCCGGAAGACCTCTCCGGTGAGTTGGTCAAATCACTGGACCTGCCTGCTCCTCTCGCAAAAACATTGAGCGATGCGATCAACACGAGAATTTTTGCACCGCTCAAAGCCGACCTCGATAAAGTGTATTCTCCTTTAATCAAGGCGGAGGAGGCGTCCGTGGTGCCAGCTGGTCCGAAGGTGATCCAAAGCGCAAGCCCCGCGACTGGGCCGAAGCCGACGATCCTCTCTGACGTGGGCTGGTCGAGAATGCCACCGAGCGCTCCCGTCGCGCCGCGCGCCACAGCACCAGCGCCGGCACCGACTCCAGAGCCAGCCCCCGTAACGCCGCCACGTCCATCGGTTCCAGCTCCCGTAGCTCCAACGAAGCCCGCGGAACCCGCGCCGATAATGCTCCACGAAGATACTGCGTTCAAGGCCGTGGAAAAAAATGCTGGCTTCACGCTTTCGCGCCCCGCGGCGGGCGCAGAGGTTCATATGGCGCAGAACGTCACGCCTCCGCCACCACGATCCGCGGTTTTAGAATTTGGCGGGGCAAAACCCCCGATCCCGAACAAACCCTCCGCCACCACTTCTTCGTCCCCATCGCTCTCGGCGGTACCCACGGTCAATGCCGGCCCAAGGAACGTGAGCCAGATCACCCCCCCTGCGGCACCGACGCCGCAACAACCACCAGCGCCACCAAAGCCGCCGACGCCGGTTGTGCCTCAACCGCCCCAACCTCCAAAACCGCCAAGCCCTCCACAGGGCGACAAACCGATCGTAAAGGACTTCCTTTAGTGGCAAATCCCGCCCCTGGGACTTACAATGAGAGGATATGCAGTACCAAGTTCCCCAATTTATTGAAACCGAGGATAAAGTTGTCGGGCCTTTCTCTCTCCGGCAGTTTGCTTACGTTGGCGCAGCGGCCGTTATAACCGGCATTTGCTATTTTTTCTTGCAGACGTGGCTCTTTTTCATCGTTGGGCTCGTTTTAATTGGCGGAGCGCTCGCACTTTCGTTTGTAAAGATCAACGGCCGGCCGCTCATCAAGGTTGCCACTTCCGCTTTTAATTTTTATTGGAAGCCGCAATTATATATATGGAAGCCGGATCGTCCCGTGGCTGCCCAGCAGCAGCACAAACCGGCGATCGTCCGGGAACTGCCCCCTATCGCCACGATCGCTTCCGGGAACTCGCTTCATAAAAGCTGGGAAAGCTTGCAGACCGGCACGCCGGCGGCGAGCGAGACAAAAAAGGCGTCGGCTGAGCAATTTGTTGAAAAGAAGATGGCAGAGCGCTATCAGATATTCCAGCGGACAGG
>Ga0181537_10001286_pt1 | contig 23303 bp, 20 predicted proteins | sample PEATcosm2014_Bin_39_FD_119765 | JGI IMG/M metagenome (GOLD analysis project Ga0181537, IMG submission 119765) | Peatland microbial communities from MTU Mesocosm Facility, Houghton, MI, USA - PEATcosm2014_Bin23_10_metaG | ecosystem: Environmental > Terrestrial > Soil > Wetlands > Peat | place... | reverse complement strand
GGAGATCATTCCGCGCTGCGGCGGCGATCTTGTCGGATACTGGATGCCGCATGAGGGCACCAACGATATCGCCTATGCCCTGATCTCATTCGACAGCCTCGCCGCCTACGAAGCCTATCGCGCGCGGCTGAGGACCGACGCGGCGGGCATGGCAAATTTCCGCTTCGCCGAAGAGGAGCGGTTTATCGCGTCAGAGCGGCGGACGTTTTTGCGCCAGGTGACGTGAGCTTAGTGCATGCGCTGGCGGTGCCGGAGACGACCGAGATCGGCTTCCGACAGGCGCACCGAAAGATGCGCTGCCTCGCTGTCGTCGCGGCGGCCGAGCACCTCACCCCGCGAATAGATCCAGGCAAGGGTCTTGCCATCGGAGAGCGGCACATCGATGCGAACCGGGCGCGCCGCGCTGTCGAGCCGCGCGCCGACCAGCGCCAGAAGCCCGTCGCACCCCTCCCCGGTCACGGCGGATAACGCGACGATTTCCTCATTGCGCCGCGCCTGGTTGATCAGCGCGTCACGCGAGGCTTCGTCGAGCAAATCGATCTTGTTCAGCACCTCGATGAGCCCGTCGTCGACCAATTGGCCAAGGCCGAGATCGGTCAGCACGGCGAGCACGTCGGCGCGTTGCGCGGCACTGTCCGGATGATGGGCGTCGCGAACATGAACGACGATGTCGGCCTCGGTCACCTCCTCCAATGTCGCGCGAAACGCCGCAACGAGATGGGTCGGCAGATCGGAGATAAAACCGACCGTATCGGAGAGAATCACCGTCTTGCCCGATGGCAGGTCAAGCCGCCGCATCGTCGGATCGAGTGTCGCGAACAGCATGTTCTCGGCGCCGACGCTCGATCGCGTCAGCCGATTGAACAGCGTGGATTTTCCGGCATTCGTATAGCCGACCAGGGCAACGACTGGGTACGGCACGCGGCGGCGCGCCTCACGATGCAGCGAGCGGGTGCGCTTGACGTCGTCAAGCTCGCGTTTGAGCTTGCCGATGCGCTCGCCGATCAGCCGCCGGTCGATTTCGAGCTGGCTTTCGCCAGGACCGCCGAGAAAGCCAAAACCGCCGCGCTGGCGTTCGAGATGGGTCCATGACCGCACGAGCCGCGAGCGCTGGTAGGAGAGCGCCGCGAGCTCGACCTGCAGCCGACCTTCGTGCGTGCGTGCGCGCGCGCCGAAGATTTCGAGAATGAGGCCAGTCCGGTCGATAACTTTGACCTTCCAGCTTCGCTCTAGATTACGCTGTTGTACCGGGGACAGCGAGCCGTCGATGACAACGAGCCCGATCTTCTGCTCGGCGATCGTCGCGCCCAACGTCTCGACGCCGCCGCTGCCGATCAGCGTGCCGGGCACTGGCCGCGCCAGACGCACGATCTCACCGCCGACGACATCGAGATTGATCGCGCGCGCGAGGCCCATCGCCTCGTCGAGCCTGGCGTCAAGCGAGCGGACGGCCCCGCTCGCCAGCCCGCGGCCAGGAGCACTCTTCAGCACGGGATGAACGACGAGGGCGCGGCCCGTCGTCTCGGGCTCAGCCGGCGCGGCGCCGCTCAGGGCAGGTCGTCCTCTCTCCCGCCCTCAAACAGCTGGATCGGCTGCGCCGGCATCACTGTCGAAATCGCGTGCTTGTAGACGAGCTGCGAATGCGCGTCACGGCGCAGCAGCACGCAGAAATTATCAAACCAAGTGATGATGCCCTGCAGCTTTACGCCATTAACCAGGAACACCGTGACCGGCGTTTTGTTTTTGCGGACATGATTGAGAAACACGTCCTGAACATTCTGCGACTTGTCCGACGTCATACGGTGGCTCCAACTCCACTCTTCGGCTCGCAGCATCCGAACTTAAACGTATCGGCAGCCTAAGCCGTTCCCCTTCTTCCTTACGAAGATGGGCGCGCAGGGCACGATCACAAGCCCCGCAACGCGCGAAAGAACGCCGCATCATCGGCGGCCGTCAAGGTCGGCGGGAATTGCGCGAATTCGGCGGAAAGCTCGATAGCGCCGAGCAGAACCGGCACGCAGCCGCTGGCCAGCGCGCATTCCATGTCGACCGCGGTGTCGCCGACAAACCAGACATCGGGACCCGGGCTTATGCCGATCGGCTGCAAGGCAAGCTCGACCGGGGCGCTATGCGGCTTGTCGGCATGGCAATCCCCTGCCCCGACGATCGCCCCGAACAGCGACGACCAGCCGAGATGTTCCACCTCATGGCGCAGCACCGCACCCGTCTTGTTGCTGACAATGGCCAGGTAGTGGCCGTCGTCAGCGAGCGAACGCAGCATCGCCTCGCGTCCCGGCAGCGGGGTCAGGCGTTCGAGATGGATGGCGCGAAACCGGTCCATGTAAATTTGCCGCGCTTCTTCCCAGCGCTCGGCGAAAATCGCCGGAAACGCGTCGCGCAGGCTCAGCCGTACCCGTTCGCGGGTCTCGTCGAGCGTCCATAGCGGCTTGTCCATCGCCGCCATCAGGAAATTGAGCGCGTCGTGGATCGTGCCCCAGCTATCGACGAGCGTGTTGTCCCAATCAAAGATGATCGCGCGCGGCCGGCGTAGCGCCGCCGGTTTCAGGGTTACGCTCACGCGCTCTCTCCCCTCTCGAGGGCGGAGAGGGACCATGATTGCCGATGCACGGAGCTATGTTCCCGTTTTTAAGGGACGCTCGGTAATCGCGACGCCCAATGATTTGAGCTTGCGGTGCAAGGCCGAGCGCTCCATGCCGACAAAGGTCGCGGTGCGCGAAATATTGCCGGCAAAGCGGGTTACCTGGGCCAGCAGGTACTCGCGTTCAAAGACCTCGCGCGCGTCGCGCAGCGGCAAGGTCATGATCTCGCTGCCTTTATCCCATTTGACGACGGTGGGCGCGATCGCGGTGATCTCGTTGGGCAGATGTTCGGCATGAACCGCCTCGCGCGGATCGCCCGGTGCCATGATCAGCAGCCAATCGACGACATTGCGCAACTGCCGCACATTCCCGGGCCAGCTATAGGATTGCAGCGCGGCGAGCGCGTCCTCGCCGAAATCGCGCGGCGGCAGCCGCGCCGCCTCGGCGGCTCGCTCCATAAAATGGCGGGCGAGCAGCGGGATATCCTCACGCCGATCGCGCAAGGACGGCACCCGGATCGGCACGACATTGAGGCGGTAGAACAGATCCTCGCGAAAACGGCCCGCGGCGATCTCGCTGCCGAGTTCACGATTGGTCGAGGCGACGACACGGACATCGACCTCGACCCGGTTCGACCCCCCTACCCGCTCGAAGGTCTGTTCTTGCAGAACCCGGACAATCTTGCCCTGGGTTTCGATCGGCATGTCGGCGACCTCGTCAAGGAACAAGGTGCCGCCATGGGCCCGCTCGAATGTACCGATCTTGCGCGGTGAGCCATTCAGCGCGGTCTCGCAGCCAAACAGCTCGAGCTCAAGCCGATCGGGATGCATTGTCGCGCAATTGACCGCGACAAACGGCCCGCTGGCGCGGCGCGAGCGCGCATGCAGCAACCGACCGACGACTTCCTTGCCGACACCGGGCGCGCCGGCGATCAGGACACGGCTGCCGGTTGGCGCCACGCGCTCGATCTGCTGACGCAGCTGGTTGGAGGCGAGTGACGCGCCGACCAGATGAAGCTCTCCACCGGCCCGCAATTTCAGCTCTTCATTCTCACGCCGCAGCAACGCCGTCTCGATCGCCCGCGCGATAATCAGCAGCAGGCGGTCGGACTTGAAGGGCTTTTCGATAAAGTCGTAGGCGCCGATCTTGATCGCCTCGACCGCGGTCTCGATGGTCCCATGCCCGCTGATCATGACCACCGGGACTGACGGCATTTCGGCGCGCAATTGGCGCAGGATCGCGATCCCGTCCAGTTCACTATCCTGCAACCAGATGTCGAGGATGACCAGCGTCGGCTGCCGTGCCTGCAATTCGCGCAGCGTCTCGGAACTGTTCGCCGCCTCACGGGTGGCGTAGCCCTCGTCTTTCAAGATACCCGCAATCAGCATGCGGATATCGGCCTCGTCGTCGACGATCAGAATGTCATGCGCCATGGGCAACCGTACTTATATCCGCCGCTGCCAGCGGAACAGCGCGAACGGCACCGCGGGCCTCGGTCATGAAGACCAACGTGACGCGCGCCCCACCGCCTTCCGCGTCTTCCAATAATAATTCCCCCTGATGGTCTTCCATGATCTTCTTAACGATCGCAAGCCCCAACCCGGTCCCTTTGGTGCGCGTCGTCACATAAGGTTCGGTCAACCGCTCGCGACCGCGCTTTGGCAGCCCCTTGCCGTTATCCGCAACCGTCACGACCGTCCGGCCGATAGTCTCTTCTACCGATACGCTGATTTGCCCCGGCGGGTTCGGGCCGGTTTCGACAAGACGCCCCTCGATCGCCTCGACCGCGTTTTTGACGATATTGATGACCGCCTGACTGGTGAGCCGCGCATCGCACCGCACGGTCACGGGGCGTTTGGCAAAGTTCAGCGCAAAGGTGATGTCGGAATGCGCCGTGCGCTCGAGGAAGACCGCGCGCTCGACGATCGCCGCCAGATCCTCGGGTTTGAGCACCGGTGTCGGCATCCGCGCGAATGACGAAAATTCGTCCACCATCCGGCCGATATCCTCGACGTGGCGGATGATCGTATCGGTGCAGATGCGGAAGGTATCCGGGTCTTTCTTGATTTCTTTCAGATAGTTGCGACGCAATCGTTCGGCCGAAAGCTGGATCGGCGTCAGCGGGTTCTTGATCTCGTGGGCGATGCGGCGCGCGACATCGGCCCACGCCGCCTTGCGCTGCGCCGACACGAGCTCGGTGATGTCGTCAAAGGTCACGACAAAGCCGCTGATTCCCCCGGAATCCTGTTCGGCGGCGATGCGCACGAGAAGCGTGTGAGTGCTGCTGTTGCTGACGATCTGAAGCTGGGCCTGGGCAACCCGGTCGGGCCGGCGGATCGCCTCATCGAGCAACGTCGCCATTGCCGGCACGACCTCGGCAAGGTCTTCACCGACCGCTTGTTCCAGGTCGACGCCGATCAGTGCCGAAGCCGACCGGTTGGGCAGGTGAATGCGGCCGTCACGATCGAGGCCGATGACGCCGGCGGTGACACCTGTCAGCACCGTCTCGGTAAATCGTCTTCGTTCATCGAGCTGCCGGTTCGCCTCGATCAGCTCCTGCTGCTGGCTCTGGATCTGATCGGTCATACGATTGAACGCGCGGCTCAGCGAGGTCAGCTCGTCATCCTTGCGCCCCTCAGGAACGCGAACGGACAAATCGCCAGCTCCCACGCGCTCGGCGGCGCCGACAAGGCGACTGATCGGGTCGGCGAGCTGAGCGGCGAAACTGATCCCGATCGCCACCGCGGCAGCAAGAAACAGCATCGCCACCAGAATGAAGACCACCGAAAAGGTGATCTGCAACCCGGCGCGCCTGCCCTCCAATTGCTCGTATTGCGCCGCAGCGAGCTGGGTTTCGCGGCGATGCGCCAGAACTTTCGGCTCGATAAACCGACCGACATACAGATAGAGCCCGCTGAACTCGCCAAGACTGACAAGCGCGCGGACCCGCTCTTCCTGATCGTCGGTCAGGATGACCACTTCGCCGTCCTTGGCCCGGCGCAGCGCGTCCTCGCCGACATCCTCAAAGCCGAGCGCGAAGGCAAGGCCGGTGCGCGCCAGCATGTTGCCTTTATGGTCGAGCACCGCCGCCTCGGTCAGCCCGCGCATCGATGCCTGGATGGTCAGCGCCTGTACTAGATCTTGCGGGCTGATCACCATCGTCGCGGCGTATTGGTCGAGACTGTTGGCCATGCTCAGCGCATCGGCGCGGATCGCCTGCTGGTGCTCCTTGACATAGGCGTCGGCGACTTCGACCGATTCCGAGATCGCGGTGCGCACCTTGTCGCTAAACCAGCTTTCGATGCCGAAGCTTAAAAACAGGTAGGAGAACACCGCGACAATTATGGTCGGAAGCACCGCGATCAGGCTGAACAGCACGACAAGCCGAACCTGCAGCCGCGAGCCGGCCAACCCCCTGCGGCGCTCGGCCCACATTTCGACAAGGCGCTTGGTGACCAGCGCGGCAAGCGCCAGCAACAACACCAGATCGAGGTTTAGCAGCGAAAGCACGACGACCGGGTGCGGCCCGAACGGCGGCGCCCCGGTCAGCGCCAGGTAGGTCGCAATCCCCGAAGCGAGCGCCGCGGCCGCCAGCGCGACAGCGATCTTGCGTCGCAAACCGAAGCGGCCAGCCCAGGTGCCGACCTGCTGCGCCACGCTCATCCCGCGTCCCCACCAAACATCGCAGCTAACGGCCGGCCCACGAACGATACGCCGGGCCAGTTCGGCGACGAGCTATTTTAGGCCGCGCACGACGGGGATGTCCAACTCGCGGATTTTCTTGCGCAAGGTGTTGCGGTTGAGGCCGAGCACGTAGGCTGCCTTGATCTGATTGCCCCGCGTCGCGATTAGTGTCGCGACGATCAGCGGTCGTTCGATCTCGCGCAGGATCCGGTCGTAAAGTCCGGCGGCGGGCATCGTGCCTTTATGGGCGACAAAATATTCGTTGATATGGCGCTCGACGGCGCCGCCCAGGCCCTCGCCCGTCAATGCCTCGGTCGAGGCGGGCGCCTCGGCCGGGGCGGCCGCCAGCTCGTTCTCGATGACATCGACGCCGATGACTTCCTGCGAATAGAGCGCGGCCAGACGGCGCACCAGGTTTTCCAGCTCGCGCACATTGCCCGGCCAGCGATAACGGCGCAGCCGCTCCATCGCCGCTTCGTCGAGCACCTTGGCCGGCAGGCCTTCTTTCGCCGCCTGCGTCGCGAAATGACGTACCAGCGCCGGGATGTCGGCGGTGCGCTCGCGCAGCGGCGGGATGCGGATCGGCGCGACATTGAGCCGGTAAAACAGATCCTCGCGGAACACGCCCTGACGGATCAGCTGTGACAGGTCGCGATGCGTCGCGGCGATGATCCGGCTGTCGGCGCGAATCGGCGCGCGGCCGCCAACCGCGGTGTATTCGCCTTCCTGTAGCACGCGGAGCAGCCGGGTCTGCGCCTCGAACGGCATGTCGCCGATCTCGTCGAGAAACAGCGTGCCGCCCTTTGCTTGCTCAAAGCGACCGGCGCTGCGCTGGGTCGCGCCGGTAAAGGCGCCGCGCTCATGGCCAAAGAGCTCGCTCTCGATCAATTCACGCGGGATCGCCGCCATGTTGATCGCGACGAACGGCCCCTGTCGACGCTTGCCAAAATCGTGCAGCGCCCGGGCGACCAGCTCCTTTCCGGTGCCGCTTTCGCCGGTGATCAGCACCGACAGATCGGTCCCCATCAACCGGGCTATAGCGCGATAGATCTCCTGCATCGCCGGGGAACGGCCGATCAACGGCAATTGCTCGTCGTCGACCTCTTCGTCCGGCGGTGCGTTGAGCGGCGCGCTCAGCGCGCGCTCAACGACGCTGATCAGCTCGCGCAGGTCAAACGGTTTTGGCAGATATTCAAAGGCGCCGCGCTCGGTCGCCTTTACCGCGGTCAGCAGCGTATTTTGCGCGCTCATCACGATGACGCGCAAATCCGGCCGCAGCCTTTTGATGCGCGGGATCAGGTCGAGACCGTTCTCATCGGGCATGATCACGTCGGTAATGACGAGGTCGCCATCACCGTCAGCGATCCAGCGCCACAACGTCGCCGCGTTGCCCGTCATGCGCACGTCGTGACCGAGGCGTGCGAGGGCTTGATTCAACACCGTGCGGATAGCACGGTCGTCGTCAGCTACCAGTATCGTTGCGCTCATTGCCAAAACTGTCCCGTGGGACTACCGGCAGAAACACGCGGAACACAGTCCGCCGCGGCTGGCTATCGAACTCGATAATTCCGCCATGGTCGCCGATCACCTTGGCCACCAGTGCAAGACCAAGGCCAGTTCCGTTGCGCTTGGTCGTCACGAACGGATCGAACAGATGGGCCTTGAGCTCCTCGGGTATGCCTGAGCCGTTATCGGTGATCGACACCATGAGCGGCACTTGCATCGGGCGCCCGCCGCCGAGCGGGGTAAAACGCCTGCCGTGGCGATAGGCGGTCGCCAGGATGATCTCGCCGCCCGCAGACGGAGTCGCCTCGGCCGCGTTCTTGATCAGGTTCAAGAACACCTGGACCAGGAGGTCGCGGTTGCCATGCACCGCCGGCAGCGATGGGTCGTATTCCTCGCCAAAGCGCACATGACGAGCGAAACCTGACTGAGCGATGCGACGCACGCGCTCCAGCACTTCGTGGATGTTGATCGCGCTGCGCGACAGCGGCTGGTGCTCGGAAAACGCCTCCATCCGATCGACGAGCGCCACGATGCGGTCGGTCTCGTCGCAGATCAGCTGGGTCAGCTGGCGACCGGAATCATCGGTGTCCTGTTCAAGAAGCTGAGCCGCGCCGCGAATGCCGGAGAGCGGGTTCTTGACTTCATGCGCCAGCATCGCCGCCATCGCCGTCATTGAGCGCGCCGCGTCACGATGCGCGAACTGGCGATCAAGCTGTTCGGCGATCGCCCGCTCGTGCAGCGACAGGACCAGGAAATCGGCCCCCTCGCCGGCGAGCGCGCCCTGGATCGTTACCGGTCGGGCTGTGAGGCGCGGCCCTTCGAGCAGCACGTCGTATTCGACGACCGAGCCGCCATCGCGCCACACCGCCTCGACGAGCCCGAAAAGCGGGCTGCTCGGCACGACAAAATCGGTCAGGCGAGCGCCGCGCAATGCCGGCGCGCCAACCCCGAGAAACTGCTCGGCCGCCGGGTTTACAAAGCGCACCTCGCCGCCGCGGTCGATCGCGATAATCGGGTCGGGCAAAGCGGCGAGCAGCAGCGCGGCGTCGAGGCTAGGGATGAGGGCCAGCGGAGACGTCGGCATCTCAGGCCGCCTCGCGCTCGACGAGGGGCTCGTAAAACCCTTGGATCAGCGCGCGAACCGCGGCGGGATCACCGCTTTGGTTGACCGCGGCGCGGAATTCGGCCGAGCCGGGCAAGCCTTTCGAGTACCAGCCGATGTGCTTGCGCGCGATCTTGACCCCGACATCACTGCCGTAATGAACCAGCATCGCATCGTAATGGGCGCGCAATGTCGCGTACTGGCTGGCGAGCGGCGGATCGGCGATGCGGCGCCGGCTTTTCAGCCACTCGATGACCTGCGCGACAAACCACGGGCGCCCGTAGGCGCCACGGCCGATCATGACGCCATCAGCGCCCGATTCTTCGAGCGCCCGTTCGGCATCATCGAGGCTGTTGATGTCGCCATTGGCGATCACGGGAATGCCAACCGCGTCCTTGACCTCGCGGATAAACTGCCAATCGGCGCTCCCGCTGAACATCTGACAACGGGTGCGGCCATGCACCGTGACCATGCGGATGCCACACGATTCGGCGATCCGCGCCAGGCGCGGTGCGTTGCGGTTGCGGTCGTCCCAGCCGGTGCGCATCTTCAACGTGACCGGAACGACGACCGCCTTGACCGTCGCCTCCAGGATGCGCGCCGCATGAAGTTCGTCGCGCATCAGCGCCGAACCGGCATGACCGTTGACCACCTTTTTGACCGGGCAGCCGAAATTGATGTCGATGATCGCGGCACCGCGATCGGCGTTGAGCTTTGCGGCCTCGGCCATCACCTGCGGTTCGCAGCCAGCCAACTGAACCGCCATCGGCTGCTCGTCGGGGCAGGTCTTCGCCATGGTCAGCGATTGGCGCGTTTCGCGGATCGCCGCCTGGCTCGCGATCATTTCAGATACGACAAGCGCCGCCCCCCGCTCCTTGACGGCGCGACGGAACGGCAAATCGGTAACGCCCGACATCGGTGCGAGGATCACCGGGTCGTCAAGCGTGAGTGGGCCAATCGAAATGCTCATGAATTGATCAAAAGTGCATGCTGCCCAGATTTTAGGCAAACATCTTACGGCAAATTATTTTGCGCTGCAACATAAGCGACATTAAGCGTGCATTGCGCGTCGTTTAACCGCGCTGGTACCTTAGCCGATGGGTTTGATTTATGCGCTTGTGCTCGCTTCCGGCCGTGGTGCGCGGTTTGGCGGGTCGTTGCCCAAGCAGTATCTGCCGCTCAGCGGCACCAGCGTGCTGCGCCATGCGGTGGCCGCTTTCGCGGCAAACCGACGGATCGCCGGCATTCAGGTGACGATCCGGCCGGAAGACCGCGATGTCTACGATGCGGCGCTGTCCGGGTTGGACCTGCTACCACCAGTGCCGGGCGGCGCGGAGCGGCAGGATTCGGTGCGGCTTGGGCTCGAAGCGCTGGCGCCGCTCGAGCCCGCTTGCGTGCTGATCCATGACGGCGCACGGCCATTTCCCGATACGGCATTGATCGACCGGGTCATCGACGCGCTCGACAGCGCACCGGCGGCGGTCCCCGGCCTGCCGCTGGGCGATACGATCAAGCGCGTCGCCGACGGCTTCATCAGCGAAACCGTTGATCGCAGCGGACTGTGGCGCGTGCAGACACCGCAGGGATTTCATTTCGACGCGATCCTCGCGGCGCACCGCGCCGTCGCCGGACTGGCGCTGACGGACGATGCCGCCGTCGCTGAGGCCGCGGGCATCGCGCCGTTGATCGTCGTGGGAAGCGAGGCGAACTTGAAGATTACGACGGCCGATGATCTCGCCACAGCCGAGCGGCTGATCGCCGCCCGGCACGGCGATATCCGCATCGGCCAGGGTTATGACGTGCACCCATTCGGCCCTGGCGATGGGCTGATGATTTGCGGCATCCAAATCCCGCACAGCGCCGGTGTTGTCGGTCATTCGGACGCCGATGTCGGGCTCCACGCGCTAACCGACGCGGTCCTCGGTGCGATCGGCGCCGGCGATATCGGCATGCATTTCCCGCCGAGTGACCCACAATGGAAGGGCGTGAGTTCCGACCGCTTCCTGGCGCATGCCGCCGGGCTGGTGCGCGCCCGCGGCGGCAGTATCGCCGCACTCGACGTGACGATCATCTGCGAGCGGCCGCGGATCGGCCCGCATCGCGCAGCGATGGTCGAGCGCATCGCGGCGATCCTCGGGATCGCCCCGGACCGGGTCAGCGTCAAGGCGACGACAACCGAAAAGCTCGGTTTTACCGGTCGCGGCGAGGGCATCGCCGCGCAGGCCGTCGCGACCGTGCGGTTGCCGCTCTGAGCATACTTCTCCCGTCGTCATCCGCGCGCTTGACCCGCGGATCTCGAGATGGCCGGGTCAAGCCCGGCCATGACGAATAATAATGAGCCAAAAATACCGACTGGGTCTGCCGATAACCCATTCGGCGGCGCTGATCGCGACCGGGTTCGGGCTTGGCCTGTTGCCGGCTGCTCCGGGTACTTGGGCGTCGCTTGCCGCCCTCCCCTGCGGCTGGCTGATCGATGTCGAGTTCGGCATTGCGGGCTTGCTGATCGCGGCCGCGATTGCTTTCGGCGCCGGCTGGTGGGCGGCGGCGCGAGTCGCCCGGGTGAGCGGTATCGGCGACCCCGGCGCCGTGGTCATCGACGAAATCGCGGCACAATTTCTTGTGCTCGCCGCAACGCCGCGCGACTGGCGGTTCTATCTGGCGGCGTTCCTGCTGTTCCGCCTGTTTGTTATCTGGAAGCCGTTCCCGGTCGATTGGCTCGACCGCACGGTCAAAGGCGGGTTCGGGATCATGCTCGACGACATTGCCGCCGCGCTCTACGCTCTGGTGCTGATCCTTATCGGCAAGGGGGTGCTCGGTGTTTGACCCTGAAACCGTGGCGCTGGCGACATCGGTGCTGGCGACCTGCCGGGCACGCGGCTGGCATCTCGCGACCGCCGAAAGCTGCACCGGCGGGCTCGTCGCCGCGGCGCTGACCGCGATCGCCGGCTCGTCCGATGTCGTCGATCGCGGCTTTGTGACTTATTCGAACGAAGCCAAGATGGAATTGCTCGGCGTGCCCGAGGCGACGCTTGCCGCCGTCGGCGCCGTCAGTGCCGAGACCGCGCTGGCGATGGCTGCGGGCGCGGTGAGCCGCGCCGGGGTCGATCTCGCCGTATCGATCACCGGCGTCGCCGGGCCAGGTGGCGGCAGCGCCGAAAAGCCGGTCGGCCTCGTATACCTCGGCGTCGCCACCAGAGAGAGTTGCCGCAGCGAGCGCCACATCTTTCCTGGCGACCGCGACGGCATTCGCCACGCAGCGATGCTCCGAGCGCTCGAAATGCTAAAGGCCGCCGCGAGTTAAGCCGGCGCACCGGCCCGATCGGGTGCGGGCTTGCCGTAGAGCTGGTGAGCGCGTCCCTCAAAGGCCGCGACCATACGGCGCACCGCTTCGCCAAACAGCACCTCGATGACTTTTTGCAGCACCCGCGACTTGAATTCGAAATCGACAAAGAAATCGACCCGGCAGCCGTCCGGCACCCGCTCAAAGATCCAGTAATTGTTGAGATAGCGGAACGGCCCTTCGGCATAGGTCACATCGATGCGGCCTGGCGGGTCGAGCTTGACGTGCGAGGTAAAGCGTTCGCGAAACATGCGAAAGCCGATCACGAGGTCGGCGTTGATAAAATCCGCCCGGCGTTCCTTGATGCGGGCAGCGACGCACCACGGCAGGAATTCGGGGTAGCGCTCGATATCGGCGACAATCGCGTAAACCTGTTCTGGCGTGTAAGGGAGCAGCCGCTGTTCGGCATGGGTTGGCATCGCTAGCTCGCGCGCCGCAGAATCACAGAAACCGTGGGGTTCATCACAGTTTCACAGTGACCCTTGCGCCATAAATGCCGTCCTGGCAGCCCGTAACCGGCTGAAATCATTGCCGGCATGGTATGAAGAACGCGTCATCGGCGAGGCCGAAACCAGCAAAAACCCCTTGCCCAACGCCTGCCGGCGATAGGTTTCGAATTCGTCGGGGGTCACGAAACGCGCGACCGCGTGGTGTTTGGGTGTCGGCTGCAGGTATTGGCCGATGGTCAGAAAATCGACCTGAGCCGAGCGCAGATCGTCCATGACCTGCAGCACTTCGCCCTTGTCCTCGCCGAGCCCGACCATGATCCCCGATTTGGTGAACATCGCCGGATCGATGCGCTTCACCTCGTCGAGCAGCCGCAGCGAGTGGAAATAGCGCGCGCCGGGCCGCACTTCGGCGTAAAGGCGTGGCACGGTTTCGAGATTGTGGTTGATGACGTCAGGGCGCGCGGCAACGACGATATCGATCGCGCCGTCCTTGCGCAGGAAATCGGGGACCAGCACCTCGATCGTCGTGTTCGGCGCTGCGGCGCGGATCGCCGCGATCGTGCGTGCAAAATGCCGGGCGCCGCCATCGTCGAGATCGTCGCGATCGACCGAGGTCACGACAATGTGGTGAAGGCCGAGCTTGCCGACCGCCTCGCCGACCCGCTCGGGCTCGTGCGGATCAACAAGATCGGGCCGACCGGTCGCAACGTTGCAAAAGCTGCAGGCGCGCGTGCAGGTCGCGCCGAGAATCATCACCGTCGCGTGCTTGTCCTTCCAGCACTCGCCGATATTGGGGCACGCCGCCTCTTCGCAGACAGTGTGCAGCGCATGCTCGCGGATCAATCGGCGGGTCGCGTGATATTCGGGCGAGACCGGCGCCTTGACCCTGATCCAGGGCGGCTTGCGCGGGCTCGGATTGTCGGGAAGCGTGGCCTTCTCCGGGTGACGCAGCGCGGCGGCGGGAACGGTCATCGTAAAACCGTCATTGCGAGAAGCCGTCAGGCGACGACGCAATCTCGTGCTGAATGCGCATTCTCATCGAGATTGCTTCGCTTTGCTCGCAATGACGACCGTAGGCGCTAGATGTGGAGGGCGCGCCCATAGGCGTCAAGCACGCTCTCGTGCATCGCCTCCGAGATCGTCGGGTGCGGGAAGATCGTCCGCATCAGCTCGGCTTGCGTCGTCTCCAAGGTCTTTGCGATCGCATAGCCCTGAATCAGCTCGGTGACCTCGGCGCCGACCATATGCGCGCCGAGCAGCTCGCCGGTTCGGCCGTCGAACACGGTCTTGATCATGCCCTCGGGTTCGCCCATGGCAATGGCCTTGCCGTTGCCGATAAACGGGAAATGGCCGATCTTGACCTCGTAGCCCTGGTCGCGCGCGGCTTTTTCGGTAAGCCCGACGCTCGCTACTTGCGGCCGGCAATAGGTGCAGCCGGGAATGTTGTGCACATCGAGCGGATGGACGCCGGCGAACCCGGCGATGTGCTCGACGCAAACCACGCCTTCGTGCATCGCCTTGTGCGCGAGCCAGGGCGGACCGACCAGGTCGCCGATCGCGTAGACCCCGGCCTCGCCGGTGCGCAGCCATTCGTCGGCGACGACATGTGTACGCTCGACCTTGACGCCGGTGCCTTCGAGACCGATGCCCTCGACATTGCCGACGATGCCAACCGCGGAGATCACCCGATCGACGGTGAGCTCGAACGCCTTGCCGCCGGCCTCGATCTTCGCGGTGACCGAGTCCTTGCCTTTTTCGAGCGCCTTTACCGCCGCGCCGGTATGGATCTTGATCCCCTGCTTTTCAAAAGCCTTGCGGGCAAACGCCGAAATCTCCTCGTCCTCGACAGGCAGCACGCGGTCGAGGACTTCGACGACCGTCACCTCGGCGCCCATGTCGTGATAGAAGCTGGCGAATTCGATGCCGATCGCGCCCGAACCGATCACCAGCAGCGATTTCGGCATCGCCGGCGGCACCATCGCTTCCTTGTAGGTCCACACCAGCTTGCCGTCCGGTTCGATACCGGGCAGCGAGCGGGCACGCGCGCCGGTGGCGAGGATGATGTGCTTAGCTTCGAGATCGGCGACCGATTTGCCGTCCTTGGCGACCGCGATCTTGCCCTTGCCGGCCAGCTTCCCATCGCCGATGACGACGGTGACCTTGTTCTTCCGCATCAGAAAGGCGACGCCGTTCGATAGCTGTTTGGCGACCGCGCGCGAACGGGCGACGACCTTTTGCGGATCAAAGCTGATGTTTTCCGCGGACAGACCGAAATCGCCGGCCCGGTGCATCAAATGGTAGATTTCCGAGGTGCGCAGCAGCGCCTTGGTCGGGATGCAGCCCCAGTTGAGACAGATGCCGCCAAGCTGGTCGCGCTCGACGATCGCCGTCTTCATGCCGAGCTGCGCCGCGCGGATCGCCGCGACATAGCCGCCCGGCCCGCTGCCGAGGATCACGAGGTCGTAGGTATCAGCCATCGGATCGCGGCTCCACCGTCATTGCGAGGAGCCCGCAGGGCGACGCGGCAATCTCCTGCCTGGTGGGCCAAGACTGATCGAGATTGCTTTCCCCCGGATCAAGTCCGGGGGGAAGCAATGACGTCTCCTGCGAGCGGTCACAGCAGCATCCGGGAAGGTTCGTCGATCAGCTTTTTGAAGGCGCGCATGTATTGCGCGCCGACCGCGCCGTCGACCGCGCGATGGTCGCAAGACAGCGTGCAGCTCATCACCGTCGCGACCGCGAGCTGGCCGTTCTTGACGACAGGGCGCGGCGCGCCCTCGCCGACCGCGAGGATGCAGCCATGCGGCGGGTTGATGACCGCCGAAAATTCGCGGATGCCGTACATGCCGAGGTTGGAGATCGAGAAGGTGCCGCCTTGGAACTCTTCCAGCTTCAATTTGCCGGCGCGGGCACGGGTGGCGAGGTCCTTAGTCTCGGCGGCGATCTGCTGCAGACCTTTGAGGTCGGCGCCGCGAATGATCGGGGTGATCAGGCCATCCTCGAGCGCAACCGCCATCGCGATGTCGGCGCGCTCCCACAGGATAATCGCGTCCTCGCTCCACGACGCGTTGGCTGCCGGTACCTGGCGCAGCGCGAGCCCAGCGGCGCGGATGACAAAATCGTTGACGGAAAGGTTGAGCCCCTCGGTGCCGTCGTTGAGCACCTTGCGGATGCGCAGGAGCTCGTCGATCTCGCAATCGACGGTCAGATAGAAATGCGGGACGTTCTGCTTTGATTCGGTGAGCCGCCGGGCGATGACGCGCCGCATCTGGCTGTGCGGCTTTTGCGTAAAGCTTGGGTCGCCGGTGACGGGGGCGAACGGCGCCATCGGCTGCGGCGGACGCGCCGCCGGTGCTTGGACCGGAAGCGGCGCGCGAGCAACAGGGGTGGGCGCGCCACGCGTCAAAGCGGCGTCGATATCGGCCTTGACGATGCGGCCTTGCGGCCCCGAACCGTGGATCGTCGCGAGGTCGAGCTGCGCCAACTCGGCCATGCGCCGCGCCAGCGGGCTGGCGAAGACGCGGGAGGTGTCGTGGCCGTTGCTAGCCCGCGGCCCCGCCGCCGCGGATGGCGCGGTCTCGGGGGCTTCCGCTGGCGACGGCGATGGTGAAGCTGCTGGCGGTGCTGTGGCGGCCTTAGGCGCAGCGACATCGCCGATCGCCGAGGCATCCTCGCCCTCTTCGAGCAGGATCGCGATCGGCTGGTTCACCTGGACGCCCTGGGTGCCCTCGGGGACGATGATCTTGCCGAGCCGGCCTTCGTCTACCGCCTCGTATTCCATCGTCGCTTTGTCGGTCTCGATTTCGGCGATCACGTCGCCGGAATGGACCTCGTCGCCCTCCTTCTTGAGCCAGCGCGCGACCGCGCCCTCGGTCATCGTCGGCGACAAAGCCGGCATCAGAATCTGAATCGACATGGTCTAGCCTTCCGCCGTCATTGCGAGGCGACCGCAGGGCGCCGCGGCAATCTCGATGAGAGAGCCATCGATCAGCACGAGATTGCTGCGCTTCGCTCGCAATGACGCATGTTACCTGTACGCGACTTCGCGCGCCGCGGCGACTATATCCTCGACCTGCGGCACCGCGAGGCGTTCGAGATTGGCAGCATAGGGCAGCGGCACATCCTTGCCGGCGACGCGCTTGACCGGCGCGTCGAGCCAGTCGAAGCATTCTTCCATCATCACCGCGGCGATCTCGGCGCCGATCCCGGCGAACGGCCAACCCTCCTCGACCGCGACGAGCCGGTTGGTCTTCTTGACCGAAGCCGCCACGGTCGCGACATCGAACGGGCGCAGCGAGCGCAGATCGATCACCTCGGCCGAGATGCCGTCTTTCGCCAGTTCCTCGGCCGCCTGCAAGGCCAGCTTCACCATGCGCGAGAAGGCGGTGATCGTGACCCGATCACCTTCTCGCGCCACCCTCGCCTTGCCGATCGGCACGAGGAATTCGGGGTCGGTCGGCACCTCAAAGCTTTCGCCATAGACCAGCTCATGCTCGAGGAAGACGACGGGGTTCGGGTCGCGGATCGCCGATTTGAGGAGGCCCTTATGGTCGGCGCCGGTATAGGGCGCGACGACCTTGAGGCCGGGGCAGTGCGCGTACCAGCTCGCGTAGCACTGCGAATGCTGCGCGGCGACGCGCGAGGCGATGCCGTTGGGGCCGCGGAAGACGATCGGGCAGTGCATCTGACCGCCCGACATATAACGCGTCTTGGCGGCTGAATTGATGATCTGGTCGATCGCTTGCATCGCGAAATTGAAGGTCATGAACTCGACGATCGGCCGCAAACCCGCGAAGCTGGCGCCGACTCCGACTCCGGCAAAGCCCTGCTCGGTGATCGGCGTGTCGATGACGCGGCGCGGGCCGAATTCCTGCAGCAATCCCTGGCTGACCTTGTAGGCGCCCTGGTATTCAGCGACCTCTTCGCCCATCAGGAATACGCTCTCGTCGCGGCGCATCTCCTCGGCGATCGCATCGCGCAGCGCTTCACGCACGGTGATCGTCGCGGTGGCGCCGGTGTATTCGGGTTCGCCGGCGGGTGGCGGTGTTGGCGCGGGAGATGGCGGCGGCGGGGCAGGCTCGCGCGCGACGGGCGCGGGTTCCGGGCGTGGCGCGGGCGGCGCCTTGGCGGTCGCGGCGCCGACATCCTCGCCGTTCTCGGCGATGACCGCGATCGGTGTGTTGACCGCGACGTTCTCGGTGCCCTCGGGGATCATGATCTTGGCGAGAATGCCCTCGTCGACCGCCTCGACCTCCATCGTCGCCTTGTCGGTCTCGATTTCAGCCAGCACGTCGCCGGGCTGGACATGATCGCCCTCGGCCTTGACCCAGCGGGCAATCTTGCCCTCGGTCATGGTCGGCGACAGCGCCGGCATCAGGACGTCGCTACTCATATCAGGCGCCTATCACGCATCCGCCAGCACATCCGTCCAGAGCTCGCTTGGATCGGGTTCAGGGCAGTCCTGGGCGAACTGCGCGGCCTCGGCGACGATCTCGCGCACCTTGCGCTCGACCTCTTTCAACTCGGCTTCCGTCGCCATGTTTTCCTGGAGCAGGCGCTGGCGCAGATGGTCGATCGGGTCGTGCTCGGCGCGCATCCGATCGACCTCCTCCTTGGTCCGGTACTTGGCCGGGTCGGACATCGAATGGCCGCGATAGCGGTAGGTCAGCATTTCGAGAATGATCGGCCCCTGGCCAGAGCGGGCATGCTCGGTTGCGCTTTGCGCCGCCTCGTAGACCGCGCCGACATCCATGCCGTCGACCTGCTCGCCGGGAATGCCGTAGGCGATGCCGCGGTGGAACAGATCGGTGCGCGCCGAGGCACGGCTGATTGAGGTGCCCATGCCGTAGCGGTTGTTCTCGATCACGTAAACCACCGGCAGCTTCCACAGCGAGGCCATGTTAAAGCTCTCGGCGACCTGGCCCTGGTTGATCGCGCCATCGCCAAAATAACAGGCTGAGATAAAGCCGTCGTTGCGGTAGCGATGGGCAAAGGCAAGGCCAGTACCGATCGGCACCGAGGCGCCGACGATGCCGTGCCCGCCAAAGAAATTCTTTTCCGGGCTGAACATGTGCATCGAGCCGCCCTTGCCGTGCGAATAGCCGCCGCGGCGCCCGGTCAGTTCCGCCATCACGCCCTTGGGGTCCATGCCGCAAGCCAGCATGTGACCATGGTCGCGATAGGTGGTGACCGTCGTGTCGCCTTCCTTGAGCGCCGCCTGCATGCCGGTGACGACGGCTTCCTGGCCGATATAGAGATGGCAGAAGCCGCCGATCAGCCGCATCCCGTACATTTGGCTGGCCCGCTCCTCAAAGCGGCGGATCAGCAACATCTGTTGGAAAAATTGCTTGAATGTCGCCGCAGCGACAGGCGGCTCCGCGAGCTTGACCGAACTGGCCGACCGCTTCGATGGCATAAAAGCATTCCTCCGGAACCGCGCGCTAAACATGTCGGCAAACGGCGCGCTTTGCAACCGGCCGGGCATCAATTCAGCCCGGCAAAAGCGCCGCGTTAACCACTGCCACACTCACCCCGGATTGGCTAGTGCGGCGGGCTCTGCGGGTTGGGCTGCATGATGATGATCTCGTTCGGCGCTACGAGGTCGAGGTTTGCGCGGATTTGCTGGTCGAGCAAATCGGGATCGACATGATTGGGGTCAAGCCCGGCGACCTTGTGGGCGAGCGCGTCACGCTCGGCCTGAACTGTCGCGAGCGCATTGTTGGCGACACGCAGCTGTTGGGTCACCTCGCGCCAGGCGCGCGCGCCGCGATCACCCTCGAACGTGTGATAGACAAAATACGAGGTCAGCGCCGCACCCATCAGGGGGCCGACGAGAAAACGAGCACGGCGACGCATCTCGTGCAGGACAATCATGACTAAAGAGAATCACGCCGAGATGCTCGCGTCAACGTCGCGACAACATGGCGACGATTTTGCCAATACCATAAAGCCTAACTCTTATACGCCATCCGACCTGCATAGCGACCGGCGCCGGCAAGGCTCTCCTCGATGCGGATCAGCTGGTTGTACTTGGCGAGGCGGTCCGAGCGCGACAGCGACCCGGTTTTGATCTGCCCGCAATTGGTCGCGACGGCAAGATCAGCGATTGTCGTGTCCTCGGTCTCGCCCGAGCGGTGCGACATCACCGCGCCGTAGGCGGCGTTGCGCGCGGTCGCGACCGCTTCCAGCGTCTCGCTCAAGGTGCCGATCTGATTAACCTTTACCAGCAATGCGTTAGCCACGTTTTTCTCAATTCCTTCGCGAAGTCGCGCCGGGTTGGTGACAAAGAGATCGTCGCCGACAAGTTGCACCTTCGCACCCAGCTCGCGGGTCAGCAGCGCCCAGCCATCCCAATCGTCCTCGGCCATACCGTCCTCGATCGAGACGATCGGGTAGCGCGCCACAAGATCGGCGTAATAGGCCACCATGCCAGCGGAATCGAGAACCTTCCCCTCGCCTTTCAAATCATATTTGCCGTCGCGGCAGAACTCGGTCGAAGCCGGATCGAGCGCCAGCACAATGTCATCGCCGGGCTTATATCCCGCCGCCTCGATGGCCTGCATGACGAATCCGAGCGCCGCATCGGCCGAGGCCAGGTTTGGCGCAAAGCCGCCCTCATCACCGACATTCGTGTTGAGCCCGGCGTCGTGCAGTTTGCGGCGCAGCGCGTGGAAGACCTCCGAACCGGCACGGATCGCATCGGCCATGGTCGGCGCGCCGACCGGCACGATCATGAATTCCTGGATGTCGATCGGGTTGTCGGCATGAACCCCGCCATTGACGATGTTCATCATCGGCGCCGGCAGGATATGCGCGTAGGCGCCGCCGACATAGCGGTAGAGCGGCTCGCCGAGCTCAAGCGCCGAGGCCTTGGCGCAGGCGAGGCTCACGCCGAGGATCGCATTGGCGCCGAGCCGCCCCTTATTTGGCGTGCCATCGAGTTCGATCAGGCTCGCATCGACCCGGAGCTGATCGGCGGCGTCAAAACCGGACAGCATGTCGAAAATCTCGCCGTTGACGGCGTCGACCGCCTGCAGGACACCGCGACCGTGATAGCGCGGCCCGCCATCGCGCTTCTCGACCGCCTCATGCGCCCCGGTCGAGGCACCGGACGGCACCGCCGCGCGGCCCATCACGCCGCTGTCGAGCGTCACCTCGACCTCGACGGTCGGATTGCCGCGGCTGTCGAGGATCTCGCGGGCATGGATGTCGGCGATGGCGGTCATGAGGGGGCCTCCTGGTTAATCGCCGGCGTCAATGCCAGACGCTCGTTACCGGATCAAGTCTGCCCGTCCAGCTCTGCCCTGAGTGTCGTCCGGGCGCAAGCCGGGATGCACCACTCAACCGTCTCTGGGCCGGAAGAGTGGGTCCCGGCTTTCGCGGGGACGACGACAGCTTAGATCGGCGGGAGCGGGCGCACCTTGGCGATCCTGTCCAATTCGATCAACGTCTCAAGCAATTCCGGTATGGCCTTCAGCGGCAGCATCGTCTGGCCCTCGCAGGGCGCGTTGTCGGGGTCCTGGTGGGTTTCGATGAACATCGCGGCGACGCCGATCGCCGCCGCGGCGCGGGCGAGGACCGGGCCAAATTCGCGCTCGCCCCCGGAACGGTCGCCGAGACCGCCAGGCTGCGCGACCGCATGCGTCGCGTCCATCACGACGGGATAGCCGGTGCGCGCCATGATCGGCAGCGCACGCATATCGACGACAAGATTGTTGTAGCCAAAGCTCGCGCCGCGCTCGCAGAGCAGGATGCGCTCGTTGCCGGTCGAGGCGATCTTTTCCGCCGCGTTCCACATGTCGTGCGGCGCGACAAACTGGCCCTTCTTGATGTTGACCGCGTTGCCGGTCGCGCCCGCCGCGAGCAGCAGATCGGTCTGGCGGCACAGAAACGCCGGTATCTGCAGGATATCGACGATTTCGGCGACCGGCGCGCATTGCTCGGGCGTGTGGATGTCGGTCAGCAGCGGCAGGCCCGTGGTCTCGCGCACCTCGGCAAGGATTGGCAGACCAGCCTTCAGCCCGATACCGCGCGCCCCGCCGATCGACGACCGGTTCGCCTTGTCGAATGACGTCTTATAGATCAGGGGGATGGCGAGTTTTTTCGCGAGCTCGGCCAAGGCCGCGCTCATTTCGAGCGCATGGGCGCGCGACTCCAGCAGGTTCGGCCCGATAATAAAGACCATCGGCAGATCATTGCCGATCGTAATGTCGCCGACAGTGATGTGGCGTGGCTGCATCTGTCCTCCGATCGTCATCCCGGCGCAGACCTGGATTCAGGCTTTCGGACGCCAGACATATTCGACTCGCCGCCCTAGCCGAACCCGCTCTTAAAAATAGGCGTACAGCAGCACCCCGGGTCCCGGCCTGCGCCGGGATGACGCTTCTACACCAGCCGCGACTGGTCGAGCGCGGCCTTGACGAAGGATTTGAACAGCGGGTGCGGCTCGAACGGGCGCGATTTGAGCTCGGGATGGAACTGCACGCCGATAAACCATGGGTGGTCGGGGATCTCGACAATCTCGGGGAGCAGCCCGTCGGGCGAGTTGCCGGAAAACCGCAGACCCGCCGCCTCCAATGTATCGCGATACGCGACATTGACCTCGTAGCGATGGCGGTGCCGCTCGCTGATGCGGTCCGCGCCATAAATCTCGGCGACCCGGCTTTCCGGGTCGAGCACCGCCTCGTAAGCGCCAAGGCGCATCGTGCCGCCCATATCGCCGTTGGGGTTACGCTGTTCGATCTCGTTGCCGCGCACCCATTCAGTCATCAGCCCGATCACCGGATGCTCGCAGGGCCCGAACTCGGTCGAGCCAGCGCCGGGCAGTCGCGCGAGGTGACGCGCCGCCTCGATCACCGCCATCTGCATGCCAAAGCAAATGCCGAAATACGGCACCCCGCGCTCGCGGGCGAACTGGGCCGCCTCGATCTTGCCTTCGGTGCCGCGCTCGCCAAACCCGCCCGGCACCAGAATGCCGTGCACCCCTTCGAGCTGCCGCACCGCTTCGTGCTCGGCCTCGAAGACCTCGGAATCGATCCAGTCGATCTTGACCCGCACATTATTGGCGATGCCGCCATGCGCCATCGCCTCAGCCAGCGATTTGTAGCTGTCGGGCAGATGCGTGTATTTGCCGACGATCGCGATCGACACCTGCCCTTCCGGCTTGCGGATACCGGTCGCGATAGAATGCCAGCGACTGAGATCGGGGTCGGGCGCGGCGATGCCAAAATGATTGCAGACTTCGCGGTCGAAGCCCTCGGCATGATAAGCCTCCGGCACCGCGTAGATCGTGTCGACATCGAGCGCCGGGATCACCCGCGACTCGCGCAGATTGCAGAACAGCGCGATTTTCTTGCGCGCGCCCTCCGGGATCGGGCGGTCGCAGCGACACAGCAGGATGTCGGGCTGGATGCCGACGCCAAGCAGTTCCTTTGCCGAATGCTGGGTCGGCTTGGTCTTCAATTCACCAGCCGAATTGATCCACGGCACCAGGGTCAGGTGGACGAACATGACCCGCTCGCGGCCGAGCTCGTTGCCCAATGGGCGGATCGCTTCGAGAAACGGCAGGCTCTCGATGTCGCCGACGGTGCCGCCGATCTCGCACAGGACAAAATCCTCGTCGT